>Ga0164296_1003897_pt1 | contig 13823 bp, 8 predicted proteins | sample GEODES057metaG_FD_113533 | JGI IMG/M metagenome (GOLD analysis project Ga0164296, IMG submission 113533) | Dystrophic lake water microbial communities from Trout Bog Lake, Wisconsin, USA - GEODES057 metaG | ecosystem: Environmental > Aquatic > Freshwater > Lake | place: USA: Trout Bog Lake...
ACTTCCATCATGCCAAATACTTGCCGGGCCTGTATGTGCAATAAATACACAATTCTCTGCCCAAGCCCATCCCCGCGGACAATAAAAATCAACACCACCTTCCATTACACAATCTTTAAAATAAAACATACCGGACTCAACATTCCAAGGACTAACAGTATCGCCGCCAAAAGCACGTAACATACAATTGATCACTTTTAATCTGGTTGTATTGAATGAGCGCAATGCCATTTGATGACCATCCCGTTTAATTGTTTTAGAATGAGAAGAACTTGTATCTGCAGAACAATGAACTTTTGTTTCATTACCATTATCAAAACCATACGTGTTTTGAATAGTTAGATTTTTAAGTGTGATATCGCTGCCTCTTAAATTCAATGTTGCTACACCCCAATCATCCGTGTTATCGCAACGCCAGATATCTCTTGCAATGGATTGCGTTAAGACAGTTTTATTTTTATCTTCTCCTTCAAAAACAATATTGCTTTTTTCAACGAAAATTTTTTCATTGTAAATACCATTCTTAATATAAATAACTCTTGCCTTGGATGAATCATTATTCAAACTATTAATCGCAGCCTGAATACTGGTATAATCACCATGACCAGTTATATCAACAATAATTTTTGTTTGCGCTTTACCGCATAATGCTGAAAGCAAAAGGCAAAAGGCAATAATTAAATTATGTGTTTTGATTTGATCCATTATTTTATTACAACGATTTTATTTTTAGTTACCCACTCAGAATATTTATGATCAATCAAATCCCGCGGCCATTTACCATACCAAGCATAACCTGTTCGCCTTTCATATTCAATCTCTGCTACAGTTTTCTTTTTAATGCCATCTCTGCCGCAGAAAAAAGGTTCATTTGTTTCAATATCATAAAATCTTGCCCAAATAGTTGATGTGTCATTTTTCACCAGAACTCTGTCATATTTTTTGGGTGCGGATTCATCTTTTATATTAATCCAGTTCAATCCTTTAATGGATGATCGCTTAAACCACTCTACCGCACTGGTAATTGATTTTTTAACTTCGTTTGATGGATTTGGTAATCGCATCAAGAATAAAACAATATCAACACTTTCTTCTCCGCTTAAAGAAGGCATTTCATAACTTCTTGCTTTGGCTGGTTGCAACGTTTTACAATCATATTGAGCACACCATACCGTTAATTTTCCGTTCACAGAAATTTGTGTTTTCAAAGTGCAATCAATCCCTTTTTCAACTGCGATTGTTGAAGGCGCTCTTAATGAAGCATCTACCACATCCATCTCATTTAATTTATTCGCCACATCATACAACACATTCAATACATTGGTCATCGCATTATCATTGTATGTAATTTCTGTTCTGTACAAACTTGTATCCGGATAAAACTGCGGCCAGCCACCATTGGCATATTGCGCTTTTAATAAATATCGAATACCGCGTTCTGCAGCATCCAGATATTTTTTATTATTGAATTTCTTATAAGCATTCACTAAATATTTTATTTCTTTAGTAGTTGCATCATTATCAATAGTTGCATCATTGGTTCCCGCATCGTCTGCAATCGCTGCTTTCTCAGCAACAGAGTAAATTTTAGTATAATCAATTTTATCATTACCCAAATGTTTTGGCCAACCACCATAATTGCGTTGAAACATCAACATATTATCAGCCACCAAATCTTGCGAATAAACATTTGCAACATTGGATACTAAAACAATTAATATGCTAATGATTAATTTCAAAGTTTATTTTTTATTTGTTTAATTAACCACAATACCAAATCATTCGCTGCCTTATTGTTTTCAAATTCAACAGGCAGCTTTCTTCCATCTACATATTCATTATACAACCAGGGGTCACCTACTGCAAATACAACTCCTCTACCAATTTTTGATACAGCCATAATCACATCACCTGTATCATTTAATACAGATGTTGCAGAAGCAGATAATTTTAACGTACATATTTCTTTCAGATAAATTTTCTTCGCTGTTTTAAAAATTTCGTTAGACGAAGTAAGATTGAATGTACCTGTTGCAAACTGATTGCCTATCACTCTATTCCTGCTATCCTCATTAAAATGTATTCCAAATTTTTCAGCGAGCGTATTAAAGTGTTCAAACTCTGCATTGCCCTTATCGTTATGCATCAATACCAATACACCACCTGCTTTTACCCAATCATAAATGGCATTGGCATCTTTTGTACCAACATAATTCGGATGCGGATTATCGGCAAGATTATCTGCATCAACAATAATAAAAATATCCGCCTTCGCTAAATTGCTAACATCAGGTTGATCACTCAGGGTTTTAGTATGCAAGCCAAATTTGTGAAAAACATTTGCTAAGTAAGAGAACCCGCCATTAGGCATTTCTTCCCATTTATAATGAAAAGGCATTTCAATTCCGGTAATATCTTTTTTCCTTTCACTGTTATAATAATCATCTAACAAAACAGTTTTTCCTTTTCCGATGGAAATAGTTTCTTGCATTTCCATTTCATTGCTCATTAATAAAAAAGCACCAATACCTTTCGGATCATTGGTTACAACTTTTTCACTCATGTAATAATCATAACTTCCATCACGATAAGGCTCGCCACCCAAACCACTAACACTTACTGTTCCATTTAAAACGGTCATTCCATTTTTTACTTCAATGAATTTTTGAATGATTCCAGTATATCCTTTTACAGCGAAAGAAATATTTTCTTGTTTGATATAATTTAATCGAACAGCTTTCGCAATTGTATAAACGAACATGCAACTGGCAGATGCTTCCAAATAATTTTTTGACTCATTGGGTTTATCTGCAATATTCCACCATAAACCAGTAGATTTATCCTGATATTTTTCTACTGCAACAATATATCGTTGCAAAATATCCAGTAACAATTTTCTTTTAGGATGATTCTCAGGAAATACTTGCAACACATCAACCAATGCCATACCATACCAGCCCATTGCTCTTGCCCAGAAATTGGGCGAACAACCGGTTTCTTTATTTGCCCAATGCTGTTCTTTACTTTCATCCCATGCATGATACAACAAACCGGTTTTTGCATCTCTTGCATGTTTTTCCATCCAAATAAATTGATTGGCTATATCATTAAATGCGGCAGTATCATGAAACGTTTTAGCATACTCTGCATAAAATGGTTCGCCCATATATAAACCATCTAACCACATTTGATAAGGATAACGTTTCTTATGCCAAAAGCCACCTTCTTTGGTTCTGGGTTGGTTTTTTAATTGTTCCCGTAATATTGTTGCCGCTTTATAATATTTTTCTTTTCCCGTAACCGCATAAAGCGTTAATAAATTTCTTCCACACAAAACATTATCAATATTGTATTCATCTTGCTTATAGCCTCTTATTTCTCCCTTATCATTCACAAAAAAATCCATACTCTTTTGTAAATAATCAAAATACTTCCCTTCGCCTGTTGCATACCACAAACTTTCTATCCCTTTTAATATTACGCCCTGATCGTAAGTCCATTTTGCTGGCTTACCATCCATACTTAAACTGTCTTTCCAAATAGTCATAACAGTTGCAGCTATGCGTTCGTTGTAAGTCTGGCTCATTGCATTTATTGCAATCAGCATAAATAATATGGAAAGGTTTTTTTTCAATTTATTATTTCAGCTTTTGTAATACTATTAAACATTAGTTGCGTCGCACACTTCAAGTGCAACAATGCTACTCATCATTTAAATTCAACAACATTTTCATTTGCACCAAAACTTGTTACAATTTTATTTGTTGCATTGGATGTATCCACATTGATGAATTTTATTTTACTGTTTCTATCACCTGCAACATTCACAAATAATTGTACATTGTTGAAAAAAAGTTTATCAAATAAAATATTGTTGCTGTTTTGAATATTGATCAACGGGTTTGTTTCTGCTGCTACCAATCTTGCATTCTTTATTGAAATATTGGTGGCTTCCTCACATTGAACACCAATTTTTGATTGTAATACCAAATTTTCCAATTCAACATCTTTAATATTCATCTCAGGTAACCCACGAATAAATATTCCTTTGTCTGCACCATAACAAACAATATTTTTTACATGAAAATCTCTGAACTGAGGTGTTGTTTCATTAACAGGTAATATCTCCACTTTCGGCGCTTCTCTTTTTTCTCCTGCCAAAGGCACAGGGTCTTTTGCCTGGTAATACATATCAAACAAAATAGCTTCGCCACCTATATCTTTCATTGCAATATCATTCACATAAATTTTTTCGACGATTCCGCCGCGACCACGAGTTGTTTTAAAACGAAGGCCTACATCGGTTCCAATAAAACTGCAATTAGAAACAAAAATATTTTTTGCACCGCCACTCATCTCACTTCCAATCACAAAACCTCCATGGGCATGATATACCACACAATTTCTAATAATAGCATCCTGTGTAGGTATTCCTCTTTTTCTGCCTTCCTCGTCACGTCCGCTTTTAATACAAATGCCATCATCGCCTACATCAAAAGTGCTGTTTTCTAACAATACATTCTTGCAACTTTCGATATCAATGCCATCACCATTTTGTGCATACCATGGATTTTTTGCATAAACATATCTCACAGTTAAATTTTCACACATCAACGGATGCAAACACCAGGCAGGGGAATTTTGAAAAGTCACTCCCTCTAACAATACTTTTTTGCAATTAGAGAATACCAATAAATTAGGGCGCAAAAAATCTTTATAGGCTTCAACATCTTTAATAGTCATTCCATTTTTAATAACTCCAGGTTCTTTAACCGTTGTACCCAATAAAGATTTTTGTGAAGGATACCATGTTTTCTTATCATCACTTAATACACCACCACTTGCAATTAATTTTTTCCATTGCGATTCATTCAATTTATCTTTCTTCACCATTCTCCATGCATCGCCAAATCCATCAACAATACCGGTTCCGGTTACAGCAATATTTTCTGCACCATCAGCAGATAATGGCGATTGATTTCTGAATGCCGGTAATCCTTCCCAATTACCTTGCACTAATGGATATTGATTGAAGTCGGATGTAAATTGCAAAACAGCATCACGATTGATATGAAGATTAACATTACTCTTTAAAACAATCGGACCTGTTAACCACATGCCACCCGGTACCAATACAACACCGCCTCCATTTTTATTGCATGCATTGATTGCATTGTTAATAGATTTTGTGTTTAAAGTAATACCGTCAGCAACTGCTCCGAATTTTTTAATATTGAATGTATCGTTTTTAAATTTTGGAGATAGCACAACAGGTAATTGTTGTGCAGACAAGTTAGTTTGGATAAATATATTGCTCATGATAATAAGCAATACATGTTGGCAAAATCGTTTCATAAAATTTATTGCTCTTTTACGAGCAGCAGGGTTTAAAATCCTATAACAATCCTACATAGATATTCGCTACCGAAAAAGGCTTTACAACCTTTTTTTTACGCAATCGTTCCCGACATCGTTTACATTTTTTATATTTGCTAAATACCAAAGCTTTAGAAGCAATAATTGCCTTTCTGATTTGCGCTGAAAGAAGTAAAAATAAAACGAGCGCATCGAATTAATCTAAACGATTGTCATATTAATTCAGTACAATGAAATTTGAAGCAGTTACCATAAAAGATATTGCAAAAGCATTAGGGCTTTCCACTTCAACCGTGAGCAGAGCTTTACGAGATAGTTATGAGATTAGTGAAGAAACAAAACAGTTGGTATTGAATTATGCAAAAGAAATTAATTATCGCCCCAATCCTATTGCACTAAGTTTAAAAGAAAAAAGAAGCAGATCCATTGGTGTAATTGTTTCAGAAATTGCGAATAGTTTTTTCTCTCAAGCTATTAACGGAATAGAATCTATTGCACATAACAAAGGGTATAATGTTATCATCACACAAAGCCTGGAAAATTATGAACGCGAAGTGAATAATATGCAATTTTTATCCTCACGTTCTGTTGACGGATGCATCATTTCCGTTTCAACAGAAACGCAAGATTTTTCCCATATCACTGATTTATACAATAAAGGTTTGCCTATTGTTTGCTTTGATAGAATTATAGATGGAATTAATACTTACAAAGTAATAGCCGATAATTTTAAAGGAGCATATGACGCCACAACGCATTTAATTAAAAATGGTTTTAAAAGAATTGGGGTTTTATCTAATTCAGAATATTTGTCTATTACTAAAGAAAGATTGGCTGGCTATAAAAAAGCATTAGAGGATAACAAAATTAAATTCGATGAAAGCCTTATCCAGCAATGTTATCATGGCGGAATGATCTATGAAGAAGTAGAAGATGCCATGAATAATTTAATGAAACTGAAACATAAGCCGGATGCTATTTTTGCTTCTGCTGATAAATTAACAACCAATTTCATGCGCTATTGTAAATTAAGAAAAATCAATATCCCCAATGAAATTGCTGTGATTGGTTTTAGTAATCTCGATTTAACAGAATTGTTATCTCCATCGCTCTCTGTTGTTCGTCAGCCTGCTTTTGAAATGGGTAAAGTGGCTGCCGATCTTTTAATAAAAATGATTGAAAGCAAAAGACCTATTACTGATTTTGAGAACATTGTTATGCCGGCAGAAATTTTTGAGCGAGAATCTTCTGTTCATCAAAAAATAAAAAAATAAATATTATTTTTAAAATAAAAGGTTGCTTGTTTCTAAGCAACCTTTTATATAAGTATCCATGCACTTGGATTAATAGCCCGGATTTTGTACTAACATATAATTAGCATCCATTGTAACTTGAGGAATTGGCAATAATTCATTTTTATTAGGTGTAAAGAATTGTGCAAATCTTCCCATATAAGTTGTATTACCTGTTGTTGGATCAATTTGAGCAGGTGTTAAAAATGTTATTTTAGTTGTACCGCTTGGAGTTGATGATGGTGCAGGTGTATAATAAGAATTTGCAAAAATTGTAGAATCATCACCTTTTGCGGTAGTGAAATAATACATGGAAACTGCAAGGCTTGAATAAGGCACCCCTTGATTGTAAGGCGATACAGAAGGTACTTGATATTTTGATAAGGCCAATAGTGCAGTTTTAGCATCATTTATTTTGGATCCTAACAAATTCCATCTGATCAAATCATATTTGCGAATACCTTCCCCACCAAACTCCCACCATCTTTCATTCACAATGGCATTAAAAAAAGCATCATGTGTTGTAGGTGTATTGGCAGTACCTGCTAAGGTTGCATTACCACCAAAAGCCCTTAATCTTACCTGATTAAATGCTGCAATGGCTGCAGCAGAAGGACCATTATTGATTTCGTTATCTGCTTCAGCATACATTAATAATACATCTGAGAAGCGAATTACAATCCAGTTAATACCAAAATATTGTGCTGTAGATGTTGGTGGAATGGCAGGAGTTACCCAATCGCTTCGGAATTTACCATCAGCCATAGATAAAGTTGGAACGCCGATTTTTGTTACCCCATCTGCAGCAACATTGTAAGGCACACAGGTAACATCTCTTCTCTGATCATTTCTGTCGAATGAATAGAAATAAGTTGGTACAATGAATAAACCGTTACCTCTTGCATTGTTCACCCTTGGTCCATCATAATAACCTAATTTACTATCACCGGCTGCACTATTACCGCCAGACATAGCCACTTGAAAAACAATTTCACCATAAGGATCCTGAATTTGTTTAACTGCACAAACATTATTCTTCCACAGGTCTTTAAATGAAGGATCTAAAGAATGTTGAGAAGGTTGTGCTATAATATCAGCGCATTCTTGCTTGGCAATAGCATAATAAGTTAAATAATCACTGCGGCGTTGCATAGTAACTGTATTCCTTCTTAAAGAATAACCACCTCTGAATAATGCAATTCTAGCACGCAATGCTTTTACAGCACCTAATGTAATACGTTCATCAAGAGGATCGCCTAAAGCTGTAACCTGGGTTCTCCATGGCACTAAACTTTCGGCAGTTAATAGGTCATTTAAAATATGATTGTAGATGGTATCACGATCTGTTCTTGCAACAAATAGTGTTGGCTCATTTGAAGAAGGTACCCATTGTGCTGGAACATCACCCCAGTTTCTTACCGCTTCAAAATAGAATTGTGCACGAAGGGTAAGTGCTTCTCCGTACATCCTTTGTAATTCTGCTTTTTGTGCGGCAGTTCCACTAGTATAAAGCGCCATCGTAGGAATATTGAATATGCATATATTAGCACGTTCAATTCCTGCATATATCTGAGCAAATGGCGCCTCTAATTGAAGATCGTTAGCAGTAACTGCATATCGGGCAATATCTCTTCTGTCATTATCACCCGCACCGGTTGGACCGCATATATCATCTGCGTCAACGGTGTAATACATGCTTAGTCTAATACCATAACCCTGATCGCCTGCTAACTGAGAATAAGCGCCAATCAATACTTTATACGCGTCATTCACCGTGCCGAAAACATAATTTGTACCGTAAGCGGTAATGGGGTTTTCTTGTAAATACTTATTACAGGAGATAGTCATTATTGAAAAACTACTTATCAAAATAATGAGCCACTTTTTATTAAAAACAGTTTTCATATCGCAAAGCATTTAGATTATTTTATTCAATGATGATTTTTAGTATTTGTATTTTATAAGGATAAATTAACACCAAAAATAAAAGTTCTTGCACGTGGATAAGCAGAGTAATCAACACCCGGTGTGGTTGGTGTTGCACGTCTTGCATTTACTTCCGGATCATATCCTGAATAACTTGTTGCTGTAGCAATATTATTAGCAGTTAAATAGAAACGTAATTTGCTGATCTTGTATCTCCGCAAAGCTTTTGCTGGAACCGTATATCCGATACTGATATTATTTAAACGCAGAAACGAACCATCTTCAACTGCCCATGAATGAAGTACAAATGCACCTGCACCTGTTGTTTGAGAAGGTATCCAAATTTTGGCATTGGCATTTAATGCAGCTAAAGCATTGGGTTCAGTAACCAACGCTCCGCTGGTTGGATCAACATAACGAAAGCGATCTTTCATTAATGATAATACATTTGCATCAGGAGTAAATGAATTGGTGAACTCAATTTTATTTGCATTTAAAATACTATTACCATAAACGAAATTCACAAATACACTCGCATCAAAATTTTTATACATGAAAGTTTGATTTAAACCGCCGGTGAATTTCGGATTCGCATTACCGATAATGGTTCGGTCATTTGCATCTACCACGCCGTCTCCATTTAAATCTTTAAATTTCACCGTTCCGGGATAGGCTGTACCAACAATACTTGCATTGCTTGGCACACCTGGTCTGAGAGTGTAAGTATATTGACCTGTTGAAGTATTATAGGTTGGAATGAAATCACCAACTTGATACATTCCGGTGGTTACATAACCAAACATGGCACCAACAGGTTGACCAACTTTTACAATATAATCAGCAGTTTGGCCGGTTAAGGAACCTGAATTATCATAATAGAAATTTTGCGCTGTGGCCAATTTATCAATCACATTTTTATTAAATGCAATATTGAAATTGATGCCCCATGTGAAATCTTTCTTTTGAATTAATGTTGACCCTATCGCAATTTCAACACCGGAATTAGTTGCTGCACCAATATTTTGTATTTGTGTTGTATAACCGGAAGTAGTTGGCACCGGAGCTGCAATCAACAAGTTTTCGGCTGTATTTCTATATACATCTAAACTTAAAGTGATTCTGTTTTTTAAGAAAGCCGCATCAAAACCAACATTTCTGGTAATGTTGGTTTCCCATTTTAAAAATGCATTAGACAAACCTGCCGGTAAATAACCAATGGTAGATCCATTACTTAAACCATAAACAGAAGTTGGATTAAATGTAGTGATGTATTGGTAATCATTAATTCTGTCATTACCTGTTGTTCCATATCCTGCTCTTAATTTCAGGTCAGTAAGCCAATTCAAATTGCGCATGAATTTTTCCTGACTAATTCTCCAACCTGCAGAAGCAGATTGAAACAATGCCCATCTGTTAACAGGAGCGAATTTGGAAGAACCATCCTCTCTGGCAGTTAATGATAATAAATACTTGCCATCATATGAATAATTGATTCTTCCAAAGAAAGAAACTCTTTTAGCTTCGGAACTGGTGTATTGAGGATAAGATGCAAATGGTGTTCCCGGTAATGCACCACTAATTGTATTTGTAGGAGTAGGAATTGCAATAGAACCTACATAACCCAATCTTGTAATGGCAGCATCTGTACGAAGTACAGTTAATTCATGTCCTAATACACCATCTATGCTATGATGATTTTTGATTTTATAATTAAATGATAACACATTTGAATTACTGGTAGTGTGAATAGTAGTTGTAGTTATTTGTAAAATGGCTCTACCTCCACCATTCAACATTGCATCCGGAGTAATAGTATCTTCAAAAAAATTTTCTTTATAATCACTCAAGGTATAACCGAATGTACTTCTGAAATTAAAGTGACTTCCCAAAGCATAACTTACATATCCTGTAAAATTAGAAACCTTCGTATATCTTCTTCTAAATTCGGCGTTATCTAATAAGACAGGATTAATCAGTGACAAACTACTTGAATTGGTTTCAGCAGCATAAGCCGGGTCATAGGTCCCAACAGTTTCGCCACCTGTTAAAACAGGTTTATATCGAACTGATTGTCTTAATCTATTGTATGCAGTTGAACCAGGATCAGAAGTTCCGGAACCTGTAACTAATTGATCGGTATAACGACCAGAAACACCTACTTTTAAATTCTTTGTTATTTTAGAATCAACTTTTAAGGTTGCAATATTTCTGTTGTACCCTGAATTTAAAATAATTCCCTGATCGGCATTATTAGTCAATGTTAAATTGTAAGTAGTACTTGCATTTCCTCCGCTTGCAGAAATATTATGTGTTTGCGTAAATGCAGTTTGCCCCATCATGATATTCTGCCAATCAACATTTGGAACATTCTTATAATTTAATAGAGTATCCCAGTAAGAACCCCAGTTGGTGGCAAAAGTTTGTTCTGCAGAAGTATTAGGCGATCCGATATATCTGCCCCATCTTGCTCTTTCGTATTGAAATTCTACAAAATCATATGGCTTTAATACAGGTAATTCTTTCGTTAATTTTTTTGTTCCTACAAAACCATTATATTGAACAATGGTTCTTCCGGGTTTACCACTTTTAGTAGTAATCAATACAACACCATTTGCACCACGTGATCCATAAATTGCAGTGGCAGACGCATCTTTTAAAACATCTACGCTTTGAATATCCTGAGGAGAGATAGAGGCCAAGGCATTGTCTATTGGAACTCCATCAACAATATATAATGGAGAATTATCTTGTGTGATAGACATACCGCCTCTTACTACAATATTTACTGTTGCATCAGGCGAACCTTCAGAAGTAGTTACTCTAACACCGGCCAACCTACCAGCCAAAGCTTGTTCAGCTGAATTAAGCGGCACATCCTTCAAATCTTTGGAACTAATAGATGATACCGGCGCCAATACATCTACTCTGCGTTTGGTTTGATAACCAATTACCACCACATCCTCATTTTCTTTTGATTCCAATTTCAATTTTATTGCAATTGAAGCAGCACCATCTGTTACAATGGTTTGTGATGCATAACCTACATAGGTAATTACAAGCGTATGCTTTTTGCCGTCATCAGGAATAGAGATGGTAAAATTTCCATCATTATCTGATTGTACCCCTTTTTGTGTTCCGGACAATAACACTGAAGCACCCGGTAATCCAACACCTGCTTCATTCGTTACTTTACCTTTTATTTGCTTGGTGGTTTGAGAGAAAGAACTTACTGAACAGAAAATAATGAGTACAGTAAATAAGAATAATCTTTTCATATAGCAATTCGTTTAGTCAGTTTTGTGAAGTGAAGAGAGGGGTTTTATGCAGCCATCTTCAACAGTTTCACATGTCAATTCTAAACAGATATTTTCTAATGCTATTGCGTTCAGCAACATTTTTTTACGCAATCGTTCCCGATAACGATGTAGGAATGAATGATTTCATTTTCTAATCGCTCTACCTGATTTTCAGCAGCTTTATAAAACACTGTCCGAAGAATAATTTTCTGCTCATTTTTTATCATATTATGCTCAAAAAATTATGAATAGATATGATAAAAATCATAGCACACATCAACACATTATTAGAAATTTGATTGACTGTTTTCAAAACAAATTAAACAATGAAAATTGAACAATTATATACCGGCTGTTTGGCCGAAGCTGCTTACTATATAGAAAGCAATGGTGAAGTTGCTATCATCGATCCTTTACGCGAAACAAAACCTTATACAGATCTTGCTGAAAAAAACAAGGCAATAATTAAATATGTTTTAGAAACACATTTTCATGCAGATTTTGTTTCAGGCCATATAGACCTTGCTCAAAAAACAGGTAGCACCATTGTTTTCGGGCCCACCGCTGTGCCTTCTTTTAAAGCACATATCGCAAAAGATGAAGAAGAATTAAAGTTAGGTAATGTATCTATTAAAGTATTGCATACTCCAGGTCATACAATGGAATCAACTTGTTTTTTATTGAAAGATGAAAATGGAAAACCTTACGCCGTTTTTACGGGAGATACTTTATTTATTGGTGATGTGGGAAGACCTGACCTTGCAGTAAAAAATAATTTAACCAAAGAAGACTTAGCAGGATTTTTATTCGATTCTTTAAGAAACAAGATCATGAATTTACCTGATGATGTAATTGTTTATCCCGGTCATGGTGCAGGTAGTGCCTGTGGAAAAAACATGAGCCATGAAACAACTTCTACAATTGGCTTTCAAAAGAAATTCAATTATGCACTAAAAGCAAGTTTATCGAAAGAGGATTTTATTAAACAAGTAACCGATGGCCTGGTTGAACCGCCCCAATATTTTCCTAAAGATGTAATGCTGAATAAAAACGGCTATGATAGTATTGATGATGTTATTAAACGCGGTACCACTGCATTAACCTTGAATGAATTTGAAACTATTTTAGAATCAACCAATCCACTAATCATCGATACAAGATCAAAAGATATTTTCCCAAAAGGGTTTATTCCTGGTTCCATATTTATTGGAATAGACGATAAGCTTGCTCCATGGGCAGGCACTTTAATAACTGATCTTAAACAACCCATTCTTTTTATTGCTGATGAAGGCAGAGAAGAAGAAGTAGTGATTCGTTTGGCAAGAGTTGGTATCGATCATATTTTAGGATTCTTAAAAGGCGGTATCAATACCTGGATGGATGCACGCAACGCAGTTGATACCATTGATGAAATTACATCCAATAATTTTGCATTGATATATAATGGACACAATGATTTATATAATTTATTAGATGTAAGAAAAGAAAGTGAATATCAATCAGAACATATTATTGGAGCCATCAACCTGCCTTTGGATTTTATTTACCGAAACCTGAGCATGTTAAAAAAAGAAGATGAATATTATATTCATTGTGCCGGCGGTTATCGTTCAATGATTGCCTGCTCTATTTTAAAAGCAAAAGGATATTATAATGTGATTAATATTAAAGGTGGTTATTCGGCTTTAAGTAACACACATTTGGTAAGATCGGAATATATCAGACCAAAAACAATGTTATAATCAATAAAGGGCATTGGTGATCGTTTTCATTATTTCCATCAATCATAAAATTTCCCACATACGCACAGTTTGTAACATTTCGGATAGCTGATTAGCTATCTTTACCCGCATTAAAAAGTTTGCTATGTTAAAAGTTGGTGTATTTGGCGTTGGCCATTTAGGTAAATTTCATTTGAATAATTGGAAAGAAA
>Ga0164296_1003898_pt1 | contig 13816 bp, 14 predicted proteins | sample GEODES057metaG_FD_113533 | JGI IMG/M metagenome (GOLD analysis project Ga0164296, IMG submission 113533) | Dystrophic lake water microbial communities from Trout Bog Lake, Wisconsin, USA - GEODES057 metaG | ecosystem: Environmental > Aquatic > Freshwater > Lake | place: USA: Trout Bog Lake...
CAATGTTGCAGCCCAAGTGACTACTTTAGGAAAACGTTTTGCATCAGCTGCTGAAGAGTTGATATTTGCTTACGAGCGACTTGAAAATCTGATTGATCGTTATCCAATCCGCGGCATTAAAGGGCCAGTCGGTACCGCACAAGATTCCGTTGATTTACTTGGTTCATTCCAAGCACACCAAAACCTGGAATCTGAAATCGCGGCTCACCTCGGTTTCTCTCGAGTTTTAGATTCAACCGGGCAGATTTATCCACGTTCCTTCGATTTCGAAGTTGTTACGGCGCTAGTACAACTCGCCGCATCCCCATCATCACTCGCAACTTCAATTCGCTTAATGGCTGGCGCGGAGCTAGTAACTGAAGGATTTAAAGCTGGTCAGGTCGGATCTAGCGCAATGCCACACAAGATGAACACCCGCTCATGTGAACGTGTCAACGGACTATCCGTAGTTCTTCGTGGTTACGCCTCAATGGTCGGTGAACTGAGTGGAGATCAATGGAACGAGGGGGATGTCTCGTGCAGCGTAGTCCGCAGAGTTGCACTCCCAGATGCCTTTTACGCCATCGATGGTCTCTTTGAAACCTTCATGACAGTGCTCGGAGAATTTGGAGCGTTCCCAGAGGTAATTAACGCAGAGCTTGCGAAGTACCTTCCATTCCTTGCCACCACAAAGATTTTGGTTGCCGCCGTTAAAGCGGGTGTTGGTCGCGAGGTCGCCCACGAAGTGATTAAGGAGCATGCCGTTAAAGCAGCGCTATCCATTAGGCAAGGAAAGTCGAACTCCATGATTGATGAGCTCGCAGCGGATCCGAGGATGCCACTTGATAAGGCGCAACTTCAATCTCTTCTCTCCTCTCCACTGGAATTCACGGGCGTTGCCCACGCGCAGACCCAACAAGTAATAAATCGCATCGAGGCGATTACAACGAAATATGACGCGGCTGCGCAGTACCGTCCCGCAAGCATCCGGTGAGTGCGATGATTGATGGTTGGAACCATCTACGAAGCGGCAAGGTCCGCGATCTCTACACAAACGATGCGGGAGAATTACTGATTGTTGCAAGCGATCGCATTTCTGCATTTGATTACATTTTGCCGACGCCTATTCCAGGTAAAGGTGCGCTTCTTACACAACTTTCCCTTTTTTGGTTTGAGATGTTTCAAGACGTTGTCCCTAATCACCTCATTACAACCGATGTACCTGCTTCGGTCGCGGGCCGCGCCGTCATCGTAAAGCCACTCACGATGTTTCCGCTTGAGTGTGTTGCTCGCGGATACCTCACTGGCTCGGGATGGGTTGAATATCAAAAAACACAATCAGTCACCGGTATCTCACTTCCCACCGGTTTAGTAGATGGTTCAAAACTTCCGGAGCACATCTTCACTCCAGCGACCAAAGCCGAAATGGGCGATCATGATGAGAACATTTCCTTTGATCGCGCGTCACAGATAGTTGGCGATAGTGACGCTAAAACTCTGCGTGAGCTCACGCTCGCCCTGTATGGACGTGCTCATGATTACGCTGCGACCCGCGGAATTATTCTGGCGGATACTAAATTTGAATTTGGGCGTGACTCGGACGGTAAAATTTGTTTAGGCGACGAAGCCTTAACCCCTGATTCTTCGAGGTTTTGGGCCGCTGACACTTATAAGCCGGGCGGCGCGCAACCTTCATTTGATAAACAATATGTACGCGATTGGCTGCTTAATTCTGGTTGGGACCGGAAGAGCCCACCGCCAGAGCTACCAGCAGATGTAGTAGAAAAGACCCGTGAGCGCTATGAAGCCGCTTTCACAATACTGACCGGAAGGAAGATCTAATGGCCACCATCGTTGTGGAAGTTATGTTGAAGCCCGAAATTCTTGATCCACAAGGCCAAGCTGTTGCTTCGGCCCTGCCTCGCCTCGGATTCACGTTCGCTCAATCAGTTCGCCAAGGCAAGCGCTTTGAAATTGAAGTTGATGGTATTCCTACCCAAGAACAACTTGCCGAAGTTGAACGCGCGGCTGAAACCCTCCTCTCTAACCCTGTTATCGAAACATATGCAGTAAAGGTGATCTCGTAATGCGCATTGGAGTCGTTACATTTCCTGGCTCACTGGATGATAGCTCTGCGCTCCGCGCAATTCGCGTCGCAGGTGGAACGCCAGTTCCACTTTTTCACGCAAGCGATGATCTCAAGGAGGTCGAAGCCGTGGTACTTCCCGGCGGATTTTCCTATGGGGACTACCTGCGTTGTGGAGCGATATCTCGTTTCGCACCAATCATGTCTTCCATCATTATCGCTGCCGAACACGGCTTTCCGGTTCTGGGAATTTGTAATGGATTTCAAATTCTGTGCGAGTCACACCTTCTACCGGGGGCTCTCACTCGTAACCAAGGTTTGCATTTCGTCTGCACCGATCAACCATTAACCGTTGAAAACAATAGGACACCATGGACATCTGGCTATGAAGTTGGGTCTCGGTTGGTGATTCCAATTAAAAATGGTGAGGGATCTTTTCAGGCTAGTGCAGAGACTTTGAACGAATTGGAATCTGAAGGTCGCATTGTTCTTCGTTATGCCGATCGCAATCCCAATGGTTCACAACACGATATCGCAGGCATCACTAATGCTCGCGGGAATGTTGTTGGTGTCATGCCTCACCCAGAGCAAGCAATCGAAACTTTAACTGGTCCTAGCACCGACGGGCTCGGCTTCTTTACCTCTGTATTGCAAAGTTTGGTGGGGCGCTAATGTCATTAGATACCGTTGATCAAGCTAAATCTCATCCTGATACAGAACAACCGTGGCGCGAACTGGGCCTAAAAGCAGATGAATACGCCCGCATTAAAGAGATATTAGGACGCCGCCCGACCTCATCAGAGCTCGCTATGTATTCGGTAATGTGGTCAGAGCACTGCTCATACAAATCTTCGAAGGTGCACCTCAAGCAATTCGGCGAAAAGGCTCCAAAGTCCGATGCGCTGTTGGTAGGAATCGGGGAGAACGCTGGCGTTGTCGATATTGGTCAGGGCTATGCGGTTACTTTCAAAATCGAATCCCATAATCACCCATCATTCGTTGAGCCATATCAAGGTGCGGCTACTGGAGTCGGTGGAATTGTTCGTGACATTTTGACCATGGGTGCACGTCCAATCGCCGTAATGGATTCGCTTCGCTTCGGATTAGCCGATGCGCCAGATACTCGCCGAGTCTTGCCCGGCGTTGTTGCCGGTGTAGGTGGTTATGGCAATTGCCTGGGCTTGCCGAACGTTGGCGGTGAGATTGTCTTTGATGAAACTTACGCTGGTAATCCTCTGGTGAACGCGCTCTGTGTTGGAGTGATGCGCCACGAGGACATCAAGCTCGCTACTGCACATGGCACCGGAAACCTCGTTGTGCTCTTTGGTGCAAAAACCGGTGGAGATGGAATCGGCGGAGTTTCAGTACTTGCCTCCGAAACCTTTGCAACCGGTAAGGCGGCGAAGCGTCCATCGGTACAAGTGGGGGACCCATTCGCTGAAAAAGTTCTGATCGAGTGTTCGCTAGAAATTTTTGCAGCTGACCTCGTAGTTGGAATCCAAGATTTAGGCGGCGCCGGATTGTCATGCGCTACCAGCGAGCTCGCCTCTGCTGGTTCTGGTGGTATGGCGATTCAACTCGATAAAGTTCCACTGCGCGATCAATCGCTCTCGCCAGAAGAAATTCTGATGTCAGAGTCCCAGGAACGCATGTGCGCGATTGTTGAACCGTCGAAGCTACAAGCCTTCATGAAGATCTGCCGCAAGTGGGATGTCACCGCAACTGTTATCGGTGAAGTAACTGATGGCGACCGCCTGCACATCACATTTAACAACGAACTCATTGTTGATGTGCCACCACGTACGGTCGCCCACGATGGTCCGGTCTATAACCGTCCGCTCGCAAAACCAGCGTATTTGGCTGACCTTAAGCCCACTAATATTCCAAAAGTTGATAGCGCTGCAGATATCACTCGTGAACTATTGGCAGTAATTTCTTCGCCTAATATTGCAGATAAGTCGTGGGTGACAGATCAATATGATCGCTATGTTCAAGGTAACTCTGTATTAGCCCAACCCGAGGATTCGGGAATGATCCGCATTGATGAGGAGTCACACCTAGGTGTTGCGATCTCCACTGATGCAAATGCTCGTTGGTCATACCTCGATCCTTATAACGGTGCAAAGCTCGCGCTGTTGGAATCATGCCGCAACATTGCAACGAGTGGTGCAAAGCCATTAGCCGTCACCAACTGCCTCAACTTCGGTTCACCTGAAGATCCAGGTGTGATGTGGCAATTCGCAGAGACTGTTCGCGGGTTAGCGGATATTTGTTTAGAGATGGGCTTACCTGTTACAGGAGGCAACGTTTCGTTCTATAACCAGACAGGCGCCGTTGCAATTTTGCCTACTCCTGTCATTGGAGTGCTTGGTGTGATCGAGGACGTTCGTAGTCGTACGCCAATGGGAATTCCGGCGCCAAATTTGCGCATCGTGCAGATTGGAAACACTGTTGATAATTTGTCAGGGTCACAGTGGGCTTACCTGCATGGTCAATTGGGAAACACGGTTCCGACACCAGATATCGCCGCTGAAACTAAACTCATCAACTTCTTATTGCAGGCACAACCTCTCTTGGAGTCGGCACACGACATCAGTGATGGTGGGCTTGCCTCTGCACTGACTGAGAGCACTTTGCGTCACAACGTCGGTGCACGAATTGACTTACCTGGTCAATATATTCCGGGTGGCGTTGCGGCTGCACTCTTCTCTGAAACCCCGGGCCGCGTGATGGCAACCGTTCATCCAGATAACTATGAAGCCCTAGAAAAACTCGCGAAAGCGATGGAAGTGCCCATGCATATCATCGGAGAATCTGGCGGTGATTCGTTGATCATCAATGATGCATCCATTGCACTTAACGACCTTCGTCAGGCTTTCACGCAAACACTTCCCAAGCTCTTCGGATAGGTCACCACCATGCCCCGGGATCCCCAAACGCTCTCGCAGGTAAAAAACGCGCTCAAAGCCATATCTGAGCTAGCCCCAGGCCACGCTGTAGAGCTTCGTATTCCGCCTTATTCGGCGATCCAGTGCTGCGAAGGCCCAAAGCACACCCGCGGAACTCCCCCCAACGTCGTTGAGATGGGGGCGGAGCAATTCTTTGGATTGTTAAATGGAAGCCTGCGCTGGACCGACGGAGTTGCGGATGGATCGATTACAGCCAGCGGAGAACGATCAGATTTATCTGCTTTGTTTGAGCAAGCGGCGCGGACAATTAGGATTACGAAATGAGCCGGCGTCCTGATGGAAAGTTAACCTTCGAAACTTTCGATGCCGAAAAAGGCCCACAGGACGAATGCGGCGTATTTGGCGTTTGGGCACCTGATGAAGAAGTCGCGAAGCTCACTTTTTATGGTCTCTATGCCTTGCAACATCGCGGCCAAGAATCCGCCGGTATTGCAACATCCGATGGAACGCGTATCGTTGTCTACAAAGATATGGGGTTGGTCTCCTAAGATTTCACCGAAAATGATTTAGCAACTCTTACTGGCAAGCTCGCAATTGGTCACTGCCGTTATTCAACGACTGGATCATCGACGTGGGCTAATGCGCAACCAACATTGCGTTCCACATCGCACGGGACGCTAGCACTTGCACACAATGGCAACCTGACGAACACCGGTGACCTCGCAGAAACACTTGCAAAGATCGCGCCGAAGAATGATCACGGCATGAATGCAACAACTGATACCGAAATCATGACCGCACTTATTGCCTCCCAAGAAGGCAAAAACTTCGAAAGTTCCGCACTCGCGATTTTGCCGTTACTCAAAGGCGCCTTTTCGCTTGTATTTATGGATGAACATACCTTGTATGCGGCCCGCGATCGCAATGGTGTTCGCCCACTCGTTATTGGAAAACTGGATCACGGTTGGGTCGTTGCATCCGAAAGCGCCGCGCTAGATATTGTTGGCGCTGCCTTTGTTCGTGAAGTTGAGTGCGGCGAGTTCATCGCGATCGATGAGAACGGACTTCGTTCAACTCACTGGGCAACGCCAGAGCCTAAAGGTTGCATCTTTGAATACGTTTATCTAGCTCGCCCTGACACTTCAATTGCTGGCCGCAATGTCCATGCAACCCGAGTTGCACTTGGTGCGCAACTAGCCAAAGAACACCCGGTTTCTGCTGACTTGGTGATACCAGTCCCAGAATCCGGAACCCCAGCTGCCGTCGGATATGCCCGCGAATCTGGAATTCCCTATGGCGCTGGCCTTGTGAAGAATTCATATGTTGGTCGCACTTTTATTCAACCCAGCCAAACTATTCGTCAACTAGGTATTCGTTTGAAGCTCAACCCACTTCGCGAGGTAATTGAAGGCAAACGCATCGTCGTAGTTGATGACTCAATTGTCCGCGGAAATACGCAGCGCGCGTTGGTGCGCATGTTGCGGGAAGCCGGGGCTTTGGAAATCCATGTACGCATCTCTTCACCCCCGGTTAAATGGCCTTGCTACTACGGAATTGATTTTGCATCACGTGCCGAATTAATTGCAGCTGGATTGGAAGTTGAAGAAATTCGTCGCTCGATCGGTGCCGATTCACTTGGTTATGTATCAATGGAAGGCCTGGTTGAAGCGACCACGATTGCAGAAGAGAAACTTTGCACTGCATGTTTCAGTGGCCAGTATCCAATCGAAATCCCTGCCGACCTATCAGCTGGAAAAAATCTCTTGGAAGTTGTGAACCGTTACGAATGAATAATTCCGAAACTTCTTACGCCGCTGCGGGTGTAGATATTCATGCTGGTGACTTTGCTGTCGAGCTCATGAAGGCGCACCTCGCAAAAGCAAAGCGCAAAGAAGTGATCGGAGATATCGGCGGATTTGCCGGCCTCTTTGATGTATCTGCACTTAAAAAATTTGAACGACCGCTCCTTGCAACATCTACTGACGGCGTCGGCACCAAGACTGAGATCGCGCGCCAGTTAGGTAAGTACGACACGATCGGTGAAGACTTAGTTGCAATGGTTGTCGATGATTTAGTTGTGTGCGGCGCTGAACCACTTTTTATGACGGACTACATTGCAGTTGGCAAAGTCTTTCCAGAGCGCATCGCAGAGATCGTCAAAGGCATCGCGATTGGTTGTCAGAAAGCAGGGACGGCATTGGTTGGCGGCGAGACTGCCGAACACCCAGGCTTATTGGAGATCGATGAGTTTGATATCGCGGGAGCCGCGACCGGCGCAGTCGACCACCAGAATTTGCTGGGCGAACACCTGGTCCTAGCGGGCGATGTAATCATTGCGATGCCTGCATCGGGCCTTCATGCCAACGGCTATTCCTTGGTCCGGCACATCCTGAAAATGCAGGGGCTGCCGCTGGAAACCTATGTCCCAGAATTTGGTCAATCTCTGGGTGAAAAGCTCCTCACCCCCACAGAAATCTATGCTTTAGATGCCCTTGCCCTCCACAGAGGCCTCAAATCCGAGCTCCATGGCTTCGCCCACATCACCGGCGGGGGAATCGCGGCGAACACTGCCCGCGTGATCCCGAGCCATCTGGTAGCCACCTTTGATCGTTCGACCTGGTCCTTGCCCGTAGAGATGGAGTACTTGGCCGCCGTAGGCGGGGTAGGTAGGGCCGACATGGAGATGACCTGGAACTGTGGAATCGGTATGGCGATGATCGTTGGGGCGGATAGCGCTGATTTGGCCCTGCGAAGCCTCGCGGCACGCGGCATGAAGGGCTGGATTTGCGGAATAATCGAGCCTAGAACCGCCGAAAACGGTTCCGCGTTGGTAGGCGAGTACCAACCGCGATAACCTTCGCTCCTGACGAAATTTAATGAATAACGCTAGATATACGTTTATAGAGTAGAAAAAGGAGGTCTCGCTATGGGGCGTGGCCGACAGAAAGCAAAAGCGACCCGAGTTGCACGCGATCTAAAGTATTCCGGTCCAGATATGGATCTAGAGCGTTTAGCAAAAGAACTCCACGGTGAGGTAACTCCAACCGGGGCCGCTAATACGTCTTCGGACGATAGCGACGAAGATCCGTATGCGGATGACAATTACGCAAGACGCGCGTAATTAACTCCCCTCTTTTGAATCCATCGATTCCATTGAATTCACGGTTGGAGCTCTAGATGTATCCAACTCCGTACGTTGCATCGTTGCGCGTTTATGAACCCCTTGATGCCTTTGAGCCTGCGCAACAACTTCGTTGGCGAGCACTGCCGATATCACAACCAAACGGACAATCAACGAGCCATGAAGAACAAGTTCGTGCGCTTCGTCGTTTGATCACCATCGAACCACCCGCACTAGATGTTGATGGTGCACATATTTTGGAATCAGATGGAAAGCGTTATGTCTGCCCTTGGTCTACTGCAACGCGTTCATGGGCGGCGCTTTCACAATTCAAAGAGACGATGCCATCAACAGTAGTTAAATTCTTTGTGCCAACCAATGTTGAAGAATCCATATTGGTGAACTCTGAATCGATGGAAGATAAAGTCCCACACATATTGACAGAGACTTGGGTGATTCCGCCTCGTTGGTTCTCTCTTTTTGATCCGACCGATCGCACCTATGGACATAATGAATCAGGTCCTTTCACAGTGCTTCGCACAACGATCTCCAATGCGAAGCGCCGCTGCATGTTTACCCATCAGAGCGTCGTGAGCGCATTTGGTAATGGTCCAATCGAACAAGAGATCGCGGACTTGTTGGAGTGGCTATCAATGTTTCATGCCGAATCGTTAGTTGAGTTGGATTACGGTGGGCTCGCAAAATATATCGAGCAGACTTTGATCGAGGATGGACTCGAAGGAATTGCGGCTGATACTTCTGTTGAAGATATCCAACTCTCCCTCAATGGACTTTCGACAGGCGATGGCCAAAAGGCTGGCATCGGGTATGAGCGGTTAGTGTCCAGGTGGCGCAAAGTTGGTGCCTATGAGCAGGCCACCTAAACAATTAACCTAGATTTTTACCCCTACAGTTACGAAAAATTCTCTTGTAAACCCTTGTCTTTTATCCAAATAAAAGGGAATACTGCACCCATATCGGTGCGAAATGGACAATTTACCGATGATGATTTTCGACGCCAGTTGTAACGAATAAGAAAACTCAAGGTTGTAAAAACACGTTGTGGAAGGGGAGGGCATGAGCGAACAAGAAGTGTTGTTGACCCCCTCCGAGGTAGCTGCCCTTTTTCGCGTTGACCCAAAGACCGTTACTAGGTGGGCAAAGGCCGGGAAATTAACCAGTATTCGCACGCTTGGTGGGCATCGTCGCTACAAGGAATCTGAAGTAACAGCGCTATTGAATGCTGTAAATAGCAATAAAGAGTAAAAAAAGTCATTTTTTCTAGCGTGGCTCGGGACAGGATCGAACTGTCGACCTCACGATTTTCAGTCGCGCGCTCGTACCAACTGAGCTACCGAGCCAATGTTTATTTAGAAATACTGGATTAAATAGTTCAATCCTTTAGCGACCCAGACGGGACTTGAACCCGCGACCTCCGCCGTGACAGGGCGGCGCGCTAACCAACTGCGCTACTGGGCCAAACCTATTTTCATAAGTTAGCTGTACTGCTCTCGCTTCCATCTACCAACTGTTCCCAGCTGGGTGAGTGCCCCCAACGGGGTTCGAACCCGTGTTACCGCCGTGAAAGGGCGATGTCCTAGGCCTCTAGACGATGGGGACTAGAAGCGAAGGCTAAGGGTATCGGAGAGTGGGCTAGAGGTAAAACCCGCTGAAAGCTACTTCAGTTCCCATTGGGTGGTGACCGAAACCGTTACATCTTGCTGACCGAGGTCGATCTGGGCAGGGGTTGTAGGGCTGGCGGCCTTGGACATCGCGGTCATAGCCAATGGTTGTGGCACCGAATTTTGTACTGACTCATCGATAGAGATGATCTTTCCGAGCTTTGCGCCGGCGAGGGTCGCATAGCTTTCAGCCTTTGAACGAGCGAGCTTTACAGCCTGGGCACGTGCACTGACTTCAGCGCTGCTTTCATCAAATACGAATGGACTAACGCCATTCACCTGGAGTGAATTACCAACTGCATTCTGTGCAGCGCTCACAATTGAACCTGCGCTCGAACCGCTTCGGATGACGACGGAGAATTGTTGTGATGCAGCGTAACCAGTCAGCTTCGAAGCGCCGTTCGGTGAATATGTGTAATTAGGAGCAACGCTTAAGGTCTGTGTCTGAATATATTTTGAATCAACCCCAGCCGAAGTCAAAGTCTTTCGAAATGTATCAGCAGATGCGCTAGCTGCAGAGAGCGCAGCGGCGCTGGATGACTGCGTCGATGTAATAGTTGCATCGAATCTGACGGCATCAGGTACAACAGTCACGGTGCCTGTTCCGGTGACGTTTACATAGCGAGGAGTGCTCGTTTGATTTTGATGCAATGCGATTGCAAGCACCGAGAAGGTGAGAATAATGAGGAAGAAGGCACGAAAGATTTTCATAGTTAATTGTTCCACAATGATTCAACTCCGGACTGTTTTTTCCCTCGGTAAATGGTGAGAGAATAAGAACGTGGAATTCGTATCGATGTGTACGGCAGAGACGCTGCATGACGCTGCGCTCGCGCTCAAAAAAGGACACTTGGTTGCCTTCCCAACGGAGACCGTTTACGGATTAGGCGCCGATGCGACCAATGAAGATGCGATTGGACAGGTGTATAGCGTCAAAGGTCGTCCCATTAATCATCCGCTCATCGTCCACATATCTTCACTCGATGCGATGGGGCAATGGGCGAGCGACATTCCTAGCTATGCAATCACACTCGCAAGAGATTTCTGGCCGGGACCTATGACTTTGGTTTTGCATCGTTCTGAGCTCGTGGCTGACTTTGTGACTGGTGGCCAAAACACCGTAGGTTTACGTGTGCCTGCGCATCCAATCGCCCTGCAATTACTTAAAGAGTTCAACAACGTTGGTGGAAAAGGAATAGCAGCACCAAGTGCCAATAAATTTGGTGCGGTTTCACCGACCACTGCACAAGCAGTAGAGGAAGAGCTGCATGCATCGCTATCAGATCAGGATCTCATTTTGGACGGTGGTCCTTGCCTAGTTGGTGTCGAGTCAACGATCATAGATTGCACTGGTCCCACTCCATTAATACTTCGCCTTGGAGCTATCACCCCATTGATGATTGAAGAGAGCACCGGTTTGGTTGCGCTAGAAGCGAAGGGGTCCGTGATTCGCGTATCTGGGTCATTAGATTCGCATTACTCACCTAAAGCTAAAGTAATTCTGGATGTGATTGCGGAACCAGGAGATGGCCTGATTGCACCGGATCAAATCCCAACTCCTAATGGCGTAATCCGCCTCGCAGCCCCCGGAACAATTGAAGAGTATGCCCGCGTCCTTTATCACGCTTTGCGCAGTGCGGATCAACAAGGACTTGAAACAGTGGTCGTCTTACAACCAGGTGGCGATGGTTTGGCTGCGGCTATTCGTGATCGGTTGAAGAGATCTGCGAACGGTTAAGCTCGAAGTCAGCGCCGCCACTACTGAGAAACTAGGATTAAGGGATGAGCAAAAGGACTCCCACTCAGTGCGACGTTGTAATTATTGGTGGAGGAGTTGTTGGCCTCGCAATTGGCACAGCCATTTTAGAATCCAAGCCGGAGCTCAAGGTGGTTATCGCCGAGAAAGAAAAAGGGCTCTCTTTTCACGCCAGCGGAAGAAATTCAGGCGTTCTCCATGCTGGCTTTTACTATTCACCCGAATCGCTCAAAGCTCGTTTCTGTCGTGAAGGAAATGGCGAATTGCGTAATCTGGCAAATAAATATTCAATTCCCGTTCGAGATGTGGGAAAAGTTGTTGTTACGCGTGACGAATCCGAAGTAGCTCGGTTAGAGAACCTCTATCAACGTGGAGTCGCAAATGGTGTAGAGCTCGAAGTGATGGGCGAAGGCGATCTTAAGAAGTTAGAACCGCTTGCTATTACTCATGAAAAATTCCTCTGGTCACCAACTACCGGAGTATCCGATTCAAAGGCAATCGTGGATGCCATGCGACAGGAGTTTTTGTCGCACGGAGGTGAAATTCACTATGACTCAAGAATTGAACTTGTCATGTCCGAAGGTGAAGTTTTAGATAAAAATGGCCAATATTCCGCAAAGCACTTTGTAAATGCGGCTGGAGCCCAGGCAGATCGAATTTCTAGGGCAGTTGGCGTGGGGACTGAATACGCCATGCTCCCATTTATGGGCGTATATAGAGCTACAGAAGAGAAGAATCTTCCACTTCAAAGGCTGGTCTACCCAGTACCTCACCCAATCAATCCCTTCTTGGGAGTGCATTTCACACTGACTGTTGATCACAAGGTAAAGATTGGCCCAACAGCGATACCTATTGCTGGTCGAGAACAGTATTCGATTGCAAAAGGATGGTCTGTTTCAGATATTGGACAAGCGCTCAAGGGAATGACTTCTCTCATTCGTGGAGAATCGCATAACTTTGGCGCAATATTGAAAACTGAATGGCCGAAAATTATTGAATCACTTCTGGTTCGAGAGTCGACCGAGTTGGTGCCAACAGCAAACACCGTGAAAGATTGGCATCGCAAACCACCTGGTATTCGTGCGCAACTCGTCCACCTACCCACCGGGAAGCTTGAGCAAGACTTCGTTGTTCGCCAACAATTAAATAGCACTCACGTGCTCAATGCGGTTTCCCCTGGTTGGACTAGCGCGATCCCCTTTGGGCGCTGGGTGGCTACGGAACAGATTTTGCCGGCGTTTTAGCTCATTCAGCAGGTAGACCGCTTGGCTAGGGAAAATACTTAGAATTTCATTATATGGTTGCCCTTGGAAAGTTTTAATTCAAGTGGTATCTGGGCGATGAGTGGATTGAGGAAATAATGCGCAAACGGGTTGTTGTTACTGGCGGAAGCGGCTACATCGGATCTGTTTTATGTCAACTGCTTGTTGAGGCGGGCTATCAGGTACGTATCCTAGACCGCTTCTTCTTTGGCGATACTGTTCCACAGAGTGAACACATCGAAAAAATCAAAGTTGATTCGCGTTCATTGTCGATTGAATTACTTGAAGGCGCCTACGCCGTCTTGGACCTTGCAGCTATTAGCAATGATCCAGCGGGAGAGCTCGATCCTGTAAAGACTTTGGATATCAACTATCGTGCCCGTCGCCGCTTGCAAGAGTTAGCGTCAGACGCAAAAGTTGAACGATACGTTCTTGCTTCCTCATGCAGCGTCTATGGATTCCAAGAAGGAATTTTGGACGAGACCTCGCCGGTTAATCCGCTGACAACGTATGCAGAAGCAAATATTCGCGCTGAAGAATCCGCGCTTGATTTGCTGTCAAAAGGCACTGACATGTCAGTCACTTTGTTCCGTCAAGCAACAATGTACGGACTCAGTCCTCGAATGCGTTTTGACTTGGCGATAAACGGTATGACTCTTGGAATGTGGGAAAAGGGAACAATTCCTCTTCTTCGCGACGGCAAGCAATGGCGACCAATGATTCACATCCGTGACACTTCAAAGGCATTCATTGCAGCAATCGGAGCTGATAAGTCTCTCGTTAATGGTGAACGATTTAATGTTGGGTCAAACAGTCAGAATTATCAGATTATGCAATGCGCCGAACTTGTAGCGCAGGGTTTAAATAAGCCATTCCAATTTGAATGGTACGGAGCGCCAGATCACCGCTCCTATCAAGTCAACTTCGACAAAATCAAGAACGTTCTCGGCTTTACTCCAGATTGGACGGCAGATCGAGGCGCTGCAGAGATTGCAGAAGCCTTAGAGTCGGGCGCGGTGAA
>Ga0164296_1003903_pt1 | contig 13805 bp, 10 predicted proteins | sample GEODES057metaG_FD_113533 | JGI IMG/M metagenome (GOLD analysis project Ga0164296, IMG submission 113533) | Dystrophic lake water microbial communities from Trout Bog Lake, Wisconsin, USA - GEODES057 metaG | ecosystem: Environmental > Aquatic > Freshwater > Lake | place: USA: Trout Bog Lake...
TGCGGAAAATCCTTTCCCAGAGCTTCAAAGAATTTTCTAGAGGTTAGTATGTACGCAGTCATAAAAACTGGTGGCAAGCAGTATCGCGTGTCAACCGGCGAAAAAATTAAAGTAGAACAGATCACTGCGGACGTAGGCCAAGAAATCGTACTTGATCATGTTTTAGCTGTTGGAAACGGCGCTGAAATCAAGATTGGGACGCCCTTGGTGTCCGGTGCATCCGTTAAAGCAACCGTTGTCGCGCACGGCAAGCACGATAAAGTACGCATTTTTAAAATGCGTCGTCGTAAACATTACCAAAAAAGGCAAGGCCATCGCCAGCAGTTCACTGAACTGGAAATTGCCTCTATTTCGGTTTAAGGAGCACATAAATGGCACAGAAAAAAGGTGGTGGATCCACACGAAATGGACGCGACTCGCAACCAAAGATGTTGGGTGTCAAGGCGTTTGGTGGTGAGCAAGTGAGCGCCGGCTCTATCATTGTTCGCCAACGTGGTACAAAGTTCCATGCTGGAACAAACGTAGGTATCGGTAAAGACCATACTTTGTTTGCGCTGGTTGATGGACATGTTTCTTTTGCAATCCGCGGAGCACTCAACAAGCACATGGTGAATGTGACTCCAGCGTAAGCCGAAAATTTTGGCTCACGACAAGCCCCGCTGGTCGGGGCTTTTTTCATAAGGGTCCCCCATGAAGTTTGTAGATGAAGCTTTTATTGACATTGCCGCGGGCGATGGGGGAAATGGCTGTGTGTCTTTTCGGCACGAGAAATTTAAAGAGTTTGGTGGACCCAACGGTGGGGACGGCGGTCGCGGCGGACATGTGTACGCTGTAGCTGACGCAAGTTTAAATACACTTGTTGATTACAGATATTCCAGGCGTCATGAGGCCAAAAAAGGTCAGCATGGGATGGGCTCTGATATGTTTGGAGCGGCAGGCGACGACATTGTCTTAAAAATGCCAGTCGGCACAATCATGTCAGATGCAGAGACTGGTGAAGTTCTTTATGAACTTTTGATTCCTGGCGAAATGATTATGATTGCCAAGGGCGGGGACGGCGGATTTGGAAATATGCGGTTTAAAAGTGCAATTAACCGCGCTCCTCGCCAAAAAACTCCAGGATGGCCAGGGGACAGAAAAAATCTAAAGTTAGAGCTCAAAGTACTTGCAGATGTTGGCTTGCTGGGAATGCCCAATGCAGGTAAATCAACGCTTATTTCCGCAGTCTCCAACGCCAGACCTAAAATCGCTGATTACCCATTCACAACACTTCACCCGAATTTAGGTGTCGTGCGAGTGGGGCCAGAACAGAGTTTTGTAGTAGCTGATGTGCCCGGGTTGATTGAGGGAGCGGCTGAGGGAGCTGGTCTTGGGCATCAATTTTTAAGACATTTACAACGCACACGTTTGTTGCTTCATTTGGTAGATTTGGCGCCGTTTGATGACAGCGTCGATCCAGTCAAACAAGCCAAATCTATTACTGAAGAACTCCGTAAGTACGATGAGGAGCTCTTTGTCAAGCCGCGTTGGTTGGTGCTTAATAAACTTGATATGGTTCCTCAAGAGGAGCGCAAAAAAAAGGTGTCTGACTTTGTGAAGCGCTTTAAATACAAGGGCCCTATTTTTGAGATATCAGCTTTAACAAGAGAGGGGTGTGAGGGGTTGATCAGAGAAGTTTATGCATATTTGCATGCTCAGCACATCTCAACTCAAGAGGCCATTCAAGATGATCCTCGCTTTAATCCACTGGAAGGACACCCGACCATGACTGCTTTAAATCCAAATTCATAGCGATAACACTTTCACGAACCTAAAGTTTGAAAACAACCCCAATGAATATCTCTGATTCATCCACGGCGTTTGGTAAAGCAAAAAAAATTGTAATTAAAGTTGGCTCAAGCCTCGTCACTAATGAGGGACGAGGACTGGATAGAAACGCCATTGCTGATTGGTGTAGGCAGATGGCCGAGCTTGTTAGAGGGGATGTACAGGGCATCCCTAGAGAAGTGATCATGGTCTCAAGCGGCGCTATAGCTGAGGGTATGAAGCGTCTTGGTTGGACGACTCGCCCACATGAAATCCACGCCTTGCAAGCCGCCGCTGCGGTAGGTCAAATGGGCCTGGCTCAAATGTATGAAACAGAGCTTAGTGGGCTTGGCCTTGCCAGTGCACAAGTGTTATTAACTCATGCGGATTTAGCAGACCGTGAGCGCTACCTTAATGCGCGCTCCACGCTTTCTACCCTGCTTGAGCACAAAGTAATTCCAGTTATTAACGAAAACGATACGGTTGTTACAGATGAAATAAAATTTGGTGATAACGATACATTGGGTGCATTGGTTGCCAATTTGGTTGAGGCAGATGTGTTGGTGATATTAACGGATCAAAAGGGCTTGTATAGCGAGGACCCAAGAAAATCTCCCAATGCGCATTTCATACACGAGGGCGAGGCAGGAGATCCCACGCTTGAGGCGATGGCGGGCGGTGCGGGATCAAGCTTAGGTAAGGGGGGCATGATAACAAAGATCATTGCAGCTAAGAGGGCTGCTGGTTCTGGCGCATCAACCGTAATAGCCTGGGGGCGAGAGCCAGATGTACTCGTTCGACTCTTCAGGGGCGAGGCCATTGGAACACTTTTAAATGCAGTCACACCCAAGCAACAAGCCAAAAAACAATGGATGGCAGATCATCTCCAACTGAGAGGTTCAATTGTGGTTGATTCGGGTGCGGTTGATAAGATAAGACAAGAGGGAAAGAGCCTTTTGTCAATTGGTATGACGCAGGTGAAGGGGGAGTTTGCCAGAGGTGATGTCATTGCAATTTGTGACCACCTGGGCAATGAGTTCGCAAGAGGCCTCTCAAACTATGCGAGCACTGAGGCGAGACTTCTTTGCGGCAAACCATCCCAAGACTTTGAGAATTTACTGGGCTACAGTGCCGAGCCAGAGATGATTCACAGAGATAACCTGGTTTTAATTGGTCGCTAAATCCAAGATTATTCTGGAGATAGGGGATTACGATCTGAAGCTCTTTTGGAAACAAAGCTCTCGCTTGTAGCTGGTGCTCTTGGCCTTCTTAGCCTCTTAGGTTTAAGAGCAGAGGGGGGCAAATGGACAGATAACTCAGTTAGAGCCATTTCATACACACCTCTCTTAAACTCCACAACCATATCAAGTGGGACCCAGTAATCGTTCCAACGCCATGCATCAAATTCTGGATGTGAGGTCGCCCTTAGGTTTAAGTTCCAATCAGGAACAACCAACCTCAACAAAAACCAGATCTGTTTTTGACCTTTGTAATGACCACGCGCATCACGTCTTATGTAACGGTCTGGCACCTCATAATGCAGCCAATCTCTCGTACGGGCCACGATGTTGACGTGTTCAGCTTGAAGCCCAACTTCTTCAAATAACTCTCTGAACATGGCTTGCTCGGGCGACTCGCCCGAATCAATTCCGCCTTGCGGAAATTGCCAACTGTGTGTTTTTAACCGCTTACCCCAAAATACCTGATCGAATTGGTTTAGCAAAATGATGCCGACATTGGGCCTAAAGCCGTCTCTGTCAAGCATAATCGAACCTCAAATTTTTAAATTGATTCCATTATGCACATGCATTTGAAGTGATCAAGGGGGTTTAGCCCCAAAAAATTAAATTTTTTGTTTTCCATAAGATCAAATTAGAAGAATAGTAACGATATGAAAGCCTCCAAGTACCTCATTACCACTCTCAAAGACTCCCCCGCAGACGCAGAAATTGTCAGCCATCAACTGATGACCAGAGCTGGGATGATCAAAAAACTAGGTGCTGGCATTTACAACTACATGCCTATGGGTCTAAGGGTGATTCGCAAAGTTGAGCAAATTGTTCGTCAAGAAATGGACAGATCGGGAGCGATTGAGGTGACCATGCCGGTCATTCAGCCCGCTGAGTTGTGGGAGGAGACAGGACGATTTCAAAAGATGGGCCCTGAACTATTAAGAATCAAAGACCGTCATGACCGGGATTTCGTAATCCAACCGACCAGTGAGGAAGTCGTCACAGACATTGCACGTCAAGAGTTTAAGAGCTACAAACAGTTACCAAAAAATTTGTACCAGATACAAACCAAGTTTAGGGATGAGCGCAGACCTCGATTTGGGTTGATGCGAGGACGAGAATTCATCATGAAGGATGCGTACAGTTTTGACAAAGACATGGCCAGCGCTAAAGAAAGTTATCAGGTGATGGCGCAAACGTATAGAAGGATCTTTGATCGTTTTGGTTTGAGGTACCGTGCTGTTGCGGCTGATAGTGGTGCGATTGGAGGAGACCTCAGTGAGGAGTTCCAAGTCATTGCAGCGACTGGTGAGGATGCGATTGTTTATTGCCCTAACAGCGAGTACGCAGCAAATATGGAGAAGGCTCACGCGGCTGAGCCTCAAAATAAACGTGCAGACCCCAAAACTGGAATGACACGTATACACACCCCAACTCAGAGTACCTGCGAGGAGGTTGCAAAACTTTTGCAAGTGGGGCTTGTCACCACAGTTAAGTCTTTGGTTTTGGCAACGGATGAGTTAGACGAACATGGAGCTATCAAAAGCTCGGTTGTTTGGCTTTTGCTGCTCCGGGGTGATCACGAAATGAATGAGGTGAAGGTTGGGAAACTTCCAGGTTTTGAGGGGGGATTTAGGTTTGCAACGACTCAAGAGATTCAAACTCATTTTGGATGTAAGCCAGGCTTTTTAGGGCCAGTTCAACTAAAGACTCCTTTGAAAATTATTGCCGATAAGTGTGTGGCTGTAATGAGTGATTGGATTTGTGGCGCAAACGAGGAGGGGTATCACTTTCAAGGCGTAAATTGGGGCAGGGATTTGGAGGAGCCAAGTTTGGTCGCCGATATCAGAAATGTAGTGGACGGGGACCTGTCTCCTGATGGGTTAGGCACGCTTAGTATTGAGCGGGGAATTGAGGTGGGACACGTTTTTTACTTGGGTACAAAATACTCAAAGGCAATGCATGCGACTTTTCTTGACGAGGCTGGTAAACCTCAGTTCATGGAGATGGGATGCTACGGAATTGGCGTGACCCGTGTAGTGGCAGCAGCGATTGAACAAAACCACGATGCTCGAGGAATCATTTGGCCTGACTCAATAGCTCCTTTTACGGTTGTTATTTGTCCCATTGGGATGGATCGAAGTGAGGCTGTCCACAGAGCATCTACTAAGTTATATGAGGACCTTTGCGCTAAGGGCATCGATGTCATATTGGATGACAGGGGAGAGCGGCCAGGCGCTATGTTTGCCGATTGGGAGCTTATAGGAGTACCCCACAGAGTGGTGCTCTCAGACAGGGGACTTAAAGATAACCTAGTTGAATACCAACATAGGACACAAAGTGAGCCCACCAAAATGAGCTTAGATGAAGTTTTCGGCTATTTACTGGCGCATATTTCAGCAGTAAATTAGATTAAGGGACTACAGCGATAAAAGGTACAAGGATGCCAAATAAAGTCATCCCTCGAGCCTGTTGGCTTGCCAGCTTTTGTTGCCTATGGGGGTTGTTTAGCTTTAATATCAACACCGCTTTTGCGGGCGCTCAAAGAGAGGAGGAATTGACAGACTCTTTTCGTGCTGTATTGAGTGGCGCACTCTACAACGAACCTCCTCCAGAACCAAGCTCACTGAACAATTTAAAACTCAAGCAAGAATCCATCGGTTGGATTGGGGATGTGTTGCCGCGATTTACGAGCCACTTAAATGGACGTTTTGGGAAAAATACTTATGCTGAATTGTCCTCTGTTGAATTTCAACGGGTATTTTTACAAACGGTCTGGTATGAATCCAAAAGGTCTGGCTTAGATCCAAATTTAGTATTGGCACTTATCCAGGTAGAGAGTGGATTCAATAAATTCGCCATAAGCTCGGCCGGTGCAGTTGGGTATATGCAGGTGATGCCTTTTTGGGTTTCTAAGGTTGAGTCAAAAATCGCTAATAATGCTCCTCAAAACACTTCGCAAGCGACACTGCTAGACCTCATTGGGCCAAGCGCTAAATTGCTGCATTTGCAAACAAACATAAGATTTGGATGTGTGATTCTTAGACATTACTTGGATTTAGAAAACGAGGAGCTTGTTAAAGCATTAGGCCGCTACAACGGCAACACGCAAGACACCACTTATGCCCAGACAGTGCTTTTAAAAAGAGTTTACTGGAGCTCAAAACACTAGGGGACTGATGTTGATTCATCAGTCCCCTAGTGTTAAGTTTAGTTAGCCAATTTGAAAAAATTGGCCATCCATAAGATTGAAGTTAAAAGATTAAGAAACCAGTACCTTTTGTAACTCACCCGCTTCAAACATTTCAGTCATAATGTCTGAGCCTCCAATGAACTCACCTTTGACATACAGTTGTGGCACGGTTGGCCAATTGCTATATTCTTTGATGCCTTGACGAATATCTGGCTCATCTAATACATTGATAGTCTTAAGTTTGTGTGTATCTACACCACAGGCTTTGATCAGTTGGATTGCGCGACCAGAGAATCCGCACATAGGGAAGCTGGCATTGCCTTTCATAAAAAGAACGATATCGTTGGTTTTGATAAGGTCATCGATTTGTTGGTGAACATCGCTCATAGAAGACTCTCCGCAGTCTGAAAAAGGTTTTAAAAGTCGTATTATTCCATTTTTGGGCGCTGTCCACCAGTGCACCTGCAGATTCCCGCAATGTCATTGCGACTTTGCACGTCTTTTAGGCCATTTTGGCGCAGCAGTGATTGAACCTCTAGACCTTGGTTGTAACCGTGCTCCAGAAGTAGCCAGCCCCCAGGAGTGAGGTGCTCTAGGGCATTTAACGCAATAATTTGCAGATCGTCCAAGCCCTCATCACCTGAGATAAGTGCTTGCTCAGGCTCAAAAGTTAGAGACGCCAAATGCGTGTCGTTTGCTTTGATGTAGGGTGGATTTGAGATAATTAAATCGAAATTATCTTTTAATGTTTTGCCTTCTAAGGCCTTGAACCAAGAACCTTCCAGGAAATTAATCTCACTTTTGAGTGCTTTTGAATTATGTTTTGCGACCTCTAGAGTGGTCTTTTTAATGTCCGAAGCCCAAACCATGCAACTAGGGAGGTGGTGTTTGATACTGATGGCAAGGCAACCTGTGCCCGTGCCTAGGTCGAGCACTCGAGGAGGTCTTCCAAGGACTTTTAATGTTTTTAAACATTCAATAGCCCATTCAACAAGTGTTTCAGTGTCGGGCCTAGGGATTAGAGTGTCTGGAGTTACTTTAAAGTTGAGGCCATAAAATTCCTTATGTCCAGTGATATAAGCAATGGGCTCAGAGTGATGGGCTCGAGTTACGAATTCAGAAAATTGTTCAAAGATATTAGAAGAAAGTGGGTCTTGGTCGTGAGCAATTAAATAAGCTTTGTCAAATGTGTTTCGACCAAGTGCGTGCAATAACAAAATTTGGATATCGTTTCTCTCCAAACCAAGTGACTTAGCCCAAGAGATAGCGTCTTTAATAAGCATGTAAAGTCTTTTACAAAATGGGCGAGTCTTTTTGTATGCTTACTTGTATAAGCCACCCACCTCAAGTTCTTCGAGTTGCTCGGCCTGTCTGGCATGCTCAAGCGCAGTGATCACTTCCTCCATATCACCCTCCATGATGTAGGTGAGTTTGTACAAAGTCAGATTGATTCGGTGATCGGTTAAGCGGCCTTGAGGAAAGTTGTAGGTTCTAATTCGCTCGCTGCGGTCGCCGCTACCGATGAGTCCTTTGCGAGTGGCGGCTTCTTTGGCTGCGCGCTCAGAGCGCTCTTTTTCCTGAAGTCGAGCTGATAAAACTTGCAACGCGCGCGCTTTGTTTCTATGTTGTGAACGGTCATCTTGGCACTCTGCAACGATTCCTGTGGGTAAATGAGTCACGCGAACAGCTGAGTCAGTCTTGTTAATGTGCTGTCCTCCTGCCCCGCTAGCCCGAAATGTGTCAATTCTTAAATCCGCTGGATTGATCTGCACTGCGACTGCTTCATCTGGTTCAGGTAACACCGCAACGGTACACATACTTGTGTGAATTCTTCCCTGAGTTTCAGTTGTTGGTACTCTTTGGACACGGTGACCACCTGATTCAAACTTAAGCCTGCCGTAAACGTTTGTACCTTCTATACGAATTACGACTTCCCTGTAACCACCCAGTTCACTTTGAGATTCGCTCATCATCTCTACACGCCAACCCATTCGCTCTGAGTAGCGAGAGTACATGCGAAGCAAATCAGAGGCGAAAAGTGCGGACTCATCCCCACCTGTGCCCGCTCTGATCTCTAGATAAGCAGGGCGTGTGTCGTCAGGATCTTTGGGTAGGAGCATACGCTGGAGTTGCGCCTCTAGTTGCTCTAGTTCAGTATCTGCAGCGGCGATTTCTTCTTTGGCCATCTCAAACATCTCATTTGAGTCTGAGTTTTGAGTATCAGAGCTAAGTGAGGAGTTTTCTTCTAAGATCGACTGAGCTTCCTCTTTGTCTGCACAGCGTTGTTTCCACCTCTCAAAGGGTGCAGAAACTGCGCTGACATCGGCGTGTTCTTTGGATAGGCTCATGAACTGAGTCATATCTTTCATGATGTCTTCTCTGGACAACAAGAAGTTCAGTTCCTCAAGGCGTTGAGAGTAACGCTCGAGTTGAGAGCGCATAAATGGTTTCATAGCAATTGGGTAAGGATTCTTGCAGCTAGCGGGAGCTGCGCAGGAAGAAATTTTCTATAGATCTGTGTGCTTGTTCACGCGAGTTTGGGTCAGAATGTCTTAGCTCTGTCATCGCACCGTGTAACATTTTTTGAGTCAAACTCTTAGCTAAGGAGTCTAAAACATGATCAATACTCTCGCCCTTCGCCAGGAGTTTTCGCGCTTTTTGTATCTCCGCCTCGCGCCAAATATCCGCTTGAGTGTTGAGTTGCTGAATTAAGGGGACTTCATTTCTCCTTTCCAACCAGCTGACGAAGTTTTCAACACCTGAGTCTATGATGATCTCAGCCTGAGCAACCGCTGCTTGACGGTTGGCCAAGCCACTTTGTACAACCGTTGAAAGATCATCAACGGTGTAGAGGTAGACATCCGAAAGCGATTTCACTTCTGGCTCAATGTCTCTGGGAACTGCCAAATCTACCATGAAGATGGGACGGCGTTTGCGCTGTTTTGAGGCGCGCTCAACAGCGCCCAAGCCAATCAAAGGCAACGTACTAGCGGTACAACTCACTACGATATCGAACTCATGTAAACGATCAGGTAATTCAGCTAAGGCGATGGTGGAGCCACCAAATTGACTAGCTAAGCGCTCACCTCGCTCAATGGTTCTGTTGGCAATCGTGATGGATGTTGGATTTTTAGCTGCAAAGTGAGTGGCACAAAGCTCAATCATCTCGCCAGCGCCGACGAATAAAATCTTTTGATCTTCAAGGTTTTCAAATAATTGGGAGGCCAGACGAACAGCCGCAGCCGCCATACTTATTGAGTGTGCGCCAATCTCTGTAGAACTTCGCACCAGCTTAGCAACAGAGAAAGAGCGCTCAAACATTTGACTCAGTGTCGTTCCAAGTGCCCCTACATCGCGGGCAGCCCGCACAGCTTCTTTCATTTGACCTAGTATTTGGGGCTCACCCAAAACCATCGAATCTAGCCCGCTGGCAACCCTAAAAGCGTGTCTTGCAGCCTGAGCATCTTCAAGCAAATAAATGTGTTGCTGAAGGGTCTCAACACTTACCCCCCCAGAATGAGCCAACCAATCCAAAGTTTGAGGCAGCGAGTGCTTGTCAGAGGCACAGTAAATCTCAGTTCTGTTGCAGGTGGACAAAATTGCTGCTTCAGTTGGGTCTTGCATCTTGCTAAGCAAGCCAGACAAGACTGGACCCAAATGTTCAACGGCAAAGGCAAAGCGACCACGCAAATCGAGTGGAGCGGAAATGTGATTGAGGCCCAAAGCCCAGACTGCCATCCTTGCATTATAAAATTATGTGGATGGACATGCCTACATTGACCCTTTATATTGTTAATTTACTTTCACCTGCCCTATTAATTGGCTTGTTTGTTTCATTTTTTAAATTCAACTCAACCCTACAAAAACCATTACTGGGACTTTTTGGTCGTTTTTTGATCAATTTTTTGGTCGGCAGTCTTGTTTTAGTGGGAGGCATCATATTGACTGGGGAAGACGGAAAAATGTACACCTATGCAACATTGATTGCCTTTGTTGCTGGCACTCAATGGGTTTTGGTCAAGGGTTGGAGTAAATCAGACTAAATTACCTAATGTGTGGTTTTTAGGTGAATTTAGTAGTCGCATAAGAAATGATCCTCTAAGCCAAATACCTTTGTTGCCATCAAAATCTTTAAAATTAAGGCTTCAGATATCACTGATTTATAAGGGAATTGTGCATTGCGGTAACATCTAGCTATACCTATGAATGCACCAATTTTCCTCCAACAATTAGCTTCTGAAATGAAGAGTGGGCCTCGCCTGCGTGAGATACCTTATAACTACACATCCTTTTCTGATCGTGAGATCGTTATTCGCCTTCTTGGACCAAGGGCTTGGAGCCTACTGGAGTCTTTGCAGGGAGAGCGAAAAACGGGGCGTTCAGCACGAATGCTGTACGAGGTATTGGGAGATATTTGGGTTGTCCAAAGAAATCCTTACTTAGAAGATGATTTGCTAGACAACCCAAAGCGGCGTGCTCTTTTAATTGATGCCCTCAACCATAGGCTTCATGCCATTGAGTTACGACGTACTCCAGAGCAGGATTTAGGGCGTGATGAGTCTGTCATTGAGCTTTTGGGGCTGGCTCGTCAGGCGGTTATTGATTTTGCTAGCCGCTTTCGAGATGTGCAAGCCCTAAGACGTGCAACATTTAAAAATTTAAAAAAATACACTCAAACAGACAACATCAAGTTTGATGCCATGAGTCGTGTTTCTCATGTCACCGATGCTACGGATTGGCGTGTTGAGTATCCGTTTGTTGTGCTTACCCCTGACTCTGAAGCTGAAATGGCAGGCTTAGTCAAGGGCTGTATAGATCTGGGATTAACTATCGTACCAAGAGGCGGGGGCACCGGATATACGGGAGGGGCAATTCCGCTCAAGTGGAATAGTGCCGTAATAAACACAGAAAAATTAGAGTCCATGTCTGACGTTCAGATGGTCAAACTGCCTGGGCTCACACACGAGGTGCCTACCATTTGGTGCGAAGCCGGGGTCGTCACCCAAAGAGTTGCAGATTGCGCAGAGAAAAATGGTTTTGTTTTTGCGGTAGATCCGACCTCCGCTGAGGCTTCTTGCATAGGTGGCAATGTGGCCATGAATGCAGGCGGAAAAAAGGCAGTCTTATGGGGCACTGCGCTTGATAACTTAGCATCTTGGAGAATGGTTACTCCGGATGCGTTGTGGTTAGAGGTGGTTAGAGTTGATCACAATCTGGGCAAAATTCACGACGCTGAATTAGCAAGCTTTGATTTGAATTACTTCCAAGCAGACGGCGTAACTCCAGTTCGCACCGAGCGTCTTGACATCAAGGGGTCAACCTTTAGGAAATCCGGACTTGGTAAGGACGTCACGGATAAATTTCTGAGTGGACTCCCCGGCATCCAAAAAGAAGGTTGCGATGGACTGATCACAAGCGCGAGATTTATTGTTCACCGTATGCCAAGTTTTACTAGGACAGCTTGTCTAGAATTTTTTGGACACCCAAGAGATGCGGTTCCAAGCATTGTTGAGATTAGGGATTTCATGTTTGCTCAAAGCAAAGAAGGTAAATCAGTTCTCGCAGGGTTGGAGCATTTGGATGATCGATACTTAAAAGCGGTCGGCTACACAACGAAATCTAAACGGGGTGGATTACCCAAGATGGTTTTGCTGGCAGATATTGCTGGGGATGATGCGGATAAGGTTGCTGCTGCTACTTCTGAGGTCGTGAGGCTTGCTAACTTACGTAGTGGTGAAGGATTCGTTGCTGTTAGTGCAGAGGCTAGAAAAAAATTCTGGCAAGACAGGAAACGAACTGCAGCAATCAGCCGTCACACCAATGCATTCAAAATTAATGAAGATGTGGTGATACCTTTGCCAAGGATGGCGGAGTACACGGACGGTATTGAGCGTATTAATATAGAGCTCTCACTAAAAAATAAAATTGCGTTGTGCGATGCATTGAACGACTTTTTAAACAACGGGAATTTGCCCTTAGGCAAAGCCGTGGGCTCGGATGAGGTTGCATCTGCTGAGTTACTTGAGGAAAAGCTCGAGCAGGCTCGCGCTTTGATTGCGACTGTAAGCACGCGCTGGAGTGATTGGCTTGCGCAGATATCGATACTTTTCCCCCAGTTGCAAGATCACACACTTAGAGCCAGTTGGAAGGCAGAGCTAAAAGAGCCATTGCAAAATATTTTTGGTGGTGTCGCATTCGAGCCTATTTTTGAAAAGTGCGTTGAAATCCATAAAACCATTTTGAAATCAAGAGTCTGGGCGGCGCTACATATGCACGCCGGAGACGGAAACGTTCACACAAACATTCCAGTCAATAGTGACGACTATGACATGCTTCAAACTGCGCATACGGCAGTGTCTCGCATTATGCTGTTGGCTAGATCTTTGGATGGCGTGATTTCTGGTGAGCACGGGATCGGAATCACAAAGTTAGAGTATCTGAGTGATGCTGAGCTTGCGCCTTTTGCGCAGTACAAGGCTAGGATCGACCCTCACGGTCGCTTTAATGCGGGCAAACTTATACGAACACCTGCTACCTTGCAGGGCAACAACTCAGAGATAAGGGCGGCTGATTTGACTCAGGCCTATACACCGAGTTTTGGGCTCATGGGGCATGAGTCATTGATCATGCAGCAATCCGATATTGGTGCTATCTCTGACAGCATCAAGGACTGTTTAAGGTGTGGTAAGTGCAAACCTGTTTGCTCCACCCACGTGCCCAGAGCTAATTTGCTTTACAGCCCCAGAAATAAAATCCTTGCAACCTCTTTGCTAATTGAAGCATTTTTGTATGAAGAGCAAACGCGAAGAGGGGTATCCATCAGGCATTGGCAAGAGTTTGAGGACGTGGCAGACCACTGTACGATTTGCCATAAATGTGAATCTCCATGTCCCGTTAAGATTGACTTTGGTGATGTAACGATGAACATGCGCAACTTGTTGCGCAAAATGGGTAAAAAGAGTTTCAGACCCGGTAACGCAGTTGCAATGTTATTTTTAAACGCGACTCAGCCTCAAACTATTAAGTTGATGCGCACTCTGATGGTTGATGTAGGTTTTAGGGTGCAACGATGGGCTAACGATTTACTAAAGATCGTTGCAAAAAAGCAAACAGCTAAGCCAAAGTCCACGGTTGGATTGCCTGCGATTAAAGAGCAGGTGATTCATTTCGTAAATAAAAAGATGCCCTCTGGCTTACCTAAGCGCTCTGCTCGTGCTTTGCTTGATATCGAGGATAGAAACTATGTTCCAATCATTCGCAATCCAAAAGTGACACAGTCTGACAGTGAGGCTGTCTTTTATTTCCCGGGATGCGGCTCAGAGCGACTCTTCTCTCAGGTCGGTCTTGCCACTCAAGCTATGCTTTGGCATACAGGTGTTCAAACAGTTTTGCCACCTGGCTACCTTTGTTGTGGTTACCCCCAGCGCGGCTCTGGCCAACAAGACAAAGCTGAGAAGATTACAACCGATAACAGAGTGTTATTTCACAGAGTAGCAAATACACTTAATTACCTTGATATTAAAACAGTTGTCGTTAGTTGTGGTACTTGTTTTGATCAGCTGCAGGCCTATGAA
>Ga0164296_1003906_pt1 | contig 13801 bp, 17 predicted proteins | sample GEODES057metaG_FD_113533 | JGI IMG/M metagenome (GOLD analysis project Ga0164296, IMG submission 113533) | Dystrophic lake water microbial communities from Trout Bog Lake, Wisconsin, USA - GEODES057 metaG | ecosystem: Environmental > Aquatic > Freshwater > Lake | place: USA: Trout Bog Lake...
ACCCGCTACATCATCTGCACTAATGGCGACAGCGGGCATTTCGACTCAAGTGCGCCGGCGTGCCCACACCTTTAGGTGTGGGGTTGGAGGCGTTTCGGGCCGCTAGGCCCGCACGTCGCATCCCCTCATCAGTAGGCTTTTATCATGGCCATTCGCCAGAGACTTCACCCAAATAGCGACACGGTTGAAGTCTTGCGCTCGTTCTGTGACCATGAACGCTTCCTCATCAACCTTTCGGTAGAGCAGTACGAATTCGCCAGTCGTTATCGCGCTTACGCCTCTCACCCACATGAAGCAGCGAAGTCCCGTCAGGAATGGCCCTGGGCGGGCTCCCGCTCTTCAGAGCTGACCGAGCTGCGCAAGGAACTTCCTTGGCTTCGGAATGGTTCTCAGAAGGCACAGCAACAGGCTCTGCGCCTTATCGACAAGAGTTACAGGAACTGGTTCAACAGACCCGACCACTTTCGTCGTCCGACTTTCCGCAGGCAGGACGACGTCCAAGGCTTTAGCGTCGTCGGCGCCGGAACGGATTTCGGGGTGCGCAAGATCAACGCCAAGTGGGGCGAAGTGCGATTGCCGAAGTTGGGTTGGGTGAAGTTCCGCCTTACTCGTCATTTCTCTCAGATTGAAGAGGCCAAGTCAATTCGCGTCACGCTGGATAGGGCCAGTCGTTGGCACGTGAGCTTCACCCTCTCTCAACCAACATTCGAGAAGAAGGCAACCGGAGCAGTTGTCGGTATCGACCGCGGAATTGCCAACACGGTCGCCACCTCAGATGGAGCCTTACTCTCCATTCCATCCCTCTCTCCGAAGGAGAAAGAACGATTCGTCCGACTTCAGCGCCAGCTTGCTCGACAGAAGAAGGGTTCAGGACGTCGTAACAAGACCAAGGTCAAGATTGCTCGGCTCTACGCGAAACAGACTGACCGCAAGAAAGACTGGATAGAGCAGACCACCACTCAACTGGTCCGGGACTATGACCAGATATTCTTGGAGAGGCTCAACGTAAAGGGCATGAGTCGCTCCGCTGAAGGCACGAAAACTAAGCCGGGCAAGAATGTGGCTCAGAAGCGTGGACTCAACCGAGGAATCCAATCGGCCAACTGGGGCGCTCTTGAACTTCGCCTGAAACAGAAGGCAGACGCGGCAACCGAACCGACCTTGGTCGAGAAGGTCTCGGCCCACTACACCTCTCAGCAATGCAGTAACGAAGAGTGTGGACACATCAACAAGAGGAATCGCGAGAGCCAAGCGGTCTTCAAGTGCATTGTGTGCGGACTCGAGCTTCACGCTGACGTCAATGCAGCCATCAACATCCGTGAGCGAGGGATGTCAAGACATCTCGCTTCCGCCGCAGGGCTTGTGGTGGCAGCATGTGGAGGGCAATCGTGCGCCGAGTCAGTGGCAACGCTGGCAGAGCAAGACGATCCTGTGAAGCGTGAACCCCTTCGTCAAGACGCCGCCTAGCGACGTAGCGACGAAGGAATCCCCTCCTTTAGGTGGGGGAGGAAGTCAAAAGGGCTTCGCCACTCTCGCGGAGGCCAAGGCCAAGGCCAGGGAGCTCGCAGCGAAGCCCATGGGTCCTTACCCGAAGACCTACACGGTCGAGGCGGTTACCCGCTCAGGGGAGGGCGGTGCACTCTTCACTGCGTCTCAGGAGATTCTCGGGACCACCGCTACCGTTGAGGTCAAGTACGTCAAGGGTCGCAAGGAGGCCCCTGAGATGAACGCATGGCTGTTCTTCGGATGGGCTTCGTCCTAACCCGACACCCACCTGCCACCAACCAAGACTCGATCTTCTGAGGAGTACCGCCATGAGCAGCAACAACTTCTATCGCACAGTCCTCACCGTGGAGGTGCTGAGCGAAGAGCCCATCGACGATGGCCTCTCGCTGGCCGACATTGCCCGAGAAGGCGCCGAGGGCTCCTTCTCGTTGGTCGTGACGACACAGGCGACCGAGGCGGTCTCGGGCGTCACCATGGCCCAGCTTCTCGCCGCCCAGGGCTCCGACCCCGGCTTCTTCATGCTCGATGACGCCGGTTGCCGACTCGATATCTGACCTCATCCGACCCGTGCGATGCGACGTGACGACGGGCCGTCGTGGGTTGTCTCGGCGTGTTCTTACGGGTCGGAAATTGATGTCCGCCGCGGGCTTCGTGGCCCCGGACATTGTCACACCCGACAGGTAGAGTTGTCTCGTACCGAACAGCGCATCAGGGACCCGACACATGAACTCAGACATCCAGCGAATCGTCAAGGCACTCACCGAGCAAGGGTGGGAGATAGACGGAAGTGGTCGCCACTACAAGGCGTACCCGCCGGTGAAATCGGAACCGTTCATTGTGTTTCCGAAGACACCCAGCGATAGTCGAGCAATCAAGAACATCCTCTCCCGTCTCAAGAAGTCCGGATTTATGTGGCCTTGGAACTCCCAGGTGAAACGAAATTTCCGTCAGGAGAAAATAGCCGTTTAGCAGGGATTATGCCCCGCGAGCGAGAACGCAGGCTAGACGCTGCTTGGAATTTCTGCACACTCTGCGAAGTATCTCGGTATGTTGATCGACGAAGAGGTCGATACGACAACCGAGGAGGTGAGTGTGAAGATGAGCGAGACCACCGAGTTCTACGTGGACATGGAAGTGAGTGGGGTTGAAATGACCCATGTCGTCATCGACACCCTCGAGGACCTCATGGACGTCGAGGGTGCCCACGTCACCGTCTTCGCCATCGCTGATGCTGGGACGCGTGCGAGTATCTCGCTCGTGACGCCGGCTCGCAATGTCGCCGAAGCAACCGCTGAGGCCTTGGCGCTGGTCAACATCTTCGACACTCCGGTGGCCGACCTCGTCGTGTCGTTGAAAGTGCGCACTGGCGCAGAGTTGGACGCAGACCTTGCGGCCGAGCTCGCTGTGCAGTCGTAGCCCCTTCGCCCTCAACCTTTCGGTCGTTCCCCGCATCTCCCCTACGGGTGATTGCTACTATGGCCGTAGTGCAAATTCCGCTCACCTCGAGCAACGTGCACGGCGGGACCCATGGATTACAGCAACCTCGACCTCGGCAAGTACCAGCTCGGCTGGAGCGACGCGGAGGACTATGTCTTCAAGTCCAAGAAGGGGCTGAGCGAAGCAGTCGTCCGCGAGATTTCGGCTATCAAGAACGAGCCGGACTGGATGCGGGACTTCCGGCTCGCGGCACTTAGGCGATTCGAGCGCCGGCCGATGGCGGCCTGGTTCGCCGTCAACATGCCGGACCTGGACTTCGACGACATCTACTACTACCTGAAGCCGACCGAAAGCTTGGTACGGGAATGGAGTGACCTCCCAGACGCCATCAAGGACACGTACGAGAAGCTCGGCATTCCTGAATCTGAGCGCAAGTACCTGGCCGGCGTCACCGCACAGTACGACAGCGAGGCTGTGTTCCACCGGAACCGGGCTGACCTCGAGGAGATGGGCGTCATCTTCACCGACATGGACACCGCGGTCCGTGAGTACCCGGACCTGGTCAAGAAGTACTTCGGCACGGTCATCCCGCCCAACGACAACAAGTTCGCCGCGCTCAATTCCGCTGTGTGGTCGGGTGGATCGTTCATCTACGTTCCCCCGGGCGTCAAGGTCGACGCCCCGCTGCAGGCCTATTTTCGTATCAACGCGCAGAATATGGGCCAGTTCGAGCGGACACTGATTATCGCAGATGAGGGGTCTCAGGTGCAGTACTTCGAGGGTTGTCTCATCAAGGGAGAGAAGATCAATCTTGCGAATGGCACGTACTGCCCGGTGGAGCAGGTCTCCCTGGGTGACACGGTTCTCGACTCCAAGGGTCGACCCACTCCAGTGATGAGCATAATGAGACGGGAATACTCGGGGGTGATTCACACAATCACGCCGTTCTCAAGCCACAACGCAATCACGGTGACATCGGAACATCCATTGATGGCGATCCGCCGTGCAGACGTCGCAACGTCGCGCTCGCTCCGGCTGGGAAAGACGGGGGCCTTATGGAAGAGCGAAGTGTCCACGAACAAACTAAAGACAGCCAAGCCCCAATGGGTGCGCGCGGACGAAATTGAGGAGGGTGATTTTCTCTTCTACCCAGAGCAGAACGCAATTCCGGCTCCCCCGCTCCACCCCGCATTTATGCGACTTGCCGGCTACTACCTTGCAGAAGGCTCCGCATCGATCATCAACAACTGTAAAGCATTGGTCTTCAGCTTCCACGAAGACGAGACTGACTACATCGAAGAGGTGGGGGATCTCTGTGAGGCCCTCTGGGGAAAACGTGGCTCAGTGCACAATGATCCCGATAAACATAGCAGCACTGTTATCGTCTACACCGACGGTGGCTACCTTGCCATGAGTGAGCACGTCGGCACTCGCTCCTCGACGAAGGTCCTGTCGAATCTGATTGTCGGCCAAAGCCCCGAGCTTCTCGCCGACCTAATCGACTCCTACGTAAATGGTGACGGAAACCGCTCAGACTCACGTACGGATTCTGACGGGACAGTTGATTACTGGATTCGCTGCAACACGGTATCTCCCGGATTGGCGCTTCAGCTTCAATCCATCCTGTCGCGCCTTGGAGTCTTCGCGACCGCCCGCATGGAGCGGGTGGGAGGACCAGGAGAAATCATAGGTCGCTCAATCGTGAGGAAGAACCTCTACACGGTGCAGTGGCGGGCAACCAAGAATCCCGGCGAGATTAGAAAGATTGCCGGCGGGTGGGCCGTCCCGGTCAAGTGCATCTCGCGGCGCGAGTGGAGCGGGGACGTGTACAACCTGGAAACGGTAGCTAACACCTATTGCGTCTCGGGCTTTGCCACTCACAACTGCTCAGCCCCCATCTACTCCACCGACTCCCTCCACTCAGCCGTTGTCGAGTTGGTCGCCCTCGACGGCAGTCGCATCACCTACACGACGATCCAGAACTGGTCGAACAACGTCTACAACCTCGTGACTAAGCGAGCCCGAGCCGAGGCCGAGGCTCACGTCCAATGGTACGACCTCAACATTGGAAGCCGTCTGACCATGAAGTACCCAAGCGTCTACCTCATGGGTCCGAAGGCCTCCGGCGAGGTCCTGTCGGTCGCCTATGCAGGAGCTGGTCAGCATCAAGATGCTGGAGCAAAGATGGTCCACGCTGCGCCCGAGACCACGTCGACCATCATCAATAAGTCGGTTTCCAAGGGTGGAGGGAAGACGACGTACCGAGGTCTCGTGCACGTCGACGAGGGGGCGAAGGGGGCGAAGTCGTTCGTCCAGTGTGATGCCCTCCTCCTTGATGACGAATCGGTTTCGCAGACATTGCCCTACATGGAGGTGGGGGAGCGTGATGCGTCGATAGGACATGAGGCGACCGTGTCGAAGGTCGCTGATGACCAACTCTTCTACCTGATGAGCCGAGGCCTCTCGAAGAGCCAGGCCATGGGAATGATCGTCAACGGGTTCATCGAGCCAGTCGCTCGAGTGCTGCCGATCGAATATGGAGTCGAGCTCACGCGTCTCATCGAGCTGGAGCTCGATGAGACAATCGGTTAGCGGTATTCGAGCACTGGGGTATGACTTGCGGCATGTCGGCGCCTTGTAGGACACCCGGTTGAAGCCTCCCGTGCACGCGAAGCCGTGTCCCGTGCAGGTGCGCACGGGAGGCCCGGGCAGCCCGCTACGACCGTGTCGTCGGACGTTCGCGCCGAAGCGGGGCGTTACCGACTGCGGCCAGCATGCGTCGCTCATGATCGCTCGCGTCTCCCGACCAGCTCGGCTAGACGGGGCCTCGACCATCTTGGCCCAGTTGGGGCAGGAGACATTCGAGCTGGTGGAACTCCTTGAATCGTCCACCGCCACGCGGGAAGTGGCGGTGGATATCCAGCAACCACTCGCTGAGTCGCCACCGAAGACGACTAGGGCACAGCGCAAGGCACAGAGGGCCGAGCGGCGCGCATCGAACCCCGGCTTCATCGCCATGGTGCGCGAGTCGGCCGCAGCTCTGGCAGAAGGTCGCAGGCTGGATCGGGAGGCGGGTGCGGCGCCGACTGGGTTGTCGCGTGGAAGGCCGGTGGGCCACTCTTGAGCTCTCGTTGAGCCATATGCACCCTGTTCCCGTAGGATTTTTTACCCCATCGGTAGTCTTTTACGCACAAGTCGGCCGTAGAGGCGGCCGCATGGACTGAAGAAGCCGGAGAGATGGCGATGCGTAGAGTTGACGTAGCTGAAGAGGTCGTCGAGATCCTTCCCGATTCGTTCAGAGAGCAATTCGTCCGGACCGCCGAGATCGGCGAGGTGAAGTGTGCCAAGTGCATGGGCTACCTCGAGCCAGGCGACGACACTCCAGTCTCGGTTGTCGTCTGCGTTGATTCCGACCCGGAGAAGCGCGCTCGTCTGACGCAGGCCGTTCTGGCACACGTCACCTGCCTCGAGTCGGGTGTCTGGGAGGTCGACGGCCTGCTGGACGCCCATGAGGCGTCGAAGAAGCTCGACTTCCGAGCCATCTTGGGAAGAGTGGCCGGCCTTCCACTGGTCATCATCGAGCCGAACAACATCGCCATGGCTGTCGCTGGTCCTGGCGGCGACCTGACCGACTCTTGGGCGTCGAAGATGCTCGACATCGGGATGGGGCTCTTGATGTCGGTTCCCCGTGAAGGAGCCAAGGTCCCCGCGGCCCCCGGCTGGACCGTGCATCGCGAAGACAACGATCTCCATATCGACTACAAGCGCCAGGACACGTCCGAGTCACTGTCCATCGTGGTGTCCGACACTGAAGAAGAGGTCGAGGCCTACTGGAACGACATCCAGGAATTGGGTGGGATGGTCGTCATCTCAGCGTCCTCGCTCGACATCCCGGCCGGCAGGGTCCAGGAGACCCTTCAGGAGGCAATCCACTTCGGTCGGGCTACCTGGGGGCTCGCGGAGCTAGTGGACGCCTAAAACGGCGCTCAGGAGGCCTCTGGTGCCTCTTCTGGGCAATCCTCAACGTCCCGCAGGTAGTTCGTAGTGTCCTTCACGTGCCCGTAGAGCTCCTGGTTGATCCAGTGTGCCCACAATCGCTTGTGCTCGACGGCCAAGCGATTGCTCGTACCGAAGGGTCCACGCCAGCCGACCACTTCGATGCGCTTGTCGGTCTTGGAGAGGACGCGCTCGACGGCCGGGACAACATCCGTATCGCAGGAGATGACAATGGCCACGTCGCAGTTGTCCATCAGTGCGTCCTCGAGCAGGTCGATAGCCAACGACACGTCAATCCCCTTCTCGTGCCCGACGACCTGACCCCGCTTGTTCTGGTGATAGGTCAACGGGCGAGTGATCACCTCAAGCCCACCCTTCCGCCACCGTTCAACTTGGCGGGTCGCCGCTTCGAACGTGAGAGGGTCGTGCTGGTGCGAGGGCATTCCTCTATAGACGCGGACATCACCCAACACCCGGTCGTAGCTGCTCTTCTTCAGGAGCTGGTTGGCCAGGGCCATCGGGTGAAAGGTGCCAGCCCGTCCCGGCTCAGTCGGCTTGTGGAAGACACTTCGGGCAGCTTCGTAGGCATTCTGGAAATCTACGTAGACGTTGACGCGATCAGAGAAGCGGGAATGTTGGGGCTGCATGACAGAAGAAGCCTACGCCAGTAGTGATGCGGATCGCTGCGGTTCACCGCAAGAATCTTTGGGGTGGGCGAGGGCACCAACTGGTCCGTGGGTGTGGGCGGATGCACCAGCTCCCGCCATCTTCGAGCTTTCGATTCCCAGACCTTGCCAACCTTCCCTTGCACCCGATGCTGCTCACATTCGGATGAGGCGACATGGCTTGCCGCCAGGCAACAGGTGTGGCCCGCTGGTGGCGCACCTCGTGTTGCTGAACATCACTAACACGCAGTGTCGCCGGACCGGCGTGACGTGGATCCCTTGCGATTGCAGGGCTCACCTCACTTCCGTACTCGGTGGCCTGTACTTCTAGACATGCGACACCTGTCCATTTTCGAACGCCATTGCTACGAATGTTCGTACCACTAAAACATTTCGCACCTTGCGCCGCGTACGCGTGTTCCCGCAGATTTGTATTCGAAGCATGTACAAGGAACACGACGGTCCTCACGGGTCGTTCGAACAGAGAGGTAGGGGCAGATGCCGTCCAATGACCAGCCGGGCCGCCCGGTAGTCTCATATACAGCACCACTGGGGTGGCGATCCGTCAGCATCGCCTCATCAGTTCAGGATTCGGCCGGGACGGAGGGGAATGACAGCATCAGTAGGCCCGCTCTCGACCCTTCTGTTCCTCATCGCGGCCGTGGCCGTTCTGTGTTCGTTCCTGTACTACCGGCGGGCGACTCGCCTGGAGGCAGAGGGTTCTTCTCCGTCCGGCGACCTTCCTGCCCATGTTGCGGACCCATCACCGGAAATCCGACCGGACGAACACGTCGACCCGACAACGGCCAGCGACGTCGTCGCACCGATCGACTCGCCGCCAATCGCGCCGCAGCCGCCAGCCGGCTGGTATCCGAAGCCCGATGACCCCTACATCCAGGGCTACTGGGACGGGTTCCGCTGGACCGCACGGGCGCGCTGGGATGGAATCCAGTGGGTTCCTCTCCCGTTTCCGTAGTCGACGCCAGCACCCCCCAGTGGCCCATGCACAGGCCCTGCCGCCCAACTCGCTCGCAACTCAAGGAGCCCTCATCATGGATCCCCCTCATCCGGATAACGCAGAGCATCCCATCGACACCTCAATCCTGGAATCGTTTCTCGACGCTGAAGGCGCTGGCGATGCTCCGGTGGAGCCAACTGCCATCGAGCGAGCCGCGTTGTGCCGATGGGAGAATGCAGTGCTTGAAACTCCATTCAGGGCGTTTCTTCTCGTTGACACGGGTCTGGCCTCGGGAAAGTTGCACTTGGCCACAACGGACTTCGCGGAAACGGGACGTCCCGCCATCCCTGATGATTGGGATCTTGAAATCACTGCCGCAGAGCTCGAGGAGCTCGCACGGACGCCGGCTTGGTCCTCACGCACGATGTGTGGCCGGCCCTGGTCTCACTTGGACTTCAGCCAGCCGCGAGAGCTCGTGCACGAGCGGGACGACAGACTCTGTACGCCCTGTCGAAGTCACCTCCTACGGCTCTTCGGACAGGACGTCGAGGACTTCGGTGAGGATGCCTGGCCAGCGATGGCCTAGAGTCCCGCGTCAGAGAACCGAGTGCGGCTCCCATCCCACGACAAGGGCGCAGTTCCAAGCGGACCCTGGCGGTGCTTGGCCACAATGGCCTCGGCAGCCCCAGGGTCCGCCGTCGGGTCGTAGACATGGTCTCGATACAGAAATACGACAACATCGGCATCCTGCTCGAGGGACCCAGATTCACGGAGATCGGCCAACATGGGTCGCTTCTCATTGCGAATCTCGAGGTTCCTCGACAGCTGGCTCAGGGCCAACACTGGAACGTTGAGCTCTCGGGCAAGCAGCTTGAGGCCTCGACTCACGTCCGAGACATCCGCCACCCTGTTCTGACCCCACTGTCCGGTACCCGAAAGGAGCTGAAGGTAGTCCACGACGATGAGCCCCGGCTGCCCGTATCGGGTAGCAGCGACCCGTGAGCGGGCGCGGACGTCGAGGATTGACGCAGACGGCTCTCGGTAGAAACGGAAAGGGGCGCCCACGAGTCGGCTGATGGCATCGTCCATCCGGCCACGCTGGATTGCGGTCAAGGTGTTGTCCTTGATGGCCTTTGCCGGGACTCCGGAAAGCATGCCCACCGCCCGGTCGGTGACCTCTTCTTCTGACATCTCAAGGCTAAAGAACAGCACGGGACGGTTTTCGGACAGCGCGACATGCAACGCAGCCCCGATGGCGAAGCTCGTCTTCCCCATTGCCGGCCGGGCGCCGACGAGAACAAGGTTGCTTCTATAGAGGCCGCCCAGAATGGCGTCGAGGCCCATCAGACCCGTTTCCACCCGGTCATCTAGGCCGCCACCTTGTTCGATTGCTTCGAGCCGATCGTAGATACCCAGCGCCACCTCGCCGATGTCGACGAAGGGGTTCGAGACGCGCATCGAACGCACGCCGTGCACCATCTCTTCGGCCCGGTCGATAGCGGCAGCGATGTCGCTCGGTGCTTGACGCGCTAGCTCGACGATCTCACCCCCGACGCCGGCTAGTCGCCGCAGCGCCGCCAGTTCAGAAACGATGGTGGCGTAGTAGCCAACGCTGGACGCGGCCGGCACATTGACCTGCATCTCCACGAGCTCCGCCGGATCGATCGTCAGGTCTGGGCTACCCCGACGGAGTTCGTCGGTGACCGTGATCTGGTCACATGCCTCCCCTCTTCGAAACAGGGCCACCATGGCAGCGAAGATTTGTGCGTGCAGGGGTCGGTAGAAGTCCCCTGCTGTCACCGTCTCGATAGCCAGTGCTCGCGCCGTCTCGGAGAGCATCATCGCCCCGAGCACCGAGCTTTCAGCGACTGGGTCATACGGTACGGGCGTTGATGTTGTGGTCACTTCACGCTCCGAAGTCGGTTACGGGTTTCAGTGAGTTCTGTCCTAGGGCCACCGCGCTGTGCGGCCCAGTCCTCCGCCAGAATGAGGAGGTAGTTCGGCGACCGACCCATCGAGCCATCCGCAGTAGCCCAGTTGACGAGCTGCTCGACGAAGACGTGGTCGTAGCGGCGAACGAGAAGGTCGACTACGTCGCTCGCCTGGGTGCGCCTGGGTTCCCCTAACGTCTTGACGATCTTCTCAATCAGTTCTTGGACATCTCGCCTTCTTGGAGATGTCTCTTCGGAATTCTCTTCCCTAAGGACGCGCGGAAGCGGTACATCCGGTCGCGCGTCCAGTCGCGCGTCAAGGTGCGCACCATCGCTCTCGTCCTGTGGGGCGGTCTCCCGCCCATCCAGATGAGCGGCATCTGGCGCAACTGGATGGGCGGCTTCCTGCTCATCTCGTCCAAGGTCATGACCCACCATCCAGCGGTGCTGCAGAAACCGAACTTCGTTGGGCCTCCCTTGGCCGACCCTTCGAGACTCGATAAGGCCGACGTCCTTGAGCGTGCGCAAGTAGTCGACCACCTGCCGCCGGGACAGGCCGAGCTCTCTCCCGAGGGTCTCCTGGCGGGGGTACGCAACTCCTGTCGAACGGCCGTAGCGGACAAGTCGGGCGTAGACGAGCTTGGCCCCAGGGGAGAGCTCACGACTCGGCACGCGGATCAGCCAATCGGGGACCTTGGTGAATTCCCCACCTAGCCGGTCGGGGACGAACCCCTCTTGGTTTCTACTCATCACCGGGCGCGCCAGGGGTATCCCATGAGCCCTCTGGGTCCACAACTACGATGGCCACGTCGCTTTTCCTCCCAAGGTGTGCGACACGAGACCCGCCCTCAGGTTCGAGCAAGGGGGCGGGTCTCGTTCTGTGTATGTGCAGGGTGCTGCCTAGTACCTCCTCGCTGTGGATGACGTTTGCATGCGATGGTCAATCCACGGGGGGATGGGCGCGGTCCGCCAACACCATGTTGGTGGACAACCTGTTGATCAGGGCCAACACCATGTTGGGTCATCGCCAACACCATGTTGGGTCCATCCCAACGCCGAGAGCCACCGTTGGCTACCCTGTGGGCATGCCGGACGGCCAGGCCACTCTCGGAACAAGGCGGTTGCGTGCCGTCTACACCCTCAAGGGCGCCACGGAGATCATGGGGGTCACCTCCACCGAGGCCGTCCGCCGGGCCGCGCAACGCTCGACCGAGCGGGGCCAGCAGGTTTCCTGGGATCGCAATCATCCAGATAACCCCACAGACGGCTCTTTGTTCGTGGCGGAGTGGGTGGTCGAGTACGCGCGTCGGAACAACCACGTTGGTCGCTCGATTCCCGAAGTGACACCGTTGTGGGTGGAGCTGCCAGCGCCCACCGGGTTTATTGCCGACCAGCCAATGACGCTGCTGGCGTCTGACCATAGCGAGATGCGCTCTCGGACGGCATCCGCCGAACAACAACTTGCTATGGCTGAGGCGGGAGAGCGGGCTCAGGAGGTGGCCCGACTCGAGGCCGAGCGAGACGGCGCACGCCAACTGGCCGAGCTGGCCGGCCGGGAGAACGAGCGGCTCAGGACCGAACTCGCCCAGTTGCGTCAGACGATGGCCGAGCACCTTCAGGCCATGTCAAGGGCGTTCGCCTCTCCCGCTGGTGGTTAGCCGAGCGGCAGGGGCTGCTCTCGAAGCCGTGCTGACATCCCGACCATCAATTCTCGGGCAACAGGAGGGCAGGTCTCGAGCAGGGCGTTGAACTCCCGCTTGTTGACGATGAGCAGCTCGACGTCGGTGTCCGCGACCACACTGGCGCTGCGAGGCTGTCCATCGATGAGGGAGAGCTCCCCGAAGTAGTCGCCTTGGCTCAGAGTCGCGATTGGCTCACCATCGCGCACAACCGTGGCGCTTCCCGAGGTGAGAAAACAGATCTCGCGAGTGAACGTTCCCTCTGCGACGATGGTCGTTCCGGCCGGCACGGAGATCACGTCTGACGATCGCGCAACCTCCTTGAGCTTAGACCCAGGCAGCGTGGCGAAGAGGGGAATCGAGGCGATGAGCTGGCGTTTGTCGTTCATGAGGTGCTTCCGTCCATACGGGTACTGTCCGGTAAGTACAACCAGATGCCCTGAAGATTATTCCGGCCAGCGCTCCTGCCGCCGTCCATGTTCGATAGGTAGAACATCCCGTCGGTAGTCTCCTATGTAGAGATTCGAAAGGATGTATGCATGTTGCGGGGTAGCGAGACGAGGTTCGACGAAGCGGTCGATGAGTTCGTCGCGTGGTTCGACCGTCTCGACCACGCCGACCAGCTGGTCTATCTGCGCACCCTGGGTGATGGTCCTCGGTTCAACCACCCGCAGTACCGAGGCGACCTCGAGGGGATGATGTATCGAGAGGCTCTGCTTCGTCGTTCAACGGCTGAGGCCGAGGCCGCCGTTCTTGAGCGTCAACAGCAGAGCCCGTGGACCTTGCGGCTGTGGATGGCAACGGCACGCCATCGCATCTTCATCGTTCCTCCGATCGTCCTCGCGCTTCTTGCACTACTGACGTTCATGCCGAACCCTGGCCTTAGCCAACACGTGTGGCTCGTTCTCCAGATGGTCCTCCTCGGCTGCGTCGGCATCGGCGGCCTCTTCCTGTTCCTCGTCCTGGATCCGAAGGACAAGGATCCTTTCGAGCCGGTGAAGGATAGTGACTACTCGCGCGAGGACATCCTGTCGCGTGTGCTCGTTCGTGATGAGCGGTATCTGGCGGAGCGGTGGATGCGCGAGAAGACAGGTCTGACGCTGGCGGAGTACGAAGAGTTGGGCGATCGAGAGCGCACAATCCTGCTTGAGAGCGGAATCCTCGATCTCGGTGCCGCCGAGGTGGTTGCGGGGACAGAAGGTTCGATGCCGGCGAACGGGAAGCGCGGCTTCGCCTCCCACCTCAATGCCGACGGCAAGGCCAAGAAGGAGTACCCCAACTTCAAGACCGTTATCGACGCGTTGCACCGCCTGGAAGACAAGTACCGCCTGGAGCGATACAACGTCTATCTCTGTGAAACGGGCAAGCACTGGCACGTCGGTCACGCCCACAACGACTGAGTTCTCTCCCACCCTGGCCATGTCTTAGGGCTACCGCCGAACTTCCGCGCGGCATGAGTATGGCACCCCTGGGGGTGTATGCTATCTAGGTCTACGCACAAGGGGATGGTAGTGAAGCTTCGCACTCGTTGGCCATGGAGGGCCCTGCTTGGCGCCACCATCGCTTTGATTTCGACCGTGGCGCCGGCAAGTCTCAACACCGCGTCAGCCGCAATGCCGCCTTCTCCAG
>Ga0164296_1003907_pt1 | contig 13800 bp, 28 predicted proteins | sample GEODES057metaG_FD_113533 | JGI IMG/M metagenome (GOLD analysis project Ga0164296, IMG submission 113533) | Dystrophic lake water microbial communities from Trout Bog Lake, Wisconsin, USA - GEODES057 metaG | ecosystem: Environmental > Aquatic > Freshwater > Lake | place: USA: Trout Bog Lake...
CCGTGGGGGGATACCAAAATTGCATCGTTCGTCTAATGGTAGGGCCTTGCGTTTACACCGCAAAGACAGAGGTTCGATTCCTTTACGATGCACCAAAATTTAAGTTAAATAAAATTACGCGGGTGTGGTGCTAGTGGTAACACATATCCTTGCCAAGGACAAGTTACGAGTTCGATTCTCGTCACCCGCTCCAAAATGTAGTATATCTACAATACGGCCTGGCCCACTGCAACTTAGTTGCATGGCCGGGTTTTCTATTGACGGCACGTTGAAAAATTGTTATAATAGACACATAACAAAAACAATTGTTACCGTTAGATTTAAATAACTAACCGTTGCAATAAAACAACAACGCATTTGACAAAACAAACAATTTAACTTATAATACACTTTTACTTACACTTATTAAGGACTTTACATTATGGCAAAAGCAAATACTAAACCCAGTGCAGTTAGCAATTTAATTGAATTTGATTCAGAAGCAATTCGTGCACGTGAAGCAGAAGTTGCACAAGAAACAGATGAAGCAATTATTGAACGTTTGCGTGAACGTTTTGAAATTTTAGATCATATGACACAAGCAGTTAAAGACGGTAATGTCCGTGCTATGATTGTTAGTGGTCCTCCTGGAGTTGGCAAAAGTTTTGGAGTAGAGTCTGTATTAGAAAAGTCAGACTTGTTTAATAAACTTGCAGAGAAGAAACCAAAGTTTGAAATTGTTAAAGGTGCTATGTCAGCAATTGGTTTATATGCTAAATTGTATGAGTTTAGTGCTCCAGGTAATGTTGTAGTATTTGACGACTGTGACAGTATTTTAATGGAAGACTTGTCACTTAATATTTTAAAAGGTGCATTAGATAGTAGTGCAAGACGTTGGATTAGCTGGAACACAGACAGTAGAATTTTACGTAGCGAAGGTATTCCAGATCGTTTTGAATTTAAGGGTGCGGCAATTTTTATTACTAACATTAAATTTGAACACGTTCGTAGTAAAAAGTTACGTGATCACTTAACTGCTTTAGAGTCACGTTGCCATTACATTGATTTGCAGATGGATACTACACGTGAAAAGATTTTGCGTATTAAACAAATCATTACAGATGGTATGTTAGATAGATACGATTTTGATAATCCAGATGTTGTTAGAGATGAATTAGTTAACTTTATTGATAATAACAAAGAAAAATTACGTGAACTTAGTTTGCGTATGGTTCTTAAGTTAGCAGACTTACGTAAAAGTTTTCCAAGTAATTGGCAAGCTATGGCACGTACAACTTGTATGAAGCGTATATAATATGTGGAGTTTTATAACCGGAGCTAAAATGCAAAGACTAGTGTGTATAAGCACTATCTTTGCAATCCTAGGCACAGTAGATTTACAATGGAATGACTCTAGATGGTGGTGTATAGGTGTACTATTACTCGTTTTAGAATATCTAGCACACAATGCAGGTGTTCAAGACAGTATTAATAATCTTTTAAGTATGCGAAAAGACAAACTAATGAGACTTAAAGATTTTATGGATTCCGTTGAAAACGGTGATGATCGTAGTGAAGAAGAATTGTTTAACATTATTAAGAAAGAAGAAGATGAGCACAAATAAATGTCAATGGATTGGTAATAACCCACAAATGACTTCAACTTGTAATTGCGAAACAGTTCCAAATAAAAGTTACTGTAAAGATCATGTTTGGTTAGTTTACAAAGAAGGTAGTCATTTACGCACACGCAAAAAAGATATTAGAGTTGCAAATGCAGTTTGGGATTTAGAAAATGAATTTGCCGAAGCAGTTGCAGAATTAGAACTAGAAGGATTTCTATAATGGAATATAGGGTAGAGTTTGATGTTAAACTTTGGACTTATGTAGTATATATAAACGGTGAAAAGAAAGTCCTAAATGTTAGTTGTGTTCGAAAAGCACACGAAAAATTAGATTTTATTAAAAGGTGCAACAATGATAAACTCCACGAATCACGACTTAGTACAAGCAGTCAGTGAAATGTTAGAGCGTCATTGGGACGTATATCAAATAGCTGCAAAAATGAATTTGAGTCCCAATGTCATACAAGCAGTTATTGATATAATTAACAGTATATTATGAAGCCAAAGTGTTATCAACTTGTAGGTGTTCCAGGCTCAGGTAAAAGTACCTGGGTTTCAAATCAAGACTGGGCATCAGACTGTGCGTATATCAACACTGATACCTGGGTAGAACTGTACGCAAAAGAACAAAGCAAAACCTATTCAGAAGTGTTTGAAGAGTACATGCCCAAAGCCGTTAACATCATGACCGAACATGTTAAACTGGCTAGAGATGCTGGCCAAGATATTATTTGGGATCAAACTAGCACTACTGTAGCGAGTCGTAAACGTAAGTTTAATATGTTGCCTGATTATGAACATATTGCTGTGGTATTTCAAACTCCGCCTAGACCAGAATTAAAGCGTAGGTTAGATAGCCGACCAGGTAAGGAAATACCCGATGTGGTTATGGAAGGAATGTTAGCAAGTTTTGAAATGCCTTCTAAAGATGAAGGGTTTGACCAAATTTGGTATGCGGCCTAAATAACACTTGACACAGACATTCCATTTTGTTATAATACATACATACAAAATAAATGGAGTAGCAAATGGAATACCATGTTGATGCACGTGGTCAAACAAAAAAATACATAGAGTCATTATTGCCATCTATGTTTAAGCAATTGGGTTTAAATAAAACCAAAAAGTTTTTACAAATCATAGTTGATAACAAAGCTGAAAATTCAGGTAGTTGTGTTAACTTACATGGTATAGATACTTTTTTAATTGTTGTAAGATCCCGAGACGGTATGTTTCATATGGGAGTAAGTCTAGCACACGAGTTGTCTCATGTAGCACAGTATGTTAAAGGACAATTAAGACAAACAGCAAAAGGTTACAAATGGTGCGGCAAATTTTATAGTGAAAACACAAAGTACACTGACATGCCGTGGGAAATAAACGCTTTCGCTAAACAAGAAATTGTATGGCGCAGAGCAATTGATATGAATAGAGAATAAGATGTTTAAAGTATATTGGAGTTATGCTAAAGAAGCATATTCTGAAGATTTTGATAGTATGACTGAAGCACTGGCGCATTGTGAATTTTTACGTAAGTCAGGGCGTAGGTTTGTAACTATGGTCAGCGAGAATGCCGACCAAGTCGGTAAGATGGGAGTAGACACAGTTGTAGATGGACTATGCCCAGATGGTATAGCATACAGTTGGACTAAACGGAGATAATATGAACAAACGATATGAAGAGTTGTTAGCTGAATCCTACATAGTACTTAACCCACCAGGAACGTATAGGCGTTATGATAACATACTGCCTGAGCAAATGGAAAAGTTTGTGGAGTCAATTGTGTTAGATAATATTCAGGCCTTGATTAACAACGGTTATGATGATGCAGCTAATTGTTTAAAAGAAATTCATTTTGGAGTCGAGACATGACAGATTTTATTGTTAGTGATACACACTTTGGCCACAAAGGTGTATGTGAATTTATGAGAGCCGACGGAGTAACAAAACTCAGACCATACTCCAATCCCGATGAAATGGATGAGGATATGGTCGAGCGTTGGAACAAAGTTGTTGGTCCAAAAGATAAAGTGTACCATTTGGGAGATGTTGTTATTAACCGTAAGGCACTTAACACATTGTATAGGCTGAATGGCGACAAAGTTTTGATCAAAGGTAATCACGACATCTTTAGACCCGAAGATTATGCTCCGCATTTTAGAGATGTTAGAGCTTACCACATCGTCAACGGTTTGATCATGAGTCACATTCCAGTTCACCCAGATGCTCTCTATAGATTTGGATGTAACATCCATGGACATTTGCACCAAAATCGTGTAAGGCGTCCTACAGGATATGGTGATGACGAAATTGATCCAAGATATTGGTGTGCGTGTGTTGAACACACAGACTTTGCTCCAATACCGTTTGACATTGTTATGGATAAAATCCGTGAACAAGGCGGGGTAGTTGGGTTTAGAAATGCCAAATTCAAAGGGGTAGACTAAAATAGGGCTTCGGCCCTATTTTTTTGATAAATATTTTTCTAAAGGAAATCATATGTTTGAATGGTCCAGTTTAGATAGAAACACAATCATCGAGACTGTTATGGAGTTGGCTCCAAAGATTTGCGATATTAAATCTGACCCTAATTTCCTACACCTCACAATTAAAAGACATTTAAGAAAAATAGCACCCATTACAATTACCCAATGTTGGGAGCCTTCTATTAAAAATAATTTAATTGCTGTAGGTGGAACTTACTTTAGTGACCGTGACGAAGATTTTAAAACTTGCATTGATTTAACTCTATATTATAATCCTAATGCCAAAACAATAAAATTATCTAAACGTAGATTGAAACGCATGGCATTAGTAACTGCTGATACATTATTACACGAAATAATACACATGCGTCAATATAGACGTAGAGATTTTAAAAGTTTACCAAATTATTCTAGTACAGCTGCTAGATCAAAAACTAGAGAACAACAGGAATATTTGGGTTGTACTGATGAGATTGATGCTTATGGGTTTAATATTGCCTGTGAGCTTTTGGATAAATTCAAAGGTGATTACCAAAAAGCTATCAATTTTTTGGATGAAGATCAAACAGGACGTATGAACAGTAGTTGTTATTTGATGTACTTAAAAGCGTTTCATCATGATCACGATCATGAGATTATAAAAAGATTAAAGAAAAAAGTAATAAGATATTTGCCTAGAGCAGAAGTTGGAAAACCTTTCAAGAGTTGCGACTGGATCTGTTATTGACTCTTAAATAATACTATGTTATTATAGTGCATGACTTTAGACATGCCAGGTACCTTAGGCGGTGCCAAACTTATATTTCAAAAACAAATTAAAATGGAAAAAATCGGAATCGTAGGACTCGGCTTCGTTGGGGGAGCCATTCAAGCAGCCATGGATGAATATTCACAAGACGCTGACTTAATATTAGTAGATCCTTTTAAAGGTTATACAAACATAGTTGCTGATCTTAAAGATTGTTCAGGAGTGTTTATATGTGTACCGAGTCCACAGGGTGATGATGGACATTGTGATACTAGTATTATGGAAAATGTATTAGCACAATTAAAAGCTATTAATTACCACGGAGTCATTATTAGCAAGTGTACAGCACCACCTAATGTATATGAACAACTAAATGAAGATTTTCCTAACTTAGTACATGCACCAGAATTTTTGGTTGCGGCAACTGCTGTTCGTGATTACATAAATGGCGAGTTTGCTATTATTGGTGGTAAGGTAAATGCTTACGTTAAAGAAGCAGAACGTATTATTAGACTGAGTCAACGACATTTAAAAGAAGTACAGTATTGCAGTATAGGCGAAGCAAGTTTAGCCAAATATGCTATTAACTGTTTTATGAGTACTAAAGTTATTTTTATGAACGAACTCAAACAGTTAGCTGATGCAATGGGATTAGATTACAATACGGTTATTCAAATGGTTAAACTGGATAATCGAATTGGTAAAAGCCATATGCAAGTTCCAGGACCAGATGGTGCATTTGGATTTGGCGGTGCTTGCTTTCCCAAAGACACAAGTGCTATGCTAAAGTATGCAGAACAATACAATGTACAATTGAATGTTTTGGATGCCGCAGTTAAGAAAAATACCATACTAAGGTTGACAGAACCTAAATAATACTATATTATTAGTATTATTGGAGAACGAATGTTTAATAAAGCATATAAAGATTTTGGTAAAAAGGATCATATCATTAATAACATCGACGAAGGCGGATATTCAGAAGGCACTAAGCATGGTTATCTAGCCGCAGTAATGAGACGTAATGGTAAAAGGTTTTGGGCTGGGGATAACATCAGTGACTATGTAACTGAGGAAGATAAAGAACAGTTAATTGCTGAGGCAACAACTGCATTTGAATCTGTACTTGATGCATTGTTAATAGATCGTGAGAACGATCCCAATAGTAAAGGTACTGCTAAAAGATTAGCAAAAATGTATTTTAACGAAGTAATGGCAGGAAGATATGAACCAGCACCAGACGCAACAGCATTTCCAAACGATTCGCAGGACCGTTACGAAGGTATGTTGGTTGTTCGTAGCGAGCTTCGCAGTATGTGTAGTCATCATCATCAACCCGTTGCTGGTGTTGCTTATATTGGCATTATTGCCGCACAGAAACTTATTGGACTTAGCAAATACACAAGAATTGCACAGTGGTGTGCAAGACGAGGTACTCTCCAGGAGGAACTTTGTAATGACATTGCTAGGGAAATAAGTAAAGCCACAGACACAAATGACATAGGTGTTTATATTCAAATGACACATGGTTGTTGTGAGAATAGAGGAATTATGGCACATAGTTCATTAACACAGACTACAGTTCTTAAAGGTGCGTTTAAAGATGACCAAGGAACTAAAAAAGAATTCATGGATAATATCAAACTACAACAAGAGTTTGCACCACGATAATAATTTTAACAAAGGTAAAATATGAAAAACAAAGGTAAATTAAATATTCCTAATCGTCAGCAAATGGCGGCACGGAAGCCTCCAGTACAAAATGCACCAGCCGCTCTTCCAACAGGCCCAGGAGGTAAACCACCAAGCATTATGATTGCTGTACCAGCAATGGAAATGGTTAATGCTGAGTTTGCTCAACATTTGGCAATGGCCGCAGCCAATATGGTTGCTAATGGTATTAAGATCAATTGTGCTTTTAACATTGGATCTGTTATTACTATTGCTAGACGTAACTTAGTTGACATTTTCTTAAAGTCAGACTTTGATTACATTTGGTGGGTTGACAGCGATATGAAGTTTCCAATTGATGCTCCTATGCGTCTATTAGCACGTAATAAAGAAATTATTGGTGCAAACTATCGTAGACGTCGTTTCCCTAATCCTAACTTTACAGGTATGATGGGTGCAGCAGGTCAATTTACAGAATTTCAAACTACAGATAATAGTCCGGCATTAGAACTTATTGATGTATTGCCACATGGTATGGTTCTATGTAAACGTGAAGTTTATGAAAGAGTTCCACAACCACATTACTTGCAAGAGTATGTTGCACACCTAAATTTAGAAATTGGTGAAGATATTTACTTCTGCCAACAAGCACAAAAGGCCGGATATCAAGTTTGGTGTGATCAAGAATTGAGTAGAGAAGTAGCACATATTGGAATTTTCCACTTTAACTATAATCTGTCAGTTCCAAAATAAAACTGAAAGGGATTCCCATGGTATTTGAATCAATAGAAATTCGTAAGGTTAAAAACGGTGTTATCGTTACCTTACGAAGCGAGGATGACGAAGATGCTGAATATGTTTATGACAGAGACAGCAAAGCTATTAAGTTCGTTAAAGATCTTCTAGAAAGCAAAGGTAAGGTCTCAGTAACAGAGGCTGAATAAAATATGACAGTTAAGAAAAAATACAATGTAGGTGATGTTGTTTGGATTTATGGCATTACCAGTGGACGTTCTACAGAAGGCAGAGTAATTAAAACCTTTAGAATTGATCTAGACGATTATGATCCAGAACAAGTTTATTATGTTGTTGCAGTACCAACTGAAATAGAACCATTGCTTGAAGTAAGAACATGGGAAACTATCAGCCAAGACAAAGACGGTCAAATAGGTGCAATGCGTGATACATTTGAAGATCCAGATGCTGCGTTAAAGGTGTTACGCAGGACTGGATTGACTTTAACTAATGATGGTGATTATGCTTTTAGAGAAGACGAGAATGATGATCCCAGTCCTGAACAAATTCATAAGGCATTAATTAAATCTCAAACTGATGTTGCTCATGCTCCAATAGTTTATAAAGATAATACCAAGCCTTCACGTAAGCGTTATCCACCAAGAAAAAAGAAAAACAATGTTGCTGGATGATCCTGTATTATTGAAGTCGAGTAATGATTTAGATGAATTAGCCAAAGCATTAAAAAATTGGACTACTATGTCTATTCCATCCCGAGTTATACCTAACCTAAAACATAGACGCAATTATGGATGGGTTATGGATCTTGTATTAGAACATGGCAATGATAATTATGATGGGCTGTTAGACAGCAGAGTTGAATGGGTGTGTAATCAATTAAAAGATTGGCCTGATTGTCGACGTACTGCGTGGGATATGTGGAGTTTCAAAAGCAAAAGAGATGCTGAGAAATTTATTACTTTGTATACTTTAACATGGGCTCAATAAGATATCAAAGAGTTGAACGAGATGGTAAACTAGACATTGAAGAAATTCATAAAGTAGTCGTTCATACATTTTCAGTAGGTGACGTAGAAGATCCAGAAATATATGCAGCAGAACCATTGCATAAATGGCAAGAAAGTGAACAAGGTCAATTTATTATGGAACATGCTGTTAATAAACCTGAATGGCAAAGACACATAGATTATACAAGTTTTGGGCATAAGTATGCAATTGTTGCAGAATTAGAAAAGAAAAAGTTGTCTGAATATTATTTGAGATGGGGTAAAAAATAATGGAAATAAAAAGATACGGTGATAAATGCAACGTTAAACAAGTTAATACATCTAAAATTGTGGAAGCAGAAGTATTTGATTTTAGAGAACATGATACATTAACTGTTGTATTTGGTAAAGCAATTAAGGTTCCAATGGTATGGAATGGTAAATTGTATGAAGGTAAGATGGCCGGAATAGATTTCGTCAGCGAAGGCCCTACGGTAAAAGTAACTAAGACAGGAAGATAAAATGACCAATCCATTTAGAGATCAAGAAAAATTTATGCGGGCATGTGACCAAAGTGTTGACAATGAGAATATTAAACAGTTTGGTATGTACATTGGTTTGATCAAAGAAGAATACGATGAGTTAACAGTTGCTATAAACAACAGTGATCAAACAGAAACATTAGATGCATTAATTGATATACTAGTTGTTACTATCGGTGCTATACATTCTATGGGTGCAGATGGTGAAGGTGCTTGGAAGGAAGTTATGCGATCTAATTTCAGTAAAGTAGGCGAGGATGGAAAGGTCAGGAAAAGAGAGGACGGAAAAGTACTTAAACCGGTTGGTTACTCTCCTCCAAATCTGTCACCATTTATCAAAAAGTAATTTGACACTGCTAGTAAATACCTATATAATTAGTGTTTATTAGGAGTATTAATGAAATCACAATATTGGGTTAATGGAAATTTTGCTGACTGGATACGTGGTACTCCTAAAATTGAAATGGGTACCAGCGAAGAATGGGCAGATTGGAAAAACAAAGCACAGAGGCAACATCCTGTAAGATATTGGATAGCCGAAGAAGGCTTAGACAAATTACAAAAAATTATATATTACATACCAGAAAAATTAAATGATTTACGATATTACATTAATAATCGTTGGATCTCTCATAGCCATCAGCTTACGGCACATCCGAGAGACATTAAACCAGGACAATGGCAAGACGTTGGCAATCGCTTCCTTCCTTGTTTGTTTAATGAGCTTGTGGATTTTGTTGAAGTAGAAACAGCATGGCATCACTGTGCTTGGGATAACGAGGCACGTGAAAAATATGATCCTCCATGGTGGCGTGCAGGTTGGTTGCGTTGGAGAACATGGCGTTGTCCAGAAGCAGGACTTGCTCATTTGGATTGGGCGGCTAACTTAACTAATAAAGAATTTATTGAAGATGGCGAAACGGAAGAGCCTACACATCAAGCTCTAGCGGCAAAAGAAATCAAAGAACTTTATATTTGGTGGACTACTACATATCGTAATCGTCCTGATCCTTATGATGCTAGTGGTTGGACTGCCTACTGTGAACTAAGCCGTTTGCAAAATGGCGGTCGACTATCACTTGGTGAAAAGGATAGTCCAGAACTTAAAAAGGCTAGTAAGTTGGCCTTAAAGGAACTTCAAAAGATGGAACAGGCTTATGAAAAAGAAGAAGAAGCAATGATGATTAGGTTAATTAAAGTTAGACAAGGACTATGGACATGAAAGACAAACCAAAAAAATTAATTGAAGGTTTTGCAGATTTAGAACAAAATGAAGATGGTACTGTTAGTGTGCACTTTGGTCCAGGATGTTTTGATGATTTTGAGGGTACTCAAGAAGAACTTGATGAAGCAATTAAACAGATTACTGCAATGTTCCAAGACACTAGTATTGAAGATTTAGAAGTAGATGCTGTCGATATAGAAGACCTTACAGAGACTGATCCTGAATTAGCTGAAAGATTACTTCAAAGATTTATTACATTAGATGATGAAGAACTAAACGGACCTAGACGGAGTTTACAATGAAAGCACAAAAACCCGCACAAGGTATTATGTTAGAACGTGATTTTGAAACTGCCAAGGTATATAAAATTGCCTGTGACTGTGGTTCCGATGATCATGCAATATCCGCTTGGATTGAAATTGATGCCGATAGAGAATTACAAGATGTGCAGGTTGGTTTTTACTTGAATACATGGACTCCACATTGGAGTCCTAGATTTAATCGTTTTAAAGCTATTTGGAAATTACTTACAACTGGTGTAATTAAATTAGAACATCATTTAATATTAAACAAACAAACAGCATTAAATTTTTCAGCTACTATAGATCAAGCAATCAAAGATGTCGAGCAAACCAGCAAGTAGTCCTGATCGTTTTACCTTTCAGAAAGAAGGGTACATAAAGCGTTGTAAAGAAAAAGGTAAAGAGCCTAACCCCGATTACATCAATATGTACAAGACTTGGCGAGAACAAGATACAGAAAATCTTGTAGATCCTGATTGGCAACAGAATAATCTAGAGTATGACTTACGTAGTACTGAATGGATTTGTGATAAAGCTAAGAACAGCGAATCATATGCACAAAATCTTTATGCAGCTTTATGCAATAATGAGTTTCTAAAATTAGAAGTTGTACCAATTCTAAAAAATGAAACCTGGAGTTGTAGTTGGCGACATGCTGGCGGAATTGTTGCTGACATGTTAGAAAAGGGAGACTACATTGATTGGTACTGTAGTGGCATAGGCGGGTCAAAGGGCACCAAAGACGGTTACGTTGCAGAAAGTATGGTGACCGAAGAAATTCAAACAGACTTCCGAAAATTAGGATGGACAGTCATTCAAAATGAAGATAACATTATCTAAACGTACAATTGAACGACAAGGCAAGTTATACGATGCAATTGAAAATTCGTGGTATGATTATCTAAAGGGTCACGAGTTGACGTTTATGCCTAATCGATTGGATCAGGACTTTGAATTATTAGCTGAAAACTCTGACGTTTTTATAATCACAGGGGGCGATAATCGCCCCATACGCAGGCAAACAGAGCGCCGTATGACTATTGCTATGCTGAAGCGCAATAAACCTGTTGTAGGGGTTTGTCATGGGGCATTCCTGCTTACCAAATTTATAGGCGGGACTACATCAAGAAAAGATGGGCACAGAGACGGTGAACACAATGTAACTTATCACGGGCACGATTTTACTGTAAACAGTTATCATAGATTTCATATTGATACATTACCGAGTAGTACTAAAGTATTAGCAACAGACGTCGACGGACATTGTGAAGCATGGATAGATCACAATATTGCCGCAGTTGTTTGGCATCCTGAACGTATGAATCCGTCGTGGATTCCTGACGAAATTGCCAAAATAATCGGTGTTTCCAATTGACATAACATTGACCCTGCTATATAATAGACACATAGTTTAACAAATATAGGGGCAAAAATGGCAACTAGCACTAGAAAAATTACAAGTCAAAGCATAAGAGAAAACGCAAAACGTGATCATAGTCCTAAATGGGACGGACATGAAACATGGACTAGTGAGCAGTTTAATGCTGCATTTCGTAATGCTATGCAATATTACAGATTTGAATCCAGTGTTAAAGAACTTAAACCCAAAGTTATTGATTGGATGGGACGTAATGGTTACTCTAAAGATGAAATTAGTGATTTTAAGAAAACCAAAGATGGACGTTGTAACTTAACTGTTGCATCAGTTGCGGCATGTTTAATTAAAGGTATGCCTGCTGTACATCCTGGTTTTCGTAACGGTACTGATAATACAGAATGGTTACGTAAAGAAATTGCTACTATTATTGAAGCAGGTAAAGATGATGAAGATGAAACTACCGAAGAAGTAAAGCCGAAAGTAGTTGCTCCGGTAATTAACATACAAGATCGTATACGTGAACAAGCTGGTAACATGAGTGAAGAACTTGATGGAGCTATTGATAGCTGGATTATTGATGCAGAAGCATTTGATCCCAAAGCGTTTAAGGTAGTTAGTTTATTACGTGGTAAAGGTGCTAAAGCCGCACAGGCACGTTATATTAAATCTTTTTATCAAAAGGGATTAGATGAGCTATTAGAGCTTGCCAGTGGTAATGCTGATGATCAATTACGTGAAGCGTATAGTCATAAAAGTCGTAAGAATATTAAAAAATTAATTGAGTTCTATCAATCAATTGGTGCTGCATGTGATCAACTTGCACAAGAAGCTAAGATACTTAAAAAGCCACGTGCTAAAAAGATCAAACCTGCAGAGGAATTAGTTAAAAAGGTTAAATTTAAAGCTATCGATGACAAGTTAGGAATTGTAAGTGTGCCAATAGCAGGCTTAATTGGCGCACAAGGTGCGGTAATTTACAATACTAAAACACGTAAAATGGGCCTATACATTGCTAAAACAAGTGCAGGACTAGGTGTTAAAGGTACAAGTATTACTGACTTTACTGAAAAGAGTTTCCAAAAGACGATGCGTAAACCGGAAGTACAGTTAAAAGAATTTAAGGAACAAAATACACAGAAGCGTGTAGAGACTTGGTTTACTAAAATTAAAACAACTGAGACCGTTATGAACGGTAGACTTAACGAAGATATTGTGCTACTAAAGGTATTCAAATAATATGGGAAATACTTTCGAAGTTCATATTTGGAAGTATCAATCTGGGGTTGGCAAATTTGGCCAACCTGATTATCAAATGTCGTTATATTGGCAAGGTGAGAATTTGTTTATAGCATTGTATAAACTTTGGCAAGCAAAGCGTGAAGCACATGGTTACGTCAAATTAGAATGGAGATAGAATGATAAACGGTTTTGATCACATAGGTGAAGATCATAAATGTAATGTTTGTAGTTGTGAATTTACAGATGACGAGGGAGGAACAACAGGGTATTTTGGTATATTACCTGTTGCATTTTGTCCAACATGCCTTGCATCAATGCACGACATGGTGCTACAATGTTATGATATAAAGGAGCTAGAATGATTACAATGCAAGAATGGATGGAACTAGTTGACTATAAAATTACCGAAGGCAGTGAGTATGGCTGGAGTTGTTACGGGCCTAATGCCTATCAACTAAGTAGTTGGAATGGCATTCACGGTGCAGGTGGATATAGTTTTAACATTGTGTTTAGTACTAAGACACAAAAAGTCTACGAAGTAGAAGTATGTGACTATACCAACAATCGTGCTTATCGCATGATAGCAGAGAACAAGCGTGAGAAGCATAGTAAAGAATCTAAATCTCGTGATGTTGAGCTAAACAAAGCATGGGATGATGTTGAATACGTTGATTTAGATGTTGATGAAGACTTTTTAGAAAAGTCTCAAGCAATAGTATTGGGTGAAGATTACGATACCAGAGTTATGATGAGCTTAGAATTACCAAACGATATTATTGTACAGGCCGCGTTAGCTGCACATGAAAGAGATATTACCCTTAACGATTATATTAATTTGGCATTAGCTGAATTAGTTAATAAA
>Ga0164296_1003908_pt1 | contig 13798 bp, 16 predicted proteins | sample GEODES057metaG_FD_113533 | JGI IMG/M metagenome (GOLD analysis project Ga0164296, IMG submission 113533) | Dystrophic lake water microbial communities from Trout Bog Lake, Wisconsin, USA - GEODES057 metaG | ecosystem: Environmental > Aquatic > Freshwater > Lake | place: USA: Trout Bog Lake...
CCAAGTGAACGCACCCTTTGCACGTAAATACGGTCTCCCAATCAAGCGTCTCCAGTACATGTACAAGGAGATTCTGACTGTGTTGGCCGGATCGTTTGTGTATAAGAAAATTATGCCCAGAAATCCGCTCGGGAAAGAGAACCCAGAAAAGGGACAGAAGAATATTGCGCGCATAAAAGCGCTCCGGAAGCTTCGCAACTCAAAGACGCCCCAGACGACCGAGTTTCTCAAGGCTATTCAGGACAGGAAGAAGAAACTGGCCATCGCCAAGGCTCAAGCAATTATACGGGAAATTTCTCGGATCCGAAAATTAAATGAGGGAAGGAAGTAAGGATGGCCGCGAACAGATACGTCGGTGCACTCATGAACTCACGCGAACAGGCGCACGCATTCCATCTGATGACCAACTCGTACGCCCAACACAAGGCGCTCCAAGCTTACTATGAGGGTATCGTTCCTTTGCTCGACGCGTGGGCCGAGGCGTACATGGGCAAGTACGGTCGGCTCAAGCGCATTACGGTGAACAAACGATTTTTGCGCGATCCAAAAAAGACGCGTCAGTATTTCAAGACATTATTGACCCGGATCAAGGCTATGAAACTTCCAAAAGATTCGTACCTGAAGAGTGTTCAGGATGAGATTACGACACTTATTCGTCAGACGATGTACCAGCTTTCACTCAAATAGCTTGAATGTAGGAGCTCTTGTCGTGTATTTCGTGCATGGTACCGTGAGTTGTCGGATGGGTCACCCCGACCCACGGGTAAAATTCATAATACAGACTCGATATTATTATACCCATTGCGTGTTCGAGGTATCCTGCAGGTCTCCTCCAGTCCGTCGGCACAGCGCGTAGTGAATCTACATAAACCTTTGGTGTGATTTTTATTATCCACGGCATGATGGTGTTCAGAACGTTTACAGGCAACACGAATGTGTTTGTAAGAGGAAACCTCTTTGTCGTGGAAAAGTCTGCGTGAGGAAAGTCCTCCTTCAACAATGAAGCGAGCTCGTACATGTTGTTTACTTCACCGTTTGGAAAGTTGCCCTCGTATACGTTCCACCCACACATGATCATGGGGTGAATAGAGGTGGGTGTCATTGTTCTTTTTACGTAATCAATGGAACCACGATTAAAGTGCATATCATATTGACAAAACCCCACGTGGGTCGCATCTCCGTACAGCTTGTTTATGTATACGTGATACAACACGGAGTTTTCGTTGTACCCCTTCCGTTGGAGCTCTGGATCATAAATGGGAAGTTCCCACTCTTTTATGATCTTGTACTTGGGATCTTCGGGGTACGTTTTTGGTCGCTTTTCATTCACGGCTACAAAGACAAAGTGGGAAAATTCTTCGGGTGAGAGCTCCGAGTAGCACGACTCATTTATAGCCCCGTGAAACGTAACAAATATCTTAAAGTCAGTCATCTATGCGTAAAATAAGCACACTCTTTAATACTTGGGACTTTTACGCATTTCGAAAGCTTTTCAACGCCAAGCTCATAGTTACCACGCGCCTCTCCGTGCGTTCCCACGTCCGAGTCGTCTCCAACGAGCTTCTTGAGTGATATTGTTCCATCAAGAACAAAGTTGAATATACCAGTCTGTCTCGTCAGTTCAGGAATGAGAGGAAAAAGGTGAGGGACGGACGTGATTGATACCTGAACATCGTGGACGTTCCCCTTGCGTTGAAGCATCTTTTGGTAAAAACACTTGGGATGGCCGTCAAAGGTGCATGGATACATTATACGCAAGTAAAGTACATTTGGTTTCAGCATTTTCTCGAGCATGATTCTATATTTTGAATACACCTTTGATTCGAAATCAGGAGTGTCCTCCTCCGTATAACGCGGCTTGTTTCCCGTGTAAATCGCTCCAGATCCAAATATTGTCAAATGGATATTCTTACATACTTCCATGAGATTGAGTACATCCAAATAGTTCGTTTTGTACGTCTCCTCTTCGTGCGTCTCACACCAATCGATTGTTGGCCGTCCAGAAATGCCTGCAGCGCAGATGACGTACCGAGCCTCGGACTTTTCAATTTGCTCCGCAATTTCTCGTGGGTTCTCCAGTCGAATATTTGACTCGAGAACCTTCTTCCCAGCGAGCCGGAGATACTTGACGCAGTTCCTACCAAGAAACCCAGATGCCCCAAGAACAATGTACTCGTAACTCTCTGAATATTTAGAACCACGGTCCTTCTGTGAGAGAATAACGTTGTCAAACTGAGGAATATTACACTCGGGTGTTTGCCAATAAATATTACGATCCTTGAGAGGGTCGAAGGCATCTTCAAGAAGGTATATTACTTCAGACTCTTCTACGGAAAAGAATCCGTGCGCTGCATGGGGAGGAATGTAAAGGGACTCTCCTTGACAAAGTGTTTTTTCAGTCAGAACTCCGTCAAGTAAGTAAAAGTCGCGAATTTCCCCGCGCGTCACATATATGAATTTGGCGTATGGACTCATATGAAGGCCTCGAAACACATTCTTTAGATTGCAAGAGACGAGAATCTCTTTTGGTGAAAAAGGTAGACTCTTGAGCGCGTGCAAGACGCCGCGGTTATCAATAAACATATGAAATATAGAAGCGGATATTCTTTAGTATCAATTTGGAACGGATCTTCCACAAAACATACCATTACGACTTATGTATGTGTGATCGAGACGAAAGGGCCACGTAACCGTCTCTTGACTTGACTCGAGCTCATCGGGGTACCTAATTTTTATATTAAATTGAGGGTGGTCAACCCCTACAGTATCCGACGCCAAGAACATTTTGAAAGGAAAAAACCCAACATGTTGGAGAATATTCCTTTCCAAAAAGCGTACATATAGGAAACTTTCCACGTTGTACATGAAATGTCCCCATCCTTGACAAAGTCTCTGGTTCAACAGCTGAACCATGTTGTTTCCAGTGTCTATATGGTTTTCCATGTGACCAATTGTCAGAACATTCTCGAGGTATTTCGCCGGAATGACTGCGTGTCGGTCACACAGGCCTCCGTGAAACTCGCCGTTCGGTAACCAAATGTGATCATTATCAAGTGTTGGGTGGGGGGCCGTCCAGAACCAATCTGAACGCGTCACAACGACCCTGTCATACTGTTCAATTTTCTCGAGATTTTGATATAACCACCATCGAAGAAATGTCAGTACACCTCCAGATCCTTTCCGTTCAATAGGATCTTTAATCTCACCAATCCAGTCGCCGGGAATGTTCACTAGGTCACGCCACCCAGGGTTCATAATATCATATGACTTGGACCAACATCCTGTATTTTTGTATTCAAAAACGTATTTGGCATTCTTGTGATATGGATTTTCCCTGTCCGTTTGTCCCCCGTCGTGAATACAGAGAGCGAGATCGGCACCAAGCTCATCCAATACATATTTTTTAAAACGATCCCACGTCAAATTGGGAATGCGAATCTGACCAATGACGCACACAAGAGTCTTCATTTGTTGGTTAACATATTTCACTTTTATGTAGACTGAAAACTATTTAGAGAAAGTAACTGTATGAGATGTATGCTTGTCGATGCTTTTATGTTCTACAATGAACTCGATGTACTCGAGCTCCGTCTCACAGTCTTGGACGAGTATGTAGACCGTTTCGTGCTCGTTGAAGCAGAGGTGAACCACGTAGGAGGCCCCAAGGAGTTGTTTTTCGAAAAGAACAAAGATCGCTTTTCGAAATGGCTTCCTAAAATTGAGCACATTATTGTCACCGCTGAAGAAAGCCCGAAGGATGAGAACCCGTGGTCGAGAGAAAAATATCAGAGAGGATGCATCACACGAGGCCTCGAGGGGGTTCCTGACGCTTCAATCGTGATGATTAGTGACGTGGATGAGATTCCAGACATGACCATTGTGCCCTTTGAGAACGCACCCCATATGATAATGTCGGTCCACATGTGGCTTTTCATGTATTCACTTGATTATCTTTGCGAGACGGAGCCGTGGTTTGGAACGGTCATAACGACCGCTGAGCTTGTACGCAGACACGGACCGAATAGCTTCAGAGACGCGCGTTGGAAGTTTCCTGTACTTCAATACGCTGGCTGGCACCTAAGTAGTTTTGGTGACGCGGCGCACGTTTTGAACAAGATGCAGACTTTTGCACACGCCCTTGATGACAATAACCGAGGTCAGCACACGTATGAAAAGCTCAAGAAGTGCATTGAAGAAGGTACATTTATTGATGGGGCGACGAAACTCATAGAACGGGGACCTTTGGTTCCTCTACCAGGACCCATCTCAGTTCTTCGGCGACTAGGTCTGGGGACTTTCCAGTAAAAAGTGCTTTGAGACGTAAAAGCCGGAGAATTTCGGATCTTTCAATAAAACGAAAAAATGAATACTTTTCCCGCCTGTTATTGAACGGCCCGTTGCGGTCAAGAAGACCTTGACACACTGGCCAAGTCACTTCCCGAAGATCGCGGAGACCCTCCTCGACCTCCGTGAGGCGTTCAAGTATGTGTTTGTTGAATTCATCCATATTAAGGAAGAGAGTTTCATCCTTATCAATGGACTTTGACACCGTGGATGCACTCGTTGGAAAATTTAAAGTGAGCGTCATCCACGATGATGAATTTATAGGGAACTGCCTCCGTCGAGGCTACGAGTGGGACGGCTGGATGCGCCATGACCTTCCATACATCGCCAAGGCTGGGACGGACATCTTGGATATTGGCGGGAACATTGGTTGGAACGCGTTGATGTTTAGCGACTACGCTCCAGTTCACACGTTTGACCCCCTATTTCATCCTCTTATTCAGAAGAACGTACACCAGAATACTCTCAACCATCCCGTCACTATTCACCCGTACGGTTTGAGTAACGTCGAGACGACACTCCAGTTTTTCGTTCCCGGAAAGGAAAAGAGTGGTCTTTGCAACTATGGCGGATCGTCTTTTCACCCACTTCCGGGCTATGAAGAAAAGGGGATGAGCCTCCCCGTCAAGCGCCTTGATGACGTGTATTCCGGTGTTCCAAGCGTCATCAAGATGGATGTCGAACGTCACGAGCGCGAGGTTATCCAAGGCGCATGGAAGACTATTACGACGCACAAGCCAGCCATGTATATCGAGATTTTAGATCCAAATAACGATGAAATTGTAAAAATGCTCGAGCCACTTGGATATATTAAGATTGAACGTCCGGAACACAACTACCTATTTATACACAATCAAAAGGTTTAATGGCGGATGAACATTCATAATTTATGCACACCGCCGCCCCGACCGCAAAGAGCACCCCAAGCCACTGAACCCAATGTGTAAATTTTTCACCAAAAACAATGTACGCCACGAGTGCTCCACCCAATACGATCATAGCCTCCCACATGATGCACGTCCACATCAAACTCTGAGATTTGAGGCTTTTTACTAAAAAGAAAATAACAACGAGCCAAGCAGCCACTCCAAACCCAAGATGGTGGTTTTTTCCATTCTCCGCGAACCATTTCAGGTGCGCGTTTCCAAACAGTTCTGCGAGCGTCATCAACAGAACGTTCAGTACGGTCATTCTACTTTGTACGCAGAAATTATTTGTACCAGTCTGGGTTACTTTCGTACCACTCAATTGTTTCCTTCAGTTTTGAATCAAAATCAAGAGTCTCTGACCATCCAAGCTTTCTAAGCTCCGAACTGTCTATACAGTACCTTGAATCATTGTAGGGTCGAGGATCTTTTACAAACTCGACGCCCCCCCGACCCATAAGTTGGCTAATTTTAGAGTAAATTTCAATAACGGAATATTCATGCTGACTTCCTATGTTATATGTTGCACCCACCACTCCTTTTTCGAGAATGGCGAGTACAGCCCGCGACACGTCGTCAACATGAATGAAATTCCTACGAGTTGAACCATCTCCGTGAACAGTTACTGGAGAGTCCTCGAGAATCTGAGTAATGAAGAGAGGAACAACCTTTTCTGGATACTGCTGAGGACCAAATACATTGTTTCCACGTGTGATGATGCACGGGAGACCATATGCATTTGCGTACGCGCGAACATAAAGTTCCGCCGCCGCCTTGCTCGCAGAGTAAGGGTTGCTCGGGTTGAGTGGTGCTTTTTCGCAACATGTGATTTCGCTCCCCACCTCTCCGTAGACCTCATCTGTACTTATGTGAATAAACTTTTGAAGTTTTCCATATTCTTTTGCAGCTTCAAGTAAAACATGCGTTCCAAGGACATTGTCGTGCGTGTATTCGAACGCAAGGTCAAAACTCTTCGTCACACAGGACTGGGCCGCAAAGTGAATCACGACATCGGGCTGATGATCTTTAAAAATGCAGCGCATATGATACTGTTCAGTGATGTCCCCCCTGATGTATGTACATCTTGGATGAGTCGGAACGTTGTGCTCTCTCGCCATATAGTCGCATTTATCGATGTTTACAACCTGAAAGTTTGTAAATTCTAAAATGTGTTTTATGAAATTTGAACCTATAAACCCCAAGCCTCCAGTCACGAGTATGCGCATTTCTATGTCTAGATAAAAGTTATATCCTTTTATAACACATAATGTCCAAGAAGGTTTGGTATGCTCCAAATCAATTTGAAGCATATGGAGAGGAGGAGATTAAGGCGGTCGAAGATTCTTTGCGTGCAGGCTGGCTCGCAGGCTTTGGTCCACGGAGCACGGAGTTTGAACGAAAAGTCTCTGAACGTTTTGGGAAAAAGTACGGTCTCTTTGTAAACTCGGGGTCCAGCGCCATTCTCCTCGCTCTGTGTGCCCTCGATCTTCCTCAGGGGAGTGAGGTGGTGACGCCCGCGTGTGGGTTTGCAACGACAGTTGCTCCAATAGTCCAGACGGGCATGAAACCTGTGTTCTGTGACGTTGAACTTGGAAAGTACGTACCGTCCGTCGAGCAGGTCAGAAAGGTTGTGACACCCGATACAAAGGTACTTTTGCTTCCAAACCTCATAGGAAACAAGCCCGACTGGAAAGCTCTCCGAGAGGCTTTTCCAAATATCATATGTATCGAGGATTCTGCGGATACCATCACGGAAACGCCCGAAAGTGACATTGCAACAACGAGCTTTTACGCAAGCCACGTGATTACAGCGGGGGGTGTTGGTGGTATGGTGATGTTCAACGACGAGAAGCACCTGAAACGGGCCATCATGTTCCGCGACTGGGGGCGTATCGGCGACAATATCGAAGAGCCTTCCGAGCGTTTCAATCATTCGATTGACGGAATACCCTATGACTGGAAGTTTCTGTATGGTGTTGCTGGGTATCACCTCAAGGCGTGTGAAATGAATGCAGCGTTCGGGCTCGCACAATGGGCAAAACTGGACTGGCTCCTCGCAAAGAGGCGCGAAAACATCGAGCGATACCTCGTCCGCCTCTCGGGTACTTCATATTATACACTTCCCGATGATTCTCAAAAGCCAAACTGGCTTGCTATTCCCCTCTCGTGTCCAGATCGACTCGCGTGTCTCAAGTTTCTCGAGGCGAACGGGGTGCAGACGCGCGTGTGTTTCGCGGGAAATATCACACGCCACCCAGCATGGCGCGAGTACGTTCAAGAGTTTGAAAATTCAGATCATATTATGAAAGAAGGGTTCCTCCTCGGGGCCCATCACGGGATGTCCGTCGAGGATGTCGACTATGTGTGCGATTTATTGTTGAAGTTTGAAAAGGTTCAGAGATTTCTCGTCACAGAGAACCCGTGATCAAGAACCAAGCCTTGACCATTTATACACGATTTCGTAAAGCATAAAAAATCAATAGCACTCCATACATCATCAGGGGTGACCAAATGGGGTAATTTGGCGAGCTGGTCGGGTGTAAGCATCGCCCGAGTCATGGGATTATCTATCGGTCCGGGAAGAACCGAGTTTATGTAAATACCGCGAGGACCAAGATCTGCTGCGACGCTACGCACAAGTCCGCCTAGCGCCGCTTTAGAAACCGTATAGGAAACTTTATCTGCACGGGCCATGTCCTGCCAAATGGAGCTCACCACACACAGCCGCGCGCCTTCGTTGAGCTTGTTCATGGACACGAGCCAATCGAGCGAGCGAGCGACATACGTCACGTTCGCATCGAGCACATATTCAAAGTCTTTGAGGTTTCCTATGGTGTCGTTCACGTTCACACCCTGTGCCCAAATTACGACATCGAGTTTGGGTACATTCTGCAAGTTATTTTCATTTTTGTTTTTAAAATACATCATCTGTCGGTGACTGGAAGACGACACAGGATGTACAACGCTTTTTTCAGACGCCCTGTGGAAGATGTGGCTTCCGAGAGCCCCACTTGCACCAAAGAGGAGGGTGTACGTCATATCTACTCAGAGATCATGGCTTTTATATTCTCACACACCTCGTCTGTTACATCAATATATTTCAAGTCAAAATTACCTGAACCATTTGGAACAGGAACTTGGAGTTTGTTCCGAGACGCCTTTTTGTCATTCAAAAGAACCTTCTTGAGAATGCAACTATCAACAGGAGACACCTGACAGTTTATAATACTCAAAGCAAGGCGTTCGAACCGAGGATCCGAATAACCAAATAATTTGTTCTCTATGAGCATTCCCTTGACGACTGCAATTCCATGTGGTATACTGAATCCCGACGTAAATTCGAGTGCATGCCCTATTGTATGCCCGTAATTGAGTGCTCGTCGAATTCCCTTGTCAAATTGATCAACTTCTATGACGGCGCGTTTAATGATCAACGAAATTTTAATTTTTTGAATTTCGTCGCTGCATTCGTATACGTCCAACGCACCCCCTATCATGCAAAGCTTCAGAATCTCACCCCGCCCCGACTGTATAGCCTCGAAATCAAGCGTGTCCAGAAAGCGGCGGTTGATATTTACGATCGATGGACTACTGAACGTGCCGAGCTTGTTTTTAGCGCACTCGGAGTTCAGACTGCTCTTTCCACCGATGCAACTGTCCGCCATGGCGAGTAGGGTCGTAGGCCAGTAAATCCAATCGATGCCCCTATTGAAAATTGTACTTGCGAACGCACCAATGTCTTGGACAACCCCGCCACCTATAACCACGACGCGCGAAGGGGGGCTCTTCATGGACATGCGTTTGATAATCCCCATCACAGTACCTATGGTTTTCGTCTCCTCTGAAGCTTCAATCACATAACAGAATTCGTGGCCGTTCAAATACTTTTGTAGTTTCGAATCTATGATTACAAACTCGTGTGGTTCGAACGTTGGCATTTGATCCGTAAAATTCACCTTGTAGTTGAAAGGGCTCGCCTTCACCTCGAACGAGTCGAGTTTCAGGTCGTCTGGGTTCCAGCATACAAGCTTGTTATCGATGACAAAAGAGCGCCAAACCCGAGACTGAATCAACTGTAGACGAGAACTGAGAGTGGAGGTGGCGAGCGCTGAACGCTCGGCAAGGTCTCGGGTCCACTTCATTTCGAATTCATGAGATGTATGGATAGCTTCGTCCCAAACACTGAAAAAGTCGGAGTTGAGCTTCATAATGACGAAACGCGTCTCAATATAATCAAGAAGACCTTTCGAAAACATGCGTTCGACGAAGGGTTTCGTCGCTTTGCTCAGTGCTCCTCCCATATATGTCGTTTTATTCGCCTTTTTGATCTTGACGAGAGCTTGCTCGATGAGATTCTGATTCTCTTCGGACTCGATGTCTCGACGCGTCTGCCCGAGAGACCCCATGAGATCAACGCGTCCAATGACGAAATAGTCTATGCCCTGTACAGTGAGCAATTGGTCTATGTTGTTCAGAGCCGAAATAGTTTCTAGGTTCGCTCCACGCGTTACGTCCAGTCCTTTCGTCGCTTGGACGTACTTCTCGAGAGCGTATTTGCTCTCGATCATAGGACCCACGAGCGAATCTGCCGCCAAATCCATAGCTGTGCGCACGTCAGTCTTGGCCTCACATCCTCCAATTTTAATGGCCAATTTGAGACCATTTTCAGACGTGAGTCCTCGGAGCCGAATAACGTCAGTGGGATTGGCGCCTTCATCCTCGAAGGATGTTTTTATTCCCACACACGAGTACTTATTTTTCAAATTTTTAGTTGTGATTTGTAGGGTGGCCGTTGTGCGGATAGTCCTCAGCATAGCTATTATTTACAACACTTCTTTAATAAACATATTAGCGCGAAACTCTTCCCTGTCCAAAAAGGGATACATGTCCTCCATAGGTGTGTTTTTGAACGTGCCGTCCTCGTTCATTTTGTTCACGAGTCGAGGGTGCCTTTGCTGCACATCACACACAATATCCACGAGACAAGGACCGTGATGATCGATGGCCGCCTGTATGTTGGCGCTCTCGAAATATGGGAGTCCGTACGCTCTGCAAATGTTCTCAATGTTCGGACACGAAATCTCGACACCAAAACGCCTCTTGAAATAAGAGTCCTGTGTAATCTGAATAGCACCGTACCCTCCGTTGTTAAAGTACAGGATCTTCACCGGTACATTGAGTGAGACAATTGTTTGTACTTCCTGAAGATTGAGTTGAAATGAGCCATCGCCTACGATGGCCCATACTGTCCGGCCGTTGGATGCTAATGCAGCTCCTATAGCAGCTGGTACTTCGAACCCCATGTCACCGTGACTACTCACTATGTAACGGTCACCAGGCTTTGCTAGGTACTGGTGCCATGCGACGCAGAATATGGAACCTGAAGACGCCACACACACACCCCCTTCAGGCTTGATTGTGAAGAACTTGTTTAGGAAATTGTAAGGACACGAGGGAGAATCTGGGTTGGGGAGCTCGCGTCCCCATTTTGCTTTAAACTCTTGCGTCTTGGCAAGCCAATCTCTCGTCGTCCCAACTGGAATTTTGTTCTGAAATTCGGAAAAGAAATCCCGAAGATCCATCTTGATCACTTGACCGTACCCCTCCCCTTCTATGTCAACGCTTACGAATGAAGCTTCTCGACAGAACCATTCTGGACGGTAACCTATCACCGCCTTGCTTACACGACACCCGAGACAAAGGACAAAGTCTGCATTCTGAAGAGTCATGTTGCCTGTGCGGTCCCCCAAAATACCCACTCGTCCCACGTTGTATTCCGGAACCAAATCAGTTCCAAAATAAGAACAGACAACGGGGACGGTGTGCTTGCGTACAAACTCTTCGAGTTGAGAAGCCGTGTTGGACAGGTGAATACCGTTCCCAACGAGGATCACCGGTCTCTGGGCATTTTCCCACAAACTCACGGGGAAGTCGGCACTGACGGGGGACGCAGGAGGCGCGCAAAACCCCTCGGACCCATCATCATCTGGGACGTAAAGGGCCTGAACGTCTAGAGGTATACTCAGCCATACAGGTCCGGGGCGGCCACTCGTCATGTGATACCATAGCTTCTCCAATTCTAATTTGAAATTAGAGTTGGGATCGAGTTCTACGGAATACTTGGTGATGTGCTTGACCATGTCTATGATATCACAATCCGAACCTGAATATGTACGAGTTTTGTGACCCAGAGTCCGAACACTTTCTTTGTGGGGTACGCCGCCGCTAATGAATATGACGGGTGTGCTGTCCTGATAGGCGATGAGACACGGGGTGATGGCGTTGGTCGCTCCACACCCAGCCGTCACGCACACCATACTCGGTGTGTTCGCCATCTTTGACCACCCTACGGCCGCGTACCCACAGGGACCTTCGCCATGTTGATACACGACGTTTAGTTTTTGACCGAACGCATCGTTCAAGTGCATTGCAAACCCCCCAGTGACTGAAAAACATTGCGCAATTCCCTTTTCACAAAGAAAGTTCGCGACGTGTTCGCTCACTTTCATTATGTTTTTAGAGATATTAATCCTTAAATATCTTGCTGAACATATTCGCGAATTCTCTGGAACAATACAGGTTCGAGGGCTTCATTTTGTGTTCCTGTATACGGGGTATCGAGCTCTTCAGATTCGAGTGTATAAGGTATTCCCACAACATCCAAAATTTCCGTAAGGAGTCTGTGTTTTTCGGGATAGATCATATGTACGAGACGGCGCGTCTCCACACCCCCAAGTATCTTTTCTATCGTATCCATCACGTCAAGGACATGGACAAAGTCAAAGTACTTGTTTTTGTGTATTTTCACGTGACCTTCACGTATTCCCGTTGCTAATAGACGCTGGGACGGTTCACCCGAGCCAAAGCATCCCCATATTTTTATAATAAATATGCGACTGTCGTTTTTCACGAGATCTTCTATGTGTCGTTTGGCTCGACCATATGGTGTGTCGAGTTCTGCAGCCCCACTTGAGAACCAAATCATTCTTTCGAACGTGGCATATTTGTACACGTTTAAAAACATGGAAATATTTTCATCAAAAATACTTTGATCGTCACTGCGAAGCCTACTCCCTCCAACGGCTCCACAGTGAATTATAGTTTTAAATTTGTTGTTTGAGAAATAGTCGCGAACATCCGACTCGGAACACAGATTGAGATCTGATCGTGAAAGAGCAACTGCGTTCGAGAACCTTGCACTTGCGTGTTTTCCTATGAACCCACCAGCTCCCAAAACTATCATTAAAGACAAAACACTCATTCTCTTTATGAGGTTTGTTGTCACGACCTTGTGCACAAGTGACTGGGTAGAGTTCGCCGCAGTGACCGATGAAAATAAGCGCAAGTACTGTGAACGCCACGGCTACGCGTTTCGGCCAAAGTGCGGGGAACCTTATCATACGAGGTTCCACTACGGCGATCCTCACCTCAAACCCATGGGGTGGGAGTGGGGGTTCGAACGGGCGTTTGCAATCCGTGACGCGTTCAATGCCCACCCAGATTGCGAATGGGTGTATTTTTCAGATACAGATGCGTTGATTACGAATCACACAATTACACTCGATAGAATCGTAGACAATAGGTTTCACGTGATTCTTGCAGCCGATATTAATGGAACAAATTGTGGAAACCTATTTGTAAGAAATTCTGAAATAGGACGAGCGTTTATCGAGTCTATGATTGGAGCCATGCCCGCGTACAGGGACAACCACATGGCCGAGAACCAATGGATTCAGGAAATGGCCACGGCAACATACTGGAAAAAGTATATAAAAATCACACCCCAAAGAATGTTCAATGCGTACGATTTTACGTTGTACCAGTTTCCCAAGTTTACTGGTACGAAAGATGTCCTCGGGGTGGATGGACAGTGGCAACTCGGCGATTTCGTCTTGCACATTGTAGGTGGTATGGCCATGGACAAGAAGACGCTCGGGGAGAGAATCGCGATTGCAAAGGATTATTTAAATAAAATAACGTACTAGAGAATGTTTTACAGGCTGGCTGCTCTATTATCATTCTTGTATACACTGGCACCCTTGAGTCTTGGGACTCGTGAAGTAATTATACGAATTTTACTTGAAAAACCACTTGAATTTCGAGTCGGCCTCTTGACTCATCAAATAAGGCAATTGTGGCCTTCTATGATATGACGACCCTCTTCATAGGTCCGAACCTTTTGGCAGGTATAGGGCAAGTGACGAAACAGTACTCGAGTCTTATTCAAAACGCCGAGTACGTAGAAATTGGGCAGCAACCCAAAAAGGCGAGGTACTCGCACGGCTTTGCTTTCGTTTTGCCCATTGAAGAACAACTCGCAGCTATTGATCAGTACGCGACCATATGCGATTCAATGATGTACATGACCGTATGTGAGACCGAGCCCGTGAACCCAGCCTATGGGTTCTTGGCTCGGTACAAGACGGTATGGTGCCCCTCTGAGTTTGCGCGCTCTACTCTTGAGCGCCAGTTCCCACAGGTCACATGGAAACTCCTGAGACACTACGCGCAAGAGAGGCCGCGAGCGG
>Ga0164296_1003909_pt1 | contig 13798 bp, 8 predicted proteins | sample GEODES057metaG_FD_113533 | JGI IMG/M metagenome (GOLD analysis project Ga0164296, IMG submission 113533) | Dystrophic lake water microbial communities from Trout Bog Lake, Wisconsin, USA - GEODES057 metaG | ecosystem: Environmental > Aquatic > Freshwater > Lake | place: USA: Trout Bog Lake...
TGCCCGCACGGGGTTGCATCACTGCAGGCGCCAGCAGCTGTCGCACGCAGTTGGGGCGACGCCCGCGCTCAGTCCGAGTGGGTGATGCTGTCTCAACCGCCACTGCACTGCACTGACGCAGTCTTCCGCCACAGGCCTGGTTCCTGAGCCTCAACCCCGCGGGCACAGTGCCAGTGCTGGTCGTCACTCCCGAGGGCGCAGCCGAGGACGTAGTGGTTGTCGGCGCGCACGCGGTGGCGCATTGGGCAGACACGCAACAGGCTGCCCATGGCGCTGCTGCCTCAACCGCGCTCCTGCCGCCTGCCGGCACGCCCGACGCCGCTGCTGTGGCCGCCATGCTCAAGCTACACGACGCGCTTGATGAGGAAGACCTGACCTTCTGCTGCGCCAACGCGCTGTCCCGCAACTTGGTGCGTCCACAGTGTGGGATCGAGCCCCGAATCCCAGACGCGGACCACGGCTCTCTACTGCACACGCCACTCGCACACTCACTCACACTGACACACACACTGACTGCCATCTCGTTCGCGCGCGCAGCTGCTACCCCAGCGGCTGCGTGCGAACACCTGTAGGCTGCGGGCACTCAGCTCAGAAGACTCCACGGCTGACGAGGCCGTCAAGGCGGCTGCTGACAAGGCGGCTGCCGTGTCCGATGCGCGCGCTCAGCGGTGGGCTGACCAGGAGACGCTTCGTTCGGGCGTGGAGGCGTCCGCGAATGCGCTGCTGGACGCCCTTGAGTCTTCTCTGTCTGCAGTCGGCAGCGGCCCCTTCGCGGGAGGGGCGCAGAGCTACACGCTCGCAGATGCGGTGCTCACCGTCTTCCTCACTCTCGTCAGTGGCTCAATGGCGCATGCGCTGGACACGCACACGCGGCGACAGAGCAGCTTGTACTTTGTGCGCATGCGCGAGCGGCCATCCTACAGCGTCGCAGACGTGTGGAGTGGCCCGCGCCCAGGCAAGATGCTCTCTGTGCTGGGCAACGCGCTGGTGGCTCCCTTCGCAGCGCTGGGCACTGCCGTCAGGGCTGCAGCACAGCCTCTGCAGGAGACTGAGGCATTCAAGAGCGCAGCTGCTGCATATGCAGACATGCACAACAGCGTGACCGTGCCACTGCAGGAGGAGGTGAAGCCGGCGGTGGAGAGCTTCATCATCACGCCGGCCTACGAGGCGCTCACTAGCGTGAGAACGAATGTGCTCGACCCAGTGGGCCATGCTGCGGCGGAGGGCCTTGGCGCGGCAGGAGAGGCCATGCAACATGTGGCGGACACGGCGCCAGTGAAGGCTGTTGCGCAGAGCCTTGCGCCGGTGGTGGACATGGGCAAAAAGGTGCAGGACCGCTATGTGACGCCGCTGGCCACCACTGTGATGGACAGCGCCGTTGTGCGCGTTGCTTAGGCCTCCCGGTAGATTCAGGGCCGCCCTGTACGGCACGATGGATGATGTCATCAAGAATTTTGTTGCCTCGCACAACAGTTGCACTCCGCATGTCGTGACTCAGAGTGCATCCTCCTGCATGCTAGGCTCGTGGGGCGCGGGCGGTGGCGGCGGGCGGGTGCCTCACAGACAGCAGATGAGTGCTTCGCGACGGGCGTTCCGCCGTGCAGTGGCGTCAGCCCTGGGAGACGCGTATAGGCGAGCCAGCCATGAGCCGCAGCTGTCTAGTTTGCTCGTCGGCGCGGTCGCAGGTGCCGCGGCAGGCGCAGGCTTGACGTTGTGGCTTGCGCAGCAGGGAAGACTCCCTCCAGAACTGCTGCCTCGCTCAACCGCACACGCCCATCACCCTGCAGCTGCAGCAGGCGGACTGCCCACAAGCACAGAGACGATACGGACGTTTGAAGGCTTCGTCAGCTGCTGGGACTCAAGGACACGGAACCCAAAGTGGGTGATGGAGCGCCTCCGTGCGGACGAGCTGCGTCGCGAGTCGGTGGGCAACCGAGCAGACGTGCCATTCGTGGAGGATAGCGCGTTGGAGGCCAGGTTTCGCGCGCGTCTTGATGACTACCGCGGTTCTGGGTACGACAGAGGGCACCTTGCACCAGCGGGGAACCACAAGAGCAGTCAGCGGCGGCTGGAGGAGACATTCACGCTGAGCAATGTGAGTCCTCAAGTTGGCGCCGGATTCAATCGGGACTATTGGGCGCGACTCGAGAAGTTCGTCAAGGACCTGACGAAGCGCTACGATGATGTTTACATCGTCACCGGGCCGCTGTTTCTGCCTACACGCACCACTGCTGCATCGGGTGGCATCCAGCGCTGGCGCATGGAGCACGATGTCATCGGCACTCCGCCGCGGCTGATCAGCGTGCCTACACATTTCTACAAGGTTGTACTCGCCACACGGAAATCAGATGATTCCGCCGCTGTGGCCGCGTTCGTGGTGCCCAATGCGCCAGTGCCCCCAGAGTACCCGCTCAGCGCATGCGTCGTGCCTCTGCATGAGCTGGAGGATGCAGCAGGCATGATCTTCTTTCCTGAGGCACCTAGTTTGAAGGGGGAGCGCATGCGCGCGATGTTGGCGCAGCAAGAGGAGGAGTGGATTGAGACCACCCACCCGGAGCGGCGCGCCGCTTTGTCACCAGGAGGGCCACCAATGCTTCTCCTCCCACCGCCATCAGCTGGCTCTGACCACGGAAATATGGGGATGCCAGCCCGCGCAGCTGATGTAACTCCTGTGGACATTAAAGCGGTGGGGCGTGCAGGCCCTGTGGCGCTGTGCGCAGAAACCGCGTGCACTCTGCCGGCTCCGAACTGGTGGGCCAAGGGCAAGGGCACCAGTGAAGCCAAGTGATGGCGCGCTGACACTCGTGGGAATGCACAAACCACATGCGCCGTTGCGCACTTGCTGTCCATTTCCTCATGCTGACGTGGTATCGTGTCCCATAGACTTCGCCACGCCCAGGCGCGGTTTGTAGCAGCCGCAGAAGCACATGCAACACTGCGGCGGCGGCTGACGCTGGCCCGCGGGCGTCTTGTCGCTCCTTCGCTCCAGCCTCGCAGCTCTACGACTTGAGGCGTACTCAGAGTCGCCAAGATGGACGCGGCCACGCGCAGCCGGGGCGCAGCTGGCTCTGGTCCCTCGGCTAGCGGTGGGCCGCCCAGGCGAACTGCGAGTGCGGGCGTTGTGCCAGGAGCCGCGCAGGGATCCCTGGCTGCAGCTGGCACAGCCGCGCAGGCCAGCGGCGAGGGCGCGGTTGGCGAGGAGCGCGAGCCTGTGTACGAGGCTATCCACTTCGAGGGCAACCCGCAGGAGTGCGGGCACGTGGTCACCACGGCGTGCGTGCGTCCCGACGGACAACGTCACGTGCTTCGCTATGCAGCTGAGCGCGTGGTCGGCAACGGCTCCTTCGGCGTCGTCTTCCAGGCGACGTGTGTGGAGACTCGGGAGACGGTGGCCATAAAGCGCGTGCTGCAAGACAAGCGGTTCAAGAACCGCGAGCTGCAGATCATGCGCCTGCTGGACCACCCCAACGTGGTGCAGCTCAAGCACAGCTTCTTCTCCACCGCGGACCGCGACGACGTCTACCTCAACCTCGTCCTCGAGTTCGTGCCGGACACGGTGTACCGCATCATAAAGCACTACGCGAAGCGCAACCAGGTGCGTCGCACAAGGCCACTGAACCCACCCCCCTTGCGGTTCCTTTGTGACCCGCGGCCGTGGTGCTCCACACGGCCACCGGGTCATCGCCACCGCCGGCTGTCGCTTCGCAGCGCGGGGCGTCTGCGTGCAGGTCTGCGGGCACAGTGAGCAGTGCCGGTGGGGAGGCTGTCCCGGGGCCGCGGGTCCCAAAGGGAACCCTAGCAGCGGGGCATTGCACTGCGTGTGTTTCAACCTCCCTCTTTTCGCTGTACGCCGCCTGGCGCGCTGTCCGACACGCGCTGACGCATTGCCCGTGGACGTGTGCGTGCGCCCGGACACTTCTTTGCCTCACTGCGCAGCGCATGCCGCACGTCTATGTCAAGGTGTACATGTTCCAAGTCTTCTGCGCGCTCGCCCACATCCACGCGCTAGGCGTGTGTCACAGGCGCGTCCTGCCCTGCTCAAAAAGCTGGGAGCTCGCCGAAGGTGACGCCGTGGGTTGTGCTCGCGTTTGCCTCTCTCCCTCCAGGGATATCAAGCCGCAGAACTTGCTGGTGGACACAACGACGCACACGCTCAAGCTGTGCGATTTCGGGAGCGCTAAGATCCTTGTGCGCGGGGAGAGGAACATCAGCTACATTTGCAGCCGGTACTACCGCGCGCCGGAGCTCATCTTCGGGGCCTCAGAGTACACACCCGCCATCGATGTCTGGTCCTGCGGCTGCGTCGCCGCGGAGCTGCTCATCGGGCAGCCGCTGTTCCAGGGCGAGTCGGGCGTGGACCAGCTGGTGGAGATCATCAAGGTGCTGGGCACGCCGTCGCGAGAGGAGATCTACGCGATGAACCCAAACTACACGGACTTCAAGTTTCCCCAAGTTCGGGCACACCCCTGGAGCAAGGTGTTCCACAAGCACATGCCGCAGGACGCCATCCAGCTGGTGGCGCAGCTCCTGCAATACTCGCCTGGGCAGCGACTTAGTGCTCTGCAGGTGTGCGCACACCCGTTCTTCGACGAGCTCAGACAACCGGGGTTGCGGCTGCCGACGGGGCAGCACTTGCCGCCGCTGTTCAACTTCAGACCACAGGACTTGGCGATGGCGCCGCCGGAGCTGCGGGCACGCATCCTGCAGCCTGCAGCCAGGTGATGTGGACTCTGGGGCGAATGTGTTGAACCGACGCACATAGCACACCGTCAAAAAATATTTCAAATCGCGCGTTGTCCGTCGTTTTCACCCGTGGCCCGCGTCAGAAGCAGAGGGAGGCCGTAACAGACCGGGGCTGCCCCTGTAAGCGCACGCAGCTTGCACGCGCGCCGGGCATTCTCCATGCCAGTGTGCACCAGCGCAGACTCCCCACTGCTTCCATGCCGCTTCACGGCACCCTCATCTGCAGGGGCTGCTTGAAGCCAGGCATTGAGCAGAGACTCTGCGAAGCGGTCAATGTCTTTGTCTGTAACGTCCCACAGATTCGCAACCAGGGATGCGCATCCAGCCGCGAGGTAGGCCAATGCAGCGCCAGACGGCGGGAAATCCCCCTTGGGGACGAGTGCGCCAGAGGAGCAGCCCATGAGCAAGGCGAGTGCAGTGGAGCACCGGCGAAGGCGCAGCGCCGCATGTGGCAGGAACTGGGTGCCAGCGCCATGACCAAAGTAGAGGAATAGAGGCGATGATGCCAGTTTCGCTGCGTGGGCCGCTTTGCCGCCAGCAGGAAGGCTCCCCGCTGCTCCGCCCCATCCCGGTTGGCCACTCAGCAGCGGGTGCAGTCGCGCCTGAGTGCCCGGCAAGTCACCGCCGGGATTGAGCAGGAAGTAAGCGTGGGAGAGATCCACACTCGGTGGCGGCATGTTCGGAGCGGGCCCATGACGGTGGAGGTAGAGTGAGAGAGCAACCAGGCCAAGGGATGGCGCACGACTGATTCGTTGGCCAGCTACGCCGGGCATGCTTTCCCAAGGCAGCGCTGTAAGAGCCGCGTCCAGCATGAGCAGTACTGGGCCTGGCGGCGCAGCGCTGAGTTTTTTCCCAGTCTTCTGGCTGTCGCCATTGCTCGGCTGGGCAGCAGCACCGCCTCGTCGCGACGCAGCGCCGCGACCGGTGGATGACCGCGCAGCAGGTTGGGGAGGAGTAGTTGCGGCATCGAGCATGGCAGCAACAACGGCATCAACATCACACATGGTGCCATCGTGAAGTTGCTCTACTGCACCCACCAGCTCCTCCCGCGTCGCGACGCCTGTGGCGGCAGCTTGTGCCAGGAGCCGCATGGCAGCGCCCATGTGCGGACAAGTGCGGCATTGTGCCGGCAACTCAGCAATGGCGGCATCGAAGGCTGTGGCGGCCGCGAGTGCTGCCAGGCTCCCCTTCTGCGGCGCCCCATGCAGCGCGACTCTCCACGCGCCTAGCCAGTGACTGTCCATGGCAGCGCACAGCGCGTGCATGCGCGCATCTAGCGCTAAGCGAGCAGCCCACCACGCGCGCTTCTGTGCGTCCGTGCTGCACACTGCTTGTCGACACGCATCCGATTCCTCCAGCACAGACCGCAACTCGGTGACGCCCCAGCCGAGTGTGTGCTGCGCATCTCCCCTGCTGCTGCTACTGCGTGTCGGGATAGGCAGAGTCAGCACAAGAGGAGGCGATGAAATGCCGCCTGAATGAGAGGCATCCACCCGGGTGATCACCAGCCGAGACGCAGGTCCACTGCTGCTGGGCGCCACACCCGCGGCAGTGACGCCCGCGGCGTCAGCGACGCAAAGAGTCACTATGGCGCCGCCATCGAGAGGCGGCGTGTGCGTAAGCAAACTGCGCCAGGTGGTGCTTCCCTCATTTTCTTCCGCATGTTGCAGCGTCTGTGCGGCAGCGGCGATATCAGCAGCGGTCATTGCGGAGGCGGCATCATCACCAACGCCGGTGCTACCCATGGCGGCTGTGGCGAGCGCGTAGCGTGCCTCTGCAGCTGCCGCAGCGCCAAGACAAACCTGAAGGGTGTGCGCACAGGCGATGCCGTCGCCCTCACTCGCAGCTGCGGATGCGGAGACAGCGCACACGGCACGTAGTAGACACGGCGCGCCTGCAGCGAGCATGCGTGCGCGCGCGAGTAGTGGTCCAACAGGGGGGGACGAAGCCATGATTGGAGCGGGTGGTGGCGGTGGTGGCGGTTTCGCCTTCGCGCTCGTGCTCCGAGACCCTCTGTCTCGGCCACGCGCTGGCTGTGGCGGCGCGGACGTGGTTCGCGGCGCGGTGGATGCGCATGGCAGCACGCTGCTCTGTGTCTGCGCCATGGCTGCCAGTCGAAATCTGGCTGCACTCACCAGGATGGCGGCCTCGTCCCAGGGGAAATCACTGCTCTTGTAACTCTGCGGTGAGTCTACCGGTGCAGCGCCCAGTGCGTGCAGCGCAGCGTCGATGTGGGGCATGGCAGCATCGAGAACGGCCTGCGGAACTGAGCCGTGAGCGCCACTGCTGCTGACGGCGGCTTCAGCGACGCACTGCGCAGCCGCGCACTTGGCAGTGCCAAGCCAGGCACGGGATACACAGCGCCGAGCGGCCTTCGACAGCCACTCAGTTATTTTGCTCCCACCATCTTTGACTCTCACCAACGCAGACTCCACCTGCTGCGCCAGCGCTCTCGCTTCCGCATAGCACTCACTTGCACCGCCATCAGCGGAGCGGAGCGCTGCCAGCGCGCTGCGTGGCTTCCGCCTGGCGAGATCACCCCGCACGCATGCTAGCTCTGCACGGGCAAGCGTCAATACCAGCGCCTCACCAGCAGCCGCGGTGGATGATAGCCAGGTGTCTGCAGCGTCGCACGCCACTTGCGCTGCATCCCAGCTGTGCTGCCTTCTCCGGAGAGATGCGAGTCGGATGTGGAGAGCGCCGCGGGCAAGCGATGCGCCCAACGATGTGGCGACGTTGTCTGCATCCACCAGGGATTGCTCCGCCAAGCCATCGAAGCCAGCTGCTTCAGCACACGATGCGGCGCACGTGCATGCGACGATGTAGGCGCCTGCAACTGACCAACGGGAGGCGCTGCCGGCGGTGCGAAGCTGCGACGGAGAAAGGAGGCGGCACGCGGCATCTGCGCTCGCGAGTGCGCCTGCGCTATCGCGGTCTGCCATTTGCGCGCTTGAGCGGCCAAGGAGCGCCAAAGCTGCGTCCACCGGGGATGATGCCTTTGCTGTTGAGCTGGAAAAGCTGCTGCCTGCTGCTGACGCCTGGGACTCGTCCATGTGAACGTCATCAGCAGGTGACGGATGCTCACCGCGTTCCTCAGGCCCGCTATCTGTCACGCGCAGGGCAGACATGGCAGCTGCAAGAGGAGCAGGTGGATCGTCTGATGTGACGCCGCCTCCAGGCAGCATTGGCGCGGCGATGATGCAGGCGAGCAGAGTGGCTGGTAGCGCAGAGCGTGCGTCAACGCTGTTGAGGGCATCTCTCGCGTGATGCCAAGCATCAGTGGCGCTCAGCGCGGCTGCCACATCGGCGAGTCGCGCAAGCCATGGGCCTGCATCCTGGCCACACATGCGAAGCGCATCTACCGCTACATGAGCTCTCCGACCAAACTCCTGGGCGCCATCGCCAGCGTCGGCGGAACAAACGGCTCCTAGAGCGAGCGCCCGGCCATGCTGTTGCTGCCACCCTTGCGATGACGCTGCTCCAGCTGCGGTGAGGGCCGTGACTGCAGCGTCGGCTGTGTCACGAGCTGCCGCTGCGCTTGCGCCCGTGCCCTTGGCCTGCAGGTATTGGGCTTGAGCAAGAAGTGCTGACGCGTGCACGTCCGGTGCCGCGGTCTCATCTCGCGTGGCTGCGGATGCAAGAGCATCGCAGCGGGGCACACTCCACGCGCGTCCATGTGCAGTCCATGCGGTTAGCTCTGCAATGGCCAAGGAGCAGGATGTGCCAGGTGCTAAGGCACTGCCATCGCTGGGCAGAGCCAGGGCGTGCATCATCGGCGCTGATGTGCATGCAGCGGCCATAGAATCTGGCGACGATGCAGCTGAAGAGCGGACATCGCCCATGGCTGCAGCAGAACTGACGAAGGCGCCAATGTAGCGCACGTAACGCGATGCGAGTCGCTCCAGCTGAGCAGATGAAGATACTTTATGCCATGCCCCTGCTGCTTGAGCGAGAGGCCGCACAACGTTAGCAATGGCATCTGCATTATCGTGCTTTGCTTGTGCCTGCCACAACACATCGCTCAGCGTCACAGCAGCCGCGCAGGCTGCGGTGAAGGCGTCGCCTTCATCGTTACTATTGCTACTACCAGCGGCTGCAGCAACACTCTGTGCAAGCACAGCCCGCCCGTGTGTGGCATCACGAGCCACAGCTGCACACAGGGCAGCTGTCGTCATGCCAGCATCTCCCAGCGCAGCGCCATCTGCGCATGCGGCTGATGTAGCGCCGGCAAATGCAACAGCGATGGCACGCAGCGCGTCTGCGCTTGTGCTCACTGCTGGATGTCTCATGAGTTGTGACACTGTTGCACAAGTGGCTTGTGGATTCGCAGTCACTGCCAGCGCGCCAGCAGCCGCGCATGCGGTGGCGCAGGTAACACACGCCGTGGTGGTTGCATCCGCGGCTGATGCAGTTCTGGGCAGCGTCGCCATGGCTGACACTGCAAAGGCGGTTAAACCCACCAACAAGTTGTGGAGAGCAGCCGCACCGCTGTCATGGCCGCTCATACTTCGACCCTGCTGGCTAGACGCGCATCTGCGCAGCGTGTCCACTCCGCGGCTACTGGCACGCAGTGCTGCTGCCATGGCAGCCTGTGGTAGAGACTGCAAGGCCTGTGTTGCTGCCTCGCAGGCAGCCTGTACCATCGCCGCACTGTCAGCTGTCCCGTGTGTTCGATGCAGCAGCAACGTGAGACCGGCAGCGTGGAGTCGCGCCACGGCGTGCGCGACCACTGCTTGCTGTTGTGTCCCCAGACGATCTGCTAGTCCGGTCACGCGTTCAGCAATCACACGGGTGGCGCCACCTCCCCCGGGCTGACTCGCCCCTGTCGCTGCGTAGCGTGCAGCAGCATCACACGCGGTTATGACATCTCCCCAGGAACAGCCAGCGGATGTCTCTGAAGCTGCACGTGCTCCACCTGTACCCTCCTCTAAGCGCTCCGCCATCTGACACGCAGCTTCTAGACACACCAATCCGCCTGATGCGGCACACAAGCCGGATGCAATCTTCAAGGCGGCGGGGACAACTCGCTGGGCGCTGCTGCCTGACCGCACACCGGCCGCAACCGCGAAGCATGCCGCTCGTGTGGCTGCCTCGCTGCATGCGGGTGTGAGTGACAACGCGAAACAGAGCTGGAAGAGCACGATGGATGCGTGTCAGCCAGGGGTGAGAGTGAACTGCCAATTCCTGAACTTCATCGTCAAGGCGTGCCTTGCAGAGGTAGCGGAAGAGCGCGTCGTAGTGTCGTCCACACGACTGCTTGTCCGTCAAGCTGCGCACGCAGAGAGGAGCACGCGCGCGGGGTGAGTGAGAGGCCAGCTAGAGCGCGCACGGGGCGCAGGGCACAGTCGGACACGCCAAGTTGGTTGCCCTACACCGGCGCGCAGAAGGGTCCTTGGGTAACACACCTCAGCCAGGCCGGCAGCGACTGCGCTACTGCAACAGCGGCGAGGAGCTCGTCCGTAGACCGCCCCTCAGCGCTTGCGCCAGCGTAGCAGAGCGCAGCCCCGACGGAGAGCGTCACCAACTCTTCGTCCCGCAGCTGCTCTGGCGGCGGGGGCAGCGGCGGCGGCAAGCCGTGTGTAGCCCCTGGCGAGGCGAGCGGAGTGCTAAGGGCGCGCAGCACCGCAGCCGCGTGTGAAGCTGCCCCGGCGTGATAGCCTTTGGCCACGAGTTTGCGTGCGAGCGCGTAGCGCTGCAGCACCACCTCCCGCGGCCGCGCTTTGGGCCCGAACGCGGAGGGGCCGAGCACCGCGAGTGCGTCACACGCGGACGCGGCTGCGAGCGAGAGGTGGAGCCAGCTGGAGTGCGGGCTGCCAGCTTGAAGGTCTTCCTCCGACCCGTCTAGCGCGCTCAGCGCAGCGCGCACCACACTCGCGGCAGCTGCACCCAGGTGCCTGTCCCTATCGCTGCCGCTATGTGCGCTATTCTCCTTTTCCCCGGCGCCGCTGCTGAGCACAGGTGCAAAGGCAGCACATGCCTCCGTCGCGAGTTCCGCAGTCCATGCCACCGGCTGGGGTGGACGCACGCGCGCGAGCAGTCTGTCTAGAGCCGACACGCCGTCTGGCGACATGTCGGCCGACGTTTAGCGTCCACGTGGCAGCCACGGAGCACTGCGCCTTGCACATATGTCGAAGGACAACCCCGCAAGCGAGACACACGTGCTGCGCGCCAGGCGGGGTGAGAAGCTGGACCCTGACGCTGCGCCCCTCTCCGGCACGCGGTTCTCCAAATTCATGCAGCTGCCGAGCAGGATGGACTTGTCAGACGAGTTGCGCCACGAGAGAGAAGGCGACGCCACGCGAGCCTCGCAGCCGCCACGCACAGTGAGTGGGCGGAACTTACAGCGCTCCGAGCGCGACAATGGAGCCTCATTCGCCTCGTTGGCACCTTACGCCGCGAGCGAGGACTTTGACGACGGGCGCGCATTAGAAGGAGAAGAGGGGCCCAAGGGCGAGGACGGCGCTCCCGGGCGACTGTCTGTGAGCCGGACAAAGTCGCAGACGCGACTCGCAGCTCAAGCCATCGCTGTGGGGACCGACAGAGCAGTCCAGTGGGCTCAAGGGGAAGGCGCGGCAGCCGACGGGAACAGGGATGACAGTGCAGACGACGACTGGTTTAGCAGCATCTTCAAGGCGTTCAAACGCATGTGCTAAGCGTGGGCCGGTGGAGGCAACTTGCTGAGTGCTGTCGCACTCTGCTGGCGCGCTGCTGTACCGCCCGCTGTTCGCTGCATAGTTTGATGCATATAATGAAATTAGATGGCACATGGTCACTCGTGGTTGCCTGGCCAGCTGGAGCTGCGCTCAGCACCCTCCCAACCATTCAGCGCACTGCCCGGTGACTCACTGCGAGCCACGCCGATGAGCACCGCGGAGTGAGTCGCAGATTCCGGCGAGGCTGCTGCGCTGACTGGTCCGCCCTGGGATATGATGTCCACCGCTCTGACAGGCACTCGCGAGCCACCAGGGTTTAGGAAACGCGACATGAGGAGCTCCCGCGCGTCTACGGGTCTCTCACAAGGCTCGGGAGATAAGCAGCGTCGCAGTAGGGCGGCTGCACTGCGGCAGATCTCCGCGTCTTCGCCCACAAGCTGCTGCCACACTGCCATTGAGGCTTCCAAAGCATGCATGTCCCAGGCGGCCAGCGCATCCAGCGCGCTTCGCACATCGGACGGCTCTGATGTTGCAGATGCCGGCTCTCCGCTGGCTGCAGCCAGAGCTTGCAAGACAGTCACGCCAGCTGATGCCTCGAACAAGAGGGCACCAAAGGACCACATGTCCCAGCTGACCGCAGCCGCGAGTGTGCCTGGTGTCCACGCCGCAGTCGTGCCCCGCTCGACGAGACGCAGCGCGGGCGTGCCGTCTTCACAGCGCATGACCCCCTCAGGAGGGACGTAACCCCGAGATGCCGCCCAACCACTGGGTGCACACATGAGCTGCCCGCCGTTGGCTAATGCGACTGCGGCGTTCATGCAGGTCAGACACCATCGAGCGCAGTCCCAGGAGGCGACCACATGCGCGGGACAGAGAGAGCCGTGCAGCAGACCAGCCTGATGAAAGGCCGCCAGACCCACAGCTGTGTGGTATGCCATGCTGCGCACCGCCGGCCAGTGAGTGCGGACGACAACGGCGCGGAACACGGTTGGGGAGGTCACCGTCCACGGAGGCGGCAGGCCACCAAGCAAGGCGTCGTGCCCCGACCCATGCAGCCTTGTCCGCTGAGCTGCAAGTGCAGCATCCAGTGACTGCCCCGTGCGTTCGAAAACAAGCAAGAACGGTGCCAGGGCAAGGCACCGTGCGTCCAGCTCCTCGCCAATTGTGTCGCTGCACGACTCCAAGCAGCCGTCGTCGATGCTGGCACCGTTTGCCAGTGCTCCCGGCGACGCATCGTGGGCACGCACGAGGCGTGTCACGAGCGTGTTCACGCCGCTGGAGCCCACTGCTTTGGCTAACGCAACACGCACAGTGCGCTCCATAATCCACGCCTGGCGGTCACGTAGGAAGACCACCAACACGTGCTCGGGAGCAGCGCCGCCAGGCACGCGATGCGCCATGGTATCCCGCGCCCACAGAGTGGCGGCGCAAGCGCTGCCACCACACAGACTCGGCGGGGCATGCTGCTGCTGATCAGGCGGTAGGACCAGGTAGCGCCCGCACAGGTAGGTGTGTCTAAGCATAGCGGCGCGGCACTCCGGACAGGCTCCATCAACAGCACAGGGCGACGATGATGTACGAGTTTGCACGTTCGCGCTGTCTGTGGGCGATGAAGTCCCACTCCAACGGCCCCACCACGACCCGCCGCTGCTTGCGCCGCCAGACAGCGTCCTCGATGCAATGGCCGGCATCTCTCCGAATGTGTTGACCCATGGCAGCATGGGATCCAGCTGCGTCGCAAGATCTATGACGTGCGCCAAGCATGCGTACCGTCCTGCCTCATGGCTCATCGCGCGGAGCAGCTGGATTCGGCGATGCATCTTGCCGCCACTGCCACCGCCAGCATCTGTGTCTATGGCGGTCCATTGCTGACGCAGGCGCGCCACAATGGCTGAGGCAGACGGAGGGATGTCGCCACTGTTGGCACACTCCAGCCATTCCGAGATGCCACGCACGCAGCGCTGCTCGTCGTCTGCGCCATGCGCACCACCAGCCGGGGTGTGGGGCGTGCTTGGCGGCAATCTGTGGTTCAGTCCAGTTGCGGGGGGGGTGGAGCCACGTGCTTGCGTCGACAAAGGAGCAGGATCTGAGTCTTGGCGATGCGACGTCGGGGCGGATGGCTGCTGCTGGTTGCTCTTCCCCGCGTCTAGTGCGTCCATAATGGACGATTCTGCTCCCGCAGCAGCAGCCAGCCGCACGGGTGTGTCGCCATTGGTGTCAGTCCACTCAATGGCGGCTGGACAAGCAGTCACCAACGCAGCAATGACCTCCAGCGGCGCGCCTGCAGCAGCTGCGAAATGAAGTGGTGCCCTGCCAGCAGCATCGCGGATGGCAGCGTCTCCTGGTCTGGACGTGAGCAGCAGCTTGCACATCGAAGCAGGTGAGCGCCGACAGAGTGCCCA
>Ga0164296_1003910_pt1 | contig 13797 bp, 14 predicted proteins | sample GEODES057metaG_FD_113533 | JGI IMG/M metagenome (GOLD analysis project Ga0164296, IMG submission 113533) | Dystrophic lake water microbial communities from Trout Bog Lake, Wisconsin, USA - GEODES057 metaG | ecosystem: Environmental > Aquatic > Freshwater > Lake | place: USA: Trout Bog Lake...
CGGCAAGCCTCCGACGGCCGTCGATCCGTTGGAGCAGGCGGCCGATCTCGCCATCGCGCTCAAGCGGACGCTCACCGACGGAATGCCGGGGGACGTCCGGGCCGCCGCCGATCTGCTGTTGCTTGGATTGGGCCGCGCCCTCGCGCGGAACGGGATCCGGTGAGCCCGGCGCGGCCGCTCGCACCACGATGCACCTGCGGATAAGGCTCGCCGACGCCTTGGCTCCGCTGCGGGAACGCCTGCGGGCAACCGCCGTTGCCCCAGTCGCCCGGGGGCCGAGCGACCGGATACCCCGGCGCCGATCGTGCCCGCCCGACAGGCAAGGTCAGGGACGCGACATGGTCGACACAGACAGGATCACCGGTGCCGCGCGGGAGCTCGGCGGCAAAGTGCAGGGGATGGCCGGCGATATCCTCGGCTCGGATCACGACGCGGTCGCGGGCCGGATCCGCGAGGCGCAGGGCACCGCGCAGAACCTCTACGGCCAAGCCAAGGATGCCGTCCGGCACGCGGCCGACGAGATCTCGGACCATGCCGCCGACGCCTACGATCAGGGGCGCCACTACGCCTGGGAAGGCCACCAGAAGACCGTCGCTTGGCCTCACGCTTCCCTGGTCGTCGCCGGGCTCGTCGGCCTCGGCCTGGGCCTGCTGATCAGCAAGCTCTGATCCGCGCCGCCTGCCCGACGCCACGCCCGGCGGTGCGTCCTTAGGGTATCCTGTGGACAGGCCCTCATCCCGTGCGCGGCGCTTGCGGCCGGGATGCGAGACGCCAGCGCGCGGCGTCACCGCGAAAGGGTCGTCCGGCGCCCGCAGCAATTCCGGCGCGCGGACGGGCTTTTCCAGGCGTCGGGCGTGGATGTGTCCTGGCTCAGGACATCGCCGGTCGCGACCGTGAGCGGTACGTCCACGTTGCGGCGCGCAGCTCTCGCCCGGATCGGCGCTCGCCGGGCCTTCTGCGTCGCCGAGCCGTGTCGGTCCGACCAGTGCGCATCGCGTCCCGGCTGTGCTTGGTGGCGGGATCGTCAACGGGAACGTCGGGCATCAGCCCGCCCTGCGTGGCCGGACAGGTCTCTGCTGTCGAGCGCCTGCCGGTCTGCAGCAGACCCGTCCCCCGCCGCTCCGCCACCGCGGGTGGGTCATGGCCGTCGATCTCGGGCGTGCCGCTACCGACCTCAACCGGCAGGCGCGGCGGTTCGCGTGGACGCTCGGAGACGGCATGCGCTGTCGGATGCCGATCCCCTGACGGGGCGAACAGCCGAGGGTTTGGCGGTGTTGATCTGCTGAGGTCCGACACCGTAATTTTGGCGCATCGGGAAACACCATGCCCGACACACAACCCCTGACTGGCCGCTACATCCTCGTGGTCGAGGATGAGTATCTGATCGCCAGCGAGATCAAGCGCTGGTTGCTGACCGCGGGCGCGATCGTGGTCGGGCCGGTTCCGAGCGTGAATGGGGCGCTGGACCTGATCGCGGAGCACCGCCCCGACGCCGCGGTGCTCGATGTGAACCTCGGCGACCAGGACACGGCCTATCCGATCGCGGACGAACTCGGCGCCCTTGGCGTGCCGTACCTGTTCGCCACCGGGGACGTGAAACTGACCGACGCCACCGTGTACGGCCACCGGCTGCGCCTGGAGAAGCCCTTCGTGAAAGCCGAACTGGTACGGGCCTTGACGAAGCTCGTCGCGACGCCTTGAGGTCCGCGGCGACGGCGGATTGTGCCCGCTTTGTCGGAAGCGCGTCCGTCCCGCGGGTGGATGACAGGCCGCGGGACGGCTGCTACGACCCGACTCGGCACCAGACTCCGTAGCTCAGCTGGATAGAGCAGCCGCCTTCTAAGCGGCAGGTCGTAGGTTCGAGCCCTACCGGGGTCGCCAAAATTTAGCCCGTCAAGTCAGATACTTGGCGGGCTTTTTGTTGCCGCGATGGGCTTCCGTAGGCGCGCAACGCGCTGCAACGCGGATCCTTATTTTACAATAGGTTACGACACGAACCGCAACAGTCGCGGATGCTCCACGCAACACGGACGCAACACGGGCACGACCGAAATCATCGCCATCCGAGCAGCACGACGAAGCTGGAAAAGGTGAGGGCGAACGCAATCGGATCCATGGGCGCCGGATACCGACCGCCCCGTGGCGCTGCCATCCGACGTTCAGCCGCTGCGGCATGATGCCGGCGATGCGATGTGCCAAGCGTACGGACCCGGGCACAACTGCGGCCGCGATCACGCATCCGTGCCATGCCCCCGCAGGCGTAGCCGCTGTTGCAACACCTCGTTAAGGCGTCCGGCCCTACCGCCGGTGACGCACGTGTGGCCGCGTAGGCTCATCAGGACACCCCATGAGACTGTTGCTCGTGATCGCTGCGGCCATGGCCGTATGCGCGACCCCCGCCCTTGCGCAGCCCTATCCGCAGGCCTGTGATTGCGGCCAGGATCCCGAGACGACAGGCGCGCTGTCCGCCGACCCGCGCAGCCTGTACCTTCCCGGCCAGCAGCCGTTTCGGGCCGATCGCGATCCGCCGGAGGTCAGCTGGCAGGACGAGGCGCGGGAGACCATCGAACAGCGCCGCCAAGATTTGCTCGAATGCGGGGTGGACTGACGCGCCAACTGCGCGGCCTCGACTTTCACGGCAGCCCTTAGCTACCTTCGAACATGCCAGCGAGCGGTGGGTGGTGATGCGCCCCGTGGTCGAAGGCATGCGGCTCAACTGGGCAGGGCAGCAACAGAAACTGGCCGCAGCTCGCAACGGGTTCGCGTGTATGGATATCCATACGCACGACAGCAGCGGGCGAGTGCAGAAAATGACGTGCATCCCGCTGCGGCGGTATCCGATGTGGCTGGCCACGATCAACCCAGCCAAAATCCCCAACTCGGCCGTTCGGTAACAGGTCGGACTTCCGTTATATATCTCACGGGTGAACCTACTTTATCGGTTCCCTGATCCTCGCTTTTTATGTTTTGGCAGATTACGTCGCGGACCTGGGGAAAATTTCGAGTCAACTCCAGAACGGACTGATGCGGCATCAGGAAATATTTCAACCATCTTATCTACGCAGTCGTTGATGACTTCTGCGCACGTAAGCAAAAATAAAGTTATATATCCGCGGTCTGTGTCGTTTAAGATGCCTGTTCCCCTTCCATTGGGCTCCATGTTATAAAATGAGAGAGGCAGTACATGGGTATGCTGAGATAGAACATCCCACATCGGATAGAACCAAGACTTATCCCAGCTCACGCTCTCTAGTTGCTCATCTCTAGTCAAAACCATAAGGTATTTTCCGGCAAGTAGGCGATTTATTAGTGCTGGTTCTAAAGACAAAAATGCGGGATTGCTAGATAATCTATTCCGCAATTCGGTGGCCTGACCAGTTAGCCATTGCAGTGCTTCGGCGTTTCCTGCTGCCTCCATCAGCGATATTCTTTTGATGCAGTCATTTAGATGCATGACGTTTACTTTTACTAATTTTTCTTCTGCGCTACTTGTTTCGTCAACAAGATATACGAAAAGAAGGAATCCCTCAATGATTGAGCGTGCATGCCCCGCTATCGAGGAAAAATCCCAATATTCTGAGTCGGAATTAACCCAGCGTGATTTTGGCGCTGCGCGGATAAATGCTGTCGCGTGACTACAAATTCTTGCGAAAACGTGCGTTCCGTAAGCAATATGAGCTGCAACTATACGATTGGATGTCTCCTGTCCAACGGCAAGAGCTTCACAAACTGCGGCATCAAAATGCTTCAATGCAGCCTTGTATTCATCTGGTCCATAGACAGGCGATAGATTTTGAGACTTTAGGATCGTTTGATCGGATGGCGCCTCGATCATATCGTCTCCTACCTTTGTATCGATCGGCATCATGTTTCGTCTGCGCATACCTTGAGCAAGGAAGGCTCAGTATCCTGCAGGCCACTCGGACTCACGTTACACGGTTGGTCACCCAATTCGACGTACTGGCTTCCGGTGGTCAAAGCACCCCGTCCTGCTACTCTGCCGGCGGCCGCACCTCGTACATTGCTAGGAATGCCGCTAGATCCCGCCCGATCGACGGGTAGTGCCACAGGTCGCCCCACTTCGGCGTATGGCCATGTCGGGCTTTCACCCAATCGAAGAACAGGTCGTGAGGCACGAGGAACCACGCGCGTGCAACCTTGGGGATGTATGGGGCCGAGGGGAACAGCATGAGCAGCTGCCGGCCGCCGTACCTGCGCCAGTCCACCAAGGGACGGCCCTTGAGCTGGACGCCGAACAGCGTGCCCGCGGGATCGCGCACCACCAGGTCCTCACCCTCGATATCCGCTTCCGGCCTGTACACGCGGTACCCGCAACGGATCAGCAGCGCGGTTGCCTCAGCGCGATTGGCAGCCTCGGTGTGCGCCTGCCGGAAGCGGGATCCTGTATCGGGCTCGTTGTTCAGGGCGGTCTCCATCCAGCGTCCGCATCCTACACGCGCACCGCCGCCTTGGTGGGCTCCTGGCCCCCCGCCAGCTAGCGTCCAGCGTGCGCCGGACCACGCCAGGCGCAGCCGCCTCAGCGTCGCGCAGCTGTCGGGCTTCGTGGATCGCTTTGCGGGTCAAGCCGAGGTCGGTGACAGCGGCCCTCATGTTCCCATCAGGAACATGAGGGGCGTGCTGCTCCTGCACGGCCACCTCGCCCCCCTGCTGCGCGGCATCGTACTCGTCCGCCAGCCGGCGCTTGGCCTGGGCGAACGCGTAACAGGCAACTACTCCTCGTCATCCGAGGCCAGACCAAACGAAGTTGCGTTTGCAACTTTGTAAGACCGTCCCTCGCGGACTATGGTTCCGACAAGTTTAACCGACCTATATTGCTCGTGAGCTCGTGTGGCTTGAGCATACTCGGCGGGAAGGAGAGTAACATTAACCTTTCGTGGAACGCCTTCGATGGGGGCGTATATCGTCACACGGCCTTGTTCCTGGCCTTCTGGGCGCTCCAGTTTAACGATAGGGCCGGTTATGACGTAATCTTCCAGTGCGTCTCTCGCTCGAAAGATACGCGCCGCCTCAGAAATTGTAGGCACAATGTCACTAGTTATAATGGCTCTCGAAGGCACACCCTCAGGCATGGGCCGATTTTGCGCCCAAGCAATAGAAATGCTGATGGTTGACTGATCGCCAAACATAAATAGCCCTGCGATACCTTCGCAGAGATTAGCGCTTACGCCCAAATTTACAGCCTCTTGGAATGGCCTAAAATTATCTTCCGTCGCCAATGCGGACTGCTCAGCAGCCATAACTGTTGTTTGAACTCCAAGCGCCAATGTCTTGACGACTTGTCGCTCGAACGGTTCCTCAGGGAAAAGGTCAGTGTCGCTAAATGCGTTGAATTGGGGGGCAACGGGAGACAGGACAGTTAGAACGAAGCTCCCATGCTCCGTTTGACCAAGCCGTGCGCTACCCATGTAATCGAGCGCTTGCTGAGGCTTGCGCGAGTGAAACACCGCCCGGGGCCTTACGGCCGAACAGGCTGCTGCAAGTAGTATCTCGCGAGCTTCGCCGAAAAGCTTCACTCCTTCGTCAATTTTGACGGTGCCGCTATCTGTATTAGGAGCGCGCACGCCCAGGCGAATAACATCGAAGCCAGAATTTACCAAGTCTTTGAGTATTTCGAGCTGCGATCTGCCCTCGGCGGCCGATAGCTCTTTGAGAACGTCCCCAAGTCTTTGAACAAAATCACTCGCCTCACGGCGCAAAGGCACAACAACCTCAGCGTCGGGAAAATGAGTGTTTTCCCACACAGAGAATTTGCCGACCACTTCGCTAAATTTAGCCCAACCATGCGACCGTAGATAGCCGATAATATTAAGCGGGCGGATCGCGGCAATAGCGGCGGCGTCTTGGATTAATGCTTTCATGGCATATCCTCGCCGTTGCTCGCGCGCTCCATCATTTGTCGAAGGACGGCTGGGGTAAAAATATTCACCCTCCGCAAATAGACGGTCTGGCTAGTCGCGTTTTCGCTGGCTGGAAGTCCCTTAAGTGAGCACCAGTAGGCACAGTGTCGGTAAATCAACGAATGTTCAGTTTGCACAATCCACTCGTCAATATTATTTGACACCAGAACGACAACAAGATATCGAGGATTTACAACTAGAGGGTCGCGAAGATTGTCATAAGTCTCTAGGTCCAGTGGATACGAAATGGTTTCCGCGTTACCGGTAGCGGCACCGCTCATCTCGCACTTAACCTGTATGTCAATTTTGGGCTTTGTCTTAATGGTACCTGAAACGCGAGAGCTGAGGGTGAAGTCGATCTTATCGTCGTCTGGCTCAGGTTTGGCGCATCCGCATCCAGTTGCTGCGCAGACAGCACGGACATAGGCGCCAGAGAAATGCTCTTGCCTCGCTGAGATGGCTGAATACGGTTCAGGGGGCATCTTGTGCTTGGATTTTATCTACCAGGTTGCTGCTTCTCGGCCTGACAAGCGTGGCGTCGATCCTACGATTGCACGAGAGGTTTAGTACGGGGAACGATGCGAGAACGCAACGGATGCGTTTGCGATGAAGGTGCTGCCAAAAGTTTAAAATGCTGACGGCAGATCCAAGGTGAAGGACGCGTACGCCGCCTACGTCCCTACCCAGTCATCTGATGCTGGCGTCCTGGCCCTGGCAGGCGCTCAGCCCGACGCACAGAGCGGCGAGTGAAAGGGCTGTCGTCGGCCGCACGCGTTAGTCGCCCGCCTGCATGGGCTCGCTTGACGCCTGCGCACGCGGCCGTAGTCGCACGCCAGGCCCAGCGCCAGAGCCGTCGTCCTCGAGGAACGTAGCGCCCTCAGCCTCAAGCGCATCTTGGATGGCTCTGAGGGTGCGTGCTCGCAACTCGGCTCCGTTCTCATAGCGCGTCAGGGTGTTCGTGCTCACGTCAGCTCGCCGAGCGAGTTCCCGCACGGGAATGTCGAGGCCGGCGCGAGCGGCCTTGCACGTCGAAGGAGTCAAAATCGACACAGTGTCTGCTTTTTGGCTTGACGACGCGACTCGCGCCTCTCAGTTCTGGGACAAGGTAGCGAAAACGCACCGTTGCCTCAACGCAAAGTCGACTGAGAGGAAGTGCCGTCAACATGCAGAATGCACACATGGCTAACGGACCAATCAGTCCGAGACTTCAGCAAGCCATCGACGGCATCAAGCAACCTGATGGTCCGGCTTACGACAGAGCTATGTACATCTTCAACGAAAGAGCGAATGAGCTTGCTGAAAGGGTGGCGGGCGCTGGCGGTAAAGTATCCGAGAGTGATATGATCGACCTCAACGGGTTGCTCGAATTCTTCGCTAACGAGGGTGCCGACGCTCAACGAGCTTTGTCGTTCGAAATGAAGCTCTCACCCGAGATCGTAGGCGGCTTTAGCCCCTGCCAACGGGCTATGTGGGCGTTCGCCTGTCACGCTCTCGCGAGCCGGCGGCTCGACAGATCGGAGGCGTAGGGCTTTCGCCTCCTACCGACCGCAAGAGGAAAAGGCGCGGGCCGAGCTCTCATGGGGCCGGCCCGCATGCCGTTCGGCTTCAACCCACGAAGAGTGGCCGTAGCGACGGCGGGAGCTGACCACCTTCGGTTTAACGATCTGTTAGCCATCCATTTTCGCCTGCCCATCAGCGTCTGACAGCTCGACGTCGGGTCGGGCCGTGCTGACTGAACTCGGCACCCTCGAGCTGCATCAAAGATCGACCGCCGAAAGGCGCAAAAGCGGAGTGCTGTTCAATACTCCGATGGCTTCGATTTCGCCGGGTGCGCTTCGGTATAGCGGCGCGAACCAGAGTGTTCGGCTCCTGCGAGATCGAAAAAATACCGCGTGGTGGGAGTTGTGACCTATCAGGTCTCGCAATACGCCTACGACTTCTGACACGTAATCGAGGTATTGCCGCCGCGGAACCGAGATCCTGACAAAGCAACGGCCCCACCCCTGCCAGGGTGAGGCCGTCAAACCTGAAGCTCTGTGAAGGGCCCCAAGCCACAGCCCTCACGAAGCCATAGCGCCGTCCCTGGCGTCAACCCGGAAACGCAATTTCCGGCGACGGGTGAGCTTTGCCCGAGCCCTGGACCGCGGCCCGAAAGGGTTCGCGAACGATGGTGTTTGACCAGATGCGGAGTGCCGTGGAGGCAGCCGCTCTCGACCGGCTGGGCGAAGTCACGACCGCCGTCTGGAAGGCATATGGTGCAGGGGGCCTCACGGATACCGAGGCCGAGCAGCTCGACGGGCTCATAAATGCCCGGCGCGGCGCAGCTCGAGCGGCCACCACGAAGGCCCAGCCCCTCGCGGCCGTGGCGGCGCAGCTTGTGCCGGCGGTCGCCCCTCCCCCCTCAGGGGAGGGAGTGCCGCCTAGCCGCACGCATCACCGAAAAGGCTCGCGCCCTCGGACCCCCGACAGCCTCGCCCGGCGCCGCCGCATGGCCGCCGGCGGCTATCTGCCCCCGGCGCTCGCCGCGGCCTTCACAGGGGGAGAGCTCGCCGTGCTGGCCGTCATCGCGCTCGAGGTCGGCAAACGCGGATCCTGCACGCTCGCCCTCGGCCATATCGCGGCCCTCGCCGGCGTCTGCCTCACCGTGGCGAAGCGAGCGCTGCGCCAGGCGCGCACACTCGGCCTGGTCGATGTCGAGGAACGGCGCCTCAGCCGCTCGCGCAACGATACGAACATCGTGCGCATCGTGAGCCGCGAGTGGGCCGCCTGGCTGCGTCTGCGCCTGCCCCGGGCGAGCCATGCAGGCTTCGGTGGGAGTGCAGGCACAACTATGCCGTCCACGGCTATCGGGAATATCCAAGGCCCTTCCTCGTGCCGCTCTCAAGGCGGAAATAGGCGCCTGACAGCCCAGAACCGCGCAGGCCCGCCCGCGGCGCACGCTGTAATCGCCTGAGGCCGCCGCGCGCTCGTATGGACGGCGAGCGCCGGCCTCAGGCTTACGAAGGGGTGAGCTCCATTCTGAAGCCTCGCGGCTAGCGGAACGAGAAAGGGCTGCTGAGAGGCAGCGGGAGACCCCGAGCGCAGCGCCCGGGCGAGAATCGTGCGCGCCTTGTGTGAGCGGCCACAACATCCGCGGAGTATAGATAGGCAATCAGACTGCAGGAGTATTTTGCGGAGGGAGTGTTTACAGCTGCCACGATCCAATTAGCTTCCCTTCATCACTGGGTAATGCCCAATCTACGGAGCACGGTGATGACGACGAAGCTTCAGACCCTAAAGGACGCTGCGGCCCGTCAGGATTGGCAGCGCGCCCTGCGGATCGCCGCCAAGTTCGCCGACCTCGGCGAGCACAAGGCGGCCATCGTCCGCGGCCACGAGGCCCATAGCAACGCTCGCTTCGCCAAGCAGCTCGGCCGGATCCCGGCGAACGATATCGAGGCCGGCATCGAGGCGCTCTGCGCCCGCTACAGCCTCAATCGCGACGGCAGCGAGCGCGTCGAGGCGAAGGCCTACAGCCTGCGCAGCAACGCCATCCGCGCCGCCCGCAAGGCGCTCGGCGCCGAGGCTCAGCAGGACGAGGCCTTCACGCTCACGGCGACGCACGCCGGCTGGGTTTGGGCCGTCGCCGAGGCCCCTGCCCCGGCCCTTCCGGCCCCGCAGCCCGTCGCCGAGCCCGAGCCCGTCGTTGAGGCCCTGCCGGCGCCGGCTGGCCGCCCGGCTCGCGTCTCGAGCGAGGCCGTCGTGGCCAAGCGCCGGGCCATGCTGGCCGCGGCCGACGCCAAGGGCTTCAGCTCGCGCTGGAATGAGGCCCTCGAGGCCGCCCGGGGCGGCGAGCTGCCCGAGGCGCCCGATTTCAGCAAGCCGACGCACGTGAGCGGCCGGAAATGGCTCGCCGAGGCCGCGGCCCTGCAGGCCGCCGGCGACGTCGAGGGCCTGCGCGGCCTCGTGTACGACCCCGAGGGCAGCACGGGCGGCGCGCTGCACCGCTTCGTGCGCTTCTCGATTGCCGCCCTCGAGGCCCGCGGGCGCCCGGCCCAGGCCGCATAAGCGCGCGTCAGGCGCACTAGGTCGGCCGTCGGCTCGAGCTTCACACCGCCGGCAGGCTGCGCGCTGATGGTTCAAATCCTGCACTTGGTACCGGCAGCAAGGGGCCGCTTCCGACCCAACCCAGTCATCACTGCGAGGAGGCAGAGCTCCATAAAACAGCCATCCGGTGCGTGCATCAGCATCGGAAGGCTGCTGGTCTGCAACGAAGCCTTAGGCGCCCATAGTCAAAACGGAGCCGCCGTCGACCCTGAGGAACTCACCGGTGATGAAGCTGGCGTGTTCCGAGCACAGGAACGTAACCGCGGCTGCGACCTCCTCGGCCCGGCCACGGCGCTTGGCGACGATGCCGGGGCGCTCCTCGTCCAGCGTCAGCTGGATCGCCTCGTCGAACGAGATGCCCTTCTCCTTGGCCTTCTTTTCCATCTGGGCGTCGGTCATCGGCGTCGCGATGAAGGCTGGGCCGACCGCATTCACGAGAACACCGTTCGGGCCGTAGGCCTTCGACAGCCCCTTCGCGAGGTTGAGGACGCCGGCCTTCGCAGCGGCGTAGGGAAGCTCCTCAACGTAGGGCTGCACGGCGTCCTCCGAGGAGAACAGCACGATGCGGCCCCAGCCCGCCTTGCGCATGTGCGGGATGAAAGCCCGGGTCGCGCGAACGCCGGCCATGAGGTCGGTCTGCAACGCCTCGATCCAGTCCTCATCCGTGAGTTCGAGAAAGTCGCCGGATGCTCCCGTGATGCCGGCGGCGCAGACGAGGATGGTGGGCTTGTCGTCGAAAGCCATGTTGGCGAAGGCGGCGAGCACCTCGATCCCCTTAGCTCTGCTGAGGTCGGCTTCGACGGCGCGGACTTGACCCAGCGCCGACAACTCCGCGGCGGTGGCCTGCAGCTCGGGGCCTTCCTTATCGGTCAGGACGACGTGGACGCCCTCGCGCAGCAGATGCTCGGCGGTCGAGCGCCCCATGCCCGACTTGCCGCCCGTCACGACGGCGACCCGTCCCTTGATACCGAGATCCATGTCTGTCTCCTTCGGAAAGTAGTTTTCGGTCGTCCGGCTTCGAGCGCTGGGGCTCGGCTATGTCGAAGCCGACGTGAGACGGCTTCAGGCGCTGCAGGCCTTGTCCGGATGACGCCCTTCCGCAAACTCTTCGACGATCTTGGCGCAGAAAGCCGGCAGGTCCTTCGGGTTGCGGCTGGTGACGAGGCCCTCGTCAACCACCACCTCCGCGTCGACCCATTCCCCACCCGCATTGCGGATGTCGGTCTTCACGGTCGGGAACGACGTCAGCTTGCGCCCTTTCACGACGTCGGCCTCCACCAGCGTCCAAGGCCCGTGGCAGATGACGCCGACCGGCTTGGCCTGCTGAAAGAAGTCCCGGACGAAGCCGAACACAGCCTCACTGCCCCGGAGCTTGTCGGCTCCCACGCTACCGCCGGGGATGACGAGGCCGTCAAAGTCTGAGGCGGACAAGCCGTCGATGACCTTGTCGACCGGATATTTTCCAGCCGGGTCGAGGTCGTTGTTGACCGTCTCGGCCTCGCCCGCCTCAGGCCCGACCACCGTTACCGTCGCGCCGGCCGCGAGCAGTGCGTCGCGGGGCTTTGTGAACTCCGGCTCCTCCGTTCCCCTGGGGGCGATCAGGATCGCGATGGTCTTGCCCCGAAGAGACATGGGTCGTTCTTTCTGCGTGATGTGGGCAGGGGTTGGCTCAAGCCGGGATGCTCTCCGGCGAGGCGGTGTTCTCGGCGGTCACGCCGTTCTCCCGGTGGCGGAAGTCGCTCAGCGCCCGGTAGACTTGGAGCCGCGCCCGCATCACCGAACCGAGCGGCTGGTGCGCCGCGAGGCTGTGCGCCGGCCGGAAGGTCATCACCTCGTCGAAGTAGTGGACCCGCCCGGGGGAGTAGGCATCCTGCCGGGGCAGGCGGAGCGTCGCCACCGTGCGGTACGGGCTGATTGCGACCGGCCAGTCAACCGAGGCATCCTCGATGGGTTGCCGCTCGGCATCGGCCCAGAGCTGCGCCTTTAGATCGTAGACCGCCGTGTTGTCACGGAAGAAGGCCGCAGCCGCGTGGCGGAAACCGTCCTCGTCGCCGTGCGGGTCGAGACGCCATTCGGCTAGGTCCGACTGCGCCTCGGATGCCGGCACCGCCCCGAGCTTAGCGACGTACTCGCCGAACCGCATCGGGGCCTGACTGAAGTAGCTGTCGGCGAGCGGGTGGCTGTAGGGATGGCCGAGGAAATCGGCCATGGCGCTCTCGGTGCCGAACGCGTGAAGCACTCGGTTGAGGTTGCGAGCCGTGGCCGCGACGGCGCTCTTCACGCCCTCCGGAAGGCCCGTCGATTTTCCGATGACCGTGCCGTCGCGCAGGAAGCCCGCCGCGGTGCCCGACGGGAAGGTCGTGCCCGTTGCAAGCACAAAGTCCTGAGTGTCGACGTCGTGCCCGGGGAGCTTCTCGCCCGGCACTCCGAAAATCTTGATCGACATGCCGCGGTGGGTCGACACCCGGTCGCCCAGGATCTCCCCGGGCCCTTGCGCGAAGCGCACGGCCACCTTGTACGTACCCGGCCTTGCGAACAGGCCCTGCGCGAGTTCCGGGGGCTGGTTCTCCGGAACGACCAACTCCCCGACGACGCAGGCCGAGCTCTTGGCGTGGCTCGCGCGTACCGCGCGGTGCTCGCGCTTCTCCACGACCTGCGACTGTTGAGTCATCCCCTGGATGATGCCGTCGATGGACTTCTGTTCGTCCGGGGCGGGCGTCTCGATGTCGGGGGCGTAGCGAAGGTGGGTCATCGGCGTATCCTCGATGTGTCGTCCGCCTGCGGGGTGATTTCACGAAGGCTGGGATCGGGACGCGGGGTCGGAAGGCCGCCGGATCGCGGCCGCGCCTTGGCAGAGAGAAAGACCGCACCGCCGACAAGCCGCGCCGGCCCCCTGCCGTTCCCCACCTCGTTCATGGGCGATTGAATGCCGCACAACCCGGAACGTCGTCGGGTGAGCGGGTGTTCTGTCCTGGCCGCCAGCGGGAGACAGACCTTGCGATCACCGGTGCGATACACTCCCGACGTCGAGGCGGTGCTGCCGGACGAAGGACAGACCATCGAGCAGCTCAACCAGACCTTCGATAAGATCCTGAACCGGGTCGCGGAGGATTCTGGGCACGCCGTGCGCTCGGTTCACGCCAAGTCCCACGGCATCCTCGAAGGGGTGCTCATCATTGATGCTGGCCTTCCGCCGGAACTGGCCCAAGGCCTGTTCGCCACTCCCGGCCAGCACAAGGTCTACATGCGGTTGTCGACCAACGCCGGCGACATCCTCCCCGATGCGGTCTCCCTGCCCCGAGGCCTCGCCCTCAAGGTGCTGGACGTCGAGGGCGAGCGCCTGCCGGATGCGGAGGGGACGACCCAGAACTTCATCATGGTCAACGGCAAGGTGTTCCAGGCGCCGAACGCCGAGAAGTTTCTGGGCAGCCTCAAGCTGCTGGCCGGCACCACGGACCGCGCCGAGGGGCTGAAGGTCGCCGCCTCCACGGTCCTGCGCGGCGTCAACAAGGCTCTGCATGCGGTGGGCATCGACAGCCCCACCATCGGCACTCTGGGCGGTGCGCCCAATGTCGACCCGCTCGGCGAGACCTACTACAGCCTGACCCCGTTCCGGTACGGCGATTACATCGCCAAGTTCTCGCTGGCCCCCGTCGCGCCAGCTCTGACCGCCCTGACCGGCACCGAGATCGATGCCTCCGGCCGCCCGAACGCCATCCGCGAAACCGTCCAATCCGAGATGACCGGCATCGCCGGCGAGTGGGAATTCCGCGTGCAACTCTGCCGTGACCTC
>Ga0164296_1003911_pt1 | contig 13793 bp, 10 predicted proteins | sample GEODES057metaG_FD_113533 | JGI IMG/M metagenome (GOLD analysis project Ga0164296, IMG submission 113533) | Dystrophic lake water microbial communities from Trout Bog Lake, Wisconsin, USA - GEODES057 metaG | ecosystem: Environmental > Aquatic > Freshwater > Lake | place: USA: Trout Bog Lake...
CCGCGTCGGTCACGGCGTAATGGCCGCCAATCGCCGCATGACGAGACCCGCCAGATCGCGCGCCAAAGCCAAGCGTATGGCCCCCTGTTCCTGCTCTTTCGCCAAGATCGCGGTCGTATCAAAACTGTAGTCGCGGGACAGTTCGAGGCGGCTCGGCGCGATGACCTCCTGTCCCGCCACCAGCACCCGATACCGGATGGCGTAAAACACTTCGTATTCGGTCGGTGTGTTGTTGGCAGACACCGACAGCACGCGTTGCGTCGGTTGATCGTCGAGGACTTCGACCACCGCACCCGGCCCCGACCCTTCCAGCACCGTCGCACCGGCAGCCGACAGCGACTCGACCAAGGCCCGATGGAAATCCGTGTAGCGATTCGATGCGACAACCCGCGTCGTCTGAAACGCCGGCGGCAGTGGCGCGCTGCCCTGCAAATGGAAGCCGCAGCCCGTCAGGGCCACGACCAGCAGGCACGCGATCCACGACCGCCCGCGGCTCACGCCACCACCACGTTGACGAGCTTGCCCTTCACCACGATCACTTTGCGCACGGTGAGTTCCCCGATGAACCGCTGCACCGTCGCATCGGCCAAGGCGGTCTCGCGAACGCTGGCTTCATCCGCATCGACGGCCACGGTGATCTGGCTGCGCAGTTTGCCGTTGACTTGCACGACGAGCGTCACCGCATCCTGCGTCAACGCCTCCGGATCCGCCGAGGGCCACGGCTCATCGATCAAGGCCGTCGTATGGCCGAGCGCCTGCCAGAGGGCGTGGGTGACGTGCGGAACGACCGGCGACAGCACGAGTACGGCGATTTCCAGGGCTTCGTGCACGACGGCCCGCGCCGACTCCGAGGCCGTGTCGTGACGGGAGATCGCATTCAACAACTCCATCACCGCGGCGATCGCGGTGTTGAAGGTCCGACGCCGACCGTAGTCATCGCCGACTTTGATCAACGTCTGGTGCGCAAGGCGCCGCAAATCTTTATCCGCCGGCGTCATCGCGGCGCGATCCAAGGCCGGTACCGGCCCCGCAGACACCGCGGTGTGGACGGCCTTCCAAAGACGCTTCAGGAAGCGGAAAGCGCCCTCCGCGCCCTCATCCGACCAATCGAGCGACAGCTCGGGCGGCGCCGCGAACATCATGAACAGACGCGCCGTATCCGCGCCGTAGCGATCAATGAACGCCTGCGGATCGACACCGTTGTTCTTCGACTTCGACATGGTGCCAATGCCGCCACTTTCGACCGGCAGCCCATCGGCCTTCAGGCGGGCACCCACCGGCGTCCCTTTCTCGTCCGTTACGACTTCCACGTCGGCCGGGTTGTAGTACACCACTCGACCCGAGGCTGGCTTGCGGAAGTAAATCGCGTTGCGCACCATGCCCTGCGTCAGCAGGTTCGAGAAGGGTTCGCCGAGCTCGACCAGTCCGAGGTCGCGCATCACCTTCGTCCAGAAGCGCGAATACAGCAAATGCAAAATGGCGTGCTCGATGCCACCGATGTACTGATCGGCCGGCAACCAGTAGCCGACGCGACCGTCCACCATCGCCGCGTCGTTACCGGCCGACGCGTAGCGCAGGAAGTACCACGAGGAATCGACAAAGGTATCCATCGTGTCCGTTTCGCGACGCGCGGTACTCCCGCAGCGCGGGCATTGGCACTCGACAAACGCCGCGTGGCGACCGAGTGGATTACCCGAGCCGTCCGGCACGAGATCCACGGGGAGCACCACCGGCAGATCGGTCTCGGGGACGGGGACCACGCCGCAGCTCGCACAGTGAATCAGCGGGATCGGGCAGCCCCAGTAACGCTGCCGCGAGATCCCCCAGTCGCGCAGGCGCCACTGCACCTGCAGCGAGCCAAGCCCCTTGCCGGTGAGGTCGGCGGCGATACGCGCGATCGCGTCGGCGTGACCGAGACCGTCGTACGGCCCTGAGTGCACGCACACGCCCTCTTCGGCGTACCACGCCTGCCAGGCGTCGGTGGAATACGGCTGGCCACCGACGTCGATGACCTGACGGATGGGCAGGCTGTATTTCTGAGCGAACGCAAAGTCACGCTCGTCGTGCGCCGGTACGCCCATCACGGCGCCCTCGCCGTAGCCCATCAGCACGTAATTGCCGACCCAGACCGGGACGGCGGCGCCGGTGAGCGGGTGCGTGACGGTCAGACCCGTCGGCATGCCCTTCTTTTCCATGGTGGCCAAATCGGCCTCCATGACGCTGCCGCGCTTGCATTCGTCCACAAATGCCGCGAGCGCGGCGTCGGTCGTGGCGGCATGGGTCGCGAGTGGGTGTTCGGCCGCGACGGCGACAAAGGTCACGCCCATTACCGTATCGGCCCGAGTCGTGAACACTTTCAGGGTGTGCTCAACGCCCTGCAAGGTGTACGGGAATGCGATGGTGACGCCTTCGCTGCGCCCGATCCAATTGGCCTGCATCGTGCGCACGCGCTCCGGCCAGCCTTCCAACTGCTGGACATCGTCCAACAGTTCCTGCGCATAGCGGGTGATCGCGAGGTAATACATCGGGATTTCGCGCTTTTCGACCAACGCGCCGGTGCGCCAGCCGCGACCGTCGATGACCTGCTCATTGGCGAGGACCGTGTGGTCCACCGGATCCCAATTCACCGTACCGGTCTTTTGATAGGCGATGCCCGATTCGAGCATCTTCAAGAACAGCCACTGATTCCAGCGGTAGTAATCGGGTTTGCAGGTCGTGACCTCGCGGTCCCAATCGAGCCCGAAGCCGAGCGCCTTCAACTGACGCTTCATCGTCGCGATGTTCTCGTCCGTCCATTGCGCGGGCGGTACGTTGTTGGCGATGGCGGCATTTTCAGCAGGCAACCCAAAGGCATCCCAACCCATCGGTTGCAGCACGTTGCGACCCTGCATGCGCATGTAGCGCGAGATCACATCGCCGATCGTGTAGTTGCGGACGTGGCCCATGTGCAGCCGACCCGACGGGTACGGGAACATGGACAAGCAGTAATACTTCGGGCGGGACGTGTCTTCGACCGCCCGGAAAGTGCCTGCCTCGTCCCAATGGCGCTGTGCCGCTGCTTCGACGAGTGCCGGTTCGTAAGTCTCTTGCATGGGGTCTGATCCTCAAGGGGTCGCTAAGGATACCGGATCAGCGCCCCCCTTTTGGATGGGTCCGCGCCCTCAGCGCAGCGCCTCCCGTATAGCCGCCGCCACACGGCCGACAGCGGCTTCGGGCAGTCCGGCGAGATTGATGCGACCGTCCGGGGCCGTGTAGACGTGCGCGTGTGTCGCCAGCCGCGCCACGGCGTCCGGACCCAACGCGCCCAAAATCGAGAACATGCCGCGCTGCCGGGCGATGTAATCGAACCGCCGGTCTCCCCATTCCGTCGCCAACGCGTCGGCGAGGGCACGGCGCAGCCGGTTCACGCGATCGCGCATGTCGCTCAATTCCGCTTTCCAGCCCTCCACCAGCAGCGGATCCGCGGCCAGTGTCGCGACGATCGCGGCACCGTGGTCGGGCGGCATGGAGTACATCCGCCGCGCCAGCATCTGCAGGTGCCCAAAGGTGATGGCCGCGGCGCTCGGGGTGCGGGCCACGACCATGACCGCGCCGACGCGCTCGCGGTACAGCCCGAAGTTCTTGGAACAGGACACCGAAATCAGGACTTCCGGCAATCGCGCCGCCAACATCCGCAAGGCAGCGCCGTCTTCATCGAGGCCATTGCCTAGGCCCTGATAGGCCTGATCGATCAACGGCACCAACTGACGACGCTCGAGGACGTCGGCCAGGCGCTCCCACTGTTCGGCGGTCAGGTCTTCGCCGGTCGGGTTGTGACAGGCGCCTTGCAACAATACGACCGAGCCCGGGGCTGCGGCGTCCAGCGCCGCCAGCATCGCCTCCACACACAACTCGCTACGGGCCACGTCGTAGTACGGGAACCGCCGCGCCGTGAGTCCCGCGCTGGTCAACAGCGGGTGGTGATTGGCCCACGTCGGGTCGCCGATCAGTACGTCACTCGTGCTGCCGCTTTTCACGATCAGGTCACCGATGAGCCGCAAGGCGCCGCAACCGCCGGGGGTCTGCAAGGTCACCACGCGGCCGGCCTGCAGCGCCGGATGCGCAGGCCCGAGCACCAACTGCTCGATAAAAGCGGCGAATGCTCGGTTACCCGCGGGGCCCACGTACGACTTGCTTGCCTGCGTCGCGATCAGCCGAGCTTCCGCCGCCTTGACTGCGGCCATGACCGGGGTGCGGCCGCTGGCGTCCTTGTAGACACCGACGCCGAGATCGACTTTGTCCGGGGAGGTGTCCTGTGCATACGCCGCCATGACAGCGAGCAGAGCATCCGGGGGTTGCGGTAACAGTTGATCAAGCATGTGTAGTCTCACGGTCCGTAGACCCCGAGCATACCTGAGCCCCTTGCCGGAGGTGACGGCCGACCGATGAGGGTCAGCGTGGGCGTGTACGGCGGCGTAGCGCGACCAGCACACCGATCAGCGCGAGGATCAGCGCCGGCCGGTTACCCAGCGTGGCGTATGGCGTCAAACCGGTGCGCGCTTCGACGGTGCCCTCGAGCACCGTCGGCGTGAACTGCGGGCTGCGGGACACGACGCGACCGGACGGATCGATGAAGGCCGTGATACCGGTATTGGTGGCGCGCATCAACCAACGGCCGGCTTCCAGCGCACGCATGCGCGTGATCTCAAGGTGCTGGTGAGGAGCCGACGAATTGCCGAACCACGCGTCGTTACTGACGTTGACCAACAACGTGGCATCGCGCAACACGCCCAACTGTTCGGCGGCATACGCATCTTCGTAACAAATCGTCACGCCGATCCGTTCCCCGGCCGCCGACAGCGCCGGCTGTTCGGCGTCACCGGGCAAAAAGTCGACGTAGAAGAGATCCAAGCCGCGCATCCAGCCGCGCACAAAATCCGGGACCGGAAAGAACTCTCCGAACGGTACCAAGCGGCGCTTGTAGTACCAAGTTTCACCGTCGGCCAGCGCAACGAGGCCGTTGCGGTAGCCCGCGCGCTCCGTGTCGTAGCGCACAAGGCCGAGGAGCAAATCGCTGTGCTTGGCTTGCGCCGCTTGGTACAGCGTCGTCAAGAAGGGGACTGCCTCGTGATAGAGCACCGGTAAGGCCGATTCGGGCCAAACGATGAGATCGTGGCCCAGCATCGGCTCGGTCAGTGTGCGGTAGACGGTGAAGCTGTGATCGCGATGCTCCGCTACCCATTTTTCGTCTTGGGCGATAGCACCCTGCACGAGTGCCACGCTGTGGTGGCGGCCGGTGGCTTGGGTGAACGGTACGCGCTGCAGTACCGCCCCGCCCGCAAGCAGCGCGATCACCCCGAGACCGGCAATCCAACGCTGCTGTCGCGATCCCTCAACGATCCACAGCAGTGCGATGGCCAGCCACGCAACCAACACGCTCGCGCCGTAGACGCCGACCACCGGAACGAAACCGGCAAGGGGGGTATCGAGTACGGCGTACCCAAGCGAGAGCCACGGGAACCCCGAGAGGAACCACCCTCGCACCCACTCCAGCAGGACCCAGCCACCGACGAGACCGAGCGCGCCGCGCACCGTCGTGGACGGGGCGTACACCCGGGTCGCAAGCACACCCAACAGGGCCGGGTAACACGCCATGATCAGCACGAGGCCGACCATGAGCAGTAGCGCAATGGCCACCGGGGCACCGGCCACGGTGTGCACGCTGTGATAGACCCAATAGGTACCGGCGAAAAAAAGACCGCCGCCGAATGCAAAGCCGACAGACGCCGCACGGCGCGTCGACAGGCCACGCCACAGCCAAAACAGCAGTGCGAGCGTCACCGGCGCCAAAACCCGCCAAGCGGTCGGCGCGTAGGCCAGCGCATGCACAGCGCCGGCCGCCGCGGCGACCAGCGCCGGCCATTGGCGCAGCGCCTCCGCAATACGGCGCATCAGCCGTCGGCCGGCGGCGGCGTGACGTCGTGGGCCGTCACCACCTTCAGCGACTCGATGCGCCGACGCGACGCGCGCACGACACGAAACTCAAACTCACCGATGCGGACGAGATCCCCGCGCCGTGGCAAGCGACCGAAGGCTTGCGCGACGAGGCCGCCCACCGTGTCGTAATCCTCATCGGACAGGTCGGCCCTAAAGTACTCGTTAAAGTCCTCGATGCGCGTCAGGGCTTGGACGGTGAACTCACACGGCCCATCGCGGCGTATCGGTTGATCGTCGTCGGTGTCGTGTTCATCGGCGATGTCACCGACAATTTGCTCGATCACGTCTTCGATGGTGACCAATCCGGCGACACCGCCGTATTCGTCCACCACGATCGCCATGTGGTTGTGGTTCTTGCGAAACTCCCGCAACAACACGTTCAAGCGCTTGCTCTCGGGCACGAAGACCGCTGGGCGGACAAACTCACGGATGTCGAAGTCCTGATCGCTGCTTTCCACGAAGTGGCGTAGCAAATCTTTGGCAAGCAAGATGCCGATCACTTCGTCACGGTCTTCGCCGATCACGGGGAACCGGGAGTGCCCGGATTCGACGACGGCGGCCAACAGATCTTTCGGTCGGTCATCGCGCGCGACCACCGCCATCATGGAACGCGCCACCATGATGTCGCGTACCTTCAGTTCGCCGACGGCGAGCACGCCTTCAAGCATCTCAAACGAGTCTGCGTCGAACAGACCGCGCTCGCTCGCCTCGCGCAGTTCTTCCACGAGATCCTCGCGATCTTGGGGCTCGTCGGAAAACTGCTGCAACACACGCTGCAACCAGCCCGTTCGCAAGGGCCCTCGCGAATCAGACATCGGCATCGTCCTGGTAGGGATTATCAAAACCGAGACCTTTGAGGACACGACGTTCTCGTCGCTCCATGCGCTCGGCATCGGCATCGTCTTCGTGGTCGTGGCCGAGCAAATGCAGGGTGCCGTGCACAACCATGTGCGCCCAGTGGGCTGCCAGCGTCTTACCCTGTTCTCGGGCTTCGCGGGCGACCACCCGCGCGCAGATCACGAGATCCCCGAGCGGACGCGCCTCACCGCGCAGCGCACCCGGCGGCACGTCCGCCGGAAAACTGAGCACATTGGTGGGCTTGGGCTTGCCACGGTATGCGGCATTGAGCTTCTGGCTTTCGCCGGGCGTCACAATCCGCACCGACAGCGTCGCGTCACGACCGCGCGCGCCGGCCGCCGCATCGGCCCACGACCGGATGAGCTTGGCCGAGGGCGCCCAAGGATGGCGGGTGCCGTACGCGACGTCGGTGGCTAAGGTCATGATCCGTCTCCGGCGCGTTCGTAGGCCTGCACGATGCGCTGCACCAGTGGGTGACGCACGACGTCCATGGAACTGAACCGCGTGAACGCCACCCCCGGCACACCGTCTAGCACGTGCATCACGTGCCTTAGCCCCGACATCCGGTTGCTCGGAAGATCGGTCTGCGTGACGTCGCCCGTGACCACGGCCTTGGAACCGAAGCCGATGCGGGTCAGGAACATCTTCATCTGCTCAACGGTGGTGTTTTGCGCTTCATCCAAAATAATGAACGCGTCGTTCAGCGTACGCCCACGCATGAACGCGAGCGGCGCAATCTCAATGACATTGCGTTCGATCAGGCGCGACACCTTGTCGTAGCCGAGCATTTCATAGAGCGCGTCGTACATCGGTCGCAGGTACGGATCGACTTTCTGTGTCAGATCCCCCGGCAGAAAACCGAGCCGTTCGCCGGCCTCTACCGCCGGTCGCACCAACACGATCCGACGCACACGATCCGTCTGCAAGGCTTCCACCGCGCAAGCGACCGCGAGATAAGTTTTACCGGTACCGGCCGGCCCAATTCCGAAGGTGAGGTCCACGGTGCGGATCGACGCGAGATAACCGACTTGGTTCGCGCCACGGCCCCGGATCTGGCCGCGGTGTGTCGCAACCTTGACCTCGCCGTGATCGGCGTCCGCGCCGGTGGCATCCTCCGCCATACCGCTCTCTTGGATAGCGAGATGCACATCGCGCGGGGTGATCCGCCGACCGCCGCCACCGTACAGGTGCTCCAAGATGCGACCCGCATCCGCCGCACGCGCGCCTTCGATCAAAAACACATTGCCGCGCCGATGGACGCCGACCGACAAGCGCGTCTCAATTTGGCGCAGATGCTCATCGAGGGGGCCACACAAGACCGCCAACCGCTCGTTGTCAGCCGGCTCCAACACCAATTCGCAGGTACTGGGGGCGTTCACGACGCGTCAGTGGCCAGACGGCCGCGCAGCGAGTTCGGCATCGCCTCGGTGATGATCACATCGGCAAACTGGCCGACGAGGGAGACCGGCGCATCGAAGTTCACCCAACGCAGGCACTCGGTGCGCCCGGCCCATTGCCGCGCATCCTTGCGGGAGTTCCGCTCGACAAGCACGCGAACGGTCTGGCCGACCATGGCACGACTGCGCTCGCGCGCAAATTCGTTGATCCGTTCCTGCAGACGCTCTAAGCGCGCCTGCTTAATCTCCGGCGTGACGTCGTCCGGGAGTGACGCCGCCGGGGTACCCGGGCGACGGCTGTAGATGAAACTGAAGCTCTGATCAAAGCGTATCTCTTCGATCAATTGCATGGTGGCTTCGAAATCGCGATCGGTTTCACCGGGAAAGCCCACGATAAAGTCCGAGGAAATCGAAATGTCCGGGCGCAGCGCGCGCAATCGACGGATCTTCTGCTTGAATTCGAGCGCCGTGTAGCGGCGCTTCATCGCCATCAGGATGCGATCGGAACCCGACTGCACCGGCAGATGCAACTGATTGACGAGCTTCGGGACGCGCCCGTACACCTCAATCAACCGATCCGAGAAGTCGAGCGGATGCGAGGTCGTGAAGCGAATCCGCTCAACGCCCTCAACAGCCGCCACGTGCTCGATTAAGAGGGCCAAATCGGCGGTGTCGCCATCGTCGAGGAGACCGTCGTAACCGTTGACGTTCTGGCCCAGCAGGGTGATTTCACGGACGCCTTGGGCGGCGAGCGCACGCACTTCCTCCATCACCTGCGCCATCGGGCGACTGATTTCCTCGCCGCGCGTATACGGCACGACGCAGAAACTGCAGTACTTGCTGCAGCCTTCCATGATGGAAACGAACGCACTCGCACTGGTGCGCTCCTCGGGCATCGGCAATTCGTCGAACTTCTCGTTCTCGGGAAACGAGACGTCGACTTGCGGACGGCCCGTTTGACGTACGCGCGCCAGCAAGGCCGGCAAGCGATGCAGCGTCTGCGGGCCAAAGACCACATCAACGAAGGGCATGCGATCAATGATGCCCTCCCCTTCTTGACTCGCGACGCAGCCGCCGACCCCGATGAGCAGGCTCGGTTTGCTGCGCTTCATCTCACCGTAGACGCCGAGATGGGAAAACACCTTCTCCTCCGCTTTTTCGCGGATAGAACACGTGTTCAACAAAATCACATCGGCCTGATCAGGGTCTTCGGTGAGCTCAAGGCCCTCCGCGGCTTTGAGTGCGTCCACCATGCGGGTGGAGTCGTACTCGTTCATCTGACAGCCGAACGTCTTGAGGTATAGGTAGCCGGGCATGGGATCGAAAGGCTCGCTGGGAGGTACAGGGTACCGTGGACGGGCCCAGACCGAAAGACGCCCCTACCGCAGGGGCGCCGGATTAATGGTTACGGTTCAGTGACTTGCCGTGCGCACTCAGAACGGAATATCGTCGTCCGGGAAGTCGCTGCCGCCGGAAGACTGGTTGTACGGGTCGGCGCCACCGCCTGCCGGCGCTGCGGGCGCGCGTGAACCGCTGTAGCCGCCACCGCCGTAGCCACCGCCACCGCCGCCGCCGCCGCCGCCGCCGCCGGCCGCACCGCCACGACCGCCCATCATCTGCATTTCATTGGCGACGATTTCGGTGCTGTAGCGATCCGCGCCGGTGGCTTTATCCTGCCACTTGCGCGTGCGCAACTTGCCTTCGACGTAGACCTGGGAGCCCTTGCGGAGGTATTCCGCGGCGATTTCCGCCAGGCGATCGAAAAACACGACCGTGTGCCATTCCGTCGACTCCTTCATCTCGCCGGTCGCCTTGTCGCGCCAGCTGTCGGACGTCGCGATGCGGATGTTGGTGACGGACTTACCGCTCGGCATGGCGCGCGTCTCGGGGTCCTGCCCCAGATTCCCGACCAGAATGACCTTATTGATACCGCGTGCCATGGAATGCTCCTTCGTTCTGTCCGGGGGCGAACTGCCGCCTCCGCGTGTGCGTGCCGGAGAGTGTACCGTGCCCTCCGGCGAACCGTATGCCGACTATTTGCCCTGTTTGGGCAATTATTCGAGGGTCAGGCCCGCCCGGGCCGGATGGCAAACAACCAGGGCAGCGCCAAGAGGGCCGCCGCGCCGAAGACGGCGGCGAGGCCGCCGCTGCTGGCGTACAACTGGGGGGCAACCTGACCGCCCGCAAAGGCGCCCAGAAACTGAGCGGTCGCAAAGATTCCGAGCGCTGCGCCGCGCAATTCGGCCGGTGCCGACTGCGACAACCGGGCGGGGACACGGGCCTCGAGGTAATTGAAGGCCGCAAAAAAGACCACCATCGTCAGCGACAGGCTCCAGTAGTGGTGGTGTGTGTAGACGAGCGCCGCCAGCGCCACACCGATCAAGGTCACCCCGAGGCGCATCACGGTAACCGGTGACTGGGCGCGCTCGCTGGCGAGCACGAGCGGTACGGTCAGCGGCACGGAGCCCAGGAATACCCATAGGTAGGTCTTCCAGTGCTCGCCGAGCGGGATGCCGAGTCCGTCCGACAGCGCATGCGGCACACCCACGAAGGCCGCGGTGAGCATCGCGTTCAACACGAACATGCCGACGTAGTACGGCACGAGGGTCGCTGTGAACGCGTCGGCGAAGCGGGGACGGGTCGTCTGCGAGCGGTGGGTGGCCTCAGACGCCTCGGCATGCGGGACCGTGGTGTGCAGCAACACGAGGCACAGCACCGCGAGGGCGGCCATCGCCCAAAAGATGCCCCGCACACCAATGGCGGCTTCCAGAGGCGGCGCGGCCACCAGTGACACCACGAACGAACCGCCGATGCTGATCCCGATCAGTGCCATCGCACGCGTGCGTATCTCGGCGCGCGTGAGGTCGGCGAGCAGCGCAGACACCGGGCCGGAAATCGCGCCGGCACCCTGCACCATGCGCGCGAGGATCACGCCACCGATCCCTGTCGACAGCCCGCCGATCACGGAGCCCGCGGCATACAGCAGAAGGCCTGCGGTAATGACGCCGCGTCGGCCATAGCGATCGGACAGCAATCCGAACGGAATTTGCAGCACGGCCTGCGTCAGCCCATACGCACCCATCGCCAGTCCGATCTTCAGCGGGGTCGCTCCCGGCAGGCCCGTTGTGTACAGGACAAGCACCGGCAACAACAGAAACAATCCAAGCATGCGCGCGGCATAGATCGCCGACAGCGAACTGAGCGCGCGCCGCTCCAGCGGCAGCAGCGCAAGGCGTGGCGGGCGAGGCGTCTTTTGGGTGTCCACGGGTATTCCTGAATCGGTCGGGCAACGGCGAATGGTATTCTATCGGATTGCGTCTTTTTTCCTGGACCTAAGCCATGGCCGATATCCGCATTCGTGGGGCACGAACTCACAATCTCAAGGGCGTCGACCTCGAGTTGCCGCGCGACCGGCTCATTGTGTTCACCGGATTGTCGGGCTCCGGCAAATCGTCGTTGGCCTTTGACACCATTTATGCCGAGGGCCAACGTCGCTACGTGGAATCGCTGTCGGCCTACGCGCGCCAGTTTCTGTCGATGATGGAAAAGCCGGATGTCGATTCGATCGAAGGCTTGTCACCCGCGATCTCCATCGAACAGAAATCCACGTCCCACAATCCGCGCTCGACGGTCGCCACGGTCACGGAAATCTACGACTACTTGCGCCTCTTGTACGCACGCGCGGGCACGCCGCGCTGCCCGGATCATCATTTGGACCTGGCAGCGCAGACCGTGAGTCAAATGGTCGATCAGGTCATGGAACTGCCCGAAGGCACGCCCTTGCTGCTGCTTGCACCGGTGGTGAAGGATCGCAAAGGCGAACACGTCCAGGTTCTCGATGAACTGAAGGGCAAGGGCTTTGTGCGGGCGCGCGTCGACGGCAAGGTCATTGAGTTGGATGACCCACCGGCACTCGACTTGCGGCGTAAACACACGGTCGAGGCCGTGGTGGACCGATTCAAGGTGCGCCCCGACCTTGCGCAGCGACTGGCGGAGAGTTTCGAAACGGCGCTGCGTCTCGGCAGTGGCATGGCGACCATCGCGTTCATAGACGATGCGAACCGCGAACCGCTCGTGTTTTCGGACAAGTTCGCCTGCAACGTCTGCGGGTGGAGCCTACCGGAGCTGGAGCCGCGTCTGTTCTCGTTCAATAACCCAGCGGGCGCCTGCCCCACCTGCGACGGCCTCGGTGTTAAACAGTTCTTCGATCCAGCTCGTGTCGTCACGCAGCCGCATTTGTCGCTGGCGGCCGGCGCCATTCGGGGCTGGGATCGGCGCAATGCCTATTACTTCACGATGATCCACTCGCTGGCGAAGCACTACAAATTCGATATCGAGGATCCTTGGAACGCGCTGTCAGAGCCGATCAAGCAGGTGCTTCTGTATGGCAGCGGCACCGAGACCATTGAGTTCCGGTACTACGACGGGCGCGGCGCGATGTCGCGCAAACGGCATGCGTTCGAAGGCATTTTGCCGAACCTAGAGCGCCGCTATCGCGAGACCGACTCCATGATGGTGCGCGAGGAGTTGTCGAAATATCTCGGTAGCAAACCGTGCCCGGATTGCGCGGGGACTCGCCTCAATGTGGCCGCACGCAACGTGTTCGTCTCAGGACGTAGCATCGCCGCCGTCACCGGCCTCTCGGTCGGTCGTGCGTTGGAGTTCTTCCGCGACCTCTCGCTGCCCGGCTGGCGCGGCACCATCGCGGTCAAGATCGTCAAGGAAATCCACGATCGCCTCGGCTTCCTCGCCAACGTGGGCCTCGATTACCTGACACTGGATCGCAGCGCCGAAACGCTCTCCGGCGGCGAGGCGCAGCGGATCCGGCTGGCCAGCCAAGTCGGCTCCGGTCTCGTGGGCGTGATGTACATTCTCGATGAACCGTCCATCGGTCTGCACCAGCGCGACAACCAGCGTTTACTCGATACCTTGGTGCACCTGCGGGATCTGGGCAACACCGTCATCGTGGTGGAGCACGACGAGGACGCCATCCGACAAGCCGATTACGTGGTCGACATTGGACCGGGCGCCGGCGTGCACGGCGGCGAAATCGTTGCCCAAGGCACCGTGGCGGCCATCGAGGCCACGCCGCGCTCACTGACCGGCCAGTACCTCAGCGGTGCGTTGCGAATCGACCCACCGAAGCAACGCGGTCGTTTTGACCCGAAGCGCGTGTTACGCGTTGTGGGCGCGACCGGCAATAACTTAAAAAAAGTCACTGCCGAGTTCCCGATCGGACTGCTCACCTGCGTCACGGGCGTCTCCGGCTCAGGCAAGTCGACGCTCGTGAATGACACGTTATTCCGGCGAGTTGCGCAGGCCCTGAACGACGCGTCGGCCGAAGCGGCGCCCTGCGAGCAGATCGAAGGGCTGCAACATCTGGATCGCGTGATCGACATCGACCAGAGCCCGATCGGCCGTACGCCACGTTCCAATCCGGCGACCTATACCGGGGTTTTCACGCCCATCCGCGAGCTTTACGCACAGGCGCCCGAATCGCGGGCGCGTGGCTACGAGCCCGGGCGATTCAGTTTCAACGTGAAGGGCGGACGCTGCGAGGCC
>Ga0164296_1003913_pt1 | contig 13784 bp, 11 predicted proteins | sample GEODES057metaG_FD_113533 | JGI IMG/M metagenome (GOLD analysis project Ga0164296, IMG submission 113533) | Dystrophic lake water microbial communities from Trout Bog Lake, Wisconsin, USA - GEODES057 metaG | ecosystem: Environmental > Aquatic > Freshwater > Lake | place: USA: Trout Bog Lake...
GATTGAAACAATGTTTGCATATGATGGCATAGGACTTGCTGCTCCGCAAATTGGCATCACAGCTCGTGTATTTGTTATGGGACACAAAGACAATCCAGATGCCGCACAGGCATTTTTTAATCCAATAGTAGTTGCTACTACTGAAGAAGTAGAAGATTTGGAAGAAGGATGTTTGAGTTTTCCTGGAATTTATGTTAACATTAAACGTCCTAAAGCAATTAAAGCTCGATGGCAAAATTCCAAAGGGGAATGGCAAGAGAGTGAATTTGACGGGTATAATTGCAAATGCTTTTTACATGAGTTAGATCATTTAGAAGGTATTGTATATCAAGACAGAGTTAGTTCACTAAAATGGGCCAGAGCTGTTAAGAAAACTCAACCAAAAAAACCAAAAACGGTAAGACTAAAGAGGAAATTTTAAATGTTAGAACCTAGTAAGGATCTTGAACAGATTTTTGAACATGCTGTACAAACAGCTGCAACACGCAAACATGAATATATAACATTAGAACATTTCCTATACGGTATGTTGAATAACTCAACATTCGTAGAAATATTAAATTCATTTGGTGCAGATGTTGAAGACCTTAAAAAAGATGTTGAAAAATATATTGATGAAAGTTTAACAGAAATAATCAACGAAGATATACGTAAACCCAAAAAGACACAGGCAATAGAGCGTATGTTAAATCGTGCGTTTACACAAGTTGTGTTTAGCGGTCGTCAAACTATTGATCATGTTGATTGCTTTATTAGTATGTTCAATGAAAAGAAAAGTCATGCCGCATACTTTATTAATAAAGCAGAGATTGATAAAGATAAGTTTATTCAATTCCTTAATAAAGATTTAAAAGAAGAGATTGAAGAAGGCACACGCAGTTCTGGTAAAACTGCTGAATCAATGCTTAATAAATTTTGTGTAAATTTAACTGAACGTGCTAAAAATAAAAAGATTGATCCAGTTATAGGACGTGATACAGAAATAGAAACTGTTACATTAATTATGGCACGCCGTACTAAAGCAAATGCTATTTTAATTGGCGACCCTGGTGTAGGTAAAACTGCTATTGCTGAAGGCATTGCTCGTAAAATATTCGAAGGTGCAGTACCTAAATTTATTAAAGACCATACTGTATTAAGTTTAGATATTAGTGCCATGATTGCAGGCAGTAAATATCGTGGAGATTTTGAAGAACGTCTTAAGAGTGTTATTAGTATTATTGAGAAAAAAGGTAACTGTATATTGTTTATCGACGAAGCACATATGATGAACGGTGCAGGTAGTGCAGGTAATAGTGCCAACGATATGAGCAATATGCTTAAATCAGCTTTAGGCAAAGGCAAGATTAAAGTTATCGCAAGTACTACATGGGAAGAATATCGTAAGCACTTTGAAAAGGATCGTGCATTAATGCGTAGGTTTCAGAAAGTAGTTGTTGACGAACCTAACGAAGCAACTGCTATTAAGATTCTCAAGGGACTTAAAAAGTATTACGAAAAGTATCACAATGTTAAAATTACTAACCAAGCAATTATTGATGCAGTAAAATATAGTGCAAAATATATTACTGATCGTAAATTGCCTGATAAAGCAATTGATTTAATTGATTGTGCAGGTGCAAGATTTAAAGTCAAAGATCAAGAATCTGGTGTTGTTGATCATGATGAAATTGTATTTGAAATTAGTAAGATAGCTAATTTACCTGTAGATCAAATTGCTAATAAAGAAGGTCGTAACTTATCTAACTTAGATAAAAACATGAAAGCAAAAGTGTTTGGTCAAGAAAAAGCAATTGAAAGTTTATTGGATAAAGTGTTTATTGCACAGGCTGGATTAAAATCATTAAACAAACCTATTGGTAGTTTCTTGTTTGTTGGTCCAACAGGTGTAGGTAAAACTGAAGCTGCAAAACAACTAGCAAATAACATGGGCATTAAATTACTTAGATTTGATATGAGTGAGTTTCAAGAACAACACTCTGTTGCTAAGTTTATTGGTAGCCCTCCAGGTTACGTTGGATTTGATGATAATGCTGGTCAGTTAATCACACAACTACAAGAACACCCTAATTGTGTGTTATTGTTAGATGAAGTAGAAAAAGCACACCCCAGTGTACTTACTGTATTGTTACAGTTAATGGATAATGGCTTTGTTACTGGCAGTAATGGTAAAAAAGCTGATGGACGTAATGCTATTATCATTATGACAAGTAATTTGGGTGCTGCAGATGCTGAAAAGAACTCAGTAGGTTTTGGTAGTTTAGAACGCGATGGCGATCCTAAAGATGCTATTAACAAGTTCTTTGCTCCAGAGTTTCGTAATCGTTTAGATGGCATAGTACGTTTTGGTAAGTTAAATCATGCTACTATGATAATGATTGTTAAAAAGTTTATTAGCGAACTTAACTCATTAGTTAAAGACAAACACATTGTTATTAAACCTAGCAATGAAGCTATTGAATACTTGATTAAGAAAGGGTTTGATAGTAAGATGGGTGCTCGTCCATTGCAACGTAAAATTGACGATGAACTAAAATTACCATTAAGTAAGGAAATACTGTTTGGTCGTTTAATTAACGGCGGGGTAGTAGAGATTGCCGTTGAAAATGATTCTTTAAAATTAAACTTTATTGAAGTATTACCTGTAAAAACTAAGGAAGTTGTAGAAGCGTAATTATATCCTGATTTAGCATAAATATTTGTCTAAATCAGGATAATTCATGTCAGCATTAAGCACACCCTTAGAATTCGTCAACTATTTAGGTACAGCAAGTGTAGCCGTAATGTACCCAAATAGTGGTACAACTACCCAAATATATTACAGCCAACCCGAACAAGGTAATGGATATTATGGTAGCGTCGATGGAATACATACAGTAATGTATACTTGTACCCAAGACTTTGTTGGAACTGTAACAATGCAAGCAACATTAGCAACTCTCCCAGAAGATAGTGATTGGTTTAATGTAACAAATACCACTGTTTCATATGCTCAGTCAAATGATCGCAATACCAGTACCGTAGATTTGTTTAATTTCAACGGTAATTTTGTATGGGTTAGGGGTATTGTAAGCATTGATAGCGGTGCTGTACAATCTGTGCTATATAATCACTAATTTTCCATTTCCCTAGACTTGAATAAATACACGATAGTATTACTATCGCAATATCTAGTTGCGGTTAATAAGGAACAGGTATGTTATTAAAAGAATTTTTCGGCAAAGCCAAAGACATTAGAAAAGAAATGGACAAGGAACGAGAAGATAAAGCCGTCGGCAATGATCTATTTTGGTACATTATCGATCATGATAGATTACATAAAGATTTTTTCCATGACGTAGCTCCTAAAATCCATAAGGCACACAAAACTAATAAGTTAGATAAAGAAAATGCTGTTGAACATTTTTTACCTATGGTTAAAAAAGGATGCAAGGAATTCTTTGAATTTAATAAAATGCCAGGTCGTGTAGAAGATACATTTGATAAAGAATTTGTAAAAGAAATGTGTGAGCGATTATTTGATCATTATCGTGAAGACATTGTAAAAGGCAATTATAAAATAGGAGCTTAATATGAAAATACGTGAACTCCTATCTTTTATTACTGAAGGCGGAAATGTATTCGCTGGTAAAACAACTGCTATTAAAAGAGAACATATAGCACCAACACTTAATGCATACTTTGGTGAATTAAAAAGATTGTTTCCTAAAAAGGCAGGTATATTTGATGAAAAACATTTTATACCATTAGGTTCAGTTGGCAAAAAAGCAGTTAGTGGCGATATTGATTTAGGAGTTAGTGCTCATGAACTTTTAGATAAGGAAATGAGTGATGAAGCAATTGCACTATGGGGAATAGATCCTAAAGCAGTTGCCGCTGAATCAGCTGCATTACAAAAGCGAGCTCGTACTGCAACACCTTCAATGCTACGTATGAAAGCATTTTTAAAAGAATTGACAGTATATATCAATAGTAATGCACCTAGTTTATATTGTGATGAAAAGAAAGTAACAGACGGAAACATATTTGGTTTGTTTCCACAAATGGATGAACAAAATCAACACGTAGGTAGTGGGGTACAAATTGATTGGATGATTGGAGATTTGAATTGGTTAAAATTTAGTTACCATTCAGCCGCTTATCCAGAAGGGAGTAACGTAAAAGGCCTGCATCGTACCCAGTTAATGTTAGCAGCTTTCCAAGTTGCTAATTTAAGTTTTAATCATGTTAACGGTGTTAAAGACAAAGAGACTGGTGAAATTATTGCACGTGATCCAGATCAAGCATTAGCAGTATTAGGTAAGGCTTTGGGATTCAAAATAACACAAGCAGATGCTGAGGATTATTATAAGTTACACGCATTGTTTAAATCAAAAATGAGGCCTGAAGATTATAATACATTGTTAAATGTATATTTAAAAATATTGGACAGCACTCGTGCAGACATTCCTGATGATATGCAAGACGAATGGCGTAAACGTAAAGACACATTAGGACTAACTGGTAAATTCTTACCAGATAACTCAGCACTTAAGGCATTACAATGAGCGGAGTAGCAGGCGCTGATCGTGTAAAAAGTCGTCAAGACTTTCAACAATTTCTTACGTCCTATAAAAACTTAATATCACGTTTTCCAGGATTTGTTAGTTTACAACCCAGTGGCAGTTATAACAGCAATTTAGAAAAACAAGACTTTGGCGACATTGATCTTATTGTGCATATAACTAGCGACAAAGACAAAGCTCAAGTTAAAAAAGAACTACAGGCATTTTTACATAATCAACCGGATACAGTTATTGTTCCATTTAGTAGTGAGAAGCATGCAGGTAAGCGTAGTTATAATGCAGGTGAATTAGTCAGTGTTCGTTATCACGACGATCAATTAGGATATAGTGCACAAATAGATAACATAGTAGCATTGGATCATAAGGAAGTTTCATTTAAACAAAAATTCTTAGATATGCCAGCAGAAAAGCAAGGACTAGTATTAGGGCTGGTTAAGATTGCTGCAATTGAAACTGATCCTGTTAAACTTTTCAAAGAGTTGAACATCAATGTTACACACCCAGCAGGCCCAAATCAAGAGTATGAATTTAATTTATCCAGTGTTAAATTAGAATTAAGACTAGTTACATATGAGCCAGGAACATTTAAGCAAATTGATAGAAAAGTTTTATGGTCAACTCAAAATTGGGAATCCTTAGAAAAATTATTATATCAATATAATTTAAGTCAATCATTTGATGAATTGTTAGCAAGATCAAAACAAGTAATTAAAAACCCACGTAGTAATCAACGTATGCAAGGTGTCTTCAGCAGTATGATTACGGTTAAAAGTGGCGAAGTAGGAACTGCTAAAGGTGCAGGTAAGGAAAACGCATTGAATAAAATACAACAAACATTTAAAGAACAACGCAGTCTATTTAGAACACTTGTCGAATCTGACAGTAGAAAAGTTGTTTTTGCTTTCGGAAGATTCCAACCTCCAACAATTGGCCATGAATTATTAATCAATGCTGTTCAAACAACTGCTGAAAGATTAGGTGCAGATTATGTTATATATGTGTCTAAGACTCAAGATAAGAAAACAAATCCATTGAGTATTGAGGATAAAATGTATTTTTTAACTACGATGTTTCCAGGAGTACATTTTGTAGCATGTGATAGTGTTGTACGTACTCCTGTTGAAGCTGCCAAAGCATTGAATCAAAAGTATAATGAATTAATAATGGTAGCCGGTAAAGATAGAGCTCCAACCTTTGAAAAATTATTAAATGATTATAATGGTAAAGAGTACAATTATAATGGACCTATAAAAATGGTTACATTAGAAAGAGACCCAGATGCAGATGATGCTACTGGTATGAGTGGCACTAAAATGAGACAAGCTGCTGCCGATAATGATTTTGAAACATTTAAACAAGGGTTACCAACTACTATTGGTGAGGATGACGCTATGAAATTAATGAATATACTTAGAGCTTCAACGGCCAAAAAAACTAAAGAAGATCATAGTACAATGAGTCGTGCAGGGACTGGTACAGCAGTAAAACAACCATACCAAAAAGCAGGGTATACTGATGATCCTAATTGGAGAGGATTTAATGAAAATTCTGAACAATCACTAAGTGTAGAACAATTAGCAACAATTAGCGATGAAGCATTAGATAATGCATATCATTATGGGCGTAGTACTCCTGGTAATACATTTGGGTGGCAAGCTAATTTAAAATCAGCGGCATTTGCTAAACAAATGATTGATTCTGGTGTTACTGACATCGAGCAAATCAGTGATGCAATACATAAGGGTTGGAATACCACTGCACAGGCATTTGTACAAAATCCAGACCAATTCAGTGATACAGAAAAATTACGTGCTTCAGGAAAGTTAGATGCAAAGTTACAGCAACGAGCCCAACTCATGAAACAGAATTATGCACAATTGCCAGAAGACGAAAAAGAAAAAGATCGTGTAGTTGCCCGTGCATTGCTACAAGCAATCAAAGGCCAATCAGATGTTACAGAAAAAATGATGCCTGCAAGTAACTTTGTAGGTAGTAATAAAAATAAATTAGGCACAGCAGGACAGTGGCGCAATAAAGGACCTAAAGCAAATAAACCAGCCAAACAAGGTGATTTTGTTGGCGGGGAAGATATAGAAGAAGCAAAAGAAGAGGAGTATAACTACGACCTCTGGGATAAAAGATTTAATCATACTCAAGAAATCGGTGATTATACTTATAATGCAAAAACAGATATAGATGATCAAGAAATTTTTATTACTATTACTGCATTAGATAACAATAAAAAAATAGGTAGTGCAATATTTGCTAGTTCACCTTACAATAATAAAATGGAAAGTATAAAAACAACAGTATTACCAGAATATCGAGGTAAAGGTGTTGCCGCAACAATGTATGCTTATCTTAGAATGTTAGGAGCACCTATTGCCCCAAGTGAAATTCAAACTAAAGATGGCGAAAAAATGTGGAAGAAATGGAAGAAGACTGACGATGTAAAATCTTTAACTAAATTATCAAAGAAAGATAAAAATATTCAATTTACTAATAACAACAGTGATCAGCAAGGTGTGGCGGAAGGTAGTAAATTAGACACAGCAGAAAAATTAAAACGTAATCTTAAAAAGAACGGTTTTGATATGGATGCTGCAAGAGCTCGTATTGATGCATTAAAAGCTAAACAAGATGAGTGGTTAAAGAATAATCCAGAGTATGCACCTAAACCAGAAAAAGATTTAGATGAGTTAATACTTAATCCATTTCATCATGAACCAGAAGAGCCTAAAAAGCCTATACCAAAATCAAGTGAAATGAGAGCATACTTTGCTCAACAAGATAAAAAACATCCTAAATTAGGACCAGTTGAAAAAGTATACCATCATCCAAGCGAATTTGAAAAAGAAAAAAAAGTGGATATTATGAAGCAGGAAAGTCGTTATGTTCCGCTAAGTGAAGATGTAGAACTAGCAATGGCCAGTGCTATGGCTAAACTATTAGAACGCCAATTAAAATGAAACAGTTTTACATAACAAAAGAGAACATAAGTCAAGACAGTCCCGATGATTGTTATCTTGCGCCCGATGATCCTATACAAGAATTAAAAATTGCCAGCTATATGGGTGGGTTAGGTAGTATGCATAAACTAGCAGAGTATAGACAAAAAGCTAAAGAAAACGTGCAATTAAATACTGTAGACGAATTTGGAATGACTGGTACACAAAAAGCAGAGTATATGAAAAAGAATAATATACGTCCAGGAACTCCCGCTTGGTTTGAATTATGGAGAGGCACTCCTACAAAATTATGAAAATAACTGAACTTATCAAAGAAGGGGTAAGTGATGACCATGCTATTATGGTTATATCACAACAGCTGGCTAAAAAGTTAGTTAGGAACCATGACGAGTTAATTCAAAAAATAATAACAAATGATCGTGCACATTTAGGCAAAGTTAGAGATTTTGTTACATTAGAAACTGAAGATCCCAACATACTTAATCTATTAGATTTAGATGTATGGCTTGACGAAGAAGAACGCGGTGGATCTAGCGGTATGTATGTTCGAGGAAAGTATGGCGCAAGACCTGGAAGTAAATTACCATTTAAACCAGAACGCGATCAAGAAGCAGGTGATATATCATTACAACCAAATATGTTATATAGTTTTGATCAATGTTATTTGACACTATCACATGAATTACGACATGCATTAGATGATATTAAAAGTAAAGGAAAGGCATTATCTAGAAAAGGCACACGCAATGAAAAAAATGCTTATCATGGCAAAAGAGCAAATCCAGAAGATAGTTGGAGTACTCCTGCTGAACTAAATGCTATATTAAGTAGTGTAATGTCTGCTATTAAAATAAACATAGAAGATAATTATGATCCAGAGTATGGATTAGATAATAATGATTTATTAGAAATTATTAACCATGCGTTAGATGTTAAAGGACAGCGTATTCTAATGTACGTTAGAAACGAAAAGTCTAAAAGAGTAATGAGCAGATTGTACCAATATGCCTCACATGTATTACAAGGATTAAAAAATGCGAATCGTTGAACTGTTAAAAGAATCTAAAGGTCTTCCAGGTGCGCCTGCTGGTGTTAAAATTATGTCACCTGAAGAATTTGTTGATGCAGAAGAACAATCCGATGATGCAGAAGTTGATGAAGCAACTAAATTGCCAGCACCACAACGTGTAATATCTAAACCAGATCTAACTAGTTACATGGATCGTATTCGTGGGATTCCAGATATTAACAAAAAAACTGGCCAAGTTAAAAGAAAACCTGATAAAGTTAATAAAAAGACAGGTGAAATAACTCCAGGGAAAGAAAAGAATATATCATTAAAGACTAAGCAAGATAAGTTTAGAATGCCATATATTCATCGTGAATCAGTAATGCGTTACTTCAGCCCAGAAGGTAAAGAGTACGATATTGACATGATGAAATCTGAAATGAAAAAGCGTCCAGAAAAACTTCTTAAACAAAATGAGAAGATGAAACACAGCAATGGACAGTTAGAACAATTCTTTAACATTGGATTTGCAGCATTAGTTGGTGCCGCAATTGATGAATCTACTGATGAAGTAATTATAGTGGATACTTGCCCAGGTGCCGGTGCATGTATGGTTGATTGTTTTGAAATGAAGGGTGGATTTATTCAATATGAAGCAGGATGGTTAAGTAGATCCAGAATACTTACTTACTTGTTAAATGATCCAGAAGGATTTTCAAGTCAAATTAATGCTGAAATATCACAAGAAGAATCTGAAGGCAAAGCAGGCGGATATACTGTAGCTATTCGTTGGCACAATTCTGGAGATTTCTTTAGTCCAGAATATATGAAACTAGCATTTGATATTGCAAATGCCAACCCCAATGTTAAGTTTTATGCTTATACTAAAATGGCTGGTGCGGCTCTTGCACAAAAGCCTGCTAACTTTATTATCAATTGGAGTGAAGGTGCACATACTTCACAAACAAAACAAGTTAAAGCACAGGATCCTACATTAGCAAAAACTAAAAATAGTCGTATTGTCCCTGAAAAACTATTCTATGATCTATTAAAGAAAGATGCTAAGGGTAATTTAGAAAAAGATGGTGCTGATGAAGAAGGCAAAGGTGGACGTTGGGTAATGCGTGATCCAGCGGCTACCGTAGAACTAAAACAACGACTTGCCAAAGCGTATGGATTAAGTGCTAATTCTATACTAAGTTATGATGAATATATGGCCAAACGTGGCTCTATCCCTGCTGGAATGAAGTATAATGTTATTGTTGCTCCAGGTGAAGGCGATGTAAGTGCTAATGACCACGGGGTATTGAGTACATTATTACTGAGACATTAATTAATAAATAACTGAAATAGGAATTACCATGAGAGCCAAAGAGTTTATTTTCAATGAAGCTAAAGATTATACTGGAGCTAAAGGATTTCATCCCGATAGTGTATCCAGTATGCCCAATGCTCACATATATCCAGAATTAGATAATAGCAGTGGTTACCTTGCTTATAGATTTGGAGTTGCTGTTGCAGGTATGCCAGATCAAAAAATGGATGTAGCAGGACCCACAGGACTTAAAATGGTTACTATTGGATATACTCCAGCAGAAGAAGAAATTTTAAATGCGGCAGCTAACATGATGGGTACGCCAAAAGTTGTGTTAGCACCAGGCGGTAGTAGAGAACGCAAGGACACATATACAACAAGTCCTGTAGCTAATTGGATGAAAAAGAAATGAAAAATCAAGAATTCAAAGCAAAAAAATTAGGCAATGATACTGTATATACATTAACAGAGATGACTGCTGGTGCTACAGGTAGTGGCTCCGTTGCTACTGCTGTTAAGGGCGTAGGCAAACTACAACGCAGATCAGATAGTATTATTATGCAAGATAAAGAATCAAAAGATAAACCAACTCCACCTACGGTTAGAAATCCCGTAGCACATGCTGCACAACGTGTTGCTAAGGGCAGTGGGTCACATGATGATAAAAAATTTAATCGTAAAGAAAAACATAAGAAGCCATATTTTGAGGATGATAGCGTAGAGGAAACTTATTGGGGACATAAAGGGTTTGGAGTAAATCCATATACTGGTAGAAATAGTGCTAGGGATAGTGAACATGATGCAGAGTGGAAACGTGAACAAGAAATTAGAAGACAACAACAGGCTGCTAAAGAAGGAACTTGGTATATTCGAATTGATGGTAAAATTTGGCGTAAAAATGGTGAACCTGTTAAATTTGAAGGCGAAGATTACGCCATGAATGTTGCTAAAAAAATACATGCTAACGATCTTTCTAAAGAAGTCTATATTACACGAAAGCCAAATGATACTCCTACTCCGCCCAGTGTATCTGAAGCTACATCGATGGCTGATATGATAGCAAACATACGAGCAAAAAATCCTGAAAAATTTGGACATATAAGAATACACGGTCATCCAGGTGATGACGAATTGATGAAGCAAGATGAAATAAAACGTCAACAACAACATGATGCTCGGGCAGAACAAAACAAACAAGCAATGTCGGTTGCAGTTGAAAAAGATCGTGCTATGTTACCCGACTTAAAAGCACAGTTAGCTGAGTTAGAAAAAACATTTGATCCACATTATGAATACAGTGATGATTATACATTATGGTCAAAACAAAAAGCCATTGCAAGTAATATTCAGCAATTAAAAAACAGAATTGCAAAAGCTGAAGGATCAGTATCAGAAGGTAACCACCCAGACGAAAAAGAAGACAAAGCTCTAATTCGTAAAATGGTTAAACCAAAAGCATTAAAGAAAGAAGATCATAGTACAGCAAGCGGTGGTTGGGGACAAGGCTCATATGCAACAGCAGGCAGAGATAGTTCTAAATGGTCAGGTGTTGGGCGTGATGAAATGACTCGTGAAGATGAATATGACACAGGCGAGTACGATGACGAAGCAGGTATGCTTAAAAATGATTTACATACTATTGCTAGATCAGCAATGGAATTAAGCAAAGCATTACTTGATAATGAAAAAGTACCAGTATGGATAATTGAAAAAATTGCACAGTCTAAAGGTATGATGGTAACTGCATTAGACTACATGATTAGTCAACATGAATTGGGAACACAACCTACAATAGATGATAAACCTAGTCCAGATGATGAGTACATAAGTGAATTGTTTGACAAATTAGCAGAAAAAATTCCTCCTAATGCTCCCGTAAAAACTTATATTGATGATTTTGAAAAAGCTGCAAAGACTCCAAATGCCAAAGGCCATCATCAATTTAAAAATAAAAGCAAAGAAAAAGTTAGGCAAATGGCAATAGCGGCTAGCTATGGTGCTAAGAATCCTAGCAAGAAGAAAAAATGAAATTTACAGAGTTCAAAGACAGTGATTACAAAATTCACGGTCGCAAAAACTTAGATAAGTATCTAGTTAAACTCTGTTCCAAAATTGTAGAAGGGCAACGCAAAGATCCAGAAATGTATGGAATGGTTGCGGCCTGTGTTTTAGATAATGATCATAACATAGTAGCAAGTACAAGTACCAAAGAAGCGGGTAAATGGAAACATGCAGAACGTAATGCTATGGAAAAATACCAAGCCAAGTATGGAGAAATTCCAGAAGGTAGTATTATTATTACAACATTAAGCCCATGCGATGGCCCTATGGCAGATCGTTATGAAGGCAGTTGTACTGATTTAATTAACGATAGTATCGTAAAGAAAGTGTATTGCGGATACATGGATCCGAGTCAACACGAAGAAGATTTTGAATTTACCGTTGAAGATACTGCTAATAAAGATATACAAAAACTATGTAAAAAATTTGCTGATACTTTTTTAGGTGGAAAAGATCATCCACTAAATGAAGATGCTATGATAGGCAAGATTGAAGCTACAGGTAAAATTGTTCGCATACTTAAAAAGCAACACTCTGTACCATTTAGTGATAAAAAGAATTGGTTATTAATTGATACTGATCCTGCTAAAGGTAATCAAGGAATTGGTATTAAATGGATTCCAGCTGAAACAAGATTTGAATGGGTACGCCCTTATAGAGAAACTGTATCAGAAAGACAACAAGAGTTAATTAACAAAAAATTAGTTATATTTGACATTGATGATACACTTGTAACTACTAAAACTAGAGTTGGCGTAGTACGAGATGGCAAAACTATAAAACAACTTGATAGTCACGAATTTACATTGTACCAAAAGCAACCTGGTGAAACTTTTGACTTTGGTGCATTTCGTAATGCTAGAGATTTTTTCCAACACGCACAACCAATTGCACCTATGATCGATCAACTAAAACATGATATTGCCACTGGCAATAAAGTTGTAATGGTTACTGCTCGTAGTGATTTTGATAGTAAAGAAATATTCTTAAAAACATTTGAACAATGGCATGTGGATATGAATAAAGTTCATGTATATCGTGCTGGCAATGACACCAGATCAATATCCATTGATGAGAAAAAAGCACATATCATAACACAACTATTGAATCAGGGCAACTATGCTAAAGCAATTATGTATGATGATTCTGTACCCAACCTAAAATCGTTCTTACAACTTAAAACCACTCATCCCAACACACGATTCTATGCATGGCATGTAGACCATTCAGGAAACACACGAGAGATGGCACGTGCAGTAGAAGAAAACTTTGCTAATGGGAAAAAGCCCGGACGTAAAGGGCTTGCCAAAAGATCTGGAGTAAATACAAAAGCCAGTGTTAGTAGTTTACGTAAAACTGCCAAACACTCAACAGGTGAAAAGCAACGTTTATCACATTGGTTAGCCAATATGAAAGCGGGAAAGGCCAAAAAGAAATGAAAATACGCGAACTTATTAATGAAAAGTGGAGCCAAAAATATAAGAAAAGCATCAACTGTAGCCATCCAAAAGGTTTCAGCCAGAAGGCACATTGTGCTGGTAAGAAGAAACACAACGAAAGTTACCACATGATGGAAATGACTTGCCCAGACTGCGGTATGTGCCAAACACATGGTAATCTTAATGAGATTAAAAAAGGTCAAAAGGACAGTAATGGGTTTACCAAATGTTGGCCAGGTAAACATGCCGAGGGTACTAAAAAAGGTAAGAATGGCGGATGGGTTCGTAAATGTGTGTCTAACGAAGGTGTGGCGGAAGCACATGATCCTAAATTTGCAGGATTTATGAATCAAGCATTAGGCACACGCCAAGATAAAAAACCACTTCGAGTTGATCCAAAAACTGTTATGAGTATGAATAACATGC
>Ga0164296_1003915_pt1 | contig 13777 bp, 13 predicted proteins | sample GEODES057metaG_FD_113533 | JGI IMG/M metagenome (GOLD analysis project Ga0164296, IMG submission 113533) | Dystrophic lake water microbial communities from Trout Bog Lake, Wisconsin, USA - GEODES057 metaG | ecosystem: Environmental > Aquatic > Freshwater > Lake | place: USA: Trout Bog Lake...
GGGCCACTGGGGCGGGCCACTGGGGCGGGCCACTGGGGCGGGCCACTGGTGAGCACCCGTCAGCGGAACGGCCGTTCGTAAGAGAGCATCTCTGCAAAGACACCCGAAAAATGGCGCCCAGGAAACCAAGCCTGAGAAGCCCCCCCTGAGAAGCCTCGTCTGGGAAACCCCGTCTGGGGGACGCGCAGGGAAAAACCTCGCGCCTACGGCCAAACGGGCGGATGAAACCCGTTCGGCACCGATGGCCGAGCCCAGAAGGGCGCTGTTTCGGACATCGTCAGCACCGGTGCCAGATGACGCAGCCGGCCCATCGGCGTCTCGCTGACCATCGACCAAGCCGCCAGTTCCTGGTCGGTGAATTCCGCCGGCGCGGCACGCGCGGCATCCCCCGGCACTTCACCCAAATCGACGATCCACTTGCCGACCTGCGCCAGGGAAATCCGCACCAGCCAGCTACCGCCCTCGCGCGCCCGCTTGTTCAGCGCAATCATCGCACCCGCCGCCATCAGATAGCCGGTGCAATAATCGATGGCGGAAACCGGATAGAAATCAGGCTGACCCGGCACTTTGCCCGGCACGACCTCGGTTTGTCGCACGGTCATGCCACTGACCGTCTGCACAACCGTATCGAAGCCGCGGCGCGCCGCCCAAGGCCCGACATGACTGAACGCGCAGAGCGAGACATACACTAAGCCAGGCCGCAGGGCCGCCAATGCCTCGGGCGACAAGCCACGATCGGCCAGCGTGCCGGGGCGGTAGCCCTGCGAAAACACATCCGCGTCCTTGATCAACCCCTTCAGCGTTGCCAGGTCCTCGGCGGTCCGCAAATCCAGATGCGTCGACAACTTGCCGTGGCTGGTATCCGCCTCCTGATACCCAAGGCTCGGCAGGTGCTTGCCGGTAACCTTCATCACCTCCGCGCCGTGTTCCGCCAACGTGCGCGCGCAGGTCGGGCCGGCGAGGACACGGGTGATGTCGACCGCACGTATGCCCGATAACGGCCGATCGCCGGCGGGCAGAGGCTCGGGGTCGGCATCGCCGATCCGGATGATCTCCATCACCGGCAGACTGGCGACCGCGGCCGATTGGGGATGCGCGGCCCATTCCGCGGCACTGCGCACCATCCCGCCCGCCCCCTTGGCGGCCAGGATCGCCTCCTCCAAATCCAGCGCATTCCAGCCCAGCACCGCCTTTGCGACGGCTTCGGGCGATTCCGCGCAGCCCAGAACCTGTAGCGCGGCTGCGCGATGGTTGGGGAAATTGGCGTGCACATAACTCCAGCGCCCGTCCTTCGTCGGATAAACGCCCATGATGGAGTTCCGCTTATGCGACAACTCCCCCTCGCCGATCTTCTGATAATGCCCGCTTCGCAGCGATGCCGTGGCTTGGCGCAGGTTCACCCCGATATGCTGGCGCCGACCGGTGCGGGTTTCCCACAGATCCGCCGCGGCCAACCCCGTCGCGGCCAAGGTCGCCGCACCGGCCGTGGCGATGCGGTATGGCGTCGGCAGCACCGGATCGCCCGGTCCCGCGAACGTCACGCGCGCTGCGTGATCCTCTGTCCAGCCGCCAAGGGAAAGCAGGGAGCGTAAAGCGTCTACCGGCATCGACATCATTCCTCAATCACGTCTTTACTTTGTCCGCGCCGCGATGGGATCGGCGCTATTCCTCGATCGGCAGACCGAGAATGAGATAGCTGAAACTCTTGCCATGGCTGTCGAGGTTCAGCGACGTGTTCACCCCACCCTCCAACGCATCCTGCATGACAAAATTCAGCCCATGCAGCGCATCCAATTCATACCGAGCCACGGAGCCGGTGAAGAGTTTCGGAAAGCTGCGCTTGATCCGCTCCGCCGTCAGCACGCGCTTGAGCAGCGGGTAATCCGCCGGATCATAGGCCCAGACGGACACGTTGGACGTATTGCCTTTATCGCCGGCGCGGGCGTGGGCGATATCGTGGATACGGGCAGGTTTGGCAGAGGGTTTCATGCGGTGAACATCTCGAAGCTGGGGCTGACCTGATCGCGGCCGATCAAGCAGGAATGGGTGACGACACAGGGCGTGATCTGGCCGCGATAGCCACCGCCACCCGCCGGTCCGCAACACAGCAACGACTCGACCTCCCACAGCATCGTCTCGATATCACCCCGGTCCTGGGAGCGGAGGCCGACATGCAGGCGAATATCCGCGGCATCGGCTGGTGCCACCTCGGCCGTCTGGAACAACGAATTCACGCCGATCAGATCAACCCGCAGATCGCCGCCCAATTGGTTGATCCGGGTCAGCCGTTCCTTCACCACATCCGCCGCCAACTGCGCCCGCGCCCGCGCATTCGGCCCCGCGTAGCTCACCCCAGCCTCCCCCAGGAAGCCGCCATCGAAACCGATGGTGACCTTCAACTTGTCCGGCCGCTGCCGGCCCGCGCCGCCGGATACTTCGACCCGGTCATCACCCACCGGGCGCACCGCGACGGCGGAGAAATCAGCCGTCACATCCGGCGTGAGATACGCCGTCGGGTCATGCACCTCATACATCACCTGCTCTTTCACCGTGCCGGTGGTCACGCAGCCGCCGGTATCGGGCAATTTGGTGATCACGCAGCGCCCGTCGGCAGAAACTTCGGCGATCGGGAAGCCGCAATCAGCCAGCCGCGGCACGTCCTTGAAGCCCGGATCGGCATAGTAGCCGCCGGTAATCTGCATGCCGCATTCCATCAGATGCCCGGTCAGTGTTCCCTGTCCCAGCAAGGCCCAATCATCCAACGCCCAGCCGAAGCGATGCACCAAAGGCGAAAGGAATAGCGCCGGATCGGCGATCCGCCCGGCGATCACCACATCGGCACCGGCGCGCAGGGCGGGCAACAATGCCTCCACCCCCAGATAGACATTGGCGCCGACCATGCGCAGGCCAGTATCGGCAACCGTGCCGGGATGGTCCATGAAGGCGGTTTCCGGCGTGATCAGGTGGGTGACATCATCGCCTTCCACGCAGGCCACTTTCAGCCCGTGCAGGCCCAGCGTGCGGGCCACGTCGACCACCAGCAGCGCCGCGGCGCGCGGGTTGGCGACACCCATGTTGGTGACGATCTTCGTGCCATTGGCATGACAATGCGCCAGCACCCCCAGCATACGGGCGCGCAACTGCGGGTTATAGCCACGGTTCGGATCCAGCATCCGGTCGCGGTGACCGAAGGCCATGGTGCGCTCGCCGATGCATTCGAACACCAGGTAATCCAGCCCGCCACGCTGGGCGAGGTCGACCGCAGGCCCCAACCGGTCAGAGGAAAACCCGGCGCCGCAGCCCAGGCGAATGGTCTCGATATCCATGAACGACGTCCCGAAGAGGTTGCGCGCTGTCTCGCGCGCGATGAAAGCGAAAATAACGGCCGCGCGGAAGATGCGGGTCAGTTGAAACGGCAGTCTCAGGACGGTGGCACCGGATCGGTCAGCAGGCAAGCGGGTCGCCCGACGTCGCCAACAGACCGCATCAAAAGGCGTCCCACGGCGGCAACGCGCGCATGCGAAAACGCCTCACCGCGCCATGTTGCTGGTCGCCGCCCCCAACACGATAAAACGATATTGAAACGACATGGACAGCCATACTGGCACGACCAGTAAAGCGAACCACGTTTTCAGAGCATTTTTTGGCAGCGCCATGAAGGATGGAAAATGAAGCGAAAATTATTTTCGTGCATTTATTTCCCGACATCGCTATTTACCATTGCAGGTCGGGCTTTTCACCTAGTCACAGAACTTGATCGCGCCGCAAAACGGTGCCGCTCCGGCTCTATCCGAATTGGGAAGTTTATGGAACCTCCGCAAAGTGGCGGAGGCTGGCCGGAAGTGGAGTATCGTTATGTCTAAAGGCACCGTGAAATGGTTCAATAGCCAAAAAGGTTTTGGCTTCATTCAGCCCGAAGACGGTTCAAAAGATGTTTTCGTTCATATCAGCGCCGTCGAGCGAGCCGGCATGACCAACCTGAATGAAGGTCAAACCATCAGCTACGAACTGGAGCGCGGCAATCAGGGCAAGACCTCGGCGGTCAACCTGCAAGCCGGCTGAACGAAAGGGCGGCACGCTGGTGCCGCCCAATTTCGAGGTGAAGAATGGCCAAACATAAGTTCGCCACCGGTGATCGCGTGATGGTCCTCGCCACCGGGTCCAGCGGCAATGTCCGCCCCGGCGTCTATACGATCGTCAAGACAATGCCGGATAACGGCCGCGGCTGTCAGTATCGCGCCAAAAGCGCTGTCGACGTGCATGAACGCGTCCTGGATGAATCGCAACTGCGCCGCCCCGACGGGACCGAGCCAGGCGACACGCTCTTCCGACGCTAGCCCCCACTGCCCAGCGTCCTGTCGCACTGCCGCTTGCCTTCGCGCGCCCCATCCGCCGCACGCTGGCCGAGCTCAAGGCACCAAACGAAGACCACCCGCTCCGATTGGACGAGGCACGCATCTTGCGCGATGCTAGCCTCAAGAACCAAGACAGGGGATGGAGATGGGCCACTTCCGCGACGGCACCGGACCGTATACCGGACTGATTTTCCGCAAAGACGCCGACCTGAAAGCATGGCTGGGCCAACGCCCGACCGAGGACGCGCTGGAACCGGATCTGCCGATCATCGACCCGCATCACCACTTCTGGGACACGCCGCACCGCGGTCGCTATTTCCTGCCCGATCTGCTCGCCGATATCGCACCGCAAGGCGTCCGCAGCCACAACATCGTGGCAACCGTCTTCTTGGAATGCCAGGCAATGTACCGCAAGGACGGCCCGGCCGAAATGGCCTCGGTCGGCGAAGTGGAGTTCGTCAACGGCATCGCCGCCATGGCCGCATCCGGCACCTATGGTCCCTGCCGGGTGGCCGAAGGTATCGTCGGCTGGGCCGACCTGATGCTGGGCGCAGGCGTGCGCGACGTGCTGCAAGCACAGATCGCCGCCGGCGGCGGACGCTTCAAGGGGATCCGCTACGGCGTCGCCTACGACGCTGATCCCAGCGTCGGCAAATTCGCCTCCCGCCCGATCCCGCCGCATATCGTGTTGGACAAGACGTTCCGGGAAGGCTTCAAACAGCTCGCCCCGCTCGGGCTGAGTTTCGAGTCCTGGCAATACCATCCGCAACTGGCGGATGCGGTCGACCTCGCCCGCTCTTTCCCCGAAACCACCATGATCCTGAACCATGTCGGCGGCATCCTGGCGGTGGGCCCGTATCGCGGCAAACGCGACGAAAATTACGCCGCCTGGCATGCCAACATCAAAGAACTAGCCAAGTGCCCGAATATGAACGTCAAGCTCGGCGGCGTCGGCATGACGCATTTCGGCTTCGACTTCCATGAGCGCGACACCCCACCCGGTTCGGCCGATCTCGCCGCAGCGTGGAAAATGTATATCGAGCCCTGTATCGAGGCGTTCGGCGTCGACCGCTGCATGTTCGAAAGCAACTTCCCCCCGGACAAGCAGTCCGGCGGCTACACCGAGTTGTGGAACGCGTTCAAAATCATCGCCCAAGGCGCCACGGCAGCGGAAAAAACCGCCCTATTCAGCGGCACCGCCGCGCGCGTCTATCGGCTGACCCAACCCTGATCCCGGCCGCGGCGTGCGAGAGGGGCCGGCATCGGCACCCGATCGCCGCCCGCAGCAAGGCAAAACCCTGAACCAGAGGACACGCCAGTGCCGATCTACGACTCCCAAGTGCATTGCTACGAGCGCAATACGCCGGCCCGCCCCTGGGCGGGCCATCTGCACGGGCCTGATGAAGTCACGGGGGATCAAATGGTCGCGGCGATGGACGCGGTCGGCGTCGATGGCGCCATCCTGGTCTCGCCCTTTGCAATGTACCGCTTCGACGCCAGCTACGCCCAGCAAGTCTACCAGCGGCATCCAACCAAGTTCGGCTTGGTCAAGCCTGTCGATCCCACCGATCCGGCGGTGCTAGAAACCATCGCTGCGTGGAAAACCACACCCGGCACCGTGGCCATCCGCCTGATGTTGAACCGCGGGCTCAGCGAAGACCCGCACGATCCTGGCATCCGGCGCGTGCTGGCGGCGGCGGCCAAACACAACCTGCCCGTTAACCTGCTATGCTGGGGCCGCCTGAGCCAAGCCAAGGCAATGGCAGCCGCCAATCCCGACACGCAACTGGTGATCGACCATATCGGGCTGCAACAACCGTTCGAGTTGCCCAAACTGCCCACACCCTGGGCTGATCTGCCCCAGGTCTTGGCACTGGCGGAGCACGCCAACGTTGCGATCAAGATCTCCGGCGCCGGCACCCTGTCGAACCAACCCTTCCCCTACGCAGATATCTGGCAACCGCTGGGCCGCATCTTCGACGCCTTCGGGTTACAGCGCTGCCTATGGGGCACCGACTGGACCCGCGCGGTGGAACTTCTGACCTACCAGGAAGGCGTCGATGCGTTCCGCCTGTCTGACAGATTGTCTGACACTGATAGGGCGATGCTGATGGGCGGCGCGCTGCAACGGATCTACCAATGGCCGCAACCGACGTGACGCGAAGGCGGGGATAGGCGCGCGGTGCCGAACCCTGCTGACAGCGACGCACAAGGGTCTGTGCGACCATCAGTTCGGCTACCAAAAACGACAGAAGCTTGTCGACTCCAGTGGGATAAATCCGCCGGAAGCGCTTGACCCCACCGTCAATCCCGGCAAGAACACTGAATAACAAATGCCGTGATCAAGACGCGGCCAATGCGTGGGGGAACCGGGAAGCCAGTGGATCTGGAAGTCCTTATCGAAAACGTGCTGAACGCGGTCGCTGCGGGACTCACGATCGGCTGTATCTACGGCCTGATGTGCATCGGCCTCGGGCTGATCTTCGGCATCATGCGCATCGTCAACTTCGCCCAAGGTGAATTGCTGATGCTTGGCATGTTCACCAGCCTCTATCTGGTCACGGGCGGCGGCGTCCTCGCCTTCCTCGGACCTTACATCGGCCCCTTCGTCGGCGCCTTGCTGGCTGGGCCGATCATCTTCGCCGGCGGGGCACTGCTGCATAAATTCCTGATCGCCCGCGTCTCCGGCTTACGCACCACCGGCACACTGGATGAAGGCCATTTCGGCCAGTTGATCGTCACGCTGGGCATTTCGCTGATCCTGCAGAACGGCGGCCTGATCGTGTTCGGCTCCACGCCGATGACGGTGCGCACGCCGTTGTCGTCCAAGGCGCTGGAAATCGGCCCCCTCTACGGCGATGCCACCGTGTTCCTCAACAAGGCTCGGCTGATCGCCTGCGGCGTGGCCATCGTCACGGCGGTGGTGCTCTACCTGCTGCTGGAATATACGCGCCTTGGAAAGTCACTGCGAGCAGCGGCCGATAACCCCACGGCAGCGACGTATATGGGCATCAATGTCGATAAGGCCTATCGCGTCGCCTTCGGCCTCGGCTCCGCCATCACCGCGATCGCCGGCGGGTTGATGGCAACCTATCTCTCGTTCGGCCCCTTCGTCGGTATCGACTACGTCATCATCATGTATTCCGGCGTCGTTCTCGGCGGCATGGGCTCGATCCTGGGTGCCTTCTGGGGCGGGCTGACGGTGGGCTTCGTGCAGCAATGCTCCGCCCTGTTCCTGCCGCCGCAATTGCAGAACGCCGCCATCTTCGTCGTCTTCCTGATGATCGTGCTGCTGCGCCCGCAAGGCCTATTCGGCCGTTCGGCGGAGCGCGCCTGATGCGATACGGATCCGCCCCCCGCCTGAAACGCGATCTGACCGCCCTGGGCATCGTCGCCGCCGCTTACCTGGCCGCCACCACCCTGGTGACCAACTCCTACTACCAGTTGATCATGACGCTGGTGCCGATCTGGGCCGTCTTCGGCGTCTCATGGAACATTCTATCCGGCTATGGCGGGCAGTTGTCCTTCGGCCATGCCGCATTCTTCGGCATCGGCGCCTATACGGTCACGCTGGCACTGGTCTACTGGAACCTGACGCCCTGGCTGGGCATTCCCCTCGGCATGATTGTCGCCGCGGTCGCCGCGGTGCTGATCGGCATCCCCACCTTCCGTCTGCGCGGGCATTATTTCGCCCTGTCGATGCTCGCCTACCCGCTGGCGATCCTCTATTTCCTGCAATATTTCGGTTTCCAGGAAATGTCGCTGCCGATGCACCGGGAAAATCCGGTCGCCTTCCTGGAGTTTACCGAACCGCGTTGGTACACCGTCGTCGCCGTCGGCGTTCTGGCCGTCGGTCTGTTCTTCTCCATGCTGATCGAGAATTCGCGCTTCGGCCTTGCCCTGCTGGCCGTGCGGCAGAACGAACTCGCAGCCGAGGCAGCCGGCATCAACTCCCGGCTTTGGAAGATGCGGGCGCTGGTGGTTTCCGGCATGATTGCGGCCGCGGCGGGCGGCTTCTACGCCTGCGTGCTGCTGGTGGTCACACCTGAATCCGTTTTCGGCATGCTGGTTTCAGCGCAAGCGGTCGTCGTGACACTGTTCGGCGGCGTCGCGGCGATATGGGGGCCGGTGATCGGCGCGGCCATCCTGGTGCCGCTGGCAGAATCGCTCAACGCCGAACTTGGCAACATCCTGCCCGGCATCCAAGGCGTGGTTTACGGCGTCGCCATCATCGCCATCATGCTGGCTTCGCCGGACGGGCTGTTCTGGACCCTGCGCGATCGCTTCTTCAAGCCCAAACCCTTCGCGCCGCTGCCGCACGACCTGCCGGCACCGGCCGCGATCGCACCGGCCGACGCCGGCAAGCCATTGCTGCAAGTCGCCGGCCTGTCCCGCAGCTTCGGTGGCCTGCGCGCCGTGAACGACGTGACGTTCGAGGTGAAGTCCGGCGAAATCCTGGGCATCATCGGCCCGAACGGCGCCGGCAAGACGACCTTGTTCAACCTGCTGAACGGCGTGCTGTCCGCCGATACCGGCACCGCCACCCTCGCCGGACGCTCCATGCTCGGCCAGAAAGTGCATCAGGTGTGCCGCATGGGAGTGGGACGGACCTTCCAGGTGGTGCGCAGCTTCCCGCGCCTGCCACTGCTGGATAACGTCATCGTCGGCGCCTATGGCGCGGGCCTGTCCGACAGCGACGCCATCGCCGCCGCCGCACACGCGCTGCGCCGCGTTGGCATGGCAGATCTGGCTGGCGTCGCCGCCGGCCAACTCACCAACAAGCAATTGCGCCTGATGGAACTCGCCCGTGCCTTGGCCGGCAATCCGCGCATCCTGCTGCTGGATGAAACCCTCGCCGGCCTCGGCCGGGAAGAATGCGACGATGTTCTGAGCGTGCTCGAACGTCTGCGCACGGAAGGCATGACGGTGGTGATCATCGAACACACGATGCACGCCATGATGCGCATCGCCGACCGCTTCCTCGTGCTCGACCACGGTCGCGTCCTGGCCACCGGCCTGCCGCGCGACGTGGTCGAGGATCGCACCGTGATCGAGGCTTACCTCGGCAAGAAATGGCTGGCGAAACAAGATGCTTGAGGTCAAGAACCTATCCGTCGCCTACGGCGGCCTGCGGGCGCTGAACGATGTTTCCCTGACGGTGAAACAAGGCCAGTTCGTCACCGTCGTCGGGCCGAACGGCGCGGGTAAATCCACCCTGTTCAAAACCATCTCCGGCGTCGTGCCGGCCGCGGGCGGGTCCATCACCTTCCTCGGCCAGAACCTAGCATCGCTGGCGGCATCGGACCGCGCGCATCTGGGCATCGCCCACGTGCCGGAAGGCCGGCAGGTGTTCAAGACGCTGACCGTGCGCGAGAATCTGGAAATGGGTGCCTACCCCAAAGCCGGACGGGCGGCCTGGAACCACACGCTCGATCGCATCCACACGCTGTTCCCGATCCTGGCCGAACGTGCCACGCAATTGGCCGGCACACTCTCGGGCGGGGAGCAGCAAATGGTCGCCATCGGCCGCGGCCTGGCCTGTGCGCCGAAGTTGCTGATGCTGGACGAACCATCCATGGGACTGGCCCCCGCCGTGGCCGAAACCATTTTTGAGCGCGTGTCGCAAATCCACAAAGAAGACGGCCTGACCATCCTCCTGGTCGAGCAACGCGTGGCGGAAGCCTTGGAACTGTCCGATCACGGCTATGTGCTGGAAACCGGCAGGATGGTGCTGGATGGACCGTATGAGACCTTGCTGCAGGATGACCGGGTACGGAAATCCTATCTCGGCCTGACCGATGACTAACGCGGCCTAGCCATGACGACTGGGGCCATTGCGACAGGGGCCATGAAGATTGGGGCCATGAAGATGGACGCCGCCCCGACGTGCTAAAACCACCGCCACCCGGCGGATGTGCCAAAACGAGAAACGACAACATCAAGGAAGCAGGATCCAGGACATGACAACGCAAACCTCCCTCCTGACCCGGCGCAATGCGCTGCTGACCGGTGCGGCAGCCTCCGCTCTGCCGATCGGGCGGGCACGGGCACAACAGCCCAAAGAAGTTAAGATCGCCATGCTGGTGCCGCTGTCCGGCCCCTGGGCGCGCCAAGGCATCCTGGAGCAGATGGGCGCCCGCATGGCCGTCGACGACGTCAACAATGCCGGCGGCATCAAATCCATGGGCGGCGCCAAGCTCAAGCTCATCGAATACGATGCCCAGGACAGCGCCGAAAAGGCCAAGGACGCCGCCCAGCGCATGGTCGCGCAGGAACCCGAGCTCGTCGGCGGCTTCGGCGCCTGGCTATCGACCTTCACCCTGGCTGCAACCGAGGTGACGGAGCGCGCCGAACTCCCCTGGCTCACCCTGTCCTACTCCGACCTGATCACCGGCCGCGGCTACAAATACGTTTTCCAGTCCTCCCCGACCGCCGACCGTCAGGCCGAAGAACTGCTGCCGATGGTGATGGAACTGGCGCAAAAAGCCTCCGGCAAGAAGCCCACCAAGTTCGCCTATGTCGGTGACAATACCGCGTCGTCCGTCAGCTTCATGAAGACGATCCGCGGCAAAGCTGCCTCAGACCTGGGGTTGACGCTGGTGGCCGACGAAGTCTTCACGCCGCCTTTGACCGACGCGACCACCATGATCCAGCACATCCGCTCGACACGGCCGGATTTCGTCGGCTTCCAGTCGACCAACGTGCCCGATGACAAAATGCTGGCCGACAAGTTCGCCGAGTTCAACCTCAAGTCCGACCGCCTGCCGAAGATCGGCGGTGGTGGCCACTGGGCAGTGCCGGAACTGCTGCAAGTCACCGGTGCAGAAAACCTGGAAGGGATCATGGTCGGCCTAGCCAACTGGCCGGGCAAGCGCCAAGCCGATCTCTCCAAGCGCTTCATGGAACGCTACAAGGAACCCTGGTTCGGCCACGACTCCATCTTCGCTTACGTCCATGTCCTGGTGCTGAAAGAAGCGCTGGAACGCTGCGGCGTCGCGGATCGCCGCAAGGTGAACGAAGCGATCCATGAAATGGATATGACCGACGGCCCGGCGCTGTTCTTCCCCGATGGCCGTCTGAAATACGATGCCGCAGGCCGCCGCGTCGGCGCCAAGCTGTGCATCGTGCAGTGGCGCAACGGCAAGCCGGAGCCTGTCTACCCGGCCTCGATCGCCACCACCGACGCTATCTGGACCAAATCCTGATCCACCGCTGAAACCGCGGGCGCTCGCTTGGCGCCCGCGGCATCGGGACGTCCACAACGGGCCAGCGCAGCAGGGCGAGCCCCCCCTATCACATCCCAGCCATCCCCCCCCAAGCGACAGCCAGGACAGCGGCACCTATCGCCAGCGCCGATCCGCGCTATAACGGCGCCGCCCAATGCCCATTCGTCTCATCATCTTCGACTGTGACGGCGTGTTGATCGACAGCGAAGCGCTGTGCGATCGGGTCATCAGCGCATGCCTCGCCGAACAGGGTTGGCCCATCACGCCCGCAGAATGTCATCACCGCTTTCTCGGCCTCACGTTCCCGGACATCCAGATCGCGGCCGAGGCGCATCTAGGCCGTCCGCTCGATACGGCACCAAACACGACATGGGTTGCCACGGTGGTGGACCGTGTCACGCGGCTGATGGCCGATGAGGTCGAGCCCATCCCAGGCGCACGCGAAGCCCTGCTTGGCGTCCGCGCGCTCGGCCTGCCCTATCGCATCGCCTCGAACTCATCACGGCTTGAAATGGCGGCGAAGTTCAACCGAACCGGCCTGCTGCCCCTGGTCGAAGATGCGATCCACAGCGCCTACGACCTGATCGCGCAAGGATTGCCCGGCAAACCCGCACCGGACTTGTTCCTGGCGGCAGCGCAGGCCGGCGGTGCCAACCCGTCAGACTGTCTGGTCATCGAGGATTCGCTGGCAGGCATCACCGCCGCCGTCGCGGCCGGCATGCCCTGCTGGGCCTATTGCCCGGACAACGAGGGCGCACATCTGCGCCAAGCCGGCGCGGAGCCATTCCACTCGATGTATTCATTGCCCGCCCTTATCCAACACAGATTGGCCGCTGAACCATGACCGTGCCGTTTTTCGCGACGCTTTACCCTTGGACCAAGGCGCTCCACATCATCGCCATGGTGGCCTGGATGGCCGGGTTGTTCTACCTGCCGCGGCTTTATGTCTATCACGCCGACATGCAGCCCGGTTCGGCCGACAGCCAGCGCTTCAAGGTGATGGAATACCGGTTGCTGAAGCAAATCATGAACCCGGCCATGATCGTCACGTGGCTGTTCGGCATCACCCTGGTCCTGACCCCCGGCATCGTCGACTGGACCCGTGGCTGGTGGCACACGAAACTTCTGTGCGTCATCCTGATGACCGCTTTCCACATGGCGCTGGGCCGCTGGCGGAAGGATTTTCTGCAGGATGCGAACCACCGCACGGGCAAATTCTATCGCATCGCCAATGAGGTGCCGACGATCCTGATGATCGTCATCGTGATCATGGTCGTGGTCCGCCCCTTCGGCTAGCCCATCCGACGCTCCCCGACATGCCGCCCCGAAGATACCAACCTGGCGGTGCCGGCAGCCCTGCCGGCACCGCGGAGCGTATCAAAGCCCGTCGAACAGCGCCGTGGTGATATAGCGTTCGGCAAACGACGGAATGATCGTCACGATCCGCTTGCCAGCAAACTCCGGCCTCTTGGCGAGTTTCAACGTCGCCGCCAGCGCCGCGCCCGAGGAGATGCCCGCCGGAATTCCCTCGGTCCGCGCCAAGCGGCGCGCCGCGGCGAAGGCTTCCTCGTTCTCCACCGTGATGACCTCATCGATCAGGCTACGGTCGAGGTTATCGGGGATGAAACCGGCACCAATGCCCTGGATCGGCTGCGGCGCCGGGCTGCCGCCGGAAATCACCGGACTGGCCGCAGGTTCCACGGCGACCATCTTCAGGCCAGGACGGCGCGGCTTCAGCGTGCGCGCGCACCCGGTGAACGTGCCGCCGGTGCCAATACCGGATACGACGGCATCGACCTCACCGGCCGTGTCGTACCAGATCTCTTCGGCCGTGGTCTTTTGATGTATCGCCGGGTTGGACGGGTTGCTGAACTGATCCGGAATCACGGACCCAGGGATTTCCGCCAGCAATTCCTGCGCCCGCGCGATCGCCCCCTTCACGCCCTTTTCCCGAGGCGTCAACTCGATCCGCGCACCCAGATACGCCAGCATCTTGCGCCGCTCGATGGACATCGATTCCGGCATCGTCAGGATCAGCTTGTAGCCACGCGCGGCAGCCACGAAGGCCAAGCCAATGCCGGTATTGCCCGAAGTCGGTTCGATGATCGTGCCACCCGGTTGCAAGACGCCCGAGGCCTCCATCGCCAGGATCATGTTCACACCGATACGGTCTTTCACGCTGGCGATCGGATTGAA
>Ga0164296_1003916_pt1 | contig 13773 bp, 14 predicted proteins | sample GEODES057metaG_FD_113533 | JGI IMG/M metagenome (GOLD analysis project Ga0164296, IMG submission 113533) | Dystrophic lake water microbial communities from Trout Bog Lake, Wisconsin, USA - GEODES057 metaG | ecosystem: Environmental > Aquatic > Freshwater > Lake | place: USA: Trout Bog Lake...
GCGTTAATACTTTCACCATTAAAGGGCTCAGCCAAAGCGGCAGCGTTTTAAGCGAGACTCTGGTTGGTCCTAATACTGGCAGCGTTCAGAGCAATCTGAGCTACAAGACAGTTTCTTCTATTTCCATCAGCGGCGCCACGGTAGGCTCTGTCTCGGCTGGCACAAACGCAGTCGGCTCTTCGACGTTTGTGATGTTTGATGCTTACGCCTTCCCGCAAGTATCAATTCAGGCCGACCCCAATGGCGTTACGGCCACGATTGAGCAAACGCTAGATGATCCGAATAGCCAGACAAATCCGATCCCTACCGCAAGCATGGTTTGGTTGCCTCATCCAGACCCGGCTCTCAATACGTTCTCAACGGCTGTGCAGGGCAACTACGGCTACGCCCCTGTGTATGCTCGCGTGACGGTTACGGCTGGCACTGGAACGGTAACGGCGACATTCATTCAAGCGGCATCGGTTCCTAAGTAATGGCAGACACACCCCTCACCTCTGGCCTTATCACAGGCAATTCAGGGCTGTGGGGTGGCGCGCCGGGGCTATCTAATAACTTTGGTTTGTGGACGCCTCCGGGCGGCCTTTTGGCGAACTCGGGCACCCAAGAGACCGTATTTCTAACAACTGAGTCGCTCGATCAGCTTACGACTGAGAGCGCGCAAGACATTACGACAGGATAAAATCATGGCATCCGTTACAATATCGGGTCTCCCCTCTACTTCCTCTGTTGACCCAACGAATGCCGCGATCCCCGTAACAAACAGCGGCACGACTTATAAGGCGACACCAAACGTCCTTATCGGCTCCGCTCTTGGCGCACCGCCAGCAATCGGCAATCTGACACCGAATGCCGGCTCATTCACGACAATGACCATTAGCAGCACGTTTACGCTGTCTGGAGGTCAGTTAATTCCTGTAGCAAATGGCGGAACTGGCTCTGGCACGGCAGCCGGGGCAAGAACCAACCTTGGCCTTGGCTCTATGGCCACGCAATCCGCTTCGGCTGTTTCGATAACTGGCGGCTCCGTTGATGGTGTGACCATTGGCGGTAACAATCCAGCGGGCGCATCTTTTACGTCAGTGGGCGTTAATTCGTTTCTTTCTACGCCGATCATTCAGCCAAAGAACACGACGGGCATTCAATTTGAAGACGCCAGCAACAATGTCATGGCGACTTTTGGCGACGGCAATACGCTTAACACAACCATCTCTCCTGCAAACGGCACTGTGACGCTAAGCCCAAGCGGAACGGGTAATGTTGTTATTGCCCCTGCGGGATCTCTTAGCACGCTCGACAATGTTACGATTGGAGGGACGACGCCAAGAGCTGGAACATTCGTAAATATCCAAGCGAACACGGCGGTTTATACAAACCTTATCCGCCCATCGGGATCAAGCACCCTATCCTTCTATAACTCTTTAGGAACGACACAGCTCTCTATTGCGGCTGGTGGCGGCGTGAACCTGACGGGCAATCGTCCTGTCTCTATTTCTCCGGTCAGCTCTATTGGATCGGTAACAATTAATCCTTTTGCCGGCGGCAATATGGATAATGTGGTGATTGGCGCAACAACGCCAGTTAATGCCACGTTTAATACTTTGACGGCTAATAGCACTGTTAATCTTAGCCCGGATAGCTCTGTTGTTAACATATCTCCAACAGGCTCCGTTGGCGGCGTTATTATTGATCCAGAGGCCGGTGGAACGCTTGATAACGTGCTTATCGGCGGCACGACCCCTTTGGGAGCTACAGTTACTGATCTCACCGCTACGGGAACAATTAATCTTTCTGGTAAAACCGTAACAATAGCCCCTCTAGGGGCTGGTGAAGTAATAATAAACCCAGCCACATTAAGCTATATGGACAATGTGGTTATTGGATTTACGACGCCGACTGTTGCACGTTTTTCTTCCATATCGACAACAACTGGCCAGATAAGCACCACACCGACAAATGGTAATGATATTGCCAATAAGTCCTATGTCGATAGTGTCGCTCAAGGTCTTAACGTAAAAGCGGCTTGCGTTGTTGCAACGACAGCAAATCTCACATCGCTTTCTGGCTTGCTGACTATTGACGGCGTCACGGTTGTGGCGGGAAATCGCGTTCTTGTAAAGAACCAGACGACTTCCTCGCAGAACGGTATTTATAACGCGTCGGCAACGACATGGACTCGATCCTCTGACATGAATACTTGGTCAGAGGTTGTAGAAGCATTTACCTTTATTGAAAGTGGCACATTAAACGCCAATACAGGCTGGGTCTGCACGGCGCAAACTGGCGGCACGATTGACGTCACGCCGATGCCTTGGGTTCAGTTCAGCGGCGCTGGGACATACACTGCCGGAACCGGTCTTACGTTAACAGGTTCTCAGTTTAGCATTACAAACACGGCAGTCACGGCAGGAGGATACGGAAACGCATCTTCCGTGTCTTCGATTACGGTTAATGCTCAAGGGCAAATAACGGCAGCAAAATCTCAATCTATTATCATTACGCTTTCGCAAGTCAGTGATGCTGGCACAATAGCTTCGCAAGATGCTAATGCGGTAACAATTACTGGCGGCACTATCGACAACACATCTATTGGGGCTACGACCCCAGCGGATGGATCGTTCACGACTGCGCATGTAAATTTTGATGGCTCTTCACGCGCTTATGGCTCTCTCAATGTCGGCGTGCCAAGCCCTCAAGGTTCTGATACAGGCATCATCGCATCGTATATTGGCGACCAAGCGACGTATCTGCAAAGCATCATGCAGAACACTAACGACGGCAATACGGCATACACGACGTTCTCCGTCCTTAACGATACAGGCTTCTCCAATTACGGAGATTTCGGCGTAAATAGCTCGACATATAGCTATTCCGCAAACGGTTATCCTAATAACGCTTTGTCACTTCCGAATGCGACGTATCTTGAAAGCTACGGCGGCGATCTTTCTATTGGCACATGGCAAGAAAAAGCAGTTCATTTGATTGCCAATGCATCCGTAAACACAGCGGATGCATTAACGGTTAATACCGATAACACGGTAACGATACCAACGATTAAAAATAACGTAACTTTTATCAAAGGCGGCGCCACAGGCGGTGGCGAGTTACTTCTCTCTATTAACGATGTGGCGGGTGTCGTTTCTCTTGTTCCGTCCGTTATTGGTTCGCCCAATAGTGGTGCTCTTATTGTTGATGTTGGTGACGCGAGTATATCGTCATGGACATTTTCTGGCGGCGATTTATTCCCTAGTCAGGGCACCACCAACATGACCAACGGGTTCGTGTTTATACCGGCAGCGGCTGGTCCTCCTACTGGAACGCCTACGGTTGCGACTGGAACTGCTCCTCTTTATTACGATACAACAGACGGCGCCCTCTACGCATATAACAGCGCGTGGCAAAGCATTAACTTGCAGCCTAATCAGATAGAGGCGCGTGCAGCCCCAATGACAATTGCCACGACGACAGACACGGCAGTCTTATGGACGACGGTGGATGTGAACGGGACAAAGCTGACATATGCGTCTGGGAAATGGACAAATAGCAGCTCACGCGCATTGACTGTTATTATCTCGACAACTGTCGCTTGGGACAATGTAGCTGGGGGAGCGAGAGTTGTTTATATCACGCGTAACGGCGACTCTACGACGGGCACGAACCGCATGGCAGAGTTCGACGTTGATGCTGGAGCTACTGACTTCGATGTCCAGAATGTCAATACAACAATCGCTCTTCAGCCGGGGGATTATTTCCAAGTTTGGGTCTGGCAGAACTCAGGATCTAATGTGGGAATAGGAAACGCAAGCGGCGGCATGAGTTCAGGGTATTCGGTTAGATTGCAAACAACGGTGCTCTAATGTCCACCAGCAACACGTTTAACTTTAATCCGTCGCTAGGCGATTTTGTTACGAATGCTTTTGCTAAATGCGGCATTCGCAGAACAGAATTGACGGCTCAACATATGCAGGACGCTGCGTTTGAGTCTAACCTAATGATGTCTGACTGGGCTGGTGACGGGATAAACTTATGGAATGTGCAATTTGGGTCATTTCCTTTGACTCAAGGCACAATTTCTTATCCAATGTCTGCGAATATTACGTTTTTGCTTGATGTTTATATCACGCAGGGCGGATTTGATCGTCTATTGTATCCAATTTCACGCACTGACTATGCTTCGTTAGCTCAAAAGTATGTTCAAGGCTATCCGACGAGCTATTGGTATGACAAATTGCTATCGCCAAACTTTTATCCTTGGCCATTAGCGGATTCAAACAACACTTATGTGCTTAATTATTACTACATGGAGCACAATCAGGACAGCGTGCTTGCAAATGGCACGCAGCAACAAATCCCTTGGGAATATTACTCAGCTTTTGCTTCTGGGTTAGCCTCACGATTAGCTTATTTGTATGCCCCCGACAGGGTGCCTGTGCTAGAAGCAAAGTATCAACGTGATTGGTTGAGGGCGCAGCAAGTTGGATCTGAGAATGTTCCACTAACAATGAATGTTGGGCTCTCCAGCTACTTCAGGTGATTAGATGGGCTATGGATCTCTATCAGGCAGAGCAAAAACAGACGTAAACAACCCAAAGGCGTTTGCGGTATGTGATCGTTGTGCGCGCTGGTATAACCATAATCAATTGCGGTTTCAGTATGACTATCGAGGCAGAACGCTTGCGAACTTGCGCATACTTGTTTGCGATGACTGTTATGACGTCCCGCAGCCTCAGTTAAAGCCAAGGATCATTCCACCAGATCCAGTTTCAATCGAGAATGCACGCGTCGAATATTTTGCTAATTACGAGACGAATAATCGCTCTACAAGTGAGCCGATATTTCCGAGTCCGACAAATTACCCTGCAAATTTCTGGACTGGCATTCCAGTTGCGCCACAGCAATATGCTGACAACCGAATTACGCAGACGACCGATAACCGCGTCACGCAAACAACAGGCGAGGCTCCGTATGGCAATAATACGCTGCCCGGCACCAATGTTCAGGTTCCCGGAAACAATCAGCTTAGCGCCACGCAGGGACTGCCGTATGGCTTTGATCAGATACCTGATACCGGTCCTCTGACCCCTTACACGCCTGATATTCGCTGGACAAATGGTAGTGGGCAACAGGCTTTTTTTGGGCCTAATACTCAAGTATCAGTCTCGTGGGTTCCAACAGTTCCTCAACCGGATTAAAACATGGCAACCGTTCCTTACATCTTTAACGGCGTTCAAGGAGGGGCAACGATCCCTCTATCAGAACTGGATGCCAATTTTGCCGCTATCGGTCCTACAACCGGGTCTCCGACGATGACGACGGGGTTCACTTATATTCCTGCCGCCTCTGGTGTCCCAACGGGAACCCCAACAGGAACTCCGACAGGCACGGTTCCTATGTATTTTGATACGGCAATAAACAAGCTTTTCATTTACAACGGCGCCGCATGGGTCGGCATAACGCTTTCATAAAGGCTCTATCGTGGCAAATGTTCAGATCCCATCACTCCCGGCAGCCGTTAACTTAAACGGACTTGAGGAGCTTGAGGCCGTCCAGAATGGAACATCTGTGCGCGTCACAACTGCGCAGATTGCTAATGTCGCTATCCAACCTACCGGACCGACTGGAGCAACTGGACCTACTGGAGCGACCGGACCAAGTGGCATTGGACCAACCGGACCCACGGGAGCAGCTTCAACGGTCCCCGGTCCTACTGGGGCGCAAGGACAAAGCATTACTGGACCTACTGGCGCCGCCTCATTTGTTGCTGGACCGACCGGTCCTACCGGATCGCAAGGCGCTCCATCAACAGTTCCGGGGCCTACTGGTCCTCCCGGATCTGGCCCAACCGGTCCAACTGGACCTATCGGCGGCGGATTTGTTTATAAGGGCGTCGTTGCGACAACTGCCGGTCTCCCGCCATCTGGAAACACTACAGGTGACGCTTATACGGTTACAGGATCTGGCGGCGACCTGTTTATCTGGAACGGTTCCTCTTGGGTCAATAACGGGTATCCGGGGCTATTAATCACCGGACCGACCGGAAGCACTGGACCATCTGGGCCAACTGGCGCCACTGGCGCTGGTGTTTATACGGAAGCAGATAACCCTCCGGTTAGCCCGACGCCTATCCCCGGTGATCGCTGGCTGCAAACGAATACTGGCCTAGAATACACTTATTTGATTGACTTAGGCGGCCCTCAATGGGTCGAGCTTGGAACATCTAGCGCCGTCGGGCCTACCGGACCTACCGGGAGCACCGGAAACACCGGTCCTTCTGTAACCGGTCCAACTGGCCCCACCGGAGCCACTGGAGCCACATCAACTATCCCCGGACCCACCGGATCAACGGGACCAACTGGAGCTTCAGTGACGGGACCAACCGGACCAACTGGCCCCACCGGGGCCACGGGACCAGCGTCAACTGTCCCCGGACCCACCGGAGCAACGGGCCCAACTGGCGCACAGGGAAATTCAATTACCGGCCCAACTGGCGCACAGGGAAATTCAATTACCGGCCCTACGGGGCCAACGGGTCCATCCGTTACTGGACCAACTGGCGCTACAGGCCCATCCGTTACTGGGCCAACTGGAGCAGCTTCAACGGTTCCCGGACCGACCGGCGCCACTGGACCTACTGGCGCTAACGGCGTCATTAACAGCGCTACCGCGCAGAATAGCACGAGCGGGACAAATATAGATTTTACAGGTATACCGGCTGGCGTTAAGCGCGTCACAGTAATGTTTAACGGTGTTTCGACCAATGGCTCAGGCCAAGTGACAATTCAATTAGGAACAAGTGGAGGTATAGTCACAACTGGCTATGCTGGCGCGGCGGCGGTTGTGTCTGGTTCAGGAGCAATTTCTGCGAATATAACAGTAGGCTTCCAGTTATATTTACAGGCTGCCGACACAGCCGCTGCAATTAGGTATGGTTCTATCATAATAACGAATATTGATAGTAACACTTGGTCTTGCTGCGGTTCATACGGCATTAGTAATACAACCTACTGTGGATTTATCGGTTCGGCTGTAACGCTGTCTTCTACGTTAACTACAGTAAGGATTACAACAACCACAGGCACAGACACATTCGACGCCGGCACTATTAACATCCTCTACGAATAAATCATAATCAATGAACCCAAAACCTTGCTAGGCATAAGCTAATGGCTGAGATTAACTTCCCCACGAGCCCATCAATAGGCCAGATATACAACTTTAATGGCCGTTCTTGGATATGGAATGGCTTGGGCTGGGCTGCGTATGCATTGCCAGCTTCCGTCGGACCGACTGGACCCACTGGGCCAACTGGAAGCACCGGGCCTGCTTCTACTGTTCCCGGGCCAACTGGCGCTACGGGGATCGGACCAACTGGACCCACTGGGGCCACGGGCGCTCCATCAACGGTTACTGGCCCAACTGGCCCAACGGGAGCCTCTATCACTGGCCCAACTGGCGCGACAGGCGCAGCGTCAAATGTGACTGGTCCGACAGGCCCGACGGGTGCATCTGTTACAGGTCCAACGGGAGCAACCGGCGCCTCAACTACAGGACCAACTGGCCCTACAGGATTATCAATTACCGGCCCTACAGGAGCGACAGGAGCTACTGGCAGCGCGCTCACTGGACCCACCGGACCCACTGGGAGTCAGGGAAGCCAAGGAAATCCCGGCGTCACCGGGCCTACGGGATCTCCGGGCGCGTGCTTTGCATCAGGCACCGTTTTAACATTTCAACAATCAGCGGCTCCGTTAAATTGGACAAAAGTAACAACCTACAATGACGTCGGTATTCGTATTGTCAGTGGTTGTATTGGGTCTAAAACAGGCACGGCCTATTCAACTGTGTTCAGTCAGACCAGTGTTGGCGCGACGGCTATTACGGTTTGCCAAATGCCAAGCCATACGCACTCATGGAGCTATCAAGGAGGCTCTGTTATTAGAGGTGGTTGTAACTCGCCTTTTGCTATTAATTCATGCCTAGAGAACTCATCAACCTCCGGTATTTGTGGATCTAATGGTAATACTGGCGGCAGCCAAGCTCACTCTCATACAGTTTCATTAAATCTAGCCTACATTGACCTTATTCTGGCGAGAAAGAATTAATGGAACTCAATCTAGACGCCCTCGTATGCTTTCAGAGCTTTATCTATAAAGCGGATAAGCGCGACCTATTGCCTAGCGTTAAAGATGCTGCGGAGGATTATCTCCGGCAAGCAAGAGCTAATAAACAACCGTCAATCTATGAAGAAGTTTACCCAGTAGATCATACTGATAACTTCAATGACGAACGGACAAAAGATTTCCGTCAATTTATCTGCGACACGGCTTGGAGCATTTTGCAATCTCAAGCAATGGACATGACTAATCTATCAGTTCATCTGCTTGATATGTGGTTGCAGTCTCACAACAAGCATTCGTTGATGGAGCAACACGTTCACGGTTATGGATGTCAAATATCGGGCTTTTATTTCTTGGAAGTTCCAAAAGACTCCTGCGAAGTAATGTTCCATGACCCGAGGCCCGGTAAAGTTCAAATATCAATGGGGCACAACTATTCTCCAGTGACGGCATATAGTCACGCGACAAATGCTTTATATTTTGAACCAGAGCCCGGAATGCTTCTCTTTACGAACTCTTGGCTTCCGCATTCATTCACCCGCAATCGCTCTGACAACCCCGTCAAATTTATTCATTTTGATTTGGGGATCAGACAGAAAGAGGTTTGTGATGCGCCAATCATTATTTGAGGACAGATAAATGGCTAAGGCGCCAATGGCTGATGAGGGAAAGATATGTCCTTTTCACAAAAAGGATATGTCTCTTGTTTGCCATAAGTGTCCTTGGTGGACACAGTTAAGAGGCACAAACCCTCAAACTGGTTCCGAGGTCGATGAATGGGGCTGCGCTATCGGCATGATGCCCATGTTGTTATGCGAGAACTCTAAAGAAAGCAGGCAAACAGGCGCCGCAGTAGAGAGCTTTAGAAATGAGCTTGTTAGATCAAACTGGGCGACTGTAGAAGCTCTAACAAAGATAGCTAACCGTAAACCTTCAAGTGACATAAAAATAGTAGAAGATTTAAGTGATGAGTAAATTTCTTATCAGGTTTAACAAAACGCGTGGGATGCCCGGCAGAGGCACGCCGGACCATGTCTGGCGCGTGTTTGAAGATGGTAAGGAGTATCTATTCAAGAATGTTAAGATAAACGTGCCATCATTTAGTGAACGATCTGGAGAAGACTGGAACATCGCTTGTTCTGGGCGTCTCGAGATAGATAGAGAAACCTCGACAGCTATTATCCACGCAGGAGAAGAAGCTTGAGAATTGCCGTTAACACCATAAGCAAAAATGAAGAGAAGCACGTTAAGCGGTTTTGCGACAGCGCAAAAGACGCGGATATGATTATTATTGCAGACACAGGATCGACAGATGACACGGTTAAACTTGCGAGAGAGTGTGGCGCCATTGTTCACGAAATTTGCATCTCACCGTGGCGCTTTGATCACGCTCGGAACGCTGCTCTGGCTTTGGTCCCCCCTGATATTGATGTTGTTGTGTGTAATGATCTTGATGAAGTCTTAGAGCCCGGCTGGCGCGAGGAAATCGAAAGACTCTGGAAGCTGGGTGAGACGACGCGGCTAAAATATTATTTCGATTGGGGCCACGGCATACGGTTTCAATACGAAAAGATATTTGCCCGACACGGCTATCATTGGCATCACCCGTGTCACGAATATCCGCGCCCCGACGGACGCACCAATGAAGTCTACGCCTTCTCGGAAAAGCTCCTCGTATCCCATTATCCAGATCCGACAAAAAGCCGTGGATCATATCTGGACCTTCTCAAACTTTCCGTCGAAGAAGACCCACACTGCCCTCGTAATGCTTTTTATTATGCAAGGGAATTATCTTTTTACGGGAAATGGCAAGAGTCCATCAAAGCCTGTGAAAGATACCTGAACCTTCCGAATGCCAATTGGGATAACGAGCGGTGCTACGCCTATCGGGTTATCGGCAAATGCCAAGAGGAAATGGGCAATCAGCGAGAGGCTGAAAAAGCCTTTATGCAGGCGGCAGCCGAGGCCCCAAACACGCGTGAGCCGTGGTGCGCACTGGCTATGCTGATGTATCGCCAGAGCCGATGGCCTGAATGCCTTGCCTTCTCCAAGAGGGCTTTGTCTATCACTAACCGCGATTTGGTCTACACAGCCGACCCAGAGGTCTGGGGGCACCAGCCGCATGACTTGCTGGCGATTGCCGCTTGGAACCTTGGTCTGAAAGAACTCGCTTGTGAGCAAGCAAGAATTGCCGTGGATAAGACCCCCGGTGATCCTCGGTTGGTATCAAACCTAAAACTCATGGAAATGACATGACACCCAGCGACGGCTTCGACTTTCAATCACTTTTAAATGTCGGCGCCGGTGCGCTTATGGGGCTTTTCGGATGGCTCGGCAAAACCCTTTGGGATGCCGTCCAAGAACTGAAAAACGACATCCATAAGATCGAAATAGACCTCCCGTCCAATTATGTCCGTAAGGATGAGTTTGCCGAGAGTTTTCGGGAGATTCGTGATATGCTGAGCAAGATTTGGGATAAGATGGACGGCAAGGCAGACCGATGAGCCTTAACTACACGACGTATGTCAACTCACTTTGCAACATTATGGTTGTGACGTCCACGACGCCGCAATTTCAGACTGTATTGCCGAACATCATCGACTACGCCGAGCAGCGGATGTATCGGGAGCTGGACCTCCTGCAAACCGTTGTTCGCAATTCCACGACGTCTCTAACGACGGGAAGCCGGAATTTTACGCTTCCGTCAAATGGATCAAACGGCAATTTCATTACGGTTCAAGGCATCAACGTCATCACGCCTTATACAACGACAAACCCGGATCTTGGTCAGAGAAACCAATTAGCGCCGACATCCAGAGACTTTCTAGACACGGTCTGGAACAGCGCGTCAGGCGCCGCCCTGCCGCAATATTTTGCGATGATCGACCAGTTTGACATTGTTGTCGGTCCTTGGCCGGATCAAAGCTATACAATGGAAGTTATCGGGACGATCAGGCCACAGCCTCTGTCCCAGACAAACCCGAATACATTTTTGACCCAGTATCTGCCGGATGCTTTCTTGGCGGCGTCTATGATTTTTGCTTCTGGTTATCAGCGCGACTTCGGTGGTCAGGCTGATAATCCTCAACAAGCACAGAGCTGGGAAAATCAATACACGTTGCTGATGCAGTCAGCGAATGCTGAAGAGCTTAGAAAGAAGTTTGGCCCTCAATCTTGGACATCTTATTCTACCCAAAACGCTAAGGTAAATAAATAATGTCTCCTAAAGACGTTTCTCAAATATTTAATATAGCTGCGGCTTCTTTTGCATACCAAATAGCCTCTGATAAATATCACGGCGAATTTGGTAGGGAGGTGTGACATCCCATTCCAAGAGCTAACCATAGTCCCGGGCGTTAACTTAGAAAAAACTAAGTCGGACAATACGTCTGCTATTTCTCAGTCTCAATATATTCGCTGGAAGTCTGACCTCCCCGAAAAACGTGGCGGATGCACGCTATACAATAACTCTCAATATAGCGGCGTTCCTAATGCTCTTCAGGCATTTCAGGACATTAACTTAAATCAATATCTAGGCATCGGAACAACAACAAATCTATATGTTTATAATGCTTCGACGTTATCATCAAAAGATATAACGCCAACAACTTATGTTAATAATTTACCAGTTTCATTTAGCACTATTATAGGGACAAATGTTGTAACTATACAGGATACAACTTATCAAAATGTCTCTATCTACGATAGCATCGTTTTAAATACGCCTGTATCTGTTGGCGGTATTGTTCTTTATGGATACTACAAAGTATTCCAAAACGACGGCGCAACAAAATATCAGGTTCAGGCAACATTAAATAATTTGCCAGCAAATGCTACCGCTTCAATCACTAATGGCGGTGTTCTACCGTTATTCGCTACAGTTAATGGTAGTGCTATTGTTACAGTAACATTCCCTAATAATGCATACGAGGTCGGCAATCTAATTGCTTTTCCTGTTCCAACGACCGTTGGCGGCGTTACGATACAGGGACAGTATCTGGTTCAAACAGTTGTTCCCGGCGTTTCATTTACAATTAATACAAACCTTACCGCTACATCTACCGCAACAGCCTATATGAATGGGAATAATGCCAATATATCTTATTGGATTACGCAAGGCCCTCCAATACAGGGGTCTGGATATGGCCTTGGCGCCTATGCTGCGGGAGGATACGGAACCGGCGTAAACCAACCTGTGGCGACGGGCTATCCTTATCAGCCTCAATCTTATTTTTTAGATAACTGGTCTGATACATTAATAGCATCAGCGGTTGGTGGGCCACTATTTACTTGGCAAAGTTCCACTGGATACCGGAACGCGTCAATTATGCAAAATGCTCCCGTTCAGAATAACGGCGCTTTTGTTGCGATGCCTCAACAACAAATAATGGCTTGGGGGTCAACCTATACTGGCCTTTCAGACCCGCTTCAAATCAGATGGTCAGATATTAGTAACTACACTTCGTGGTATCCAACCGTTACTAATCAGGCCGGTGGCTATCGTATTCCTACCGGAAGTCAGATTGTTCGAGGCATTCAAGGAGCCGCACAGCAATATTGGTTTACGGATATTGACTTATACGTTGCTCAATACGTTGGGCTTCCGTTTATTTACAACTTCAACAAAGTATCCAGCAATTGCGGTTTGATTGCTCCTAAAGCAGTTGCTGTGCTTAGTGGCAACTTATACTGGCTTTCTCAAAAACAATTTTTTACGTTGGTTCAGGGAGAGTTTCCTCAACCGATCCCATGCCCAATCTGGGACGTTATATTCCAGAACATTAATTATAACTACATTGCCAATGTGGTTTGCGGCGGCAATACTCAGTTCAGTGAAGTCATCTGGTTTTATCCATCGGCAGCATCCCTTGATGGGGTTAATGATAGTTATGTCTGCTACAATTATCAGTATAATGAATGGGATTTTGGTCAGATCAATAGGTCTATCTGGATAAACCAATCTTTGCTTGGCGGCCCTATTGCTGGAGATAATAACGGATTTATTTATCAGCATGAAACATCAAACGATAATGCTGGCCAGCCAATTACCGCATATTTTCAAACTGGCTATTCAAGCCTAACGTCCGGTAATGATCTTGTTTATGTTGACTGGATGATCCCAGATATGAAATGGGGTCAATATAGTCAGGCTCCAAACGCAATCGTAAATATATCATTTAACGTCGTGGACTATCCGGGCGATACACCAACGCTTTATGGTCCTTTTCCGGTAACAAAACAGACTGAGTTTATTGAGCCTCGCTTCAGAGGCCGATACATGCAGATCATTGTTGAGAGCGAAGACTTAGGCAGTTTCTGGCGCCTTGGCTCTATTCGCTATCGCTACGCACAAGCAGGCAGGAGATAGTTGTGGCAATTGACGCAATTACAACAGCGACACAGAACCTTGCGGTTGCTTTTAACAACGGCGCCAGAACAACGGGCAATATTGCCGGTCAGGTTACGTCTCAGACATATGCTGGCCCACAAACAATTGTTGTAACTTCCGGCATTGCTAGACTGGTAAATGTCTCAGTAGTTATTGCAGGAACAGGAACTGTTCAATTTTACAACTCAAATAATACAGCGGCTCTTCCAGCATCGACTTTGCTGTTTGTATTGCCCTCTGACTCTCCTATAGGGATCACGCAAGTCGGGA
>Ga0164296_1003917_pt1 | contig 13772 bp, 9 predicted proteins | sample GEODES057metaG_FD_113533 | JGI IMG/M metagenome (GOLD analysis project Ga0164296, IMG submission 113533) | Dystrophic lake water microbial communities from Trout Bog Lake, Wisconsin, USA - GEODES057 metaG | ecosystem: Environmental > Aquatic > Freshwater > Lake | place: USA: Trout Bog Lake...
AGAAACATTGCAAATCATATTGATTCTGATTTTAAAAATCGTCCTAAAAAATGGAAACCATTAATTTACTGTTGGCGTGGTGGAAAAAGAAGTGGCTCAATGACACACATCCTCAGGCAAATAGGTTGGGATGCTGAGGTCTTAGAAGGTGGTTACAAATCATATAGAGCTCATGTAGTGCAGGCACTGAATGAATTACCTTCCCAATTTAATTTTCAAGCTATCACTGGAAAAACCGGCAGTGCTAAAAGTAAAGTTTTAGAAGAACTCATTCATTGTGATCGCCAAGTTCTTCATTTAGAGGCCTTAGCAAATCACAAAGGATCTGTTCTTGGCGGAAATATTCTCTCTGAACAACCCAGTCAAAAATATTTTGAAACGCAGATACTGCATCAATTAAAAAGATTCAATTTAGATGAGCCAATATTTATTGAAGCAGAAAGTAAAAAAATTGGTACATTACAAGTACCAGATGCACTGATGGAATGTATTAGAAAAAGTCCATGTATTCGAATAGATGCTACTTTAAACGCGCGTGTTGATTTTTTAATCCAAGACTATCACTATATGATTGAAAATCCAGAATTACTCATGCAAAAACTTTTTCTTCTTAAAAATATAGTTGGTAAAGAGCAACTGCAAGCTTGGGAATCGCAAATCAATATGCATGCTTGGCAAGATTTAGTCGAATCTTTACTAACTCTTCATTACGATCGCTTGTATCAAAGATCACAAGAAAATAACTTTGATTCTTATGGCAATGCTCCAGTGTTTAATACAAGCGATTTAACACCAGAGGGCATCCAATCTCTAGCAAATGAGATTGATCAACACTTTTCTCAATCTAGATAAATTTGGAAAATACCTTGTGTTCCATTACGTTGTAGGCCTTTGGCAGCCATCTTATCAAAAAGTGATTTTGCAAGAGCAAGTCCAGGTAATGCTAATTGCATTTGCTCTGCTTCTTGTAAAGCAATCTTTAAATCTTTGATAAAGTGCTCTACATAAAATCCTGGAGCATAATCGCCAACAATCATCTTTGCACCCAGAACATTCAATTGAAATCCAGAAGCAGCACCACCACCAATAGACTGCAATACTAATGCAGGATCCAATCCCACTTTTTTAGCATATGAAAGTCCCTCAGCCACCCCCATAATGGTTGAAGCAATTACAATTTGATTACACATTTTAGTATGCTGCCCCATACCAACTTCACCTTGCAAAACAATACTTGTGCCTAACTTTTGCAACACTGGTAATACGTGATCAAATACCGTTTTATCACCACCAACCATAATGGTTAACTTCGCATCTCTTGCTCCGATATCACCACCCGAAACTGGGGCATCTAAAGCAGCTAATCCTTTTTTATTTGCAAAATCAGCAATCTTCCTCGCTAATGAAGGTGATGAAGTTGTCATATCTATCAAAATAGCATTTTGGGCAGATTGAATAATGCCATTTTCACCAAAATAAACCTCTTCAACATCAGATGGAAAACCCACCATTGTGATAATTAAGTCAGAGCTAGCCGCTAAAGCTCCTGGAGTATCAAACCAAGTAGCGCCTTTTGCAACTAAAGTATCTGTTTTAGATTTAGTACGATTAAACACGTTCACGTGATAACCAGCAGCAAGAAGATGACCAGCCATGCTTTGGCCCATAATACCAATTCCAACAAAGCCAATTGACTTAATAATAGGTAAAGATTGCATTGGGAGTAGCCTTAACTTAAGATTTGCATAAATAAATTTTTTAACAACTTATTCTGTGTATCATTATAAGTTATGTGAAATCATCGATTTATAAAATTTGTAATTTGAGTGTTTTTGAGCAACTCTAAATAAATAGTAATTGTTGACCCTATAACGCTAGATTAATCCATGAAATTAAAAAATCTATTAGCTTTATTTATTGTACTTTTTGCAATTATTCAAGTTGCAAGATACTTTTTATCAGAGCCCGCTGAAATCAAAGACAGTTCTAATGCTCAGAATAGCGAGCAGGAAAGTCGTCAAAATCTTGAAAAGGCTAAAGCTGAGCTTTTGGAATCTATAGAAGCAGAAAATGATGCTACAAATTTTACTGAACTTGATCCCATTTTTGTTAACTTACCATCTTCGAATAAACGCGGTGGAGAACGAAGTGTTGAAGTCGTGCTCATAGTTCAATATGAGGATCCATCTGTTGAATCAGCACTGGAGTCTAATAAATTTTTTGTGAGAGACAGAATCATTACCGCTTTATCTTTGCGTGACCCAAACCAATTACTTGACTTATCCAATAGAGAAGATATAAGTAAAGAAATAACTTTAGTCCTTAATGCAATTTTTGAGCCTGATTTGGTCCAACTCTTTATCTCAGCAAACCGCGACAAATATCGTAATTCTGAATATATTTCAAAACTGCAGGAATTTGGTGTTTTACCAAATGATCAGTCCTTAAAAATCACCCCTGAAATCATTTCTACAAGTAAACAACTTACAAATAAATCTTTTCCTATTAGAAATATTTTATTTAAAGAGATCAAAATTAATTAAGACGAATTTAAACATCTTAGTTTTAAGTAGTATTAATACTAATTCCTAGTTACAAGATATCAATTTACTATGGTGTGAATCGTCCACTATTTGAGGAATACATGTTTAAACCCCTATGTTCTTGTGCAGTTTCTCGAAGAAATTTCTTATCTGGGATAGTGGGACTTGGCGCAAGTATGGCCTCCACATCTTTTGCAGATGAAGTTCCAAAAACTTCAGAAAAGAATTTAATTGATACACACCATCACTTTTTTTCTCCAAGCTATAGAGAGGCTTTACAAAAGCATAATTTACTGCAAGGTCCTGCATCAGCTTGGACTCTAGAAAAAACAATCGCAGATATGGATGAAGCTGGCACTAAAACAGCAATTCTTTCTGTAACTACACCCCAAGTGGCTTTCTTAAATTCTCAAGAGGCTAATAAAATTGCTCGGGAAAGTAATGAGTATGCAGCAAAGCTTAGGAGTGTATACAAAGGGAGATTTGGTTCCTTTGCGATGTTACCTATGGATAATATGGATTCTGCTTTAAAAGAATTAGAATACTCTTTAGATGTTCTCAAAGCTGATGGAATAGGATTGCTAACCAGTTACGGGGATAAGTGGTTAGGACACCCTAAATTTACTCCTCTTATGGAAGAGCTAAATCGCCGAGGTGCTATTTTGTATACCCACCCGACATCTGCAAACTGTTGCAATAATCTTATCCCTAACACACCTCCAACTGTCGTGGAATATGGGACAGATACTACTCGAACAATTGTTGATATAGTCTTTTCTGGGACAGCCTCACGTTGTCCTAATATTAAATTTATCTTTTCACATGCAGGAGGTACCTTGCCCTTTCTTACTGAAAGGCTCCAAAAGATGCCTGTCATAGATAAAAGTTTAGAGAAAAATGTACCTAATGGTGTAATGTATGAACTTCAGAAATTTTATTACGACACTGCGTGGGCTGCTAACTCTTTCGCATTGTCCTCATTAATGCAATTAGTAAACAGTAGCCAAGTACTCTTTGGCTCAGATTATCCTTACCGAAAAAGTGATGACAATGTAAAAGGGTTAATTAAATATAATTTTACAAAAAATGATATTTCTAAAATTACAAGAGAGAATGCAATTAGGCTAATGCCACAACTTTTATGATGCGTTGCTGATAAAGAACGGTATTTTAAAGGTGAATCTAACTCAAAGTTAAAGTTTTATTTATTTTGAAGTAATAGCAACTTTTTTATTATTCTCACGAATTGCCCAGCATAAGGTTTGCATACTAGTCAAATTGGGCTCTATAAATCCCTGAGCCATTAAAGCTCGAGTCTTTGCAGATTTTATTTTAAACTTTGGTAGGTTAAGAACCATATTTACTAAATAATCTGTAACTGACTTTGCAATAACAGGGTGTTTAGAAATCATTGATTCAAAAGCTCTAGAAGGTAAAAACATAATTTCTGATCGCTCTAAGGCCTTTACAGAAGCGGATCGTGGCTGACCATCAATTAATCCAAATTCCCCAACATAACTTCCAGGACCTAGCTCAACGAGAACTTTAGGTTTTTCTCCTAAAATTCCACTAAATATATAAACCTGAATCTTCCCAGACATCAGAATGTAAAGTCCATCAGAGGGATCCTTCTGACTAAATAAGTTTTCATCTTTCTCGAAAATCTTATTTTCAGTGTAATTCATGATAGCGATTAAATCGCCACTAGATAAATTTTTAAAAAAGGGTATGTTGCCGATACTAATCGAGGCGTCATTATTTGAACTCATAGTGTTTAGCTGACTAGTCCAATAGATTTTTCCAAAAGCTGAGGAATACCTAGTTCTTTAGAGTGTTGTGATAAAAATTGAACATAATGAAGAAAACCCAGTCGACCTTGCGGACTTGCCACAAAATCTGCTTTAGAAGGATTGCTAATGCGCCACTCTTCAGACAAACGCTGACCCAGCTCTAACCCATAATTGGGTGTGATGCTCGCCATCAAGTCTGACTCTACTAACAACATACACATGATATCAATCCTATCAATAAAGGAATCTTGGGAATGCTGTATTTTTTTTATCAGTGTCGGTAAATGCTGAGGATCAGTCGATAAAATAATTGTTCTTATTTGTTCAAGAAAATCATCCATTTGACGACCATTTAATAATAATATTTTTTGGTCTTCTGGTAAATCCAGTAAGAATTTTTTGACAAGCTCAAAAGATAGGGATTCAATTTCAAAAGGTACTTGGTTTACCTTTCCAATATGTCCAAAATCATGCCCTACCGCACAAAACAGAAGCAACCATTTTTGCTGCGTACTAAGAATCCAATGTACTGTATGAGAGTAATCTTCTGCAAAACTATTTTCAGTCTTGAGTAGCATGCTTAAACTAATACAGACATCAATAAAATGATTGCGATTATGATACTTTGGCTCTTCCTCTAAAAGATTATTCATTTGGTCAACTTTTTGACTTAGTTCAACCAAAACCTTTTTGTATGGATTGTGAGGAAAATCTAAATTTATCCAAAAATCTGTCTCTAAAAGATGCACAATAAAATCTTCAAATGATTTATCAAACTGACGATAGTATTTGTACACATCTTCAACAAAATTTGCTTTTCCAGTGAATTGATTTAAATCCATATTTTTATCTCAAAAAGTGACTTAACGAATTGGTTGACTTGTTTCCCGAACAATTACCCATTTGTCGGACACATTTTTTGTTTGTTGAGTATCTGTAACTTTTTCCCACTCCAAAGTTTTGAGTACTTTTTCCTTTAAAAGATCTGAGCTGTAATGTTGAACAAATACAGAACTATACCGTTGATCTTGTTTGTGTATTTTAATATCCTCAAGAGTAATCTCTATGCGGCCAGCTTTCTTAATCCTTTGAATTCGCTGATCTAACCATTCTTGATGTGTTTTTCCTTCAGGGGCATACGTTATTGAATAAGACTGAAGATATTTGTCTATATTTTTTTCTGCCCAGGCCATCTTCCAATAATTTAAACTATTTCGAATTAATTCTTGTTCTGTATCAGTCTTTACAAGAGTTTCTGGTTTTATCACTAAAGCTTCTTTAACCATATTATTTGTTTCATCCATGGTTTTGATTGACTCTGATTGATTTTCAGTGACGCTAAAGTTGATATTATTGGGTTGCTCAAGTTTAGCTACATTATTTAGCTGCGCTTTAGCACTTTGCATCCTAGCTTGGTTTTCTTGATTAACTGAATCACTTCCACTTTGACTCCTTGCTTCGGTAGATGCTGAATCATTCATCGCAAGATTCGTTTTTTCGTTAGCAACTACGGGTAAGTTCTCACAGGCTGTTCGCAAAATAAAAGTATTAATGTTTTCAGATTTAAAAGGTTTGAAGTCATTTGGAGAACCTTCCTTTTTAGATAGTGCCGCAATTGTCTTTCCAGTTCCAAATAGATCCTCTTTAAATTCTTTTCTAGTAATCATAATGGCTTGATTTACACAATCATATTGTGAAGTCATGATCAATGATAAGTAACTTTGTTGATCTTCGTATAACCTAGGTTTGTTCAATGACAAAATACTATCGAATTTGACTATTTGAGAATTCCCCTCTAATTTTTGAATGCTGGAGGACTTGATCATTATTTGTTCACGACCAATATCCAAAAGGCGATCAAAACCAACTTTAAATGCTCCAAAAAGTTTAGGTTTGTCCTCTTTAGATAAAGTTCCCAATAGAACGCGGATATTATCATCAATATTGATTTTTTTGTCGGTCTTTGTAGCACCCTTTACACTCGCTACCACCATAAATAAACTGGCCTCAGATTCTGAATAAACAACCTGAGAAGGTTTAACTAAATTAGGATTAAAAGCTTTTAAGTTAAATTCTATTTTTTCTGCCAATAAAAACTCTTCAATGACTTTTGATTGAATCGCCAAATTAACATTCTGTAAATTATTTCGATTACCTGATGTGCTATCAAATTTTCCTTGAGTAAGGCCAACCACATTAAGGTCTGAACTAATAATTGGTCCTCCAGAATTACCCATCTGTATAGGAGCGCTAAACTGAAATAAACCCGGCCTTTTATCGATCCCCTCTAGCGCATTAATAAGACCTGAGGTAATTTTTAATTCTCTACCTAAGATATCTGGGCTAGGGTAACCTAAAGAAAAAATAAGCAATCCATTTGGTACAGTAGACCACTTTGCAATACTTATAGGTTTAGTTTGTTGATCAATCTTTAATAATGCAAGATCTAAACTACGGTCCACTTTAACAACATTCGCATTAATGCCATTGGGATAAGCACTAGAATAAACCTTGATATTACTTCCTTCTGGAATTACATGGCTTGCGGTTAATATATAGCCATTTTTATTAACTGCAAATCCCGACCCAGCCTTTACAATTATTGAGCCGATGTTGTTGGTATTTTCAGCACTCACCACATTTTGTACAAATACAAAATGAATTAAGCCAAGAAGCAAAAATAAACTTCGGGACATCATACGCAACTGAAGAAATTGAAATTGCATGAGTTATAAATTAAATAAAAAGAGTTGGGTTTTTGCTACCGCTTCTTCTGTGTCATAGCCCTCAAGTAAATAAAAATTGAGAATGTTTTCAGAAACGCCAGTTACTGCCTGAGAGTAATCATTCATCGCCTGAAACTGTGTTTGAATACTATTGAGAACATCAGTTAATGTTCTAACACCCGCCTCATAACTTACTTGATTAGCTTTTACACTTTTTTCTGCCGCTAGGATTGCCTGTTTTTTTATCTTGATAGATTCCTGACCTGCTTCTATCAACGAATATAGTTTCTCTAATTCAACTTTTGCCTTAACCTCGGCATCAATCCTTTGATTGGTTAATTGCCCAGCTTTAGCATTTGAACTATAAGTACCAGCAAATGCACTAGTATCAAATGGCACGTTTACAGTTAAACCATTGTAGTTAATCGTATTACCTAAATATTGACTTTGCATATTGGTAAAAGACACTGTCGGTAATATACTCGCAGACGTTTTTAAAATATCCAATTTTGCTAATCGTTCATTAGTTCTAGCCACAATTAAATTTGGATTTTTCTCTTGCCCCCTAAAAAAAGCAAGTTCTAGATCATCGATAATAATATCTTTATGAACAATGGGTAACTGAAAATCAGTATCTACAATTTTTTGACCAACAATAGAAGAAAGTTGTAATTGTGCAATCTTATAATTAGCTTTAAGCGTTAACATATCAGCTTTAGCTTGCTCAAACTTCACTTCAATATCAAGCTCATCTGAAATCGTTCCCTGACCCAATGCATATTTTCTTTTTGCTGCTTGGTATTGTGTGCTAAATGCTTTAATTCGACTTTCATTTGCTCGAATGGCTTCATAAGAAGTAATTATTGTGTTAACTCCTTTAACAATTCGAAGGGCAAGATCCTGTTCTTTTGTGAGATACGTAGCGTCTCCAAACAATTCACGAATGGGTGCCTGAGCTAAAGAGGCCGCCTTATCAGCGTCAAATATTGGTTGATTAATGCTACGGGATACACGTGTATCAGTGTCGGTTGATAGCTGTTGCTGATTGTAAGAAAACTTTGGTAGATATCCTAAATATCCCTGATATGCTTGCCCCTTAGTTGCCTCTTTCTCATTTTTGGCAGCTTGGAATTGTGGATCATTATTGATTGCAAGATTAAAAGCATCAATTAAAGTTGTGGATTTTGCAGCAAAGCTACAAAAAGTAAAAACGAATACTAAGTATTTGCAATAGCTGAGGTGTCTGGTATTTTTCATAGCTTAATCATAGTTGTTATTTGTTAAATATCTAATTAATAAAAGCTTTTGCAACTTTATCACTTAAAGGCTTGATAAGGTAACTCATAAACGTTCTCTCACCAGTTTTAAAAATAACATCCACTTGCATTCCTGGTTGAATTTGAGTGTTACCCAAGACTTTTAGATTTTCTTTACTAACTTTTATTTGAACCAAGTAATACTCTTCTTTTTGCGTCGCAGAGCCGGGCGGAGGTGGTAATTTATCAGCACCAATCAGACTTACATTACCAATCACTACAGGAGTAATGTTTTGGTTAAAGCCAGTAAACCGTAAATCTGCTTCTTGCCCCATCTTTACACGGTCAATGATTCCAGGTGAAACTTGAGCATCTATCGTTAAAGTTGCATCTTTAGGAACAATTTCAGCAACTGTTTGATTAGGATTAATCGTTCCACCTACTGTATTGACCTTTAAACCAATCAGAGTTCCTGAAGAAGGTGCTTTAATATTAGTTGACTCTAGTTCAAAGTTCAGCGATTGAAGGCGATCTTTGAGCGCATCTCGTGTTTTTTGTATCTCTGAAAGCTGAGAATCAATTTCTTTAAAATACGTGCCCCGTAACTGATTCATGGCCATCTCTGTATCTAAACGACTTCGTATCGCTTGGTTAGCTTGAGCCTGAGAAACATACCCCTCTTTGGCAAGAATTTGATTATTGATGGATTCTTCAGTTAAGCTCTTAATCTGTACACTCCGAGAGTGCATCGCTGAAGTATATTCACTACGGCGCGTTTTAAAAAGTTTTTGTTGAGTTTTCTTGGCCTCTTCTACTTGATCATTGTCTACAAATTGCTTTAATTCCTTTGGCCAATGTATCTTTACATCTTCATCCCGCTCTGCAACAAGCCTCGCCTCAGTGACAAGCGCATTGATATATTGCAACTGAGTGGCTGCGAGCTCTGCCTCTGCTTTTAGTGGGTTTAGTTTAAATAGAGTTTCTCCCTCTACTACTAAATCTCCCTCTTTCACATTAATCTGATCAATCACTCCACCGGTGGGGTGCTGGACAGATTTTCGATACCCTTCGACCATAACAGTTCCCATCGAACTAACTCCTGCATCAATAGGAGCAGTAAATGCCCAGATCATAAATATAAAAAATCCAATCAAGAAAATCTTCGTTGCACTTTTACGTATTTTTGATTCTTCAATCGCAATAGGTTCAAGTGGGCGATCTTTGATTAAATCAGGATGATAGGGATTCCAAGACTTGATCCAAGAATCTGCTTTTTCTGAAATTTCCTTGAAAGGCACAATAGTGGCGTTTTCTTTCGCCCTCTGAATGCTCTCAGGATCAATCGATGGAATTATTTTTTCTTCTTCACTCATACGGATGCTCCTGGACTCATAGCTGGTTCAGAAGGATTTCGAGCAGCATTTAACAATTCATCAGCAGGGCCAAAAGCAACTTGTTGGCCGCTTTGTAATACGAGTAAATTATCAACCACACTAATTAATTTCGGTCTATGTGTTGTCATGATTACCGCGCAACCAGCATCTTTTAACTTAACAATGGCATCCACCAAAGCTTGCTCTCCAGGGTCATCTAAATTTGCATTAGGTTCATCCATGACGATATATTTTGGCATGCCATATAGAGCTCTTGCAATCGCTAAACGCTGTCGCTGCCCACCGGAAAGCACAAAGCCTGTTTCACCAAGCTCAGTTTCGTATCCCTTGGGGAATCCTAATATAACTTCATGCATACCAATGAGTTGCGTTGCTGCAAGTACTTTTTCAGAGTCAATTTCTGAAAGTCGAGCAATATTCTCAGCTATCGTTCCTTCAAAAAAATCAATGTCTTGGGGTACATAGCCAATTTGAGGGCCAAAATCATCATGATTCCAATCTGAAATCTCAACCCCATCCAAGCGAACCGATCCTTGAGTAGGCTTCCAAATACCTACAATTAAACGGGATAAGCAAGTTTTACCAGATGCACTAGGTCCAACAATAGCTACTGCTTGGCCAGGTTTAACCTCAAAACGAATATTAGAAAGTACAGGATTTTTTGATCCTGGAGGTACAGAAGTGAGTTGTGATACAACTAAATGCCCAGCCACAGGTGGTAATTTCATGCCAGACTCTACCCGAGTATCACTCATTAAAAGAGCATTGATCCTGTCATAAGATTGTCGAAAAGAGATAATCTCTTTCCACCCAGTTAGAAGTTTTTGAAGTGGTCCGATAGACTTAGAAATCATCATCGTTGATGCGATGATCATACCGCCTGTGATAAAACCCTCTATAGCTAAATAAGCTCCAAGCGCCATTTGTAGAGATGGCATTGCTTTAGTTAAGAATCCAGAAAATCCTCCCATCAGCCCCGATGCTTCACTTGCATTGACTTGATTTTGTAAAAAGAATCGATGTTGGTGATACCAACGATGGCGTACAGCTCCCATCATTCCTAAAGCTAAAGTCGTTTCAGCTTGTTTCAGACTATTAGAAGCAACTCGAGAAGCTTCTGCATTAGCATCATTTGCAACTTTAAGAATGGGACTAGTAACTTTTTGCGTGAAGTAAGTTGCAATACCCATCAACACAGTTGCAATGATTGCAAAAAAAGCTAAATACGGATGAAACAAAGCTGCCACGATAATAAATACAATCCCAAAAGGCGCATCCATTAGTGTCAAAATCCCCTGACCAGTTAGAAATTGACGTATTACATTTAAATCATTGAGCAGTTGATGAACGTTAACATTTTTTCTTGTAACAAATCGTCTAAAAGCGGCATCGAATATGTCTGGCCCCAAGTCCCAATCGATTCGTAGTGATAAACGTACCATGAGGCGATTTCGAATCCATTCTAATGCTGACCAAAATAGATACATAGCTAACACTAAAAATGTTAAAGAAATAAGTGTGATCCAACTCCTTGAGGTGATAACCCTATCATAGACATTCATCATGTAGAGCATTGGCACAATGCCCATGATATCTACAATAGCCGTAATCATGAAAGCAAAATAGAAGGATTTTCGACATTGATTTAAAACTTGTCCAAGAGGCATTAAAGTACCGCTAGGAAGTACTTCTTTCTTTTTGGGTGAGTTTGCTTTCTGGGGAGGAACCGCTTTGTTTTCTAGTGAAGCCTCCATGAGCTCTTGGTTTAGTAATGTCATTTTTTAATTAAAATAGTTTTAGTTTCAACAACATACTTGGTTTATTTTATCCGATATGGTGGGTGAGGTGATCAAATGCCGTGGCGTCTGAATCGGCACCAATTGTTTTAATCTCAACTGTTGCTACCGGAGTCTGAGCTACAACTGCATCCTCACTCAGTATTTGATGATGGGCTGTGTCACCTGCGCTCGCCATGATATCAATTTCATTGATGCCTAATTTAGTCATTTGGTTGATCATTTCAGCATTGATACCGCCTGATTGTTCAATCTGAGTAGCAATATCATTACTAATTAAGAGAGCTAAATGCGGGTTATTCTGTCCATCTAATTTAAGCGTTGGATTGACAGAGTCAGGAATTAATTGATTTAAGATTGACTTGAGATCAGCCAGAGCTGATGGGTCATTGCTTGATAACCCTAAATCAACATAAGCCTCTCTTGTTTGACTAAGGTTTAATTGACTAATATGCAAATCAGCCATTTCTTTGAGTGTTGTATAAATATGGTCATCACTCGGGTTAACCGTAATACTTACTTGAGAATTACTAGAGGCCTGTAAAATACCAGCCTGATTTAAGCTTGAGGCAAGGACATCAGACATATCAATTGCACCAGCATCTAAGGTTAAGTTAGCGATGCCAGACTCTGCCAAAGCATGTGAAAGGTCATGCGCAAGTTGCTGATTAGTATAAGCAGAATTATGGGCTTGTCCTTGCAGTAATGCTGCAACAGCATTAGCTTCATTCAGACTTAATTTACCAAGCGTTTGCAAACTAGGGATTTCTTGAGCAAGAGCTTGATCTAAATGAGTTGGTGTTGCAAGATTTGAACTTCCTGATAGTTCGTAAGAATAATCAATGCCTGATTGATGCATATCACTAACAGTGGCGATATTCATCCACTCAGAACTGGTGGCAATGACTTGATCAAGATCAACAGGAGGGTCAATATGTGTAACACCTAGAGCGGTTGCAGCTAACTTTGCCTGAGCCATGAGTGTTGAATCGTTACAGTTTGAAGTATCTATCCAAATATAATTTGAAATCGCAGGAGCAAACTTAATTTTTGCGCTAGCTAAAGCTTGCGCTTCTACTAGAGAAATATGGGCTTGATGACTTGCTGTTGCATCGCTAACTACTAAATATATCTGCTTATTATTTTTACTTGATAAGATTTCTAATACTGCAGCGTCACTCGTTAATTGAATAGTGGTTGTTGAAAGGTTAATTGTACTTGTCGTATCAGTCAATACAATACTATTTAGAACATTAGGAATAGGTAAAACCAATAACTTATCTAAATAAGACTGAACATTTCTAGCGGAGTCCGCAATAGATACTTGGTAACTTCCATCATTAATGATACTAAATATTGAAGCATAGTTCAGGACATTAGCTGCTGAGAATGTTGTCCTAGTTGTTGGGTCTGTAATAGTAATTGCTTTTAAATTTCCAGTTGAATAAGCAGTGTTCAAAAGGCCTAACTCGTTAAGTGAGGTTATATTACTTGCAACATCAGTTACTTGATAGCCCTTGCTTAATATACTTAAAACGCTATTCGAATACAAATTAAAGTTAGTAACGTTCACATTAAGTGCAGAAGAGTCTGAGCTGTTAATTGCTATTAATTGACTATTTAAATATGCAGTATTCAATATATCTAATGAATTTACAAGATTGGTATTGCTGTCTAGGACATCATATCCATTATTGATATAAGGCACCAGTTCTAAAGCAGTAGCTAATTGCGACGATGATAACTGTAATAGTCCATTATCGCTAGTAGAAATATTTCCAAGTAAGCTAATATTTAAAATTCCATTAGCGCTAGTTTCAAAAAAGTTACTAATTTCATCAAAGTGATTATTGATATTACTTGCTGTATCAATAATATTGATTGAATTGTTAGCATCAATACTTAAGCTTAACGAACCATTAGAATTATTAACAATTACCGACGTTACAAGTCCACTTTGTAATAAATTAACAGCGTCAGAAATACTATTCACATTCGTTACAGTTAAATTTGGGTGAATACTTCCGTTAGTTGTGATGTGAGTCAATTCATCTTCAAGGCCAACTATAGTAGCTGTAAAATTGTTTAAGCCAGGTAAATTGATGAACTCAGAATAAGAAATTGTTTGTGATGAATTAGATCCTAACACGATATCCGTCACATTGTTCGTACTCGCTGCCGCTAACAACGCTAAGCCTTGCGCTACATCCGGTACATTCGTCACCGTCACATCTAATCTATTACCATCCGCACCATGGATATGACCG
>Ga0164296_1003920_pt1 | contig 13768 bp, 4 predicted proteins | sample GEODES057metaG_FD_113533 | JGI IMG/M metagenome (GOLD analysis project Ga0164296, IMG submission 113533) | Dystrophic lake water microbial communities from Trout Bog Lake, Wisconsin, USA - GEODES057 metaG | ecosystem: Environmental > Aquatic > Freshwater > Lake | place: USA: Trout Bog Lake...
ACGACAACGACCACCGCGCCGAGCCGATCGACTGGCTGGCCTTGGGGCAAGCCAATATCGACCGGCTGCTGGACGCGGCGATGGGCTATAACCGGCAATACGGAGTGCTGACGCTGGTGTCGGCCTTCGTGGTGCCGCAGAACGATGTGGCGGCGTCGTTGCACGATGCGTATACGGACGCCGATTTGCGCTGGGTGGTCAGCGGGCTCAATGCCTATCTGGCCCGCCGGGTGCGCGATTTTACCAATTGCTACCTGGCCGATGTGGACATGATCGCCGGCTCGTTGGGGCGGCATTTTTTTCTGGATGACTTCATCAGCTTTCACGCGCACGGATCGATGCATTATCCGGACTGGTCCGAGACTGGCCGGATTGAGGCGGTGCCACCGTTTGCCGCGTTGCACGAAAACCGGACCGCCGAGTTTTGCACGGCGGTGTTTCGCCAGATGGAACATCTCTACCGCGTGCATCACCAGATCGATCAGGTGAAGGTGGTGATCTTCGACCTCGATAACACGCTGTGGCGCGGGTCGCTGGCGGAGGATTACGGCCCCGAAGGCTCCAAGCCGCACACGCATGGTTGGCCGCTGGGGCTGTGGGAAGCGGTGCACCATTTGCGTCGGCGCGGCATCGTGACCGCCATTGTGTCCAAAAACGACGAGCAGGCGGTGATCGATGGCTGGGACGCGGTGGTGGACCCGCCTTTCCTCAAGCTCGACGATTTCGTGCTGCGCCGTATCAACTGGCGGCCGAAGGCGGAGAATATCGCCTCGATCCTGGATGCGCTGTCGCTGACGGCAAAAAGTGCGGTGTTTGTTGACGATCATCCAGTGGAGCGGGCGGCGGTGAAGGCCGCCTTACCGCACATTCGGGTGCTGGGGTCGAACCCCTATCTCACCCGGCGGATTTTGTTGTGGTCGGCGGAAACGCGGATTGCGCAGCGCAGTGAGGAAGCCCGGCGGCGGGAGCAGATGTTGAGCCAGCAAATCCGCCGCGACAGCGAGCGCACGGCGTTGCCGCGCGCGGCGTTCCTCGGCGATTTGCAGACGCGGATCACGGTGGCGGAAATCAGCACGGTCGCGGACCCGGCCTTCGCCCGGGTGCGAGAGTTGGTGAACAAGACCAACCAGTTCAACACCACCGGGCAGCGTTGGGATGTGCCGGACTATCTGGCGTTGTGGCAGCGCGGCGGGCGGTGCTTTGCGTTCTGGGTAGCGGATCGGTTTGTTGACTACGGGCTGGTGGGCGTGATCTTCGCCGAGGGGGCGGTGATCCGCCAATACGTGATGAGCTGCCGCGTGCTGGGGATGGAGATCGAACTTGCCGCCTTGGCCGCCGTGCTGGACCGGGCACGCCCGGGCGGCGTGGCCGAAATGACGGCCGAGATGGTGATCAGCCCGGCCAATCTGCCATGTAGGGATGTGTTTACGCGCGCCGGGTTTCTGCAACCGGAGCCGGGGCGGCTGCTGTTCCGCCTGCCGGCCGGCACCCAGCCGGTGCGGCCGGCGCATGTGGCCGAGGCGCCGCCGCGCGCGCGGCTGACGGTGGCGGCTTAGGTCTGATTGGCCCAGGACAAGTTCCAGGGGCAGGCGTAATTGGTGCCTAGAAAGCCTTGTAGATCGCTGATGTAAGCGGTGGTCATAAAAGATTGGCCGAGCGGCACCGAGGGGACCTGGTCCGCCGCACGGTTTTGCATCGCTTGCAGGCTGGCACTGCGTTCGGCTGGTGTGGTGGCGGAGACCCATTGCGCCACATGGCGCTCCATCGCGTCGTCCTGATACCAGCCGGCCCAACCTTTTTCACCGAGCCCGCGAATGGATGCGTTACTGACAGGATTGCCAAGAGTGGTTCCGGTGAACGTGGTCATGAAGGCGCTCCACCCCCCTTCGCTGGCAGGTTTGCGGCTGGTACGCCGCTTCGCCATGGCGCTCCAATCCGAGGTATGCAGTTGCACGTTCAGGCCAAGCTGGCGGAAATAATCTTCGGCGATGGGGCCAAGCGGGGCTATTTGCGCGACGTCGGCAGCGTTCAGGATAACCACCAATTCGCCCGCATAGCTGGTGCGGCGAAGTGCGGCCCGTGCTGCGTCCCAATCGCCCGACATCAAGGCCGGATCGAAATCCGCCACCGTGCCGCCGCCGAATGAGCCGGCAGGCAGGAAGGAGCGTCGGGGCACATACATCTCCGGATTACCAGCGGTGAGGGATTGCAGAAAATCCGGCTGCCGTAGTCCCAGCATCACCGCCTGGCGGACCCGCACATCGTTGAACGGTGGGTTGAGATGGTTGAAGCGCAGGAAGCCGCCATATCCAGTCGGGACACTGCGGGTGACGGTCAGGTCCGGGTGACGCTGCAGTTGCGGTACCAGATCCGCGGGCACGGTCTCCAGCCAGTCCACCTCCCGCTTGGCCAGCGCGCCAATCGCGGCGGCGGCGTCGTCGACGATCAGCCACTCGATCTGTTCAATGGCGGCCCGCTTGCCGCCCGCTGTGCCATCAGCCGGCTCCGGCCGCGGCTGATAGCCGGTGAATTTGCGATAGGCCACCCGAGCGCCGGGGACGAACTCATCAGCGATGAACTGATAAGGACCAGACCCGATGGCCTCAGTGATCGGTTGAAAGGGGCTGGTGGCGGCAAGCCTGGCCGGCATGATGAACGGGACGATCGCGTTGGGATTGCCCAAAGCATGTAGCAGCAACGGAAAGGGGCGATGCAGCCGGATGACGAGATCGGAATCGCTCGCCGCCATCCACTCGGCCACGAAGCCGGCGAGTGTCTGGCCGAACAAATCGCGCATGGCCCAACGTTGCAGGCTGGCGACGCAATCGCGGGCCAGCACCGGCGTGCCATCATGGAAGCGGAGTCCTGGCCGCAACCTGATACGCCACTGCAACCCATCGGCGCTCACCGTGGCGGCTTCCGCCATTTGCGGTTGCGGGCGCATCTGCGCGTCCATGCCAAAGAGCGTATCGAAAACATAGTAGCCATGGCAGGTCGTGGCCGGGATCTGGTTGGTGATCGGGTCGAGCGACAGCAACGCCGACTGCGGCACGAAGCGCAACGGCCGGTTGGCGCGTGCATGGACGGCTGGCGCGGCCAGCGGCGCAGCCAATGCAAGCCCGCCGGCCAGTATGCTGCGCCGGGAGTAAAAGCCGGGACGATGGTTCACCGGATGGGTATCCTGTTTCGGCAAAAGGTCATCGGTCTCTGCGTGGTGACTGCCGGGTACAGCGTCACATATCAGCGAACTTTTCCTTCAGCGCGTTGCGTTGAACTTTGCCGGTTTCGGTGCGTGGGAGTGTTTTCACGCAGTGCAAGTGGAACGAAAATCCGGTCTGCCCGAGGGTTTTGCTCACGATGTCGGCAAACGGCTGATCGATCGTCTGCCTGTCTCCCTCGCAAATCACATGCATGCGGCTGATATTGTTCTTGTCCGGAATGCTGATGACGACCGCATCGGTGATACCTGCGACGTTGCGTAGCTTTTCCTCGTACAGGTGGGGCATGACTTTAATACCACCGATATTGAGCATGTCATCGGCGCGACCGGTTACGATAACGGTTTGTGGCGTTGGCATCCGGCCGATATCGAAGGTTCTGAACCAGCCGTTGACGAAATGCCGCTGCGTGAGGTCCGCATTCCAGAGATAGCCATCAACCATACGGGGATTACGGACCTCGATCATCCCGGTGTCGCCCGGTGCAACCGGGTTGCCGTCCGCGTCGACAATCTGCATCTCGGTGTCGTCGGTGAGGGAGTAGGGTGCCCCCATGGTGGAATACGAGGTGCCAAGCACCTCAGAGGCGCCATAGGCATTCATGGCGCGCCCGAACCGGATTGGCACGAGGTGCGCCCAGGTACCTGCTGGAACTTCGGCGCCGATCACGTGCAAAGACCGCTGTGGGGCGAGGTCGAACCGCTTGGTGTAGTTGGCGATGAGCGCAGGCAAATGGCCCTGAATGGCCACGACATGGAACGATGGCACAGATTCTACGATGCGATTAAACGATGCCAGGTTGGTGATATAGAATAGCTGGCCATTATGGAGAGAAAAGAATAAGTGAATATATCATGGAGTGCTGCAAAAATCATAAAACATAACGAGTGAGGCAGTTTTCCAGAATATATTGTATATATTTCTATTGGATTTGGCGTGCGAGCTTAATATAGACGGGGTGTAACCCAATGATTTTTTTTCGCCTGTTGTGCCGGAGCTTCGTTGAACTCTCACAATAGTATTCGGGCCGGAAGATTTTTGGAGGGCGCCGAGATCGTCGCTGGTGAGTGCGATGGCGGCCAGCGTGTCGATGAAAGCTTGGTTGATCTGAACCCGCCGACCGGCGGCCGCGATTGGGTTGGGAGTGGTTTCATGCAGCAGCCAGTCGCAACGTTGCATCGCGCTGTCGCCATCGGCGATGTCGGTGCTGCTGAACGAAACCGTGTAGGCGCCAACCGTCTCGGCGCCGAGCATGGCGACGGCGTGCAGATATTGGTTGGCGCTTTCAATGCCGACCAGCATGCCAGCTTGCACCCCGGCCCCACGCAGCCACTTCGCCATCCGCGCAACCGCGATCGCCCATTCTCCGTACCGTACGGTTCCTTCGTTTTCGATCACCAGCGCCGGGCGATCAGGCGAAATCGCCGCCCAATGGGCCAACCATTGCGGGGTGCTTCGGAGCATCATTTCGCTGTTCATTTAGTCCATCCGGCATGTATTGCAATTTTTATTGCAGATTTTTGCCAGACTATATAGCAAGAAATAGTAATTTTAAATTTTAATAGTGCTAAATATTTAAGATAAAAATACACACATAGGCGAATTTTTAAAAACTTTGCTACGCTCCAAGCCGCGCATACAAAGCCTGCAATCGGGCCTGGTAGCGGGCAGGATTGAACAAATCGGCCTGCACGGGGGCGGCGGCAGACAGGCGGGCGCGCAAGGCGGCGTCGCTATCCAGGGCTTGGATCGCCTGGGCCATTGCGGCGGTGTTGTAGGGATCGACGGTTAGCGCCGCCTCGCCTACCAGTTCCGGCAGCGAGGAGGTGTTGGAGGTCATCACCGGGGCGCCGAGCAACATCGCTTCCAGCACCGGCAGGCCGAAGCCTTCGTAGAGCGAGGGGAACAACACCCCGCGCGCACCGCGGATCAGGCTGACCAGCAGCGGGAAGGGGGCGTATTCCAACTGCATCACCCGGTGGCGGGTGAAGGTGTACGGGCCTTCGGATTGCAGATACTGGATATGGTCGTTGAACAGCAGGCGCAGCTCGCCTTCCGACTTCCAGGCCTTTTTGCCAACGATGACCAGCGGGCCTTTGGCGCCGCTGGCGAGGTAGGCTTCGATCAACCGGCCGATGTTTTTCTTGGGCTCAATGGCACCGAAAAACAGGAAATACTCACCGAACGTCAGGCCGAAAGTACCGGAGATCTCGTTGCGCACCAGGTCCAGCGGCTTGTTGCGTAAGGCGGCCGGCAGGTCCACCGCCTGGTAGGTATTAGTGACCCGGTCTGGCGCAACGCCGAGCAGTTCTATGATGTCGTTGCGAGAATGTTCTGAAACAGTTGCAATGTGATCCGCCTGCGCTGCGATGGCGCGGGCGATGCGGAGGTAGCGGCGTTTGTTGTCCAGCGTGGTGGAGGGCAGGCGCATCGGCACCAGATCGTGCAGGGTATAGATATTTTTCGCCCCGCGCAGTTGGATCGGGAACGGGTAGGTCCAGTGCATGATGTCTGGCGCCGGGCCGGGCAGGCGAACTTGCAGCATGCGGTGGGTAAGCTGGTGCTGCACCTGCGCCATCTGGAACATATCGCTCACGTTCCAGATTTCATCCGCATATGGCATGCCTTGGCTGATCACCGCGCCGCTGACCGGCACGCTCCAGGCTTTCAGCCCGAACGGACGATGCGAGAGCCTGATGGCGCGCAGCGTGTCCGACAGCCATTGCGGCAAAACGGCCTTAGGCGGGTCAAAGAAATCCACCTCGCGCGCCAGCGTGTCTTTGGTTGGCCCGACATTTTTGCCGTAGAGCACGCCGACTTGATAGCCGAGCCCGTGTAAGGCGTGGCTGAGGTTGCGGGCATAGGTGGCCACACCGGTGCCCTGCGGGATGGCGAGATTATAGCCATCGATCACAACGCGGGCGGGCTTGCTCATTGGCCGAGCAGCTTCATTTTCCGCACCCGGGCCACCGCCTCGGTCATGATTTCCACGGTCTGGCGCAGTTGCGCTTCGGTGTGGGTGGAGCTGATGAAAAACCGCAGCCGGGCGGCGCGCTCCGGCACGGCGGGATAGAGGATCGGCTGCACGTTCACCCCGGCGGCGAACATTTGCTGCGCCAGTCGGGCGGCGACGAGGGAGGAGCCGAGAATGACCGGCACGATGGCCATGCCGCAGCATTCGGCGGTATCAAACCCGGCGGCGCGGGCGAGGCGCATGAACAGCGTGGCGTTGGCCTGCAGTTTGGCGACGCGTTCCGGCTCGTCCAGCATCACCCGGATGGAGGCGAGGGCGGCGGCGGCCAGTGCCGGTGGCAGGCCGACCGAGTAGACGAAACCGGGAGTGGAATATTTCAGATAGCTGATAAGTTTTTCCTGGCCGGCGATATAGCCGCCGCAGGCGGAGAGGGTTTTGCTGAGCGTGCCCATCCAGATATCCACCCCGGACGGATCGACACCGAGATGTTCGGCGATGCCGCGCCCATGCGCGCCGAGCACGCCGAGCGAATGGGCTTCATCGACCATCAGCCAGGCATTGTGCTTGCGGGCCAGCGCGATGAAGCCTTCCAGATCCGGAAGGTCGCCATCCATGCTGTAATGGCCTTCAATAATCAGCAGTGCCCGTGTATGGCGGCCGCGATGGGCGATCAGTTCGCGCTCGGCGGCTTTGAGGTTGTTGTGGGTGAAGGCGATGCGCCGCGCGCCGGATAGTTTGGCGCCTTCAACGGCGCTGTTATGGATCGCCGCATCGTGCAGGATCAGGTCTCGCGGCCCCATCAGCGTGCCGATGACGGACACGTTGGTGGCGTGGCCGCTGACCATCACCATCGCCGCTTCCGCGTTGTAGAGATCGGCAATGGCGTTTTCGAGTTCGGCATGCACCGGGCGTTCGCCGGAGACGACGCGGCTGGCGGAGGCGGACACGCCGTAGCGGTCAATCGCCGCTTTGGCCGCTTCGGTCACGCGGGTATCGCCGTTCAGGCCGATATAGTTGTAGGAGGCGAAGTTGATGAACTGGCGGTTGCCGATGGTGGTTTCGGCGTCTGCCAGGCCTTCATGCACACGGAAATACGGGTTTTCCACCCCGAGCGCGGCGCCGGCTTCGTGCACCACGGCGAGATCGCTGCCGGTGGGCAGGTCTTTCCAGCTGATCGCCCGCTCGTCTTTCGGCAGTGGGGCGGCGGCGGTGGTGGTTTCGCGCCGGGCCAGCCGGGTCAGCAGGGCCAGCTTGGCGTTGGTGGTCAAGCTCATCGGCGCGCCTCAACGGAGTGGGTTGTCAGCATCGCCTCCGGTGATACCGCCTCGCCCTCGTGGCGGGCAATGACGGAGGCGGCCGCGGCGTCCTCGATCTGTTGGCCGCTGATGGCGTCGCGGATGCGCAGCACCAGCACCTCGATGGTCAAAGTATCGCTCACGGAGGCCAGTGGCACCGGGATGCCAAGCCGGCCTTCGAGGGCGGCGCGCAGTTCCATGCCGCCGAGGCTGTCCAGCCCGAGGCGGGGCAGTGGCACATCCAGCGCCAGATCGGCGGCGGCGAGTTGCAGAATGCCGCCGATTTCCTGCCGCACGATGTCGCGCAGCAGATCCGCCGCTTCCCCCGGTGGCAGGCCGCGCAGGCGTTCCAGCATGTCGCGGCTGCCCATCGGCTTGCCGGTGCCATCGGCGCGCAGGCTGCTGAACAGGTTTTCCCCCAGCAGCGGCAGCATGTCGGCCAGTTGCGTCCAGTCCACCCGGGCGTAATGCGGCGTGGCGGTCTGGGTTTGGCCGAGCAAGGCCGGCAGCCCGGCGAGCGCCTCGGCGGCGGTCATCGCATCCACCCCAAGGCGGCGGCGCAGGGTTTCGGCGGTGGCGGCGTCGCGGGCGAGCATGCCGACATCTTCAATCGGCCCCCAGCCAACGGCCAGCGCCGGCCGTCCGGCGGCGCGGCGGCGTTGCGCCAGCGCTTCCAGCGCAGCGTTGGCAGCGACGTAGTTGGCCTGACCGGGATTGCCGAGGGCGGTGGTGGCCGAGGAGAACAGCAGGAACAGGGTGAGCGGGTCTGACGCGGTCAGCCGGTCCAGGTTTTCCGCAATCGCCAGCTTGGCCGCCAGCACCGGGGCGAAGCGGGCGGCGGTGAGGCTGGCGGCGGCGCCATCATCCAGCACTGCGGCGGCGTGCAGCACGCCGATGATCGGCTGGCGGTCTGATTGTTCCCCTTGCGCCCGGATGGCGGCCAAGGTGGCGGCGAGCGCGTTGGCATCGGTCGCGTCGCAAGCGTACACGCGGGCTTCGGCCCCCAAGGCGGCCAGCCCGGCCAGGGCTTCCATCGCCCCTTCGGTGGCGCCGCCGCGCCGGGAGATCAGCGCCAGATGCCGCACTCCGAGTTCGGCCAGTTTGCGCGCTGCTTGCAGGCCGAAGCCTTGCATGCCGCCGACCACCACGACGGTGCCGTTGCTGGCAAGCGCGGGCAGGGCGGGGCTGGGCGCCGGGCCTTGCGGCGGGCGGATGACGATTTTGCCGATATGGGTGGAGCCCTGCAGCATGCGGAAGCCGGTTTCCACATCGGCATGGCCGAACACGGTGGCTGGCAGCGGTTGCAGCGTGCCGGCGGCCATGCGGGCGCTGATCTCCGACAGCAGGCGCTGGGCGAGATCCGGGCGTGCCAGCGGCAACTGGTCCACATCGACGGCGAAATAGGTGACGTTCTGGCGCATCGGCCGCAGGGCGGCGCGGCGATTTTCCACATAGTCGCGCTTGCCGAGTTCGACGAAACGGCCGAACGGGCGCACCAGGCTGAGGCTGCGATCCATGAAGGCGCCGGCTAGCGAATTGAGCACCACATCGACGCCATCGGGCCAGATCTGGCGCAGGGCGTCGGCGAAGCCGAGGTCGCGGCTGTCTAGCACCACATCCACCCCCAACTGGCGCAGAAAGGCGCGTTTGGCACGCGAGCCGGCGCTGGCGGCGATCTGCGCCCCGGCCGCTTTGGCGACCTGGATGGCAGCGAGCCCGACGCCGCCGGCACCGCCATGGATCAGCACCCGTTCGCCTGGGGCCAGGCGGGCGCAGGTTTCCAGCGCGTAGACGGCGGTCATGAAGGTTACCGGCACGGTGGCGGCCTGTTCGGCGGTGAGTTCGTCCGGCAGGGCGGTCACGGCATCATCGCGCACCACCACCCGGCTGGCGAAGGCGCCGGGAACGAAGCCGAACACCCGATCGCCGACGGCGAAGCGGACGCCGGGGCCGGTGGCTTCCACCCGTCCGGCGGCTTCCATGCCCAAGGTGGCGCCGGCGAAGCCGTGCATCAGCACGTCTTCCGGCAGCAGGCCCTGGGCCCACATCACGTCGCGGAAGTTCAGCCCGGCGGCGTCGATCTTCAGGCGCAGTTCGCCCTCGGCGAGCGGCGCCTCGCTGCTGGCCAGGCTGTCCCAGGCGAGGGTGCCGAGTTGGCCGGGCTGGCGGATAACCAGACGGCCGGGCTGGTCGGTGTTTTGCGCTGGCAGGCCGCGACGCAGGCGTGGCACCAGCCGGGCGCTGCCGGTGAGCACGACTTCGCTTTCGCCGTCGGTCGCATCCAGCACCTCGTGCACCAGACGTTGTGCCGCCAGCGCCGGTTCCAGCCCAGGGCTGATATCCAGCCGGCGCAGGCGCAGCGGGGCGTATTCATTGGCCAGCACGCGTGCCATGCCGAAGCAGGCGGCGGCGGGCGGGTGATGCGGGCCGATGACGGATTGCTGACCGCCTTCGGTGATGAGCACCAGCGTGTCGGCACGGTCGGCGCAGATTTGCGCCAGGGTGCACAGCGTGGCCAGCACTTCGGCCAGCCCGCCATTGCTAATGCCCAACGGGGCGGGCGGCAGCACGATCACATCGCGCCCGCGCACCTGCTCCGGGTCTGCCGGGGGGGCGTAGTCCAGCACCTCACACGGCACGGCGCGGGCTAGCAGGGCGGCGTGCATGGCGCTGCGCAGGGCGCCGTGGCGGCCGAGCAGCAACGTTGCCCGCGCTGGGGCGGAGCTGGCGGCAATGGCACTGGCCAGGGCGGGCAGGCGGGCGGTGATGATGGCGGCGGGCAACGGCATGTCAGGCAACGGGCGCAGAGCGGCGTCCTGGAAGCCGTGGCCGTGCAGCAGGCCGGTCCAGCCATCGCCATCGAGCAGGGTGGCGCCGTGCTGGCCCCACCAGGCCGGGGACTGGCCGCCGACGAAATTCCACACCGTGCCGGCCGCGGGTTCGGCCAGCAGCAAGGTGCCGCCTTGGCCCAGCGCCGCGCGCACCGCCGGCAGCACCGCGGTGCCGAAGCGCAAATGGGCGGACAGGCCAATCACCAGATCGGCTTCCGGCAGCTTGGCACCTTCCAGCGTGGCGTCCCAGGCAAGGGAACTGGTTTCCAGCGCGCCGCCGTTGACATGGGCGGCGCGGTCGCCGGGATCCCCCGGCGGATGCACGGCGACATGCAGCACCCGGCGACCACTGGCGGCGAGGGCTGCCAGCAGATCGCCACGGCTGCCGAGGTCCAGCACCCGTAATGGGCGGTCGGCCGGCCAGGCGGCAGCGAAGGCGGCGGCGGCATGCGCTAGTTCGGCGGCCATGCGGCGGGTGGTTTCGGCTTCCGGTGGCAGCAGCACGAGGTCGGTGGCGGGGCCGTCGGCGCCCGGGCTTTGCCGCAACACGGCGGGGAGCCGGTCGATGGCCTCGGCGATCCACGCCAGTTCTGGCGCGAGATCGGGACGGTCGGCATACACCACGCGCCAGATTTCGCTGGCATCCGGCAGCGGGGCATCGTGCAGCAGGCGCCAGCCATCGGCGACCGGCACGGCGAGTTGGCTCAGCGCCAGATCGGCCAACAGCGCCTGGGCGTACGCGGAGCGCGGGCGCAGCACGCTGCCGGGTTCCGCCGCGAAGGCGGCGAAAGCGGCGGAGAGCACGCAGCCGCGCAGCAATTCGGCGGCCTCGTTGATCGCCTCGCTGGCCGGCGGCAAGGCGGCGCGCAAAGCGGGCAGCAGGTCGTCCGGCGTGGTGGTGGCATTGTCAAAGGCGGGCAGTAGGTCAAACCGGAAGACCGGGGTTTGGGCGGCGGCGTGCTGGCCGAGCGAAACGCGCTGCATCCAGCAATCCCAAGCGCGGGCGACCACGGTGCCGACGGCGTCACGCAGCACGATATCGGCCACCACCGAGCGACTGCCGCGCCGGGAAATAGCGATTTCCGCGAGTACCGGCGGGGCGGCGCCGCGCTGCACCAACAGGCGCCCGATATGCGATGGCACCATGCCGGCGCCGTCGCGGCCGAGCGGGCCGTCGCCATGCGCGAGCAGGGCGATCAGGCCTTGCAAGGCGCCGTCAAAGCGGACGGGGTGCAGCAGGAAGCCGTCATCGCTCGGCGCGGCGTCTGGCACAGCGAGGCGCACGACGGCGCGGTCGGTCGCCGGGTCTAGGCTGGCATCGACGATCGGTTGGAAGGCGGGGCCGTAATCCAGCCCGACTTTGGCCGCCATGGCCACGATTTCGGCGCCCGAGACGGTGATGCGGCCGTGATGCGACCAGTCCTCCGGAGCGGGAATGGCGTTTAGCGCGCCGATCTGGCCGATGGCGTGATCGGCCCAGCCTTCATCGGACAGATGGGTGCGGCTGGACAGCACCACGCCGCCATCACCTAAAGTGAGACGGAGATCCTGGCCGCGATCCTCCGGCACTGGCAACATGCGTAGCAGGCGCAGTTCCGCCACTTCCAGCACGGCCGCGTTCGGCCAGTGCAAGGCGGCGGCGGCGAGCGCCATTTCCGCCATGCCGGCGGCCGGCAGCACCGCGGCGCCGCCGAAGCGGTGGTCGGCGAGCCAGGGCTCCAGCGCCGTATCGATCCGGCGCTGCCATTCCTGCGGCTGTTCCGGGCGGCGGAAGCCGAGCAGGCGGTGCTCGTGGGCCGGGGCGATGATGGAGGTGGCATCCGCCGTGCGCGGCAGGGCGACGGAGATGCGGGCCAGCGGGGTGAGTGGCAAAGCGCGCAATTCGGCCGGTCCGGCATACACCGCCGCGCGGCGCGGGTCAGCACCTTGCGCGACGGCGCGATCCACCAATGCGGGGAACGGATCGCCTGGCGGGTCCCGACGAGACAGGCTGGCGAGGAGGCGGGCCTCGGTGCCGGCTTCCTGCAAGGTATCGCGCAGATAGGATTGCAGCACCGGGTTGCCGCCGATTTCGATGAACAGGCGGGCGCCGGCGGCGGCGGTATGGATGGCGCCGCGGAAGCGCACCCGGTCGCGCAGATTGTGCCACCAGTAATCCGGCGTGCATTCGCTCGGTTCCAGCACAGCGGCGGTCACGGTGGAGATCATCCGCGCGGTGGCTGGGTGCGCCTGCATGCCGGCGAGGTCGTTGACCAGGGCGGCGTGCACCGGGTCCATTGCGGCACTGTGGAACGCGTAATCCAGATCGAGCTTGATGAAACTCCAGCGCCGGCTGATGGCGATCTGTTCCAGCCGGGCCAGCATGGCGTCCGGCCCGGCGACGGTGAGCGCGCGCGGGCCGTTTTCGGCGGCGATTTCCAGCTTCGGGCCGGGCAGGCCGGCGGAGGCTTCGGCGAGCGCCGGCAGGGCCTCATCGAGCGGGCAGCCGAGGGCGGCCATGCGGCCGATGCCGCGCTGGCGGTGCTGCTGGGCGCTGCGGGTGACGATCAGCCGGGCGGCGGTGGGCAGATCGAGCAGGCCGGCGGCCCAGGCGGCGGCGACTTCGCCGACGGAGTGGCCGAGTACGCTGTCGGCAATAATGCCGTCGCCGCGCAGGGTTTCGGTGATCGCCACCTGGGCAGCGAATAGCAGCGGTTGGGCGATGTCGGTGGCGGCGAGTTCCGCAGCGGTGACGCCGGCGCGGATGCGGCGCAGCGGTGACCAGCCGAGCAGCGGCGCGAGCACGGCATCCACCTTGGCCAACGCGGCGCGGAAGCGCGGATTGTGCTGGGCGGCCTGCTGCGCCATGGCCGGGATTTGCGCGCCATTGCCGGAATAGACCAGCACGATGCCGTCGCCCGCGCCTTGGCCTCCAGCCCGTGTGGTTGCCGCGCCGCCGGCGACCGAGGCGCGGGCGGCGGTGCCATCGGTGGCGCCTGGGATGGTCTGGTTCGGGGCGGTGCCGGCGAGCCAGGTTGCGAGGGTTTGCCGCAGGGCCTCGGAACTGTCGCCACGCAGCACCAGGCGGTGCGGTTGCAGGTCGCGGAAGCGGGCGGCGCCGCGGATAAAGGCGGGCAGGTCAGCCGGGGCAAGCGTGGCCAGCCGGTCCAGCCATTCGGCGGCCAGGCCGCGCAAGGCCGCTGGGGCGTGGGCAGAGAGGAGCAAGGGCGGCAGGGCGCGCGCCGCCGGTTTGCCGCGGCCGGTGGGGGCTGGCGCGCCGGTGAGCATGGCGCTGCCATTGGTGCCGCCGAAGCCGAAGCTGTTGATGCCAATGGCGGTGGCCGCCAGGCCATCCGGGTTGAGCGCCAGCGCGCGCGGCTGGCCGGCGACATCAAGCCGCAATTCGGCAAACGGGATGTTCGGGTTCGGGGTATCGAAATGCAGCGATTGCGGGATGTGGCGGTGTTGCAG
>Ga0164296_1003921_pt1 | contig 13767 bp, 13 predicted proteins | sample GEODES057metaG_FD_113533 | JGI IMG/M metagenome (GOLD analysis project Ga0164296, IMG submission 113533) | Dystrophic lake water microbial communities from Trout Bog Lake, Wisconsin, USA - GEODES057 metaG | ecosystem: Environmental > Aquatic > Freshwater > Lake | place: USA: Trout Bog Lake...
GAAGCACGCCGACGACCAAGCCGCCGCCGACGCGGCCAAAGCTCACCTCGGTTCATTCCAGGGCGCGGTGGACAAACTCGCCGCCGCTACCTACATGGGCGGCAGCGTCGACGGGATGCAGGCGATTCTGACGGCAGGATCGCCGCAGGGGCTGATCGACAGACTGACAATGCAGCGGGTCATGGCGACGCAGATGGCCAGCCAGATGAGCAGCTTCAAGCTCGCGAGCGCGCAGGCCGCCACTGCCGAGCAGGAGTCCGCGAAGTCGGCCGCCGAGGCGAAGAACGCCGCCGAGCAGGCCGCCGCCGTCCGCACCGGCCTGCAGGCCAAGGCGGGTCAATTGCAGCTCCAGATCGCCGTGGTTAAGTCGCAATACAGATCTCTGACGCCGCAGCAGCGGACCACTCTCGCCGGGCCCGGCGGCGCTGTTCTCGCCGACTTCCCCATGCCGGACGCGCCGCCGCCGGGCATCGAGGAGCCCGCCGCGCCCCCGCCCGACGCCCCGCCGCCTTTCGAAGGCATACCCGCGCCGCCGCCACCGCCGATCTTCGGTGCCGGTGACCGCGGCAACGTCGTCCAGGCCGCGCTGAGCCAGGTTGGGTCGCCTTACGTCTGGGGCGGTGCCGCACCGGGCGGATTCGACTGTTCGGGACTGGTGATGTGGTCCTACCGCCAGGCCGGCGTCAACTTGCCGCACTCGAGCCAGGCGATGGCGAACGGCGGTCAGCCTGTCTCACTGTCGGACCTGCAGCCCGGCGACGTGTTGACCTACTACTCGGATGCCTCTCACGCGGGTCTCTACGTCGGCAATGGCATGGTGATCCACGCGTCGACGTACGGCGTGCCGGTGGCGGTGGTGCCCATGAACGCGGCGGGCCCGATTTACAACGCACGTCGCTACTGACCGCATCGTTAGCGGGCTCGTCGCCGCTGACAGTCCGCGGTATCGGTGGCTGTCGGTTCTGCTGTTCCTGGTGTTCATCGTCGAGCTGACCATCGCTGCGACCGTGCCGCTGCACGCGAGCGCGCCGACACACGACCAGATGCGCCCGGAGTCTGTGATCGCCGCAGACCGCACCGTTCGGCTGATCGGCCCAGCCGGCGACCGCCTGCTATCGCGTGTCGCGTTCACCATGGGCGCGGCCGTCGTCGCCGTCGAGGGTTTCTGGGGTACCGACTGGCCGCGTGACATCACGGTGGTCGCCACCCACGCGGACGAGGAATTCCGCACCGCCGCCGGCGGCGGACCGGAGTCCCAATGGGCCGACATCGCGGCCGTCGCCGTCGCAGACCGGGTCGACCCGGCGCACCGCATCGCGATCGGCCAGCGGATCGTGTTCGCGCCGGGGGCGGCCACGATGAGCGATTCGGCTCTGCGAATCGTCGTGACGCATGAGCTTTTTCACTATGCGGCGCGCGGCGACACCGCGATGGACGCACCCCGGTGGCTCACCGAGGGAGTGGCCGATTTTGTCGCCCGGCCACCGACGCCGGTGCCCGCCGACGCGCTGCCCGTTCCGCTGACGCTGCCGGCGGACGGCGACCTCGACCAGCCTGGGCCGGGCCGATCGTTAGGCTATGACCGCGCATGGTGGTTCGCCCGCTTTGTTGCCGACCTCTATGGGACGAGCACGCTAAAGGATCTCTACCTGGCCGCCTGCGGTTCCGGACACATGGGTGTGCCCACCGCCTTCCGTGTCGTGCTGGGCGCCGACCCGGCCGGTGTGCTCGCGCGCTGGCGCGTGTGGCTGACCCGCTAGATCGACGCGCTTGATTGACCCCGCTAGATTGAGCCATTGTGAGCCGGGTCCTGCTGGTGACGAACGACTTTCCACCGCGGCCGGGCGGAATCCAGTCCTATCTCGGCGAGTTCGTCGCGCGACTGGTGGATACCGGGGAACATTCGGTGACGGTGTACGCCCCGCAGTGGAAGGGCGCCGACGCCTTCGACGCCGACGCTGCGGGCTATCGCGTGGTGCGCCACCCGGGCACGTTGATGCTGCCCGGCCCCGCGGTCGACGCCCGGATGCGGCGGCTGATCGACGACGTTGGCGCGGACACGGTCTGGTTCGGCGCGGCCGCACCCCTGGCGCTGCTGGCCGGGCGAGCCCGGCAGGCCGGGGCGAGACGGGTGCTGGCCAGCACCCACGGACACGAGGTGGGCTGGTCGATGCTGCCCGTCGCGAGATCGGTCCTGCGTCGGATCGGCGACGACACCGACGTCGTCACCTTCGTCAGCCGCTATACGCGCTCCCGCTTCGCGCCCGCTTTCGGGCCTGCGGCCTCGCTGGAGTACCTCCCACCCGGGGTGGACACCGACCGGTTCAAGCCCGATCCCGGCGCCCGCCGCGAGTTACGTGACCGCTACCGGCTGGGGGACCGGCCCACCGTGGTCTGCCTATCCAGGCTCGTGCCGCGTAAGGGGCAGGACACGCTGATCAAGGCACTGCCGTCGATCCGGCACCGTGTCGACGGCGCGGCCCTGGTGATCGTCGGGGGCGGCCCGTACCTGGACTCCTTGCGCGCGCTCGCGCGGGGGTGCGGGGTGGCCGACCACGTGACGTTCACCGGCGGCGTGCCGGCAGTCGAGCTTCCCGCCCACCATGCCCTGGCCGATGTGTTCGCCATGCCGTGCCGTACCCGTGGCGGCGGGATGGACGTCGAGGGTTTGGGCATCGTGTTCTTGGAGGCTTCCGCGACCGGTGTGCCGGTGATTGCCGGCAGTTCGGGAGGCGCTCCGGAGGCCGTGCGGCAGAACGAGACGGGGCTCGTGGTGGACGGCCGCTCGGTGCCCGACACCGCCGACGCCGTCGTCGAGTTGCTGATCGACCTCGACCGGGCCGCCGCGATGGGCGAGGCCGGGCGGCGGTGGGTGATGGCCGAATGGCGCTGGGACACCCTGGCCGCCCGGCTGGCCGACCTGCTGCGCGCCTAGGGGTCAGTGGTCGTAGATGGCCGCGATGTCGGACGCGAACTTCTCGGCCACCACGTTGCGCTTGACTTTCAGCGTCGGCGTCAGTTCCCCGGTGTCCACGGTGAAGTCGACCGGCAGGATCCGGAACTTACGGATCGATTCCGCGTGCGAGACAGCCAGATTGGCCTTGGTCACGGCCGACTCGATCTCGGCGACCAGGTCAGGGTCGGTCGCCAGGTCGTCCACGGACGCGCCGGCCGGCTTGTGGTTGCGCTGTTTCCAGCCCCCGAATGCCTCCGGGTCGATCGTGATCAGTGCGCCGATGAACGGCTTGTTGTCCCCGACGGCCATCGCCTGGCTGATCAGGGGGTGGGCGCGCAGTTGATCCTCGAGCACCGCGGGTGCGACGTTCTTACCGCCGGCTGTGACGATGAGTTCCTTCTTGCGGCCGGTGATCTTCAGGAATCCGTCATGGTCGATCGCGCCCAGGTCGCCGGTCTTGAACCAGCCATCGTCGAACGCCTCGGCGGTGGCCTGCTCGTTGCGCCAGTAGCCGCTGAACACCACGCCGCCGCGCAGCAGCAGTTCGCCATCGGCGGCGATGCGAAGGCTGTTGCCGGGTACCAGGGTTCCGACCGTTCCGATCCTGACGTTGCCGACCTGGTTGACCGTGATGGCCGCGCTGGTCTCGGTCAGGCCGTAACCCTCGTGAATGGTGACGCCCGCTCCGCGGTAGAAGTGCCCCAACCGCGCTCCCAGCGGTGCGCCGCCGGAGACTGACGCGTGGCAGTCGCCGCCCAGCGCCGCGCGCAGCTTGACATATACCAGCCGGTTGAACACTGCATGTTTGGCACGCAGCGCCAGACCGGGTTTGCCGTTGTCGAATGCCTCGCTCCATTGCACCGCGGTCTGCGCGGCGAGCGCGAAGATCCGGCCCTTGCCGTCGTTGGCGGCGTTCTGCTCGGCGGTGTTGTAGATCTTCTCGAACACCCGCGGCACCGATACCACGATGGTGGGTTTGAACACCGCCAACATCGGCATCAAATTCTTGATGTCGCTGGTGAATCCGACGGTGACCTTGTTGGTGAACGCGGCCAGGGTCAGTGCCCGGGCCAACACGTGGGCCAGCGGCAGGAAGACCAACAGCCGTTGCCCCGGGCACAGCAGCGTCGGCAGGCATTCCTTGGTGCCACGGATCTCGTAGAGCATGTTGGAGTGGGTGAGTTGGCAGCCTTTGGGGCGTCCGGTGGTGCCCGAGGTGTAGATGAGCGTGGCCGGATGCGCGGCGCGCAGCGCGTCGAGCCGGGCGGTCAGCTCGCCCGGGTCGACCGACGCGCCCACGTCGGCGAGCTGCTCGAGCGCCCCGGGGCCGGAGCCGTTGATGAGCAGCGTCCGCCGCAGCGCAGGGAGGTCGGGGGTGAGTTCGGTGATGATGGACCCGTGCGTTTCGGACTCGGCGAACGCCAGCACCGCTTCGGAGTCCTGCAGCACCCATCGAACCTGCTCAGCCGACGAGGTCTCGTAAATCGGTACGGTCACCGCGCCCACCGACAGGATCGCCAGATCGAGGATCGCCCACTCGTAACAGGTCGCGGAGAAGATTGAGACCCTGTCGCCGGCTTGCACTCCGAGCGCGATCAAACCCGACGCGGCGCTGCGAATCTGGGATGCGGCCTCGGCGCACGTGACATCGGTCCACACACCATCGACCTGACGCTGGTAGATGACGAAGTTGGGGTCGTCGCGCTCGTGGGAGAAGACAGCCGCTGCGACATTGTCGCGCTCGCCGACGGTGAAATGAGCGGGCACACTGTATTCACGCACTCGATGACCTCGTTTCGCTGTTAATCTGCCGCAGTCGCAGTCGTGATGCAGCCGGATTGCCGCCTGCCAGCTTAATCGGCGGCCGCACGCTTCCCCCAACACGTTCATGGCGCAGGCGACGACGAGCCGTGGACCGCAGCCCCTCGGCCGGCGGCAGTTTGACGACGTGAGCGGGCACCCTGGATGCTGTCGGTGGCGCCCCAGAGCATGATCGAGGTCATCCACACGCTGAGCCTGATCATGGCGGTGGTGCCGGCGGCCGCGATCGTTGCCGCGTGGATTTTGCTGGGCCGTACCCGCGTCTGGCACACCGACCGGGAGGCCCGCCGTGGCAGCTGACCCTGCCGCCGCCACGGCGCGCCCGTCGCGAGTGCGGCGAAGGTTCATCGCGCTGCTGGTCGTCGGCGCGATCGTGAACTACCTGGATCGCAACACCCTCAGCATTGCCAACACCACGATCGCCTCGGGGTTGCGTTTGGACAACATCCAGATGGGCCTGCTGCTGTCGGCTTTCTCCTGGCCGTACGCGATCGCCAACCTGCCCGCCGGGTATCTGGTCGACAAGTACGGCGCCAAGCGGCTTTTCGGCTGGGCGGCGTCGCTGTGGTCGGCGGTCACCATGCTCACCGCCTTCGTCAGCTCCTTCGGGCCGCTGTATTCGCTGCGGGTAGCGCTCGGCATCGCCGAATCGCCGGCCTTCAACGCGGGGCTGAAAGTCTGCCAACGCTGGTACCCCGGCCGCGAGCGGTCCCGGGCCGTCGCGATCCTCGGCACCGGACCGCAGATCGCCAACACCATCGCACCCCCGCTGCTGACTGCTCTGCTGTTGACGATGACCTGGCGCGGAATGTTCTTCGCCGTCGGCGCCTTCGGGCTGGTGGTGGCCGTGGTGTGGGCGAAGGTCTACCGCGACCCCACCCCGGCCGAGGAGGCCGCGATCACCGGCACCGCGGTCCCCGCCGACTCCGAGAGGGTCACCCGGGCGGTTTGGTTGTCGCTGCTGGGCCAGCCGAACACCTGGTTCATGATCATCGGCGGGTTCGGCATCTCCTACACGGTCTGGGTGTACCTGACCTGGCTGCCCAGCTTCCTGCAGACCAACGTGGGGTTCAGCCTGAAGGCGGTCGGCGCGGTCGCGTCGCTACCCTTCCTCTGCGGCATCCTCGGCGTCCTCGCAGGCGGATATCTCTCCGCCGCACTGATCCGGCGCGGCACACGGCTCCTGACCGCCCGCAAGATCCCCATTGTCGGCGGCGCCGTGGCGTCCGCAACCTCGATGTTCCCGCTTGCCTACGCCCACCACACCGTTGCCGTCATCGCCCTGCTGTGCATCGGATACTTCTTCGCCCAGATGCCGATCGCTGTCGCCATGACGCTGGCCTGCGACTTGGCCGAACCCCATCAGGTCGCGTCGCTGGGCTCGATCCAGAACTTCGGCGGATTCCTCGGCGCGGCAACGGCGCCGCTGGCCACCGGCGTCATTCTGCAACGAACCGGCGGCAACTACACCCTGGTCTTCCTCCTCGCCGGCATCCTGCTGCTGATGGGCGCCGCCGTCTACGGGCTGTTCATCAAGGACCCGGCACCGCGCCCGCGCGAGATCGATGTGTGAAGCTGGTCCGATGAGCAGCATCCAGATTGCCGACCAGACGTACGTCGCCGTCACGGCACACCGGGTAGGCGCCGCGGTGGGCGATCCGTCCAGCTGGCGCCGATGGTGGCCGGACCTGCTCCTCGACGTGGTCGAGGATCGCGGCGAGAAGGGGATCCGCTGGACCGTGAGCGGCCCGCTGACCGGCACGATGGAAATCTGGCTCGAATCCATGCCGGACGCGATGGGCGGCGTGGTGCTGCACTACTTCCTGCACGCGGAGCCCACGGGCGTGGCCCCCGAGCGGGTGGCGAAGCTCAACCTGGCGAAAATCAATCACCAGCGTCGGGTGGCGGGTAAGAGAATGGCCTTCGAGGTCAAGACCACACTGGAGCGGTCGCGTCCCGTGGGGCTGGCCCCGGTACTTTGACCAGGTCCGGCCCGCGCGCGGAGTACCGTAAGCGACCGGAGGAACGGGGTCAGTGACCCGCTCGCGCGAGAGAGGGCAGCAACGAGGTGGCGGAGAAGACGACGCAGACCATTTACATCGACGCGGACCCGGCCACGGTGATGAAGGTGATCGCCGACATCGACGCATACCCGGATTGGATCTCTGAGTACACCGAGGCCGAGGTCCAGGAAAAGGACTCCGACGGGTACCCGAAGGTCGCCCGGTTCGTGCTGGACGCCGCCGTCCTCAAAGACACGATGGTCATGTCCTACACATGGCCTCGGGACCGCCGGTCGGTGAGCTGGACGCTGACGTCCGGCACGCTGCTGAAATCACTCGACGGCTCATATCGGTTGGTACCCAAGGGATCTGGCACCGAGGTCACCTACGAGCTATCGGTTGACCTCGCCGTGCCGATGATCGGACTGCTCAAGCGCAAGGCTGAGCGCCGTTTGACCGACACGGCGTTGAAGGACCTGAAGAAACGAGTCGAGGCTGAGTGAATCGCATGAATTCCGGACGCCTGTCCCGGCCCGGATCAGCCTCTTCGTCGGCAAGGGCGGAGTAGGAAAGTCCACGTTGGCGTGCGCCACCGCGGTCACTGCCGCCGCGGCCGGGCAGCGGGTGCTGGTGGTGTCCACCGACCAGGCGCATTCCCTGGGTGAGGTGTTGGGCGTCCCCGTACCGGCCAGCGGCGCGGGCGAGGTGGTTCGGGTGCTCACCGATCTGGACACCGGCGCCGGCGACGGAGGCGGCGGCCTGCTTGACGCGCTGGCCCTGGACACGCTCGCCCTGCTGGAGCGCAGGTGGCTCGAGGTGGTCGGCGCGCTAGAACGGCAGTTCCCGGAATCCGACGTGGACACCATTGCACCCCAAGAGCTTTCGGGTTTGCCGGGCGTGCAGGAGGTGCTCGGTTTGCATGCTGTCGGCGAATTTGCCGTCTCGGGACGTTGGGACCGCATCGTCGTCGACTGCGCATCGACCGCGGACGCGTTGCGCATGTTGACCCTGCCCGCCACCATCGGGCTGTACGTCGAGCGCGCCTGGCCGCGGCATCGACGGCTGTCCGGGGTCGCCGACGACGCCCGCTCGGCTCCGCTCGTCGACCTGCTGGAACGCATCAGTGCCAGCGCTGAGGAACTCGGCGGTTTGCTGGCCGACGGCGAGTGCGTCAGCGCCCACCTCGTGATGACGCCCGAGCGAGTGGTCTCGGCGGAGGCGGTCCGGACGTTGGGCGCGCTGGCGCTGATGGGCGTCCGGGTCGAGGAGCTGATCGTCAACCAGGTGCTCACCGAAGACGAGTCCTACGAGTACCGCGACCTGCCCGCCCACCCGGCCTTCGACTGGTACGCCGAGCGCATCGCTGAACAGCGAGCCGTCCTCGACGAACTCGAGACCAGCATCGGGGACGTGAAGATGGTGCTGACCGCACACCTGTCCGGCGAGCCGATCGGCCCCAAGGCGCTGGGCGCGCTACTCGACGGGGCCCGCCGTCGCGGTGAGTCGCCCCCGCCCGGACCACTGCGGCCGATCGTGGAGCTCGAATCGGGCTCGGGGCTTGGATCGATCTACCGGATGCGGATAACGTTGCCCCAACTCGACCCAGGCGCGCTGACGCTGGGCCGCGTCGATGACGACCTGATCATCAGCGTCGGCGGCTTGCGGCGCAGGGTGCGCCTGGCGTCGGTACTGCGAAGGTGCACGGTGGTGGACGCCAATCTTCGCCGCGGTGAGCTGACAGTGCGATTTCGACCGGATCCGGAGGTGTGGCCAACGTGAGCGGCGCCCACCCCGACATCGGCCCCGAGCTGCGCAGGCTCGCCCAGGCCATCCTCGACGGCATCGACCCCGCGGTTCGCGCGGCGGCCGCCTTCACCGCCGGCGGTGGAGCCGGTACCGGCCGCTGTCAGCAGGTGTGGTGCCCGGTGTGCGCGCTGGCCGCGTTGGCAAGCGGAGAACAGCACCCGCTGCTCACTGTGATCGCGGACCACAGTGTCGCCCTGATGGAGATGGTTCGCGGCATCGTCGGCGATGGCCGGGATGCCAGCGGTGCCCCCGGTGCAGGCGAGACCAGCGAGGCCGGCGAGGCCGGCGATGACGACGAGACGGGCGACGCCGGCGACGCCGCGCCCACGGCGGAACGCGGCGGCCGGGCGGCGACCCGGTATCAGTCCATCCCGATCAACGTCGAGGAGTGAACCCGGTCGTGCCGGTATGGTCCCGCGTCGCGGGTATCGGTACAGTTAGCGCAAATCACCGGCGACGCGGAGGGGAGGGTGGACCGTGTGGTACTGGCTACTCAAGTACGTCTTGCTTGGCCCGCTGCTCGCCTTGCTCGGCCGGCCGAGAGTCGAAGGCTTAGAACACGTTCCGCGGTCCGGGCCGGCGATTCTGGCCAGCAACCACCTTGCGGTCATGGACAGTTTCTACCTGCCGCTGGTGGTCCGCCGACGCATCACGTTCCTGGCCAAGGCCGAGTACTTCACCGGCAGGGGCCTCAAGGGGCGGTTCCTCGCCTGGTTCTACAACGCCGCCGGTCAGGTGCCGATCGACCGCACCAATGCCGACGCCGCACAGGCTGCCCTCCAGACCGCCGAACGGTTGCTGGGTGAGGGCAAGCTGCTCGGCCTGTATCCCGAGGGCACCCGCTCGCCGGACGGCCGGTTGTACAAGGGAAAGACCGGCTTGGCGCGGCTGGCTCTGAAAACCGGTGTTCCGGTGATTCCCGTCGCCATGATCGGCACCGATGTGGTCAACCCGCCCGGGACCACCATGCTGCGCCCGGGTCGGGTCACAGTCCGTTTCGGCAAGCCGATGGACTTCTCCCGCTTCGAAGGCCTGGGTGGCAACCGCTTCATCGAGCGGGCCATCACCGACGAGGTGATCTACGAGTTGATGCAGCTATCGGGCCAAGAGTACGTCGACGTCTACGCCGCGAAAATCAAGACACGCGGCGACCGGGCCCGGCCCGCAGACGAAGCGGACCGGATTCCTGACACTGCGGCCGGTTGACTGCCCTAGCCGGTCGGCCCGTCAGCCGGTGGCCGGCACCGGCGCCCGCAGTCGGATCCCCGAATCGATCGGGGCGTTCCCGGAGGTGACGGTCAGTCCGGCCACGAGGATCACCGAAAGGGCCCACCACACGTAGGACATTCCCGCGAGTTGGACCCACCATGCCGCGGTGTCTTCGTGATGCTCGGGAAGCAGGACGATCGGCGACCAGTGCGTGAGCGCCGCCCCGGCGATGCTGACCACCGCCAGGGCCGCGTTGCGGCGACGCCACGCCAGGATGCCTGTCACCAGCGCCGTCGGCAGCGCCCATACCCAGTGGTGCGACCACGACACCGGAGACACGACCAACCCGAACAGGGCGACGCAGATGACCGCGAGTACGGGTTCGCCTGCGCCCAACACTCGGCGGACAGCCCAGATGGTCAGCGCCAGCACCGCCAGCGATGCGGCCACCCACAGCAGGAAGCGCGGCTGCTCCCCGAGACCGGTGCGGGCCAGGGCACCGTTGATGTTCTGGTCGGTGTTGAGCGCCGCGGTGCCGATCCGATCAGTGTGGTGAACGGTATGAGTCCAGTACTCCACCGAGTCGTCCCACGCCAAGGCGAAGCCGACGAGCGTCGACGCCACGAAGCTGACCACCGCGGTCAGCGCCGCCCGGGTGTCGCGGTTGAACAGGAAGTAGAGCAGGAACACGGCCGGAGTCAGTTTCAGCGCAATCCCGACGCCCAGCAGCAGCCCGCGCGGCCACGGCGTGCGGCGGGGCACGCAGTCGGCGATCACCAGGGCCATCACCACGACGTTGATCTGCCCGAACCGGAAATTTGCAGCGATCGGCTCGAGCATCAGCGACGCGGGCGCCACAATGACGATGGCCAGCCAGCACCGGCGCTGCCATGCTGGGCCCGCCAGCACCGCCGACGTGCTCCAGACGTCGAGGCGGGTCAACACGATCACGGTCGACACCACCAGCAGCACCAGTGTCAGTGCCGTGATCGCGACGCTCGCGGCGGGCATGTGCAACCACGCGAAGGCGCTGAACGCGATCGCCGCCAGCGGGGGATAGGTGAACGGCAGATCGAGCCCGACGGGGGTGTGGAACGCCGTATTGCCGCGATAGAGCGGCCGTCCGTCGAGCCAGGCCCGGCCGCCCATCTGGTAGACGTCGATGTCGATGCGGTACGGCGTGTGCCCGAACAGGCGCCAGAGGGTGTAGCCGAGGGACGCGGCGGCCACCAGCCAGAGCAGGGACCACAGCAGCATCGGCGCGGTCGTGCCGCTGCCCACTGGAGTTCGCCGGTCGCCCATGTCGACATAGCGTAACGGCGTCGGCGTTCACGGCGTGGGCGTAGCGTCGCCTTGCCTCAGGACCGACCCTTGTCGCTCTAGCCATCGTCCGGCACGCCACTTATCGTGATCGAGAGGCGCGTCAGGGATTCATGCCGTCTCATCGCCGCCGACCAGGAAGCCGAACCCGATACGTGCCTCGCAACAGTGAGCCATCTTTCGTGACTGAAAGGGCACACGGGTGAAAAAGGACAGGGTCGAAGCCCTCAGTGACGGTGTCATGGCCGTCGCGATCACCCTGCTGGCGCTCGACCTCAACATCGACGCCAATTCGCCGGAACCTCTGACGACGCAGCTACGCGAGCAGTGGCCGTCGTTCGCCGCCTACGTGCTGAGCTTCTTCATTATCGGGACGCTCTGGCTCAACCACCACTATCTGTTCGTGGTCGTGAAAAGCATTGATCGACCGACTCTGACCTACAACCTTCTGCTGCTATTGCTCGTCGCCACCATTCCCTTCGCCACCAAGACCTACGCCGAGTATGTGCACCACGGTGGGCCGAACGCGCGCACGGCGGTCCTGCTCTACGGCGGCATCCTGCAGACAACAAGCCTGCTGTTCACTCTGATGCTGCGGCATCTGCTCCGGGCCCGACTCACCGATCCCCCACTGTCCCCCGGTGACGCGCGACGTCTGGTGCGCCAGAGATTCGTGAGAACCTTCGTCGGTCTGGTGTTGATCGCCGCCGGTCTGATCAAACCGATCTTGCTACTGATCCTTGGGATCAGCGCGATCCCGTACTACATGGGTCCGGGACTGTCGGCCGCGGTGATGCACCTTTCGCACCCCGGACTTCGGGGCGGGCGCTGGCGGGTGGAGAAGAAGCGGGTCGATTTGTTCAGCGACGCTGTCCTGGCTGTGGCGATCACGGTCATGGCGCTCTACCTCCACGTCGACAGCCACTCCCCGGACGCGCTGGCCACCCAGTTGCGCCAGCAGTGGCCGTCTTTCGCCGCGTTCGCGCTGAGTGTCTTCTTCGTCGGCACGGTGTGGCAGCATCACCACGGTCTGTTACGGCTCGCGACAGCGCTCGACCAATCGATGATGATCTACGGCCTGTTGATGCTGTTCTTCGTTGTCACCTTTCCCTTCGCCACGTACACCTATGCCGACTACGTCCTCGCGGGAGGAACGAACGCCCGCGTCGCCACGATGTTTGTCGGCCTTGTCCTGTACGGAATGTCCGCGAGCCTGTCGGCAACGCTGATCCACATCGTTCGCGCTGGACTCCTCGATCCCCGGTTTCCCCCGAGCCAAGGCCGACAGTTAATGCTGCGCTATCACGCCGGCGACATCCTTGGCGTTCCCGTCGTTGCCATAAGCCTGATCAAGCCGATCCTGGCGCTCCCACTCGGTCTGGCTCTCTTCGTTTATTTCGCGGGCCCCGGTTTGCGCGCGTTGAACATTCCCGGAGCGGGTGATGGCAGCCCGGAGGGGGCGGCCTGACGTTCATTGACGCTCCTTGCTCGCGCCCGTTCCGGCGCTCGCCGTCGCCCGCTTCTGGTGATGGCGGGCTCCTTGCTCGCGCCCGTTCCGGCGCTCGCCGTCGTCCGCCGCTGGTGATGGCGGGCTCCTTGCTCGCGCCCGTTCCGGCGCTCGCCGTCGCCCGCCTAGGCTCTCTGGGGTGCGGTACTTCTACGACACCGAATTCATCGACGACGGCCGCACCATCGAGCTCATCTCGATCGGGGTCGTGGCAGAGGACGGCCGTGAGTACTACGCCGTGTCCACCGAGTTCGACCCCGACCGCGCCGGCACCTGGGTTCGCGCCAACGTGCTGCCCAAGCTTCCGCCCCCGTCGTCGCAGCTGTGGCGATCCCGCAGGCAGATCCGCGAGGAGTTGGAGAACTTCTTCGGCGTCGCCAGCGCTGGTCCCGCCGACCCGATCGAGCTGTGGGCGTGGGTGGGGGCCTACGACCATGTCGTCCTGTGCCAGCTGTGGGGCCCGATGCCGGACCTGCCTCGGGCGCTGCCCCGTTTCACCCGTGAGCTGCGACAGTTATGGGAGGACCGGGGATCGCCCCCGATGCCGCCGCGGCCCCGAGACGCGCACGACGCGCTGGTCGACGCCCGCGATCAACTGCGCCGCTTTCAGCTGATCTCGGCGGCTGGCGCGGCGCATAACTGAGCCGTTTCGCCGTTGTTATCGCTGATCAAGCCCCGACCAGCCGGAACCGGCGCACGGCGCGGCCCGGTTACGATAGACCGATGAACTGGACCGTCGACATCCCGATCGACCAGCTGCCCTCGCTGCCGCCGCTGCCTGGCGACCTGCGGGCCCGCCTGGACGCCGCGCTGGCCAAGCCCGCCGCCCAGCAACCCAGCTGGCCCGCGGAGCAGGCGGCGGCCATGCGCACGGTCCTGGAAAGCGTGCCGCCGGTGACGGTGCCGTCTGAAATTGTTCGGTTGCAGGAACAGTTGGCCCAGGTGGCGCGGGGCGAGGCGTTCGTGTTGCAGGGCGGGGACTGTGCGGAGACCTTCACCGACAACACCGAGCCCCACATCAGGGGCAACATCCGCGCCCTGCTGCAGATGGCCGTCGTGCTCACTTACGGCGCCTCGATGCCGGTCGTGAAGATGGGCCGCATGGCGGGGCAGTTCGCCAAGCCCCGCTCGAGCGACACCGAGAC
>Ga0164296_1003923_pt1 | contig 13764 bp, 12 predicted proteins | sample GEODES057metaG_FD_113533 | JGI IMG/M metagenome (GOLD analysis project Ga0164296, IMG submission 113533) | Dystrophic lake water microbial communities from Trout Bog Lake, Wisconsin, USA - GEODES057 metaG | ecosystem: Environmental > Aquatic > Freshwater > Lake | place: USA: Trout Bog Lake...
ACTAGTCCGAGGTGAATGCGAAAGCGACTGTTGGGCTTTTGAGAGGGCGTTGTAATTTTTTCAGCCATATATCAACCTTAGAGATTTCGATGACTTGCATTTTCTCTGATAACCGCTATCTTTGTCAGTGGACGTTTGTGAAGTCTTTGGCAAACGTTTACGTTTTTATTAAACAAGGAGAGCATATGGAGCGGTCGAAGGCATTCGGCACAGCCCTGGCGTCAATACTTCTTGGTGGGGGAGCATTAGCACTTGCGGGGTACGCCCTCGCGAGTGCCACGCCTCATCAAGGTGCTTTGATGTGCCAGGCGACTACAACGGGGAACTGCACGCTGACCATCAGCTCGTTCCCTGACTCGCTGGCCGGTGAACACGGAAAGAGCGGTGGGGCACACCCCGACTGGGTTTCCTACTCGAACGACAACCTTGTCGCTCCCGCCAACACCACGGTCACGATGACTATTAACCAGTACGACTCGGGTGGCGCGCTCAACAACAAGGCCTTCTTCAGCCGCGTGTGGGGCACGAATGGTGGCACGGCTACCATTTCGACGCCGAACGCTGCCGGTACCTCGTACACGACGGCCACGGTGAGCAAGGTCGACGGCACCAACGTCGGTCACACCTTTACGCTGCGCGGTATTCCGGGTAACGGAACGCCGATCTTCGTCTCGGTGCCGCTGCCCGCGGACCCCGCGACCAACTCGGTCACCGTGGGTGACGCGACCTACAGCTCGCCGGTGAAGGTGACCTTCTCGTTCAAGACGGGCACCCCTGGCGTTTACGAATGGAACTGTGAGTTCCCCTGCGGTGGTTCACGCGAAGGCCAGTTCGGCTACGCGATGTCCGCCTACGGCTACATGTCCGGCACGCTGACGGTTAAGTAGGGATAGACATGGCTGAAATGAAAAACAAGGAAAATCTGAAGGGCATGTTCGCCACGTGGGTCATTTTGACCGTCGTGGGTGTCGCCATTGGTATCTGGGGCCCCGCCCGCTTGATGCCGCGTTCGATGAGCGACAATATGCACCTCACCATCTTGACCATGGTGGTATTCACCGTGGCCGCCGCTCCGGTGGCCGCCGGTGTGTACGCCGTTACCCTGCACGCACTGCGTCACTGGGTACACAAGGGTGACAACGTTCCCGCTCCGGCGGCCGAACAGACCCGTGAGAACGCAACGTTGACGGCGTCGTGGCTGATTGCCTCGACGGTGTTGACGGTGTTCCTCCTGATCTGGGGCCTCGGCGCCCTGGCCGTCGACAACGGCAGCGCTGGTCGCAACCCGTTGGTCGTCGACGTAACTGGTCAGCAGTGGCTCTGGACGTTCTCGTACCCCGGTTCGAACGTTCAGTCACCGACGCTGGTGTTGCCGGAGGGCCGTACGGTCGACTTCCACATCACTGCGCTCGACGTGACCCACGGCTTCTGGATCGCCAACATGGGTGTCCAGGTTGACGCCAACGTCGGCACCACGACGCAGATTCACACCACCCCCACGGCGCTTGGTCAGTTCGACATTCGCTGCACCCAATTCTGTGGCCTGAACCACGCGTTCATGGTGACGACCGGTGACGTCGTTACCAAGGCCCAGTTCAACAGCTGGCTGGCTTCACAGTCGCAGAAGGCATAGGAGACATCAATGACTTCAACACTTGAACACGCCGCGCACACGTCCGCACCTGAGGGTGGCGGACTGGCGCGTCGTCAGAACTTCCTCACCGCCATGATTGGTGGTGTGGTGTTCGCGTGGCTGGGCTGGTTCCTGGCTCACCACTTCCTCGACTCGTCGAGCCGTAACTTCTCGGACCTCGTCACGACGTCGCTGACCATTGGCTGGATCTTCGGCTTCTGGCTCGGCATCGGTGCCCTTAACGGACCCGGTCGCTGGTTGATCGGTGCGGACCACACCCGCGCTGACGACCTGTACTACGCCGGTGAGAACCAGGGACGCGCTCGCTACTGGAAGTACTGCACGGACCACAAGGTGGTCGGTGTACAGTACATCGTGATGACCGCCGTTCTCCTGGGTGCCGGTGGCATCCTGGCCATGGCGATTCGTACCGAGCTCATCGTTCCGGGTAACCACTTCGTCAACCAGCAGGTGTACAACGGCTTCGTTGCCGTCCACGGTATGTTGATGATTCTTGCCCTGATTGTCGCCGTTGCTGGTCCGTGGGCCAACTTCGTCGTGCCAATCATGTGCGGTGCTCGCGACATGGCCTTCCCCCGTTTGAACGCCTTGAGCCTCTGGACCCTCGTGGGTGCCGCTGGTCTGCTCCTGTCGGTGCTGGCCGTTGGTTCGCTCACCATGGGTTGGGTTGTTCTGGCGCCGATCGCGGACCAGGCCGGTGTCGGTATGGACTTCTTCGCCATGTCAATCATCGTCTTCACGGTTTCGACGACCGTGGCCGGTGTGAACACCATCTGCACGGTAATGACCATGCGCACCAAGGGTATGACGCTGGCGCGTCTGCCGATCTTCGTGTGGGCGTCCGTTATTGCCGCAGCCCTGGGCCTCTACGCCTTCCCCTACTTCTCGTTGGTGGAAGCGCAGACGCTGCTCGACCGTAACTTCAACACCAGCTTCTTCGTCGCTGGTGGCGGTGGTACGGGCTGGCTCCAGGCCAACCTGTTCTGGCTGATGGGTCACCCTGAGGTTTACGTCATCTTGCTGCCGGCTGTTGGTGCCTTGTTCGAAATCGCTTCGGTGATGTCGCGCAAGCCGGTCTTCAGCTACCGCACGGCTATTGCCGGTATGACCGGTCTCGCCGGTCTGTCGATTCTCGTGTGGGCTCACCACATGTTCACGACTGGTTGGGCCCCGACGCTGGGTGGTCCGTTCATGTTGACCACCGAGTTGATCTCGATCCCGACGGGTCTGTTCTTCCTCGTCATCATCGGTACGATGTGGCGCGGCAACGTGTGGATGAAGCTGCCGACAATTTGGCTCTTCGGCTTTATCTTTAACTTCATCATCGCCGGTATTACTGGTATCTACCTGTCGGACATTCCGATCGACAACCAGCTGCACGGCACGATGTTCGTTACCGCTCACTTCCACTACGTCTTCGTCGGATCGGTGCTCTTCGGTGCCATCGCCGCCCTGGCGTTCTGGTACCCGAAGGTCACTGGTCGCTTCCTTGACGAGACCATGGGCCGGATTTCCTTCTGGCTGGCCTTCATCGGTGTCCAGGTGACGTTCTTGGCCATGTTCGTTTCGGGTCTGCGTGGTATGCCACGTCGCTACTCGAGCTACAGCCTGATCTTCGAACACACCAACTTCATCACCACGATTGGTGCCTACATGATCATGGCCGGCATGCTGGTCTTGCTCGGTGCGGTCGTTCGTTCCTGGAGCCACGGCGAGCCTGCTGGCCCCAACCCCTGGCACGCCAACTCGCTGGAGTGGCTCGTTCCGACGCCACCGCCACTCGAGAACTTCGATGTGCTGCCTGTGATTACTGAAGACCCCTACAACTACCGAGAGGAACTGGTGCGTTCATGAGTATCGACACCCACGCCGAGCACGATGCCCAAGGGCATGGTGGCCACGATGGTGGACACCACGAGCCACCAGAAGTAGTTGACGCGCGCCAACGGATGGCCATCTGGCTGTTCATTGGCGGTGACATCATCACGATGTCCGCGCTGCTCTTCACTTACCTGTACCTGCGCGGTGTCAACACCGGTGGCCACTGGATGTCGATGGTGGGCTACCAGGGTCACAGCTACGCTTGGTTCGAAAACGCGCTGAACAGCTCGGCCGGCTTGCCGTCACCGACGTTGATTCACGTGGGAACGTTGTCGGCTGGTCTCAACTGGTTCGTAACGGCCCTGACGGTCGTGAGCGCTGCCATTGTGTGGGCGGCGGAGAAGAGCCTCCGGGCCACGAAGAATGCCAAGAACTACTCGGCGCTCTCCTGGCTGGCGGTGCTGGTGACGGTTGTTGCCATTTTCTTCACCATCAAGCAGCTCCACAACATCCCTTCGATCTTTGTCGCGCAGAACGACTCGCAGACCATGTCCTACACGGCCTATGACTCCACCATGATGGTGATCATTGGCTCGGGCATGATCCACTTGTTCCTGCTGGCGTTCCTGGGTGTTGGTCTCGCCATCCGCTCGGCCCGCGGTGCCATCAACGGCACTAAGTGGTTCCAGGCCCGCCTGGTTCGACTGTTCTGGGTCTGGGTTGCCGTCTCCGCCGTGATCATCTCGGCAGTTACGACTACAATTAACACCATCCACTAAGACACAGCTTCTGGTGGATGCCGACGATAACGTCGGCATCCACCAGGACTGTCGTGAAGCGGGTCCCGTGAGGCCCGTACGACAGGAGAGACATGACGAACGATGTACCACGCCAGGACCGCGAACGCGGCCTGGCGTTTTTTGCAAAAAGCCAACTATTGAGCGCTGACGACGTGGCCCGCGCGATGAAGCGCATGGCCCACGAGATCATTGAACGCAACCAGGGAGTCGAGTCGCTGCGCGTTGTTGGACTTCAGCGCGGGGGAGTGGCCATCGCTGAGCGCCTGGCCGCACTCTTGACTGACATTTCTTCTTCGCCGGTGGAGGCGTCGGCCCTCGACGTGTCGTTCTATCGTGACGACATCGGGGTTAATCCGCTCAAAGAATCCTCGTCCACCACGGTGCACGGGGATCTCGCCAGTAAGACGGTCGTCTTAGTGGACGACGTGCTCTTTACCGGTCGCACTATTCGAGCCGCCCTCCAGGCACTGACCGACTGGGGTCGTCCCGCGGCGGTGCAGTTGGCCGTGCTCGTTGACCGCGGGCATCGCGAGCTACCTATCCGCCCCGATTTTGTCGGGAAGAACCTTCCGACGTCGCGAACTGAACAAGTTCGCGCCACTCTCGATGGTGTCTGGTTGGGCGAGCGGAGCGACGCATGAGTCTGCGCGGCGAAAACCTTCTCACGCTGGCCGGCGTTTCCCGCGAGGCCATTCTCGAGGTCCTCGACACGGCCGAATCCTTTGTCGAGGTAAATCAGCGGACCATTAAAAAGGTGCCCGCCCTGAAGGGTCGGGTCGTCGCCTCACTCTTCTTCGAAGAGTCTACGCGCACCCGTCTCAGTTTCGAAACCGCGGCCAAGCGCCTGGGGGCCGACGTCGTCTCGCTGGCGGTGGCGTCGAGTTCGGTCAAGAAGGGTGAGTCCCTTCGCGACACCATCGCCACTATCGACGCCCTCGGGCTAGACGCAGTCGTACTTCGTCACAAGTCCTCCGGTGCCGCCTTGCAGGTCAGCCGCTACGTGCCTCACGTGCGAGTCATTAACGCCGGCGATGGTCTGCACCAACACCCCACCCAGGGACTGCTCGACGTCTTTACGGTTCGCCAGATCCTGGCTGAACGCCAGGGGGTCCAGGGTGCCGAAACGGGGGGCGAACTCTTCGCCGGCCTTCGCGTTCTGATCGTTGGCGACATTCGTCACTCTCGCGTGGCGCGCAGCGACATTGCGGCCTACACGGCCCTCGGCGCCGAGGTTCGCGTCGCCGCACCGGGCACCCTGTTGCCGAGCGACCTTACGGGTTGGCCGGTCACCGTGGTCGAAGACTTCGAAGAAGCGCTGCAGTGGGCTGACGTGGTGGGACTACTGCGCCTCCAGAACGAACGGGGCACGGGGTCTTTCGTGCCGACACTGGATGAGTTCACGTTCACTCACGGGCTGACCGAGGAGCGGGTGGCGCTCCTCCGTCCGTCGACCATCATTTTGCACCCCGGTCCCATGAACCGTGGCGTGGAGATCGACTCCCGGGTCGCCGACCTCGAGCGTTCGTACATGACGCGCCAAGTCGCGAACGGTGTGCCAGTGCGCATGGCCGTGTTGTATCTCAGTGTTGCCGGAACTAAGGAGTTGGCATGACGTATCTCATTCGCGGCGGCACCGTCGTGGGGCCGACCGGCACCACAGTTGCGGACGTTTTGATTCGCGACGGCATCATTGCCGAGGTTGGACCGGGTCTCGACGCCACCGGCGCCACGGTTATCGACGCCAGCGGTTGCTGGGTCGGACCGGCCTTCGTCGACCTCCACACGCACCTGCGCGAGCCCGGTCGCGAGGCCGCTGAAGACGTCGCGTCAGGCGCCCGCGCTGGTGCCCTCGGTGGCTACGGCGCCCTCGTCGCCATGCCTAACACCGAACCGGCCCTCGACAGCGTGGCCCTGGTGTCCTACGTCTTGGCCCAAGGCGCCAAGACGGCCCTCGACATCGCCGTGGCCGGCGCCATCACCGTTGGTCGCCAGGGGACCCACCTCGCTCCGATGGCCGAATTGGCCTCACTCGGTGTGCGTCTCTTTACCGACGACGGCAACGGCGTCCAGAACCCCCTCGTGATGCGTCGCGCCATGGAGTATGCCGCGCCGCTCGGGGTCCGCCTGGCCCAGCACTGCGAAGACGAGTTTCTCGCTGCCGGTGGGGTGATGAACGAAGGACCATTAAGTGCCCGTCTCGGCCTCGTGGGTCGTCCGGCGCTGGCCGAAGAACTGATGGTCCTGCGCGACATTGAGATTCTTCGTCTCGTCGGCGGCAAACTGCACTTCTTGCACTTGTCAACGGCGAGGTCGCTCGCCATGGTGAGTGCGGCTCGCCGTGAGGGACTCGACGTCACGGCCGAAGTAACACCGCACCACATCACCCTGAGCGACGAGGCCTGCGCCGAGTTCGACCCGCAGTTCAAGGTCCACCCACCACTTCGTGGCGTCGACGACGTCGCGGCCTTGCGCGCCGCCCTGACGACTGGTGTCATCGACGCCGTGGCCACCGACCACGCGCCGCACACGCCGGAGTTGAAGGACTTGCCCTTTGACGAAGCGCCGGCCGGCATGCTCGGACTCGAGCACGCAGCCGCCTTGACCTTCGAGGCCCTCGGGCCGTCGCCGGACCCGGTCACGTTCTTCTCGCTCCTGTCTCGCGGACCGGCTCGCGTCGCCCAGCTGCGCGCCAGTGACGATCGCGTCGGCCTCAGTGCTCACGGCGCCAGCATGGTGGCCGGTGAGGACGCCAACGTGGTGATCTTTGACCCCACCGTGCAGTGGCGAGGCGACAAGAACGCCCTGGCCTCTCGCGCCACCAACACCCCCTACGACGGCCGCGCGCTCGTCGGTAAAGTTCGTACCACCATCGTCAAGGGCCGCCTCGTCGTCCACGAAGGAGCACTCCAGTGATTCGCCCACCCGCACTACTTGTTTTGGCCGACGGCACCTCCTTCGAGGGCTACGCCGCGGGCCATTTGCCGGCCACGGGCGTCACTACCGGTGAGTTCGTCTTTAATACGGCCCTCAGCGGTTACCAGGAGGTCATCACCGACCCCAGCTACGCCGGTCAGGTCATTACCTTCACCTACCCCCACATCGGTAACTACGGCGTGACGGCCGCCGACGACGAGGCTTCCGTGCCGCACTGTCGCGGCATCGTGGTGCGCGACCTCGCCAAGGTGCCCTCGAACTGGCGCGCCACCGGCGCGCTCGAGGCCCTCTTGGTGCAGCACCGGATCCCCGCCATCGTGGGGATCGACACCCGCCGCCTGACTCGCCACCTGCGCAGTCACGGCGCCTTGCCCGGCGCCTTCGGTCACGCCGACGAGTCCGTTATTCGCGCCGCCGCGGCCAGTGCCGTCGGTACCGACGCCACTGACTTCGTGACCCAGGTCTCGACGCCCGTGGCCTACGAGCGTGGTGCTGGTGATCTGCACATCGTGGCCTTCGACTACGGCATTAAGACGACCATGGTGCGTCAATTGGCCGAACGTTTTCGCGTCACCGTTGTGCCCGCGAGCACCAGCGCTGACGAGGTCCGCTCACTGCAGCCCGACGGCGTGTTCCTCTCGAACGGCCCCGGCGACCCGGCCGCCCTCGCGCCCCAGGTCGACGTGGTTCGCTCCCTCGTGGGTACCGTGCCAATCTTTGGTATCTGCCTCGGCCACCAGCTGTTGGCGACGGCGCTCGGCGCGACCACGATGAAGTTGCCCTTCGGTCACCACGGGTCGAATCACCCCGTCCACGACCTGGCGACTGGCCGCATCGAAATCACGGCCCAGAACCACAACTACGCCGTGACGCCCGACTCGCTCGAGCGAGGCGTCGTCAGTCACATCAACCTCAATGACGGCGTCATCGAGGGTGTGGCCGCGGCGGCGGAACGCTGCTTCTCGGTGCAGTACCACCCGGAAGCGGGCCCCGGCCCCCACGACGCCCGCTACCTCTTTGATCGCTTTGACACCCTGCTTCGCACCGGCCGCCTGGAGAGTAACTAATGCCTCGTCGTACTGATATCAAGACCATCATGGTGATTGGCTCCGGGCCGATCGTTATCGGCCAGGCCTGTGAGTTCGACTACTCCGGCACCCAGGCTTGCCAGGTCCTGCGCCAAGAGGGCTACCGCGTCATTCTGGTCAACTCCAACCCGGCCACCATCATGACCGACCCGGCCACGGCCGATGTCACCTACGTGGAGCCCCTCGACGTGGACGTCGTCACCGACATCATCGCCAAGGAGCGCCCCGACGCGCTGCTACCCACGCTGGGTGGTCAGACCGCACTGAACCTCACGATGGAACTAGTCGCCAAGGGCGTTCCCGAGCGCTACGGCGTTGAGGTCATCGGCGCCCGACCCGAGGCCATCTCGACGGCCGAAGACCGCGAGCTCTTTAAGGCCGCCATGGCCGACATTGGACTGGCCGTGCCGGTCTCGGGCTTCGCCCACTCAGTCGAGGAGGCCCTCGAGATTGCCGAGGGCATCGGCTACCCGATCATTATCCGCCCCTCCTTCATCCTCGGTGGCGCCGGTACGGGTATTGCTCACACGCCCGAGCAGATGCGCCAACTGGCCCACGAAGGCATCGAAGCCTCGCCGGTGCGCGAAATCCTCGTTGAGCAGTCCATTGCCGGATGGAAGGAGTACGAGCTCGAGGTCATGCGCGACAAGGCCGACAACTGCATCATCGTCTGCTCCATTGAGAACTTCGACCCGATGGGCGTACACACCGGTGACTCCATTACCGTGGCGCCCCAGCAGACCTTGTCGGACGTCGAGTACCAGGAGATGCGCGACGACGCTTTCGCTGTCTTGCGCCGCGTCGGCGTCGAGACCGGTGGCTCGAACGTACAGTTCGCCGTTAATCCGGTCAACGGCGAGCGCCTCGTTATCGAGATGAACCCCCGCGTGAGTCGCTCCTCGGCCCTGGCCTCAAAGGCCACGGGCTACCCGATCGCCAAGATCGCGGCCCGCTTGGCCGTGGGCTACACCTTGGACGAGATTCAAAACGACATCACCAGCGTCACCCCGGCCAGTTTCGAGCCGACCATTGACTACGTCGTGACCAAGATTCCCCGCTGGGCCTTCGAGAAGCTGCCCGGGGCCACCCCCGAGCTGGGCACCCGCATGCAGTCGGTGGGCGAAGTCATGGCCATTGGTCGCACCTTCGCCGAATCACTGCAGAAGGCTATTCGCTCCCTCGAGCAGGGTCGCATTGGCTTCGTGCCGGCCGACGACACGGAGTTCGCTGACCTGGATGACGAGACGCTGTGGCACAAGTGCATTGTCGCCACCCCCGAGCGCCTCTACGCGCTGCACGAACTGCTTAGCCGGGGCATCAAGGAAGAAGAAGTCGTTCGCCGCACCCGCATTGACCGCTGGTTTGTGCATGAATTGGCCGACCTCGTGGAAATGGGTCGCGAAATTCGCAACGAAGTGGACGTCGCTCATCTCGACGGTCGCGGCTGGCGCCGCCTAAAGCAGCGCGGGTTCTCCGACACCCAGATTGCGGCTCTGACGGGACGCGACGTGGCCGACGTGCGAGATCTGCGTGTGGCCGCCGGTGTCTCGACGACCTTTAAGACCGTGGACACCTGCGCCGCCGAGTTCAGTTCGCTAACGCCTTATCACTACAGCACCTACGAGGACGAGAGCGAAGTGCGCTCCTCGAGTCGTGACCGGGTGCTCATCCTCGGCTCGGGTCCGAACCGCATTGGTCAGGGCATTGAGTTCGACTACTGCTGCGTCCACGCCTCGATGGCGCTGCGCGACATGGGCTATGAAACCGTCATGGTGAACTGCAACCCCGAGACCGTCTCGACGGACTACTCGACCTCGGACCGCCTCTACTTTGAACCATTGACGCCCGAGGACCTCGCTGAAGTGTTGGCCGCCGAAACGGCCGCCTGCACCGACGGGGCCCGTATTGCTGGTGTGGTGGTCTCCCTCGGTGGACAGACCCCCCTCAAGCTCTCGCACAGCATCGACCCGAGCCTGGTGCTCGGCACCCCGGTGGCCTCGATCGACCTGGCCGAAGACCGCGAGCAGTGGTCCCAGCTCTGCAGCAACCTCGGTCTGCTGCAGCCGCCGGGAGACGTGGCCTTGACGTTGCCCGAGGCCGTCGCCATCGTCGACCGCATTGGCTTCCCCGTCCTGGTGCGTCCGAGCTACGTGCTCGGTGGCCGCGCCATGGAGATCGTCTACGACCACGAGGCCCTGGCCCGCGTGATGGCCGACCTCACGAGTGCCCACGGTTCACTCGCTCGCGAGGGTGGCGTTTCCCAGAGTCGTCCGATTCTCCTTGACCGATTCCTCGAGGACGCCGTTGAAGTCGACGTCGACGCCGTGCGCGACCAGTCCGGTGACATTTTCATCGCCGGTGTGATGGAGCACGTCGAAGAGGCTGGTGTGCACTCGGGTGACTCGGCCTGTGCGCTGCCACCCCAGACGCTCAGTGCCCACGTGGTTGAGACCCTTCGCGCCAACACTCGCGCCATCGCCGAGGCGCTCGGCGTCGTTGGCCTCATCAACGTCCAGTACGCCGTGAAAGACGAGACGGTCTACGTGCTCGAGGCCAACCCTCGCGCCAGCCGCACGGTGCCCTTTGTCGCCAAGGCGACCGGTGTGCCATTGGCCCAGGTGGCGGTGCGCGTGATGATGGGCGAGACCTTGGCGACCATGCGCGAGGCCGGCCTCGTACCGGCCGATACCCCGATGCCGAACTACGTCAGCGTCAAGGAAGCCGTGTTGCCCTTCAACCGATTCCCAACGGTCGACACGTTGCTCGGGCCCGAAATGCGCTCGACCGGTGAGGTCATGGGTATTGGTGAGAGTTTCGGTATCGCCTTCGCCAAAGCCCAGCTGGCTGCCGGCACCCGTCTACCCGACGGAGGGCAGGTCTTCTTCTCGTTGGCCGATCACGACAAGGAACTGGGCCTCACGGTCGCCCAGGAACTGCGCGATCTCGGCTTTGATCTGGCCGCGACGGCCGGCACGGCCGACTTCCTCGAGTCTCGCGGCGTCGCCGTGCAGACCCGCGTCGGCAAGATCGGTGAGTCCGAGGGCCACGACACGGCCTCGTCACTCATTGCCAACGGCAATGTGCAACTGGTCATCAATACGCCCTCGGGTCGCACGGCTCGCGCCGACGGCCAGGCCATTCGCACGGCGGCGACGGTGCACAAGGTGGCCTGTCTGACCACGATGAGTGCAGCCGTGGCGGCGGTTAAGGGCATTGCCGATTCGCGCGCCCACGGCTGGAGCGTTCGCTCCCTGCAGGAACTGCACGGATGAATTCCAGTACCCGCGTCGGAGAGGTCGGGCTACGGTCATTTGTCTTGACCGCGGCCGGCACGGCCGGTCACGGCGACGAACTCGCCGGCTACGGTGACCTGGCCACGCTCGGGGCAGTGGTGACGAAGTCACTGGCCGCGTTTGAGTGGGAGGGGAACCCCGCGCCCCGCGTTGCGGCCTCGGGGGCCGACATGCTCAACGCGGTCGGCCTCGCGGGACCGGGCGTTGCCGCCTGGCGCGAGACCTACCTACCGAAGCTACGGCGCCGTGGCGCCGACGTCGTTGGCTCCGTCTGGGGCCGCACGACCGAGGAGTTCGCGAACGCCGCGGCCGCGATGAACGGCGCCGAGATTGTGGCGTTGGAAGTCAACGCCTCCTGCCCGAACCTCGAGGGTCGAGCAGGGATTTTCGCCCATTCGGCGACGGCCACGGCGGCCATCGTGACGGCCGCGCAGGCCGCCAACGTGCCGCTCTGGGTGAAATTGAGCCCCAATACGCCCGACCTACTCGACATTGCCGCCGCCGCCCTGGAATCGGGGGCGAGCGCGCTGGTGTTAACGAACACGGTGCTCGGACTCTCAATTGATATCGAACACCGTCGCCCGTCGCTCGGCAATGGTGGCGGCGGTCTGAGTGGCCCAGGCGTGTTACCGGTGGCCCTACGTGCCGTGTACGAATGTCGAAAGGCGTTCGCCTCGGTGCCCATCGTGGGCGTCGGGGGAGTGGCCAGCGGAGATGATGCCATCGCGATGCTGATGGCCGGCGCCAACGCCGTCGAAGTCGGCACGGCTTCTTTCGCCGATCCCCGTGCGCCGTGGCGCGTGCAACGTGAAGCACTGCGTTGGATGAAGAAGCACAACATCAACGACCTCAACGAACTCATAGGAGCGGCTCATGGCTGATTCATTCGGACAGCGCCTGCTCGATCGCGCGGCCGACCTCGGCCCGCTTTGTGTCGGGATTGACCCGAGCAGCACGCTGCTTACGCAGTGGGACCGCAACGACAACGCCGACGGCTTGGAGTTTTTCTCGTTGGCCGTCTTAGAGGCCGCCATTGGTACGGCGGTCGCCATTAAACCGCAGATTGCCTACTTCGAGCGCTTCGGCGCCGCCGGGTACGGCGTCCTCGAGCGACTGTTCAAAGAGGCCCGTGACGCCGACGTGTTGATTATCGCTGACGCCAAGCGCGGCGACATTGGTCCCACCAACGACGGCTACGCCAGCGCGTGGTTGGACGACCGTTCGCCCCTGTGCGCCGACGCCCTGACCGTTAGCCCCTACACCGGCATGGGCGCACTGCACCCCTTCTTTGACCGGGCTCGCGATGGCAAGGGCATCTTCGTCCTCGCGGCCACCTCGAATGACGAGGGGCGCGAACTGCAGCGGGCTCGCACCGCTAATGACGAAGCGGTCGAGGACATGATTTTGCGTCAAGTGGCCGAACTCAATGAACACGTCGACGGCCTCGGCAGCGTGGGCGTCGTCCTCGGGGCCACGCGAACCCGGCCGCAGTTTGATCTGGCGCAACTGCGCGGTCCCTACCTCGTCCCCGGCGTCGGCGCGCAGGGTGCCACGCCGGAGCAGGTCGGCCGACTCTTCGAACGTTGCCCCAAGGGCAGCGTCATCGTTAACGTCTCGCGCGCCATTTTGCAGGCCGGTCCAGAGCGGGCCAGTCTGCGCGACGCCGCCAAACGCTGGCGCGATGATTTAGCCCAGGCCCTCTAGCGCTGGACCAGGTACGGGGGCTAGTGTCAAAGACGTGGCCCCTATTCCTCCTTCACTGACGCAGGAACAGCGCGTCGAGGCCTCGCGCGCCGCCGTGGCGAATCGACGCCGCCGGGCCGAGGTCAAGAAGCTCGTAAAGAGTGGTGAACTCTCCCTCGAGGAACTCTTCGCCTTGGCTGACGTCGAAGACTGTGTCGCCCAGATGCGCGCCTACGACCTCATTAGCGCCCTGCCCGCCATTGGCGAGGTGAAGGCCGCTCGCATCATGGCGACCGCCGACATCGCTCAGACCCGACGCATTCGCGGTTTGGGGCCTCGCCAGCGCGAGCAACTGTTTCGTGCCCTTGTCCGCTGAACCACTGGTCGTCGTCATAGTCGGACCCGGTGGTGTCGGCAAGGGTACTGTCGTTCGCTCCCTGTTGCAGCACGATGATGCACTCTGGCTCTCGCGCAGTTGGACAACGCGAGCC
>Ga0164296_1003924_pt1 | contig 13762 bp, 22 predicted proteins | sample GEODES057metaG_FD_113533 | JGI IMG/M metagenome (GOLD analysis project Ga0164296, IMG submission 113533) | Dystrophic lake water microbial communities from Trout Bog Lake, Wisconsin, USA - GEODES057 metaG | ecosystem: Environmental > Aquatic > Freshwater > Lake | place: USA: Trout Bog Lake...
ACTTCCAAATTGATTTCTCTGCTGAGAAATAAGAACGAGTAGCGTATTCTTATTGGCATAGTTAAGCATTTTGACTGCATGTGTCATATCCTTTGCTTCTGCACCAATTTGCTTGGTGTCTTCAAGTTTCTTCAAATCAGAACTATCTTTTTCAAAATAGATTGCAGGCAATAGGGCAGATATAGAGTCTACAACAATAATATCTACTCCTGCTTCCATAAGTTGTTGTGCAACATCAACCATATCATTAATAGATTTAGCTGGAGAATAAATAAGAGATTCTGAATCTACACCAAGACAAGCTGCCCATGCTGGATCATAAGAAGCTTCTGCATCAATCCATGCACAAGTTTTTCCTGCTTTTTGAGCTTCACCAATCATTTGCAAACAAAATGAAGATTTGCCAGCGGATTTATTTCCCCAAATAAGAACTTGACGGCCAAAACCTAAGCCACCCTTCAAAGCCATTGTTAAACCAATACTAGGTGTCTTTTGTTTTTCTACGTTTACTGTTGTTGCTAGTTGTAGCCTTGCTCTTGTTTTTGGATCTAGTTTTGCTAGAATCTCTTCCGTTATCATGTAAACTCTTTTCTAATTCAACTGCTACTTCTTTAATTTGTTCGTTACGACTTGCTGACAAAGCATCTATTAGAAGATAGATTGCTTTTTCATCCTCTGCTCTAATAACCAGAAGATATTCGTTCTCCGTTCCTTTAAGTACATAGGAGTCAGCCATATACTTATATTATACACTATTAGGCAGGGTTATTTTCTGTTTCTGCTGATGAATCTTCCTCTACTGGAAGAACTACATCTGCAAGTTCAAAAGTAACTACCTTTGTATCTGGATCTTGGTTTACCGCAATATTTTTTCCACCATAATTTGCGATAAGGTTATCTAGCGGTACAGATACTGGACCCAAAGAAAGGATGGAAGCAAGAATCTGCTCCACGCTAATCTGCACTCCTGGATCATCTGAAGTGTTTTGCACTTCACTGTTATTCATTTCTTCTGTCATTTTTATTGCTCCTGTTCAATATCTGATACTGTAAATTTTACTGCCAAAGTCATAGGATTTTGATCTGCCTCAATATACTTATTATCATACTTAGACATTAACTCTTGAATTGTAAGTTCAACAGTACCCCCCATCTTATTAAGAAGAATTATTGCTAACTCTCTAAAATCAATAGACTGATTAGGAGTCAATCCATTCTTTATTTCATTAGAAACATTATTAAAAATATTATCCATTTTTAAATCACCTCCTTTACATATAGTGTGCCATCATCCATTTTAGAAATGGCTGGGTCACAAATCATTCCTGTTCTCATTTTACCGAGAGCTGTAGAATAAAACTTTGGAAAAGCAATGACACGCTCAAGATTTTTATCAGCATCTGACAAAATAATATGTGCCATCATTTTATTTGCTTTAGTCTTATAATGTGTAAAGTCTATCACAAGTCTTTTGCCTGTGTCAATCTTTAATTTATCACGATATAACCAATGAACAAATGTGTCATCAATCTTATTAACAACATCATCAATAGTTACATATCTGTGAATACGATTATCTCCCACTAAGAAGAAATACATCATTCCTGGCTCAATCTGAGTATTGACTTCATGGAAAATACCAATAGAACCTGTGTCATCAACAAGTTCAACACGAGACCATGTTGGTCCTTTTTTAATTGATTTAACCATAGCCAAAAGGACGAAACAACCTTCTTCAAGAAACTCTTCAAGTGGATTAACCTGTGCTTTAATTGCAGGACTTAGTTTACCTGTATCAAACTTTGGAATACCTAGATATTCATAAAGATTTTCATTTTCATTGCCAGTTAAAGGATTATCTTTAAATGATGCAGCACCAATTGCATTTAAGGAGTCTATTGCTCTTGAATTGATACCACTTCCCTTTAATCCCGCAACTCCTTGAAAATGTTTCATTGACTTATATGGTCGAGTTGCTATAATTTTGCTTCCCACTTTATGAGAAATAAACTTAATATCGGATAGACCAAACCTTAGCGAATTCCCTTGGATACTAAAATCAAGTGCTGATTCGTTAATATGTGGGAGCAATACTTTAATGCCCAATCGTTTAGCTTCCAGCAAATAGTCTGTTCTCGCATCCTTATCGTTTTCATTCTTAAGAATGGCAAACATAAATTCAAGAGGATAATAATGTTTGAGCCAAGCAGTATAATAGCTAAGCATAGAATATGCAATAGCGTGAGAACGGTTAAAAGAATAGCCAGCATGGGCTTCAAAATCATGCCAAAGCTTCTCTGCATCTTCCCTTGTGATGTGTTGAGAAGCACCCGTAACAAATTGCTCTCTATACTGATCAAATTCACTAGCATCTCTTTTTTTTCCAATAATCTTTCTAACTTTATCAGCATCTGCCCACGACATACCGCCTAGGTACACGCAAGCCTGCATTACCTGCTCTTGATAAATAATAACTCCGTATGTACGCTTTGTAAACTCTTGCATAATTGGGTGAGCATATGTAGTCATTTCTTCACCACGCTTACGCCTTATATAAGATCCTCCGACTGTATTCATGGCTCCTGGACGTACTAGGGCATTTGAAGCAGCAAGGCCTTCAAAGTTATCTACGCCCATCTTCATCAAAAGATTAGTGTATGGTGTTGCTTCTGCTTGGAATACACCTTTGGTAAAACCATCTGATAGATCTTTAAATACTTTAGGGTCATCTAGTGGAATATCTTTAAGTATGATTTCTTTGCCTTTATTATTAATAATAGTAATTGCATCATCAATCACAGAAAGAGTATTAAGGCCAAGTACGTCAAGTTTAATTAGTCCTAGATCTGCTGTCTGCTCCATGTCATACGCAACCACTGGAATGCGACCTGACACATCATTGCTAGGGTCTTTGCGTGTTTCAATAGGAACATACTTGCTAATATCATCTTTGGCAACTACAACTCCAGCAGCATGCATACCATTGGAACGAATTCGTCCACGCAATTGTGATGCAAATTTAATTACTTCTGGATATTTTTGTCTAAACTCCAATGTTGATGAGCTTGACTCAAACTCTTCAAATGTTTCAACCCCTTTAAGTGCCTTGTTAACTTCTCCCAAAGGAATTAGAAATGCTCTTGCAACATCTCGAATTACACCTTTATCTTTAAAGTATGTGTATGTAGAAATAGATGCAACATGCTTAAACTTTTTACGCAGATATTCTTTTACTTCTCCACGTCGTGAGTCCATGAAGTCTGTATCAATATCTGGAAAGTCATTACGCTCTGGATTAATAAAGCGAAAAAACAAAAGGTCAAATTTAATTGGGTCTACCTCTGTAATACCCATCAAATAACATACTAAACTTCCAGCAGCGGATCCTCTGCCTGGGCCAACCATGATTTTGTTTTCTTTTGACCAATTAACCATATCACTAACAATAAGGAAGTAACTAGCAAAATTTTTGTCAGCGATGACTTGAAGCTCTTCTTCGAGTCTTGCTTTGTATGTCTCATTATCTAAACCCTTTTCTCCTAGAGACTTTTCACACATATCTTTTAATGTTTTTAATGCATTTTTCTTTGGTACTGGTAGGAGATCAAGGTTTTCATTAAAATCATAAGCCTCAATCTTATTATCAATTTCTACTGATGATTCGTATATGTCTTTTCTTTCAAAACCTGCCTTAACAAAATCTGATTCAATTTGAGAACGGGATTGAATATAAACGTTAATATCAGCGAAACTAATAGGCCTATCGGGATAAATATGATCAAAGCGATCAAGGATAGTAGATCTTTTACGACCACTTTCATAATCTGCTTCTTTATTTTGGGATGGTTTGGTTGAGAGGATGAGTAGGAGTTCTTCCAAATCCCTCTCAGTTTCCTTTGCAAAATGGCAGTCGCCTGTAGCAACGGGCTTCACCCCCAACTCATCGGCAATAGCCAACAAAGATTCATTTAATTCTTTAGGATTGTGAGCCTGTACTTCCATATAAAAATCATTACCAAAACGCTTTTTAAAAGCCTTTGTGATTTCCTTTGCCTTATTCATATCGCCACGTTCAATAGCTTTAGAAATAAGTCCATTCATACAGCCTGACACTACAATTATACCGTCACCATATTCAAAAAGGACTTCCATATCAATACGTGGCTTATGGTAGTAACCTTCAGTCCAAGCAATCTGTGAAAGTTTTTGTAGGTTCTTTAGTCCTTCATCATTCTTAGCGAGAAGGATAATGTGGTTATACAAGGAAGTATTGTCATCTCTTTTTGCAACTGCTCTTTTATCGAAACGATCTGTAGCCGAGATATAAGCCTCTAGACCGAGTATAGGCTTCATGCCTAATTCTTTAGCTGCGATTTGCATATCTCTGTGAGATGACAATGTTCCATGATCAGTAATAGCTAAACTTGTCTGACCCATATCTTTTGCAGCCTGCAAAAGCTCATGAGGGGTATTTAAACCATCCATCAACGAGTAATGTGAGTGAACGTGCAAATGAACAAAGTCAGACATGTTTAACTTTCTTTTTGTAGGGTTATATTACCATTCAATTGATGATGAAGAATCATCAGATGAAGAACTTGCTCCAACTAGAGCAGACTCGCCAGCAGTACCAAAGTAAAATGCCTCTTGCTCCTCATAAGGAACATCACGAACTGCTGTCTTTTCAAGATCAAACAATTCATACTTAGCAAAATCAATTGGTTCGATTGATGCTGTTGGAAGAGGGATTGCTGAATAACTTGTATCAGTTGCACCCTTACCCGTACGCTTTACCTTCCAGATAGTGTTTGTAATACTACCTGTTTCTCCAGCCCATGCAATTACAGTTTCTGTAACAGCCTTTGGACCTAGACCTTGTGATAGGATGGCTACATATGGCTCCTTGACACCATCATCTACGATAACATTTGCGTAAAAACGCTTCTTACCGCCCCACTTAGCCTTTGGGTCACGACGATGCTGCTCACAACCAAAACAACGACCTTGATCTTCGATAGAGCAAAGTGCCTTGCGTTGGTATGATTCTGGATTTGTATGCTCTACTGCAATAAATGCAGTACCAGCTTGTTCTGTGTAATTCTCTGAATTTGGATCAATCTCTTGCATAAAACGAATCTTTACTGATTGACCATCATTAATCTTTAGCCAAGTTCCCTTTTGACCTTCGCCAGAGTACTCTGCTTTTTCCATTTGTTGATTTAGTGCGTTAAGGCCTCTTACGATACCCATATCTATTCTCCTTATTGTAATGGACTCTATGTTGTCCTGTTCTTTTATTATATCACATAGATGCGTATTCAAAATGCGGAATTGCATTTTTTACACAAATTTTTATCTCTTCATCTGTGAGATCGCCCACATCTTTTGCACCATGTGGATAAACTACATCATGGTTATAGCTAGCCCACAATACATTTTTATTCTTTAATTTATTAGCAATAGTTTTACCCAATGCTCTTCCAGCACCGTCATTATCAACCATCAATATGATAGTTGAAGCATATTTATTTAAATTTTGTATATTTGTATCTGATATACTACCGCCTAATGTGGCTATAGCATTTGGAAATCCCGCTTGCCATAAACGAATGGCATCAAAGCTTGACTCTACAATAATGATTGTTCCACCTTCACGCTTAGCCCTGTGTAAATTAAACATAGTTTTATTTCTTGGAAGATTAGGGCTATTTTTAAAACGCTTTCCTTCTATTGATCTTCCGATTACTCCAACAAGAATTCCATCAGGCGAATGAAGTGGTACAGTCACAAGTTCTTGTTTTGTTGAGTAGCCAAGCCCAAAATGCTCCCATGCTTCTTCATAAATTTTTCTCGTCTTGAAATATGCTTGTGAAGCATTTACATCATGAATAACTAAATCTTCATGCATTTTATCCTGTACTGATTGCGGAAATTCTTGAAACTCTGGTTTATCATCAAGTAATTCTTTTAATTCTTCCTCAAGCCTGTCATCTTCTGTCATCTTATTTGATGCAATAAAACGCATCGCTTCAAAGTTATTTCTATTGGTTAGTTTCATAACTAAATCTAATATATTACCTGATGCATTACAATATTGGTTGTAGCATATATACAAGCCTTTTGTGTAACTTGCTGCAAATGCTGGTGAATCTGTATTATGATGAAATGGGCATAAACATAAAAAATCATCGCCTGACTGAGATATCACTTCTATTCCGCAGGAACGCAAAATAGATCGGAGATCCGATTTAGTATATGCATCTGACATTTTTTATCCTTTAGGTATCAAACTCTGTCCAGAAAATCCTTCGTACATCAACGACTTAGCCTTTCCAAGATATATCCCGTACATTACTAAGTTGAAAGTGTAGTGATCTTTCTCATGATTATATTTTACATTAAATTGTGTTTGCATGTCAAGAACGGGAACATAACCTTTGTCCCGCATTTGCTGGACCAAAAGTCTCTCATAATTCTCTCTTGAACTTTGGAATTTAGAATCATCTTTAATGGTTCCGCTAATCCAAAAGTCATGTATCTTGCGTGGGTACATGATAACCAATCTTTCTTGATAATTATATCAAGTTATAGATTGATTACATAGTTGGTACTTCGTAAACTTCTTTTACTATTCCACGATTAAGGTCCCAATCCAAATACATGCCAAACTCTGTTCCGTGACGATTCTTACGGCTTACAATCTCCATAATATTGGAATCGGGATTCTTGTGGACTGCAATAGCCATATCAGCATCATATTCAATTGCTTTAGACCAAGCGACTTGGTTAAGCATTGGTGGTGCATCATGATCAGATGTTTCTTCTGCAGTTGCAGCAGTAATATCAATAATAGGAATATTGTTTCTCATCGCAAGCATCTTAAATTCACGTGAAATGTTCATGTTTCTTTCAGTAGGTGCTTTTGAGTTATTTGAGTCAACAAATAACTGATGGTAATCTAAAATAACCAAGTCTGGCTTATGTTGATCAATTTTTGCTTGTACAGTTGTGGGAGTAACTACTCCTGAGCCTTCATTTGAAACCAAGATAAATCCATTCTTATCCAAGAACTTCTTAGAACCCCAATCATCAAATTGTGTTATATCAACACTACCTCTTGAAAAGTCTGAAGACTTAAATAAACCAGAGCCAAGCATTGTGTAAATACGATCTCTCATATTTTCAGGAGTCATTTCAAGAGAAATGATCATAGGCTTAAAACCCTGTTCCCACGCCTTACAAGCCAAATAAGAGGAGAACCAAGTTTTACCCTTTCCTGGCCAACCAATCATGACTATAAGGTGCCCTGGAGCCATTCCTGTTGGATATGCATAGTCAATAGCTTTAAATCCCGTCATAATTCCTGGACTACCACCCATAGCATCAGAGCGTGTTCTTACTACTTCAAAATGCTTTTCTGCAAGCTTATAATCAGTTAGATCAATATCTCTTACATTTGCAGTAAGTTTACCTAGACCTGTTAATTCTTTTTGCATATATGCAATAACTCTTGCTGAAGCTTCAGTTTTTAAACTTGTGCCAGTCGTGAGAAGAAGGTTTCTGATTCTACTTGCAAGATATTCATTCTTTAATTGATCAACATAATAGGCTGTTTCGCCTTTAACCTTTACAGGCTCAAAATCTTTGAATCTTTCAGTAAGAACAGAAATATCTGGAACAGCTTTAAACTTTAAATAGTAAGACTTAAGACCTTCCCATACATCTCTATGAGAAGTAAATACTTCATCAATGTTATCAGCAAGAACTGTAGAGATATCTTTGTTCTCACATACTGCTGTAATTACCGCTGACTCAGTGTTCATTGTCTCTTTCTTTAACCATTAGTTCTGTTTGTCTCATAATAAGTTCCCTGCGGGCCTTATCTTTTTCTGATTCTACCAGAGCAGCATCAATCTTGTCAAAGTTATAAAAAAACCATGTAAGGTTGTGATCTGATTTATTTAATTTAAAATACTGCTCCAAAAGCTTTTTAGCCCTATCATATCCCACGCTATCAATTACATCTTTCATAGCCCACTTTTCACGATACTTGTTGACTACTGGAACCTTCTTGTATTTCTCCTTATAAAGAACACAAAAAAGGCCAACTAGTCCATAGGCTTCCTTTGCTTCATCTTTTGTCATTTCTTTGACTTACCCGCATTCAACTCTGCTTCAATTTCGTTTACTTTGTCCATCAACTTTTTTTCAACAAAAGCGTATACACGATCTGTTGCTTCATCAATTGTTTCGCCATCACGTTTAAAATCTTCAATGCCAATACCTACTTTTAGGCTTTCATAATTTCCTAAATTGCGAGTAAATTGCAAATCAACTTTAACGTTAGTCTGACTCATCATGAACTTCTTCCTTTTGCCCCATAGTAAATCCTGGCTTAAACTTTTTAACATTACCTTCAGCTAGGTGCTGATATAGGAGCATCAACCTGTCTGATATACCTATCATAGCATCAATGTCCTGCTTTTGTACAGCTAATTCCATTGTGAATTCCAACACTTTAAGTGCTTGATCAAGGACATGTTTTGCTTCTTTATTAATTGTTTTATCTACCATTCAGGTTGCTTCCAAACTGGGACAAATTCCCCATCGTTATTTTTAATGTACAAAATGTTTTCTTGTTTAATTATAGCTTCTAATTCTGCTCTTGATGGCATATCTCCTGGAGTTACCGCCCCATCAATTCTAGGTCTTCCTCTATGCACTGTTTTAAAAAAATCATGCATTTCTCTAATATCATCTTCACTCCAAAAATATTTTCCTGGGGTCTTGTTTCCATTAAGAGAGTATGCTCTTTGTGGATACTTTAAACTTCCTCTTCTCATGTGAAGATTTATTGTGTCTTCGTGCTTTCCAATTATTTTTGCAACTTCAGAGATTGGATAAGCATGTTGCTTATTTTTGTTAACATCAGTTAAGCTATAAGCAACACGCTTTCCTTCATGAAAGTTCCAAGCGACTACTAGGTCCTCTGCACGTGAACGCCTAATGACTTTGTGAAGAAAGCCATTTAGATAGAAATACCGTAACCTAGTTGCGTCATTTCTTCTCTTTTTGCTAGCCATGCACCAAACCTATTATCTCTCTTTACCATCCATCTTTTACCACATAGAATGCAAAATAGCTCTATTCGCAAATTTTGTGAATAAATTCTATCTACAAATACACGGCCTTTGCATTTTTTACAATTTAACATTATTAAGTTATAGCTACATAAATTACTGAGCTACTGGTCCTCGTCCACCACCCAAGGTTACGTCTGATGATAGCACCTTAGTCGCATCTGTAACTGCCTTGTTTGCAGCAGCATTAAGAATTGCAGTTTGTGCAGCATCAAGATGCTCTTGTTTTGCAAGAGTATTTACAACGCCCTTTGGGTTAAACTTAGCAAGCAATGGGCCAACAACACCAGCTAGTGCAGCAAATGCACAATGCTTAATGCTATGGTTTCCTGTTTGCCAAATTGCTACAGCAGCAGCTGCAGTAGCATAAACATAGTGTTCAGCAAGTGAACGCTCTGAATTTGTGATTTTCATTTTGTCTCCTTTATAGACTAAATAGTTTTCCATCAACTACACAAGTGTAGTTGCGGGAAATTTCCACTATCTGCACATGAGGATGGATTCCATTCTCAATAGTTGCGACAGCGAAACCTTTTTGCCAGTTATGATTTTGAGTATACTTCATACCCTCACTTTTCTCATCACACATATGCCCAATTTCATATCCACGAATTGTACGACCACCAGTTTCTAATGGCAATTCATATGTTTGAAAATGGGAGGCAATTCTATGTGAGTGTCCTCTAATTAAAGAAATTTGTAGATCATCAATATCTTTTCTTACCGCTCCTGTATCTGCAATTGAAAGACCATGATGAACATGGATATCACCAAAGCGGTGCTTAGGCAATTCATTATAGTAGATATAATCATACCCAAGATTGTCCAGACCCCACAAAGATTCTGGTGTAATGTCTACAAGATACTCTGGCATTTTTTTATCAAGATAATCAAACACTCTAATATCATGATTTCCTAAAGCAGAAAATAATTGGGCATTTGGAAGCATATCTCTTGTCTTAGCATAGAAGTCTCTTGCCCCTTTTGCTTCATATCTCATCATAGGAACTATAAGATCTTTGCTATCATTCTTATGTAGCTGCAAAAACTCTGCAGACCTGCCCTCTGTATATTTGCTATAACAGGCTTGGTCATCAGTATCTCCCAGATAATCAACTACATCTGGCTTCATCCATTTCATAACTTTGAACCACAGCTCAATGACTTTATCATCTTGATATGGAAATTGCTGATCAGAAGACAACATCCACTTTAAATCATTACTCATTCATTATCCTTTTCGCTTACAAAGCACTGTATAGTTACTCTTAATTTATCTTCTGTTAGAACTGGGGTTGTAGCATGAGTTTCACCTGAATCATTAACAACTGCATAATTAAACTCTGGAACTATTACTTTCCAATGACCGTCTTTTTTATCTAACCAATTAAATATGCCACCATCATCGTAGGTCCACTCACGATTTAAATAAATAGTTACTGCCTTATGATATGAACCATCACTGTGTGATGGTATATAGGAGTTTTTAGTCCAAATATTTAATTTTACATCAACATAATCAAAATACTTTTTATCAAAAATATTATTATTTACTAATGCTTCCTTTACCTTATTATTTAATTTTTCATTTAAAGTAATGCAAAAAACTATAGAATTATTTTTTCTAAACGATGGATCCCATGAATAGTTTGTTGACATATTTGGTGCATCAGGGTTTTTGCCCATAACTTGAGAAATAGCATAACTATACAAGAAGTCAGCAAAATCATCAGATAAAACTGATTTATATTGTTTCAACTTTTCTCTTTTCCGTATTTTACCTATTGTATCCCAACACTACTTAATTTGTCAAGCTGCGTGGGCTTTGTTATGTTCTAACCTTGAACATAGAAATAGATTAATTATTCTATTATCTGCTTTATCATGGTTTATATGATGAACAGTTTCCCAGTCTTCTATTACTCTATTAAATTCTTTTTCAATTATTAGGCGATGCTCATAGTACCAGCCTTTAAAATTCTTAGGATGTTCTGGAACTTTAATTAGAACATATCCTTCTTTACTGATCTTCCTATCACGCTTTGTCCAAAACCTGATAGGCTGATACATGTTATAGTTTCTCTCCTTCTGGGTGAACAAAAATTTCTTTTTGTCCTACCTTGATGATTTCACTATCAAGCCATTCTAGCACATCTGGGTCTACAATATGTCTACGCTTTGAATCGCTTACAAGATATATTCTACCATCTGATATATCATGAATCAAAGTGCCATCACGAAATCCCAAAACTCCCGCCGAAGAATAGTTTACAAGCATAGCCTCAGAAGTCTCTACAATTGGTAAAGACCAAGAATCTTTTGCTTTATCAGAAACAAATTTAAACCTTTTATTTCCTTTAATGTAAAAGTAACCTTTTTCAGTATGAGCAATTAACCCACTTGGAACAATTGGGTTATAACTTTTAAATGCCTGCTTTTTGTGCGACTTCTTGAGAATATTCATCTAGTGCTTTCTGGTTATTTAATTCATCAAATGCATTTTTTAGTTCTGTATACTCTGCTCTTAGCATGGCTTTTTCCAACTCAAATTGAGCTGACATTTCACCTATACGTTGCTGTAGAGCAGTAATTATTAATTCTGCTTTTTCCATTATATGCCTATTCTATTAGTTGGTTGCTGGTGGCACTACTGTTTGCTGTGCCTGCAAGGTAACTAGCTCAGCATTAAGCGAGGCTAGCTGATTAACATAGTCTGCAGCATTAGCTGAGAGAGAGGAAAGGTTTGCTTGGCTAGGAGAAGCCTTTGCTTTTTCCTCAAGAATTCCAAGCTGGTTGTTATATTGATTATACTCAACATTTTTGATGTGTGATTCAACAATGTTGATCTTTTCATCAATTGATATTTCTGCCATTTTTCCCCCTATATTTTATAAACACTATATATATTATACCACTGGTGGGTTATTTACTGGCTCGTCCGCCACAGCATCCCACTTTCCAATAGGGCAGGATGCCCATGGAATATTGCTCTTAACCTTCATAAAACAACCACACTTTTTACATTGCTTTGTAAACTTGATTAAGTTTTCGCAACCCATGCAAGCATCAATTCGCTCTTTACGGATTTTTTCAGTTACCTTTGGCATATTGGGATCTAAAATATCCCAAGGACGAGCTACACGCTTCTGTTCTTCTGGTAGGTTATCCCATTCTCTACCACTCAACTTCTTCTCCATTCGGTATAAAATCTTTTCCATCAAATTTAAATCCTTCATGAACCTGATCCCAAATATCTGTAACATCAACAATCTGAGGGTTACTCAAAAGGATTGATGCAAGCCTTGGGTCCCAAGCCATTTTGGATACTATCTCATCATCTATAATAAGTGCAATCCATTTCCAGTCGTCTGGAATTCCTTCTAACGTTTTAGCCATGCTTTATTCTACCATACCATTTCTTTTTATGTCAACTAGAAAGCGAAGTTAATAATTGAATATCTTGTTCCAGATGTAACTGGAAGCACTCTGTGTCTATAATCTGCAGTTGATGGGAAAAAGATTATGCTATTTGCAACAGGTTTCCATGGGTACCCGTCCATGTAATTAAAAAATTGCATCTGGCCACCTTCATAATCACTATTAGGATAAACAACCATTGATATTTCGCAAGGATGAAATTCTGACTGATCAGTATGAAAATCAAATTTCTCAGTCTCTTCATACCTCATAAATTCCCAACCTTCTTTTTGCTTTACTCTAAAGCCATATGTTTTTGCGTAATCCATCATAGCAGGACCAAATGCTTCATCTAGCACTCTAGTAATTTTATTCTTTTCACGATACAGATCTCTTGAATCGGCTGCGTTATCATGCAGGTTAATGATTGAACAGCTTTTCACATTTCTATCAACTACCCCCTCATTAATAACACCAGTAGTCCACTTTAATTGAAATTTAGATGACAACGCATATGCATCTTTAATTATTTGTTCACCATCTATTAAGTTTTTGTAAACTACTATTTTTTCTCCAATTACTTCTTTTTCCATTTTATTCCCCTTACTTAGGTACTTCTGCATTGTTGTGAGCCATCATACCCTTAACAAAATAAATATCTCTTTCATTCATAGATATAGATGTTGTTTGAACTAGGTCCTGTATAAGCTCCTTTGATTTAACTGGCACTATATTTAGATTTTCATCCATTATGTTGTCTCCAACATTAATTGCAAGAACTTCTATAAATCTCCATACACCATCTTGTTGTACTGGAACAACGTGCTCAAATGTTACCTTAACTTCGTCATTGATAAGGTAATATGATGTAAATGCTCTATTTACAACGTTTGTAACGTATGCTGAACTCTTTGTTGTCCCATCAATATTGTTTGCAGACCAAGTATAAATGTAGTCTGCTGCTGGATCTTCAATATCTGGAACTGTAGGAACAATAGCTGCCATTACTTCGTCTCCAATATACAAGTCTTCAATATTTTGCCATGAACCGTCTGCCATTTGAATTTGAGTTCCATACACAAAACATCCGCCCGTAATCTGTGTACTTTGAGTATTTTGTGCTGGAACTTGAGTATTTTGTGCTGGAACTTGAGTATTTTGTGCTGGAACTTGAGTATTTTGTGCTGGAACTTGAGTATTTTGTG
>Ga0164296_1003926_pt1 | contig 13758 bp, 12 predicted proteins | sample GEODES057metaG_FD_113533 | JGI IMG/M metagenome (GOLD analysis project Ga0164296, IMG submission 113533) | Dystrophic lake water microbial communities from Trout Bog Lake, Wisconsin, USA - GEODES057 metaG | ecosystem: Environmental > Aquatic > Freshwater > Lake | place: USA: Trout Bog Lake...
CCCGTAGGGCACTGGTGCGGGTGCAGGGTCTGCTCGGCCCGGAGGCGGTGCAGGTGCCGGTGCTGTCCGGCGGTCGCGGGCCGGCCGAGCGCATCACGTTGACCCCGCTGGGGGACGAGCCGGTGCCGCGGGCCGACCCGGGTGTGCCGTGGCCCGGTCGACTGCCCGAGCCGTCTCCGTCGGTTTTGCTGGATGAGCCGGTGGAATTGCTTGATGCTCAGGCGAACCCGGTGGGGGTGACCAACCGTGGTGTGTTCTCGGCCGAACCCGCGCGGATGGTCGTCGGCGGCGCCCATGCCCGAGATGAGCGGCTGCGCTGGTGGGCGGGTCCCTGGTTGGTCGACGAGCGGTGGTGGGATCCCGACCGGGGAACCGCGGGGGGCCGCACCGCTCGTGCCCAGGTGTTGCTGGAGAGCGAACGTGCGCTGCTGCTGTGTTACCGCCAGCGGCGCTGGTACCTGGAGGGGAGCTACGAGTAGGCGGGCACCCTCACGGTCTCAGCGCGAAGGACCCGACCCGCTCGATGAACCGGTCGAAGAACATCGCCGGGTCCACGCCGACGCCGACGAGCGCGTTGGGCTCCCGGCTTCTCGACCAATCGGCCACCGTGATCCCGCGGCTCGGGGTGTCCGCCAGTTCCACGTCGATCGTCGCGGCCCGGGTCGTGACCAGTTGTGGATCCAGCGCCACTGCGGCGGCCAGGGGATCGTGCAGATAGGCGACATACCCGTACCCGCGTTTCTCGTGGGATTCGAAAGAGAACCGCATCGCATCCACGAGCACCTCGATCAGTCGGGACGGCCCGGACGCCGTGCCCGCCCTCGCGAGATCGGCCATCATGTCCGGCGTCATCGTGACCCGCCGGGTGAGGTCCAACCCGCAGACGATCGGGAGCCGTCGCCGCCCCGACCAGCCGGCGAAGACCTCACTCGCGGCCTCCGGGTCGACCCGGATGTTCCATTCGGCCAGCGGATCGACGTTGGGATCGACGTTGGGATCGACGTTGGGATCGACGTTGGAATCGACGTTGTCCCCGAACGCGCCCCCCATGATCACCAGCCGCTCCAGTAACGCCGGCAGCTCGGGCTCGGCGCGCAGCGCCAGCGCGAGGTTGGTCAGCGGCCCGGTGACGAGGCCGGTCAGGGTGCCGGGATGCGCGCGTGCCGCCTTGACCCACGCCGCGGCGGCGTCATGTGCCGTGAGCCGCCGCTGCGTTCGGGGAAGCTCGGCGTACCCCACTCCCGTCGGGCCGTGAAATGCGGAGTGGCGCGGCCACTGACCGCGCAGTGGCCGGTCGGCCCCCCTGGACACGGGCACAGCTGTGGCACGGCACAGTTCGAGTAGGCCGAGGTTGTTGGCGCAGACCTGATCGACGTCGATGTTGCCGCCGGTCGAGGCGATGCCCACCACGTCGGCGTCCCTGCTGGCCAGCAGGTACACCAGCGCCATCGCGTCGTCGATGCCAGTGTCGACGTCGACGAACACGGCGCTCACCGGGGCTTACCCCTGGAAGTCGCGGATGCCGTCCCAGTCCACGAGCGTCCAGCCTGTTGCCGGGTTCCCGGTGATCACCACGTGGCCGATGTTGGGCAGCGGGTGGGTGGTCGCCAGGCTGTGCTTGCCGTTCCTGGTGTTCATCAGCACCCAATACATGATGGAGTTCAGGTGCGAGAACACCACGGGCTTGCTGTGCCCGCTGTCATAGATCTTGTCGACGGCAGCGGTGAATCGCTGGTTGAACTCCTTGCCGCTCACTGAACCCGGGATGGTGTCCGCGAGGTCGCCCTTGAGCCAGTCCGCGGGCGCGAGCAGGTACGTCGTCGCAGCCGTCGAATCGGGTTTGCCCTCGAACCAGCCGGCGCCGATCTCCTGCAGTCCGGGCAGCACGTCCACCTGCTTGTGGAGTTCGGCCGCCATCGGTGAGGCCGTCTGCTGGGTCCGGACCATGGTGGAGGCGTAGACGGCGTCGAAGTCGTGCGGGGCGCGCGCCAGTTGTTGGGCCTCCGCCTCGCCCTGGGGAGTCAAGCCCGGGCCCGGCGTGGCGGTGTTGATCACCCCTGCGGCGTTGGACTCTGACTGCCCGTGCCGGATGAAGGTCAACGTGATGCTGCGGGCCTGCGGTGATCCTCCGCCACAGGCTGCGACGATCAGCGTCGCGGCCAAGACCGCAACCGTCTTCAAGGCCTTTCCGGTCGTGTTGTGCGTTGGCATGGGAAATGGCATGGCAAGTAGCCTGCCTTGTGAAAGCTCCGGTGGGAAGTGTTTGGGACGGTTGTATTCCGAAAATATTGGAAAGGGGACCCCTGTGGCCATTGACCCGAGCGCCGTCGGCGCGGTGACGGCGCCGATGCTGTTCGACTGGACGGACCGCGAGACGCTGCTCTACGCCCTCGGTGTCGGCGCCGGCCTCGACGACCTGCCGTTCACCACCGAGAACAGCCACGACATCGCCCAGCAGGTGCTGCCCACCTTCGCGGTGATCTGCTGCCCGGCGTTCGGGGCGTCGGGCAAGGTCGGGACGTTCAACTGGGCCATGCTCCTGCACGGGTCGCAGTCCGTCCGGCTGCACGCGCCGCTGCCGCCTGCGGGCAGGCTGTCGGTGGTCTCCGAGGTGGCCGACATCCAGGACAAGGGCCAGGGCAAGAACGCGATCCTTGTGCTGCGCGGGCGTGGCACCGATCCCGACACCGGGAAACTGATCGCCGAGACGGTCAGCACCCTGGTGATCCGCGGCGAGGGCGGCTTCGGCGGCGTGCCAGGCCAGCGGCCGGAAGCGCCCGAGTTTCCCGATCGCGAACCCGACGCCCGCATCCCGCTGCCCACCCGCGAGGACCAGGCGCTGATCTACCGGCTCTCCGGTGATCGCAACCCGCTGCACAGCGACCCGTGGTTCGCGCGCGAGATGGCCGGGTTCCCCAAGCCGATCCTGCACGGGCTGTGCAGCTACGGCGTGGCGGGTCGCGCGTTGGTGGCCGAGTTGGGCAACGGCGTGGCGGCCAACGTCACCTCGATCGCGGCACGGTTCACCTCGCCGGTGTTCCCCGGCGAGACGCTGACCACGCTGATCTGGCGCACGGGACAGGGTAAAGCGGTGTTCCGCACCGAGGCCTCGGGCGCCGAAGGCTCCGGTGTTCGCGTGGTGCTCGACGATGGCGCGGTGGAATACGCCACGGAGTAGGCGACCCTGTCAGTGTGCTACCGGCTGCTTGACCTCGCCGGTGCATTGCTGCCACGCGAACTCCGAACCTTGGACGCGATCCACCTGGCAACCGCTCAGCGGCTCGGCGTCGATCTCGGCTGGCTCTGCACGTACGACGATCGAATGCGCGCCGCCGCCGAGGCGCTGGGCATGGCCGTGGTCGCGCCTTCCTGAATCACGGGCCTGAATCACGGGCGGGACAATCGAACATAAGTTCGATAGACTCGTCGTGTGGAGTGCCGTGGGCTGGTCTGACGGGCCGCCGAGCTGGGCGGAGATGGAGCGCGTGCTGGACGGCAAACCGCGCCATGCCGGCGCGCCCCCTGTGCCCGGCGACGACGCTCCCCTGTCGCCCAAGCGGGCGAGGTACCAGCCGCCGGCGGGCGGCCGGACGCTCCGCTCGTCCGCCGCTGACGCCGTCGCCGTTGCCTACGCCGAGTTGCATGCGCATTCGGCGTTCAGCTTCCCCGATGGGGCCAGCACCCCGGAGGAGCTCGTCGAGGAGGCCGCGCGGCTGGGTCTGCGCGCCCTCGCGCTGACCGACCATGACGGCCTGTACGGAGCGGTGCGGTTCGCCGAAGCGGCCGCCGAACTCGACATCCGCACCGTGTTCGGGGCCGAACTGTCCCTGGGGCCGACCGCCCGCACCGAGGAGCCCGATCCGTCCGGGCCGCACCTGCTGGTGCTGGCCCGCGGCCCGGAAGGTTACCGACGGTTGTCGCGGCAGCTGGCCGCCGCCCACCTGGCCGGCGGCGAGAAGGGCAAGCCGCGCTATGACTTCGACGCGCTCACTGAGGCGGCCGGCGGGCACTGGCACATCCTTACCGGATGCCGCAAGGGCCATGTCCGCCAAGCCCTTTCCGTCGGCGGCCCGGATGCCGCGGCGCGGGCGCTGGTCGACCTGGTGGATCGGTTCGGTGCGCGACACGTCAGCGTCGAGCTGACCCGCCACGGACACCCGCTGGACGACGAACGCAACGCAGTACTGGCCGGGCTGGCCTCGCGTTTCGGCGTGGGCGTCGTCGCCACCACCGGGGCGCACTTCGCTCATCCGTCGCGCGGGCGTCTGGCCATGGCGATGGGCGCCATCCGGGCCCGGCGGTCCCTGGATGCCGCCGCCGGATGGCTGGCCCCGCTCGGCGGCTCGCACCTGCGGTCCGGCGAGGAGATGGCCCGGCTGTTCGCGCATGTGCCCTTTGAGGGCCCTGATGTGGTGACCGCCGCCGCCGAACTCGGCGAGCGGTGCGCCTTCGAGTTGGCGCTGATCGCGCCGCGGCTGCCGCCGTTCGACGTGCCGGACGGGCACACCGAGGACAGCTGGCTGCGGCAGTTGACGATGACCGGGGCGCGTGGCCGCTACGGCTCGCCCGGCGAGTCGCCGCGCGCATACGCCCAGATCGAGCACGAGTTGAACGTGATTGCCCAGCTGCAGTTCCCGGGCTATTTCCTGGTGGTCCACGACATCACCCAGTTCTGCCGCCGGAACAACATCCTGTGTCAGGGCCGGGGATCCGCGGCCAACTCCGCTGTCTGTTATGCCCTGGGGGTCACCGCGGTGGACCCGGTGGCCAACGACCTGTTGTTCGAACGGTTCCTGTCGCCCGCCCGCGACGGGCCGCCCGACATCGACATGGACATCGAGTCCGACCAGCGCGAAAAAGTCATCCAGTACGTCTACGACAAATACGGCCGCGACTACGCGGCACAGGTCGCCAACGTCATCACCTACCGGGGACGGATCGCTGTGCGCGACATGGCCCGCGCCCTTGGTTTCTCGCAGGGCCAGCAGGACGCCTGGAGCAAGCAGATCAGCCGTTGGAACGGACTGTTCGACTCCCCCGAGGTCGAGAACATCCCCGAGCAGGTCCTCGACCTGGCAAGCCAGATCCGGAACCTGCCGCGGCACATGGGTATCCACTCCGGCGGCATGGTGATCTGCGACCGCCCCATCGCCGACGTCTGCCCGGTCGAATGGGCGCGCATGGCCAACCGCAGCGTCCTGCAATGGGACAAAGACGACTGCGCGGCGATCGGTTTGGTGAAGTTCGACCTGCTTGGCCTGGGCATGCTGTCGGCGCTGCACTACGTCATCGACTTGGTGGCCGAGCACAAGGGGATCGAGGTCGACCTGGCCCGGTTGGATCTCTCCGAGCCGGCGGTGTACGAGATGCTCGCCCGCGCCGATTCCGTCGGAGTGTTCCAGGTGGAGTCGCGGGCGCAGATGGCCACCCTTCCCCGACTGCGTCCGCGGATCTTCTACGACCTGGTGGTGGAGGTGGCACTGATCCGCCCCGGCCCCATCCAGGGCGGGTCCGTGCACCCCTACATCCGGCGGCGCAACGGCATCGACCCGGTGGTCTACGACCACCCTGCGACGGAGAATGCGCTACGGAAGACGCTGGGGGTGCCGCTTTTTCAGGAACAGCTGATGCAGCTCGCGGTGGATTGCGCCGGCTTTTCCGCCGCGGAGGCCGACCAGTTGCGCCGCGCCATGGGCTCCAAGCGTTCAACCGAGCGGATGCGGCGGCTGCGCGACCGTTTCTACGACGGCATGCGGACGCTGCACGGCGCCCCCGAGGAGGTGATCGATCGGATTTACGAAAAGCTCGAGGCCTTCGCCAATTTCGGTTTCCCGGAAAGCCACGCGCTCAGTTTCGCGTCGCTGGTGTTCTACTCGTCGTGGTTCAAGCTGCACCACCCGGCGGCGTTCTGCGCGGCGCTGCTGCGCGCCCAGCCGATGGGTTTCTATTCGCCGCAGTCCCTGGTGGCCGACGCGCGCCGGCACGGCGTGACGGTGCACGGTCCGGACGTCAACGCCAGCCTGGCCCACGCCACCCTCGACAACGCCGGCACCGAGGTGCGTCTCGGGTTGGGTGCCGTCCGCCAGATCGGCAACGACCTTGCCGAGAGATTGGTAGGGGAGCGAAAAACCAACGGGCCGTATGAGTCTCTGTTGGATCTGACCACCCGGCTGCAACTGAGCGCGCCGCAGGCCGAGGCGCTGGCGACGGCGGGGGCGCTCGGCTGCTTCGGCATGTCGCGACGGGAGGCGCTGTGGGCGGCCGGGGCCGCTGCCACCCAGCGCCCCGACCGGTTACCTGGGGTGGGCTCGTCATCGCACATCCCGGAGTTGCCGGGGATGAGCGAGCTGGAACTCACTGCCGCCGACGTCTGGGCCACCGGTGTCTCCCCGGACAGCTATCCGACGCAATTCCTGCGGGCTGACCTGGACGCGATGGGGGTGCTGGCCGCCGGGAAGCTGCTGAGCGTTCCTGACGGCGATCGCGTGCTGGTCGCCGGTGCGGTAACCCATCGGCAGCGTCCCGGGACGGCCCGGGGGGTGACGTTTCTGAACCTCGAGGACGAGACGGGGATGGTCAACGTGCTGTGCACGCCCGGGGTGTGGGCGCGCCACCGTAAGGTGGCGCAGACGTCGCCGGCGCTGTTGGTTCGCGGGCGACTCCAAAATGCCAGCGGCGCGATCACCGTCGTCGCCGAACGACTGGGCCGCATCACTCTCGGCGCCGGCTCCACGTCGCGCGACTTTCGTTGAGTTTTCTAGCGCGAACGTGCCCAGAATGCCGGCGAAGAGCGGCGTGTCGCGGACAAACGCGCACCCTCGGGGATGGGGGTAGGGGCGGTAGTCTCCACGCATGACTCTCAACCTGTCCGTCGACGAAGTCCTCGCCACCACCCGCTCGGTTCGCAAGCGACTGGACTTCGACAAGCCGGTGAGTCGTGAGGTCTTGATGGAGTGCCTCGATCTGGCGCTGCAGGCGCCGACCGGCTCCAACTCGCAGGGGTGGCAGTGGGTGTTCGTGGAGGACGCCGACAAGCGCGCAGCGATCGGCGAGATCTACCGGTCCCACGCCCGCGCGTACCTCAGCACGCCCGCGGCCCAGTACGGCGACGGCGACATCCGCGGGGAACGTATGGGCAAGGTCAGGGACTCCGCGATCTATCTCGCCGAGCGGATGCACGAGGCGCCGGTCTTGCTGATCCCGTGCATCGAAGGCCGTGAAGACACCAGCCCGCTGGGCGGTGTGTCCTTCTGGGCATCGCTGTTCCCGGCGGTCTGGAGCTTCTGCCTGGCGCTGCGTTCCCGAGGGCTGGGCACCTGCTGGACGACGCTGCATCTGGTCGGGGATGGCGAGCGGCGTGCGGCTGAGGTGTTGGGGATCCCGTTCGACACTTACAGCCAGGGCGGTCTGTTCCCGATCGCCTACACCAAGGGCACCGACTTCCGGCGCGCCAAGCGCCTGCCCGCCGACCAGTTGACGCACTGGAACAGCTGGTAGCTAGCGGGCCCCCGGGTAGCCGTTTTGACGCCACGCCTCGTAGACGGCGATCGCGGCGGCGTTGGACAGGTTCAGCGACCGCCGGCCCGCGAGCATCGGGATGCGCACCTGCCGCGTGACGTGCGGGTCGGCCAGCGTCGCGGCGTCCAGTCCGTCGGGCTCCGGCCCGAACATCAACACGTCGCCGCGCCGGTAGTCGACGTCGGAGAACGGCGTGGCCGCCTGCGCGGTGAAGGCGAACACCCGCGTAGGAGACAGGGCGTCCCACGCCGCCGGCAACGACGGGTGAACGGTGACTGAAGCCAGGTCGTGGTAATCCAGCCCGGCCCGCCTCAGTTGGGGCTCGGACAGGTCGAACCCCAAGGGCTCGACCAGATGCAGTTCGCAGCCGGTGGCTGCCGCCGTCCGGATGGCATTGCCGGTGTTGGGGGGGATGCGCGGGGAGATGAAGAGGATGCGGAACACGCGCTCGGGCCTAGCCGTTCTGCTGGTCGTCGATGTCGCTCACCGTCGTCTCAAGGGAGCCCGCTCGTCCCTCGAGCTCATCCGATCCCACGGCGAAAAGCCTACCGTCGTGATCCCCGCAGACTGCGCCTCACGATCGTGGTGCCGGCGGCGCGGGCAGCGAGGATTTTGTAGACCTGGGGTTGAGACTGTCATACTCGACGGATTGCCACGTTCACGCGCAGGCAAGGCGCGAGGGGTCCTAACACCAACATGAGCATGTTCGCCCGTCCGGCACGCCCGGCCCACTCGGCCGAGGCGGTCCCCGCCGTTGCGGAAACCGTTCCGGGGCCGCCGGTGGCGCGCCCGCGGGACTGGTCGCCGCACAACTGGCCGGTTCGCCGGAAGGTGTTGGCCATCGGCATTCTGCCGCTGGTCTTGGCGATGCTGTTCGGGGGACTGCGGGTCGGGGGCGCGGTCGCCGACGCACTCGACTGGCGTCTGGCCGCGGCCCGCGCCGACCTGCTGCCCGCGACTGCGAACTACATGGCGGCGCTGGATACCGTGCTGCTGGAGGGCTCGACGGGCGGCGACGTCGGATCCGGCAAGAACAACTACGAGGCCCGCAAGCACGAGTTGCAGCAACGGTTGGCCGCCACCAACGTGACCGCCGAGGTTCGATCCGGGGTGAACACCCTGCTCAACGGCGGCCAGTCGCTGGTGGATAAGGCGGCCGACAGCACCTTGGTACGAGACCGGGTCAACACCTACGGGACGCTCCTGATGACGGCCACGGACGTCATCGAACGGTCCGCCCCCGCCGGCGATCGCGCCCTGCGCGCCCAGGCCAGGGGCCTGGGCAGTGCGGTGGCGGTTCGTGGCCAGATGGCGATGCAGAAGATCCTGGTGGTCGCCGGCGCCGACCTGAACGATTCGCAGTTGCAGGCGTCGATGATCGCGGCGGCCGGCGCCGAACCCGCGAACCTCTTCGGGATGAGCGACCTCCTCGGTGCGGGTTCGCCCGACGCCAAGACGTTGCAGCAGCAGATGGACATCCGAGTGGCGATCATGGCCGATCCCACCATGACGCTCGTCGAGAATCCCGAATTGCTGCGGTCGATCCAGACCACCGACGACATCGTCGACAAGGTCATCCGGGACTCGACGGCGTCGGTGACCGGGTCGATCAAGGCGCGGGCCAACGATCGGCTCACCGCCGACATCCTCGAGGCCATCCTCGTCACGACCGCCGTCGCCGTCGCCGCGCTCGTCGCGCTCTCCGTCGGGCGGGCACTGGTCCGACCACTGCGCGCCCTGCGCGACGGCGCCCTCGAGGTCGCCCACACCGACCTCGGGGAGGAGGTCGCCCTGGTCAAGGCCGGCCGGCCGATGCCGATCCCCGCGCCGCTGCCGATCCACACCACCGAGGAGATCGGCCAGGTTGCTCACGCGGTCGATGAACTGCATAACCAGGCGCTGCTGCTGGCCGGCGACGAGGCGCGCCTGCGGCTGCTGGTCAACGACATGTTCGAGACAATGTCGCGCCGCAGCCGCTCTCTCGTTGACCAGCAGTTGTCGCTCATCGATCACCTCGAGCGCAACGAAGAGGACCCCGCGCGCCTCGACAGCCTGTTCCGGCTAGACCACCTTGCGGCACGGCTGCGCCGCAACAGTGCCAACCTGCTGGTGCTAGCCGGTGCGCCGCTGGCGCGCGACCAGCGCGACCCCGTGACGCTGACGACGGCGGTCAATGCCGCGGTGTCGGAGGTCGAGGACTACCGCCGCGTGGAGGTCGGTGAGATGCCGGACTGCACGCTGGCGGGCACGGCGGCGGGCGGCGTCATCCACCTGTTCGCGGAGCTGATCGACAACGCCCTGCGGTACTCGCCGCCGGCGACCACCGTCCGCGTCTCCGCCACACGGGACGGGAACTACCGAAACCGGGGCGGGGGAGTCCTGCTGCGGATCTCCGACTCGGGGCTGGGCATGAGCGACGCCGACCGGCGCATCGCCAACATGCGGCTGCAGGACGATGCTGGCGTCGCCGCGGACCCCGGCCGGTACCCCAGCCCCGACCCCAGTCCCGATAATGCCCGCCACATGGGGTTGTTCGTGGTCGGCCGCCTCGCCGCCCGACACGGTATCCGGGTGGTTCTGCTGGGCGCTGCGCCAGACGGGGCCGGCTCCGGGACCACCGCCGAAATCTACCTGCCGGCAACGGTTTTCCAGACGCCTGAGCGCACCGACATCCGGGTCGCCGAGCAGCACCCGCCCGCGCCTGCGAACCGGGACGACTTGGCGGACGCGGTGGCGCCGGTCACGGCGCTGCCGCGCCGCGACCCGGGTTCGAGCGGCATCGCCGCGGCCCCATCCGAGCCGGCGGTCCCCGCCGCGCCGGCCGCGCCGGCGGAGTCGCTCGAGCCGGTCACGATGCCAGTGCCGGTCGCGGTGCCGGAACCGGTCGCCCCGGGGTCCCCGGCCGACGACCCGGCCGACGATGACGTCATCTACCGCCGGATGCTCTCGGAGATGCAGGGCGATCCGCACGACCTGGTGGACTCCCACGACCTCGACTGGAAGTCGGTGTGGGAGCGCGGCTGGTCGCTGGCCGCCGAAGCCGACGACAAGCCCGTCGGGTCACACACCGCGCAGAACGGCCTGCCGGTTCGCCAGCCGGGCGAGCGGTTGGTGCCCGGCGGGGCCAACGGGACAGGTGTCGTCGTGCGCGACCCCGAGGCGGTGCGCGCCTCGATCAGTAGCCATTTCGGCGGGGTACGTGCCGGCCGCGCGCAGGCCCACGACGCCCGCGAGGGGGATGAGCAGCAGTGACGTCGGCTTCAGACTTCCGGCCTGACTCGTCGCTGGACTGGCTGGTGACGCGATTCGCCCGCGAGGTTCCCGGTGTCGCACACGCCCTGCTGGTGTCCGTGGACGGACTGCCGGTCGCCGCCAGCGAGCATCTCCCACGCGAACGAGCCGACCAACTCGCCGCGGTGGCCTCCGGGTTGGCCAGCCTGGCGGCCGGAGCGGCACAGCTGTTCGATGGCGGCCAGGTGCTGCAGTCGGTGGTGGAGATGCAGGGCGGATTCCTGGTGCTGATGCGGGTCGGCGACGGGTCGAGCCTCGCCACGCTGGCTTCCACCTCCTGTGACATCGGCCAGATCGGTTATGAGATGGCCCTTCTCGCCGAACGGGTGGGTGGCGTGGTGCAGTCTGCGCGCCGTGGCCATCAGCGTCCGTGAGCGGCTGCCGATGGACGAACGCGAACCCGACTCGGATGGACGTGAGGCGAGTCTGGTCCGCCCGTACACCCTGACGGCCGGCCGCACTGAGACCGAGGTGGACCTTCCCCTGGAGGCGCCGGTCCAGACGATCGGGGCCGGGCCGGACCACCGGTGGCCGCCCGACGATGTGCGAGGCAGGATCGTGCAGCTGTGCGTGAGCACCCCGTCGGTCGCTGAGATCTCGGCGCTGCTGGATTTGCCCGTCGGTGTCGCGCGCGTCCTGATCGGGGATCTGGTGCTGTCCGGCTACCTTCGGGTGCATGCGACGTTGACCGAGAGGTCGACGCGCGAGGAGCGTTACGAACTCATCGGAAGGACCCTGCGTGGCCTCAAAGCTCTCTGAGGGTGGAGCCCCCGCGTCGACGAAGATCGTCGTCGCGGGCGGCTTCGGGGCCGGCAAGACGACGTTCGTCGGGGCGGTGTCGGAGATCGCGCCGCTGCGCACCGAGGCCATGGTCACCGACGCCTCGGCGGGAGTCGACGCGCTCGAGGCCACCCCACACAAGCGGACCACCACCGTCGCGATGGACTTCGGCCGGATCACGATCGACGACGAGTTGGTGCTGTATCTCTTCGGCACGCCGGGTCAGCGCCGGTTCTGGTTCATGTGGGACGACCTGGTCCGCGGCGCCATCGGCGCCATCGTTCTGGTCGACTGCCGGCGCCTGCAGGACAGCTTCGCCGCAGTCGACTTCTTCGAGCACCGCAACCTGCCGTTCCTGATCGCGATGAACGAGTTCGAGGGCGCCCCGCGCTACCCGGCCGCCGAGGTGCGCCAGGCGCTGACCCTGCCGCCGCACGTCCCGGTGCTGTCCGTGGACGCCCGCGATCGCCGGTCGGCGACCAACGCGCTGATCGCGGTCAGCGAGTACGCGCTGCAGAGCCTGGCGGGCTGAACGGCCAGCGGGGAGACCGCTCAGCCCCCGCCGAGAACCCTGTCGATTGCCGTGGTCCAGTCGGTGGCGATGGCGTCCTGCGCCGCGGCGAGCGGCACCCTGCCTGCGCAGACAAGCTCACGCAGCTGGGATTCCACGCCGTCCTTCTCGTTCGGGGAGGCGCCCGGCTCGATCCACAGGTTGCGGGGATCGTTCGGGTCGCCGCCGACCTCGAGGGGCACCAGATGGTCGTACTCGACGTCCTTCAGCGAGCCGGTGTACCCGTACGCGGCCGCGTTCTCGTGCTTCTCGATCTGCGTGATCGACGCCGGCGGGCGGATCGACTTGGTGTAGCCGCCGCGGCAGATCGTCGTGCCGAGCGTCTCCTGGGTGACCTTCGGGTTGGTCGCGCCGGGTGTGCAGCCGGGGTCGGGGAGGGTCTGCCCGTCGGCTGCCGCGCGGTAATGGCAAGCCCCGGGTGGCGGCTGCGGCTGCACCGTGTAATAGGTGGGGCCGGGGCCGACCGGGACATCGGCCGCGGCGCGGCCCGCGTCGCCGAACGCCACCGCCAGGGCGACCGAGAGGCCGATCGCGGCGAGGGAACGTGGGCTGAGGGTCGTGGTCACCGTGAGCCCAGGTTCCGTAGTCGCAGCCGCCACCGCACCCCCGCCGAATACACCACCGAGACCACACCGAGCATTCCCATGTCGAACAACCACACGGCGGGGGTGTGCCGCCAATGGCTGTCCTTGGGGCTCAGCGTGCCGGGCACCAGCTTCCCCAGGTCGACCGTCGACGCCGACGCCGCGTAGCCCCAGCGTGCCGGCACCGCCCAGGACATCTGATCGAGGACGATGCGGCCGGTGACGGGAACCAGCCCGCCACCGAGCACCAGCTGCAGCATGAGCGACACCACCAGCAGGGGCATGATCTGTTCGTTGGAGCGGGCGATCGACGACAGCAAGAGCCCCAGGATCGCCGAGGCTATGCACGTCGCGGCCACGGTGGCGAACAACTCCAGGCCGGCTGCGAGCTTTGAGGGGCCGAACAGCACCGCCGGCTGGCTGGGCAAGCCCTTGCCCACCAACACGATGGCCGTCGCGATCGCAGACTGCACGACCGCGAACGCGCAGAAGACCGCGGTCTTGGCGGACAGGTAGGCCCCCGTGGACAGACCCACGGCCTGTTCGCGGCGGAAAATGGCGCGCTCGCCGATCAGGTCGCGGATGGTCAGCGCGGTGCCCATGAACACCGCGGCGATGGACAGCAGCGTCAGGATCTGCGCGGCCTCGTCGGGCGTCTCGCTGGTGGGCGCCGCGACGGAGAAACCGGCGCCGCCCGGAACCGTCAGCGACAGCGCCCCGAGGATGAAGGGCAGCACCGCGAGGAACACGAAGTAGGCACGGTCGGCGACCACCAGCCGGACCTGCCGACGGGTGATGGTGGCGAACTGGCGGAGGACGCTGGTGCGTGCTGGGGCGCCCAGGTCGGCCGGCGCCCGCGCGGACGGGGCCGGCGGGAGATGGGTCTGCGCGAGGAGACGCCGGTTGGCTTTGTCCGGGTCGGCCCCCACCTTGGCGAAGATCTGGGCCCAGTTGGTGGTGCCCATGGCGTCGCCGATCTGACCGGGCGGGCCCAGGTAGGCCGTCTTGCCGCCG
>Ga0164296_1003930_pt1 | contig 13751 bp, 13 predicted proteins | sample GEODES057metaG_FD_113533 | JGI IMG/M metagenome (GOLD analysis project Ga0164296, IMG submission 113533) | Dystrophic lake water microbial communities from Trout Bog Lake, Wisconsin, USA - GEODES057 metaG | ecosystem: Environmental > Aquatic > Freshwater > Lake | place: USA: Trout Bog Lake...
AGGTTACCAGCCGGGACACGAACGCCCCAACCGCCGAAAACCCCGCCGGCTACTGACCGACAGCCCGCGGCAGGTCCGGACCCCAGCCGTAGGCCCGCATCGCCATGACGTCGTCGAGGTGCTCGAAGATGGGGTCCTCGTCGTCGACCTCCAGTACCACCGCGCCGGGTCGCCGCAGCCGCGACGGAACGTCGTAGTCGCGGCCGTAGTAGTCGGCACCGGGCTGGACGCGCATCATCCGCTGCACCCTGCGGCGCCGGACCCTCTCCTCGATGCGGGTCTGCCGTCGCAGGTAGGCCAGGTAGAGCAGGGTCACACCGGTGGCGGGCGCACACAACCACCACGCAGCCGGCGAGACCACGAACGCCGCCGTGGCGGAGCCGACCAGGACGACCGCCATCACCATGAGGACGCGCTTGCGGAACGCGTATTTGCGTGCCGTGACCGCGGCGGCGGTCTTGGTGTCGAATCGACGCTGACGCGACCTCGGCGCGACGTGGGACCACGAGCCCTCGTCGTCGGCCTGCGGCGCCTCTTCGGGCTCCAGACCTGACGAGTCCTCGTACCCGTGCCGATACCCGTCCCGGAACTCGTTGTCCCGCTGCGCCATCCCGCCGTCGACGTCGGCCCCGACGAACTCGGCCCCGGCCATCGAGGCGCCATTCCCCACAGGCAGGGCCGCCGAGTCCTCGATGACATCGACGTCGAGGTAGTCGGGTTCGGTGCGCTCGTCGGCCGTCATTCTCATGACCACGGGTCGCATGCGTTCCCGATCATCTGCTTGGTCGTCGAAGTCAGCCTCGAAGCCCGCGTCGAGGACTACCTCCTCGTTGTCCATGCGCTCCGTGTCGGCGAACTCATCGTCGGCCGGCTCTTCCTCCGGCGTCCAGTCGGGGTCGCTGAGGTGGCCCGCCGCCGGACCGGTGCGCTTGAGCAGCCTGGCGCCGGCCCCGCCGTTGTTGAGGACCCGGGTCGCCAATGCCACGTCGCTGGTCCGCCGCACGGCGTCGCGTTTGCTGACGAGCATGGGAACCAAGACGAACAGCCAGAGCACCACGAGCGAAATCCACAACAACGATTGCGGGATGCTTGGCATCAGAACTGCTCCTTACTGGACACGATCCCCGCGGGGCCGGAGATGACCGGCGCGGCCATATCGTGGCGACCAGGACAATTACACACCTGTAATTTAACTCTCACAAGCACCACGCGTCACTCGTGTCGCGGTAGTCACAGGTGGGGCCGGGTTCTTAGGTGGCCCTCGGTGTCAACGTTGCGACCGGAGCCGGACCCGTGCGCCCCTTGCCGCCGGCGCCCGAGGTCACGTCCAGCTGGCGTAACCGGCGCGGACCAGCGCCGATGCGACCGACCCCCGTACCTCTTCGACGGTGATAGCCATGAGCAGGTGGTCGCGCCACGCGTTGTCGACCTCGAGATAACGCAGCAACAGCCCCTCCTCCCGGAACCCGGCCTTGGCCAGCACGGCCCGGCTCGCGGCGTTCTCGGGGCGCACCGTCGCCTCGACGCGGTGCAACCGGACGGGCCCGAAGCAATGGTCCAGACCCAGCGCGAGTGCGGCCGTCGCGACCCCGGCGCCGGTCGAGGACTTGGCGACCCAGTACCCGATCCACGCCGAGCGCAGGGCCCCGTGGATGACGTTGCCGATGGTCAGTTGCCCGCAGAATTTTCCGTCCAACTCGATGACGTAGGGCAACATGCGCCCCTTGCGGGCCTCCGACCGCAGACCTGAACACAACCCCGGCCAGGCCGCTACCGAGTGGCGCACCGTCCAATCCAGCTCTGCGCTGGGCTCCCAGGGCTCAAGATGAGCGCGATCGGCCAACCGGGCCCGGCTCCACTGCGCGCCGTCACGCATCCGCACCTGGCGCAGGCGAACGACTCCTGCGCGAACCCGCAACGGGCCCACGTCCAGGGGCCAACCGGGATGGCGGGAATTGGAGCGCAGGAGGTTCACGAGCGTGGGCATACGTCCCGATCAGCCTCGCTGGGCCAGGAACGCGACGTCGACGACCTCGCCCGTGCGAATCTGCTCAGCCCCGGCGGGTACCACGACAAGACAGTTCGCCTCGGCGAGGGTGGCCAACAGATGCGACGAGGCACCGGGCCCGCCGCCCAGCGCCTGCACCAGATACTCCCCGGTCTCCTGGTCGCGCATCAGCTGACCGCGCAGGTAGCCCTTGCGTCCGGCGACCGAGGTGATCGGCGACAGCGAACGCGCCCGAACGATGCGACGCATCGGCTGGCGCTTGCCCATCGACAGCCGGATCAACGGCCGGACCATCACCTCGAACACCACCAGAGCGCTGACCGGGTTGGCCGGCAACAGAAACGTCGGCACGCCGTCGCGGCCCAACTGCCCGAAGCCCTGGACGGACCCGGGGTGCATCGCGACCCGGACCACTTCCATCTCACCGAATTCGGACAGCACCGACCGCACCGCCTCGGCGGCCGCACCCCCGACCCCGCCGGCGATCACCACCACCTCTGAGCGGTTGATCTGACTCTGGACCACCTCACGGAGCTCGGCGGGATCGCTGCTGACGATGCCGACGCGGCCGACTTCCGCGCCGGCGTCGCGGCCCGCGGCGGCCAGCGCGTAGGAGTTGACGTCGTACACCTGCCCGTTGCCGGGGGTCCGCGCGACGTCGACCAGTTCCCCGCCGACCGCCATCACCGACAGCCGTGGGCGCGGATGAACCAGGACCCGTTCCCGGCCGACCGCCGCAAGCAGGCCCACCTGGGCGGCGCCGACGACTGTTCCGGCCCGCACCGCGACATCGCCGGGCTGGACATCGTCCCCGGCTCTGCGGACGTACGCCCCCGACGGGACCCCGCGGTAAATCCGCACGCGGGTCGTCCCGCCGTCGGTCCACCGCATCGGCACGACGGCGTCGGCGAGCGTGGGTAGCGGAGCCCCGGTCTGCACCCGGACGGCCTGCCGTGGCTGCAATCTACTGGGGGTCTTCGTGCCGGCCTCGATGGTTCCCATCACCGGCAGGACCAGTCCGTCGCGGCCGTCGTCCACGCGAGCGGTGTCGTCGGTGTCACCGGAGGCCTGGCCGTGTTCCTCGCCGCCCGCTTCCCCAACGCCTCGAACGTCGACGCTGCGTACCGCGTAGCCGTCGATCGCGGCCTGGTCGAAACCGGGCATCGGGCGCTCGGTGACGACCTCCTCGGCGCACAGCAAGCCCTGCGCCTCGGCGATGGCCACACGGATCGGCCGCGGTGCCACCGCGGCGGCGGTGATCCGGGCCTGCTGCTCCTCCACAGAACGCACAGCGCGCCTCTCTGCTGTCGATGCCCTGCTAGCGCCCGGCCAGACCCAATCGCGCCACCAACCATCGCCTCAAATCCGGGCCGTAGTCGTCACGGTCCAGGGCGAAGTCAACGGCAGCCTTGAGATAGCCACCCGGGTTTCCCAGATCGTGTCGAGATCCGCGATGGACCACGACGTGCACGGGGTGCCCCTCGGAGATCAGCAGCGCGATAGCGTCGGTGAGCTGGACTTCGCCGCCGGCCCCGCTCCCGATGCGGCGCAGGGCGCTGAAGACGGCGCGGTCGAGGATGTAGCGGCCCGCGGCCGCGTACAGCGACGGGGCGTCCTCGGTCTTGGGTTTCTCGACCATGCCCTTGACCCGAAGCACGTCCGGGTCGTCGCCTCCGCGGACTGGCTCGACGTCGAACACCCCGTAGGCGCTGATTTCCTCGGGTGACACCTCGATGGCGCACAGCACCGTACCGCCGCGGCGGCTGCGCACCGTCGCCATCGTCTCCAGCACGCCGGTCGGCAGCACCAGGTCGTCGGGCAGCAGCACGGCAACGGCGTCTTCGTCGTCGGTGAGACTGGGCTCCACGCACCCGATCGCATGCCCCAGCCCCAGCGGTAGATGCTGGACCACCGACTCGACCTTGATCAGCTGCGGCGCGCGGCGCACCTTGGCGAGCATCGCCTCCTTGCCCCGCGCCTCAAGCGTGCCCTCAAGGACCAGATCCTCGACGAAGTGCGCGACGACGCCGTCCTTGCCCTCGGAGGTCACGATGATGAGCCGTTCGGCGCCCGCCTCGGCCGCCTCCGCCGCCACCAACTCGATCCCCGGAGTGTCGACGACAGGCAGCAGTTCCTTGGGAACGGTTTTCGTCGCGGGCAGAAAACGCGTTCCGAGTCCGGCGGCGGGCACGACCGCCGTGCGCGGAATCAGCGCATGTGGACCTGACATCGTTCTCACCTTAATCGGTTCTGACATCGTTGAGGGATGCCGACCACCAGCAAAGCCGAGTTGAGGGCAAAATTGCTGGCCGCACGCCGTGGCGTTTCAGACGAAGTCCAGGCCGACGAGGCTCGGCTGCTCGACCAGCATCTCGAGCGGCTGGTGCCCCGTGGCGGCACCGTGTGCGCCTACGCGCCGGTGGGCACGGAGCCGGGGACGCTCGGCATGCTCGACGCGCTGCTGCGGCGGGCGGGGCGGGTGCTGTTGCCGGCCGCGCGCACCGCCGCGGATGGGACCCCGCTGCCGCTGCGCTGGGGTGAGTACCGGCCGGGCGCGCTGACCGGCGGGCGTTGGGGGTTGCTCGAGCCGCAGGACCCCCTGCTCCCAGCCTCGGCCCTGGCCGAGGCCGTTGTGGTTCTGGTGCCGGCGCTGGCCGTCGACCGCCGCGGCGTGCGACTGGGCCGCGGCGGCGGTTTCTACGACCGCTCACTGGGGGCACGGAGCCCACACGCCCGGCTCGTCGCGGTGGTGCGCGACGACGAGGTGGTCGACGAGCTCCCAGCCGAGCCGCACGACGTGCGGATGACCGACGCGCTCACCCCGCACGGCGGTGTGGTCGCCTTGAGGCGTTAGCACTTGAGAAGCTAGAGTGCTAATCAGGGTTGCGACCATCCGGAGGTTTCTGTGCCGACTTACAGCTACGAGTGCACCGAATGCGGCGACCGCTTCGACATCGTGCAGGCCTTCACCGACGACGCTCTGACCACCTGCGAGCACTGCTCGGGGCGGCTGCGGAAGCGCTTCAACTCGGTCGGTGTCGTCTTCAAGGGCAGCGGCTTCTACCGGACCGACAGCCGGGAATCCACCGGCAAGTCGAAGGGTTCGGCCAAAGGGGCGGGCGATGCGTCGGCGGGCGACTCGGGCAGCGGCTCGGGATCGGGCGAGAAGTCCGGTTCGGCTGAGAAGTCCGGGGCGAGCGAGAAGTCCGGGTCCAGCGAGAAGTCCGGGTCGGCTGACAAATCGACCAGCACGTCGAAGACCTCGACCACGTCGACCACGCCGTAGCGGTCATCCACAACGGCGTCTATCCACACCGGCGGTTATCCACACCGGCTATCCACACCGGCGATGCCGACCGGAGTCGCGAGGGCCGGAACGCGTTTATCGTTGCGGCGTGGGCGACTCGTCGCTGAATCCGACCCTGGTGCGCCGGATTTCGGCGGCACTGCGCCCGGACTGGACGCGCACCGTGCTGGCCCGCCGAATCGCCGCTGGCGGTCTCGTCGTGCTGGCCGGCATCGCGACACTGCGGTCCGACCCGGACGCCGACTCGGCCGACGTCGTGGTCGCAACGCACGACCTGCGCCCGGGCACCGAATTGACCGCTGACGACGTTCGTCTCGAAAAGCACCCGTCCGCAACCGTTCCCGACGGCTCGCGGGCCGACGTGGGCGGCGTGGTCGGCTCAACGCTGGCCGGCCCGGCCCGGCGCGGCGAAGTCCTCACCGACGTCCGGCTGCTGGGCAGCCGGCTGGCTGAGTCGACGGCCGGACCCGGCGCGCGCATCGTGCCGCTGCATTTAGCCGACAGCGCCCTGATCGATCTTGTGCGCGTCGGCGACGTGGTCGACGTGCTCGCGGCGCCGACCGTCGGCGCCATGGACACCACGCCACCGGCGTCGAAGGTGCTTGCCAGCGACGCCGTCGTGGTCCTCGTGTCCGCCCCGCAGAGAAACCCCTCCGCCGACGGCGAGCGCGTCGTCCTGGTCGCGCTGCCCGCCCGCGTCGCCAACACGGTTGCCGGTTCGGCGTTGGGTCAGGCCGTGACCCTCACCCTGCACTGAGCGCCGCCGGGCGTGTGGCAGACTCACGCGGGTTCAGACTTCCAGGAAGGGGCAATGGCATGTTAAAGGGTTTCAGGGAGTTCCTCGCCCAGGGCAGCATCGTTGATCTGGCCGTCGCGGTGGTCATCGGCACAGCCTTCACAGCCTTGGTCACCAAGTTCACCGAAAGCATCATCACGCCGTTGATCAACCGGATCGGCGTGAACCAGCAGACCGACGTCAGCATCCTGAAGATCGGCATCGGTGGGGGCCAGACCATCGACCTGAACCTTTTGCTGTCGGCCGCGATCAACTTCGTGATCGTCGGGTTGGTGGTGTACTTCTTCGTCGTGCTGCCCTACGAAAAGTGGCTCAGGCGCAGTGCGAAAGCGAAGAACGAGGTCGAACTGCTCACAGAGATCCGCGACCTGCTCCAGCAGCGCGACGGGGGCGCACCCGCGCTACCACACGCGGACGTCAAGACGAGATAGCCTGCGTCAGATCTCCAGGCTGGAGAGCTGCCCGGCGATCTGGGCGGCCAGCGGGTTCAGCGTGGCCATGCCGTCGCGCACGGCGTACCGGGATCCGGCGAGGTTGACCACCAGCGTGCTGCCGGACACCCCGGCCAGCCCGCGGGACAGCCCGGCGTCGATCACGCCCGCGGCCAGACCTGAGGCCCGAATGGCTTCGGCGATGCCCAGGATCTCGCGATCGAGAATGTCGCGGGTGGCCTCCGGGGTGACGTCGCGCGGCGTGACACCCGTCCCGCCGACCGAGACCACCAGGTCCACCCCGCCGATCACCGCGGTGTTCAGGACTTTGCGGATCTCGGCCTCGTCGGCGGCGACGGCCACCACCCCGTCGACGACGAAGCCGGCCTCGGTGAGCAACTCGGTGACCAATGGGCCGCTGTGGTCCTCGTCGCCGTGGGCGGTGCGGTCGTCAACGACCACGACCAGCGCCCGGCCGAACACCACCTTGTCGCCCGGTTCGAGGGGCGCCACCGGATAAGCGCGGTCAGACGGTCCCGCCTCCGAGGACTCGACGGGGGTCACTGATCCGCTTTCCCGAGGGTGACCGGGACGGTGCGGTTGCCCCCGCCGGGATCTTGGAACGTCAGGGTCACCTTGTCGCCGGGCGCTCTGGACCGCACGGCCGCCACCAGCGCGTCGGCGCTGTTGATCGGACGGTCGTCGACCTTGGTGACGACAACCCCCTTCGGCACTCCCGCGGTCGCGGCGGCGCCGCCCTGGACCACATCCATGATCTTGGCGCCGGGGGTGCCCTTGTCGGTGGTGACCTGCACGCCCAGCGAGGCGTGCGTGGCCTTCCCGGTGCTGATCAGCTCGTCGGCGATGCGCTTGGCCTGGTCGACCGGAATCGCGAAACCGAGGCCGATCGAGCCGCTCTGGGCGTCCGTCGAGTCGGAGCCCAGGGTGGCGATCGCCGAATTGATGCCCACCAGCTGGCCGCTCATGTTGACCAGCGCGCCGCCGGAGTTGCCGGGATTGATCGCGGCGTCAGTCTGAATCGCATCCAGAACGGTGTTCTGGTTGCCCGACTCGCCGGTGGTGGACACCGGCCTGTTCAGCGCGCTGACGATCCCGGTGGTCACCGTGCCTGCCAGACCCAGCGGCGACCCCACCGCCACCACCGGCTGGCCGACCCGCAGATCCGAGGACGACCCCAGCGAGATCGGGGTCAGCCCGGAGGCGCCCTGCACCCGGATGACGGCGATGTCGCTCGTGGGGTCCGCGCCGACAACGGTGAACGGCGCGGTGCGGCCGTCGGAGAAGGTCACCGTCGTCTTCGGCCCCTGGCCGGCGGGCCCCTTGCTCGGGTCAACGGGCTTGCTGGGGTCCAGAGGTGTCTTGGGGGTTTCAGGGGGCGGCATCTTGCCGGGGCTGACGGCGGCGACCACGTGGTTGTTGGTCAGGATGAGCCCGTCGGCAGACAGGATGATGCCGGAGCCTTCCTCGGACTGGCGCCCGAGGTCGGTCTCCAGCATCACGACGCTCGGCACCACCTTCGAGGCGACCTGTTCGACGCTGCCGGGCGGCATGTTCGCGGCCGGAACGCTGGGCGCGCCGCCGATGACGCGCCCACTCTTGCCGCCCGCGGAGTGGTTACCCATGTCGACAGCCGTCGCGGCGACGCCGCCGACACCGGCGGACACCACCGCGATCGCCAGTGCACCTGCCGCCAGAAGTCCAGCGTTCGAACGCTTCTGGGGCGGAAGCGGCGGCGGCATCGGAGGCATCCCGGGGAGCGGTTGCGTCCCTGGGACGGGCGCGGCGCCGGCAAAGGGCGCGTAGCGTTCGTAGGGCTGGCGGTACGGCCCAGACGGGCCTGGCTGCGCCGGCCGTGCCGGCTGACGGTACCGCCAGTCGGGCTGCTGGCCGTACGGTTGCGCATTCCCCTGCCCCCCCGGGACATAGACCGGGGGCACCGGCGGTTGACCGGGCGCGGCGCGATAGTCCGGCCGCTGCACCGGTGGCGAATACCTCGGGTCATCCGTCATGTCGCTACGTCGCTCTTCTCTTCCTCTGGCAGCTCAGGTCGGGGCCGACCTGGCCTGGTTTCCAACAGTAACCGCAGACCTACCTTGTGCGCGTGGACTGAGCGTCCACAGGGACAACGTGTGAGGATTCCCGAGAGTTCTCCCAGCGTGCGGAGACGGGTGCGGCTGCGGCTGCGGCGCCCGCCGGATACCGCGACGCCGGGGCAGGCCGGCCGGGCAACAGCACGTAAATCGACGTGCCCGGGGGCTGCCCACCCGGCACCGTGTCCTCGATCCGGAGCAGTCCCCCATGGTTGAGTACCACTTTCTTGACGATCGCCAATCCGAGACCCGAACCCGGCATCGCGCGCGCCGTGGTCGACCGGTAGAAACGCTCGAACACCAGGGGGCGCTCGTGGGGCGGGATTCCCGGCCCCTGGTCGGCGACCACCAGCTCGGCGTGCGACGGATCTAGCTGCCGCATCGTGACACCGACGTGTCCGCCGGGCGGGCTCCACTTGGCCGCGTTGTCCATCAGGTTGAGCACCGCGCGGGACAGACCGGCTGTATCGCCGTAGACCTGCCACCCGACGATGTCGACGTCGAAGTGAACATCGTTGCGCCGCCGCCGGACCCGCTCCAGGCAGCGATCGACGACGTCCGTCATATCGACCGGCTCGTGCACCACCTGCCCGGCGTCGTCGCGAGTCAGATCCACCAAATCGCCGACCAGCGTTGATAATTCCTCGATCTGGGCCAGCACGTCGGCACGCAGCTCGACCATCTCCTGCTCCGGCAGCCTGGGGGCTCCGGGTTGCATCGCCGCCATCAACAGCTCCACGTTGGTGCGCAGCGACGTCAGCGGGGTCCGCAGTTCGTGCCCGGCGTCGGTGACCAGCCGTGCCTGCCGCTCCCGGGATTCGGCCAATGCCCGCAGCATCAGGTTGAACGCCTCTGTCAGCCTCGCCAATTCGTCGCTACCGAAGACCGGGATCGGGCGGAGGTCGTCGGTGCGGGCCACCCGTTCGGCCGCTTCGGTGAGCCGGGCGACAGGACGCAACCCCGCCCTGGTGACCATGCCGCCGGCGACCGCGGCGACTGCGACGCCGATACCGCCGACCATCAGCAGCACCCAGCGGAGCCTGGTCATCACCGCCTGGGTCGGCTTGAGGCTCTTGGAGATCAGCAGCGAGCAGCCGTTCTGCAAGTGCAGGGCGAGGATCCGCTGATCGCCCGCGGTGCGCCGGGACATGAGCAGGTCGCCGCGGATGACAGCCTGCTCCGGCGGTCCCATCGGCAGCGTCTGGCCCGGCTGCTGCGCGGTGTACACCGAGCGCCCCGGGTTGACCAACACCGCGTTGACGTCCGAGTAGGCGGTTCCCTCGATGGCCTTGCCGGGGTCGGCGGCCAGCGAACCGCTGGCGATCAGCATCTGAGCCCGGCTCTGCAACTGGCTGTCGATGTCGCTGTACAGGGCGGCGGCGATCACCGCGTACACGGCGAACGCCATCAGCACGACCACCATCGCCACCATCGACATCGCCAGCAGCATGACCCGCCACCGCAGGGACAGCGAGCCGACGGGTCGCTGCGGTGGATGCCGGTGCCGGTCCACCCGGATCATCGGCGAACAGGAACGATCACGGCGGGGTCTCCCGGAGCACGTAGCCCACCCCGCGGACGGTGTGGATCAGCCGCACCTCGCCCTCCGCTTCGGTCTTGCGCCGCAGGTATCCCACATACACTTCCAGCGCATTGCCCGAGGTGGGAAAGTCGAAGCCCCAGACCTCTTCCAGAATCCGGCTGCGGGTGAGCACGCGCCGCGGGTTGGCGATCAACATCTCCAGCAGGGAGAACTCGGTGCGTGTCAGGCTGATCGGGCGCTGCCCGCGGGTGACTTCCCGGGTCACCGGGTCCAGCGTCAGGTCGCAGAATTTCATGGCCACCGACTCGGCGGCGTCTTCGGGCTTGGTGCGGCGCAGCAGCGCCCGCATGCGCGCCAGCAGTTCTTCGAGGGCGAACGGTTTAGGCAGGTAGTCGTCGGCGCCGGCGTCCAGTCCGGCGACCCGCTCGGACACCGAGTCGCGGGCCGTGAGCACCAGGATCGGCAGATCGTCGCCGGTGCTGCGGAGCTGCCGGCACACCTCCAGCCCGTCCAGGCGCGGCATCATGACATCGAGAACGACCGCGTCGGGCGGGTCGCTGGCGATCATTTCCAGGGCCTCGACACCGTCTTGGGCCAAGTCGACCGAATAGCCGTTGAACGACAGCGACCTGCGCAGGGATTCGCGCACCGCGCGGTCGTCGTCGACGACAAGTATTCGCACGAGAACCAGTGTCGCCCTAGCGCCTGAGAACGACCTGAGAGGCGCGCCGGGCGGAGGGGTTACCGACGGTCGAGGTCGATGAGGCCCAGACGCGCGGCCTTGAGCAGGCGGCGCGGCACCTTGTGCTTCTGGCCCCCGACCGTGACTCCGACGAGTTCGATCGCGGTGGCCTTCCACTGCGAGCGCCGACTCCGGGTATTCGAGCGCGACATTCTTCGCTTGGGGACAGCCATGTGTCCAGAATAGTCGGTGACCCGCCCGCCGCCAAAACCGGCGCCACCGGTCTATGCTGACCTACCGGTTGGTTGGTAGCGCTCGAGGAATCTCCTGAGGAGGATGCGCATGCCGGCACAGGGCCCGTCCCTGGGCCCACCCCAGGGCCCAGTGCGGATCGCCAACTGCTCAGGATTCTACGGAGACCGGCTCTCGGCGATGCGGGAGATGCTCACCGGCGGCGGAGGCGGGTCCGTCGACTACCTCACCGGCGACTACCTGGCCGAACTGACGATGCTGATCCTGGGCCGGGACCGGATGAAGAACCCGGAGCGCGGCTACGCCAAGACATTCCTGACTCAACTCGAGGACTGCCTGGGCGAGGCCCGCGACCGCGGGATCCGCATCGTCGCCAACGCCGGCGGCCTCAACCCCGCCGGACTCGCCGGCGCCATCCGAGCCCTGGCCGAGCGCCTGGGAATCGACGCCCAGGTCGCCCACGTCGAGGGCGACGACCTGGTGGCGCGCGCTGAGGAACTGGGACTCGGCGCCCCGCTGACGGCGAACGCCTATCTCGGCGCCTGGGGGATCGTCGACTGCCTCAACAGCGGGGCCGACGTCGTCGTCACCGGCCGCGTCACCGATGCCTCGGTGATCGTCGGGGCGGCCGCAGCGCACCACGGCTGGGAGCGCACCGACTACGACCGCCTGGCCGGCGCTGTGGTCGCCGGGCACGTGATCGAATGCGGCACCCAGGCCACCGGCGGCAACTTCTCGTTCTTCACCGAAATACCCGCCGTGCCGGGACTGTTGCACGCCGGCTTCCCGCTGGCCGAAGTGAATCCGGACGGCTCGTCGGTGATCACCAAGCACCCGGGCACCGGCGGGCTGGTCGACGTCGACACCGTCACCGCGCAGTTGCTCTACGAGATCACCGGCGCCCGCTACGCCAACCCCGACGTCACCGCGCGGATGGACACCGTCGAGCTGTGCCCGGACGGTGCCGACCGGGTACGCATCAGCGGCGTACGCGGCGAACCGCCGCCACCGACCCTCAAGGTCTCGCTCAACGCCATCGGCGGCTTCCGCAACGCGATGACCTTCGTCCTCACCGGCCTGGATATCGAGGCCAAAGCCGACCTGGTGCGCCACCAGCTGGAGACGGCGCTCACGGTCAAACCCGCCGAGCTGCAGTGGACCCTGGCCCGCACCGACCACGCCGACGCCGACACCGAGGAAGCCGCCAGCGCGCTGCTGCACTGCGTGGTCCGCGATCCCGACCCCGCCACCGTCGGACGCCAATTCTCCTCCGCTGCGGTGGAATTGGCCCTTGCCAGCTACCCGGGCTTCCACGTGACCACACCACCGGGCGACGGCCAGGTCTACGGGGTGTTCACCGCCGGCTACGTCGACGCCGCGCAGGTCCCGCACGTGGCCGTGCACGCCGACGGCACGCGACACGACATCCCCGCCGCGACCGACACGCTCGAGCTCCGTCCTGCCGACCCACCCCCGCTGCCGGAGCCGCTTCCCCTCGGCCCCCTGCGCCGGGTGCCGCTGGGCCGCATCGCCGGGGCCCGCAGCGGCGACAAGGGCGGGTCGGCGAACATCGGGGTGTGGGTGCGGACCGAGGACCAATGGAGGTGGCTGGCCAACACCTTGACCGTCGGCCTGCTCAAGGAGTTGTTGCCCGAGGCGGCGGAACTCGAGGTCACCCGCCATGTGCTGCCCCACCTGCGTGCGGTGAACTTCGTCATCGATGGAATCCTGGGGCGGGGCGTCGCCTACCAGGCTCGTTTCGACCCACAGGCCAAGGGGCTGGGCGAATGGCTGCGCAGCCGGCACGTCGACATCCCTGAGAGGTTGCTATGAGTTTGTGGACGACGCAGGAGCGCGAGCAGCTGCGAAAGACCGTGCGCGCGTTCACCGAACGCGAAATCCTGCCTAACGTCGAAGAGTGGGAGCGCACCGGCGAGTTGCCGCGTGAACTGCACCGTTGCGCCGGGGCTGCGGGACTGCTGGGCGTGGCGTTCCCCGAGGCAGTCGGGGGCGGCGGCGGCGACGGCGCCGACGCGTTGATCGTCTGCGAGGAAATGCACCAGGCGGGCGCGCCCGGCGGGGTGTTCGCGTCGCTGATGACCTGCGGGATCGCGGTCCCGCACATGATCGCCTCCGGTGACGAGCGGCTGATCACGGAGTTCGTGCAGCCGACGCTGGCCGGCGAGAAGATCGGCTCGCTGGCCATCACCGAACCCGGCGGCGGCTCGGACGTCGGCCACCTGCGGACCTCTGCGGTCAAAGACGGCGACCACTACGTCGTCAACGGCGCCAAGACCTACATCACCTCCGGGGTTCGCGCCGACTTCGTCGTCACCGCGGTGCGCACCGGCGGGCCGGGGGCGGCCGGGGTGTCACTGCTGGTGATCGAGAAGGGCACCCCCGGATTCGAGGTCAGCCGCAAACTGGAAAAAATGGGGTGGCGCTCCTCGGACACCGCCGAGCTGTCGTTCACCGACGCGCGCGTGCCGGCGGCCAACCTGATCGGCGCGGAGAACACCGGGTTCGCCCAGATAGCCGAGGCCTTCGTCTCGGAGCGCGTCGGCCTTGCCGCGCAGGCGTATTCGAGCGCCCAGCGGTGCCTGGACGTGACGGTGCAATGG
>Ga0164296_1003933_pt1 | contig 13745 bp, 13 predicted proteins | sample GEODES057metaG_FD_113533 | JGI IMG/M metagenome (GOLD analysis project Ga0164296, IMG submission 113533) | Dystrophic lake water microbial communities from Trout Bog Lake, Wisconsin, USA - GEODES057 metaG | ecosystem: Environmental > Aquatic > Freshwater > Lake | place: USA: Trout Bog Lake...
CCGGGGAGCCGGACGGCGCCATCATCGCGTCCGGGCCATTGGTCCGCCTCGATGCCAAGCAGATTAAATCGCCGTGTCTGTGTCAGCAGCGTTGCGCGGGGCGGGCGTAGCCGCTAGCGTATCTCTCTGTGTGAAACGGACTGCGGCATACCGTGGCGATCGCGCAGACAGGGCTAGGCTAAAGATACAACAAAAACCCGGATAAGCCGGCGTTTCGGGAGAGGCAGGACCATGGAAACGTCCCCGTGGGACGATCGTTGCAGTGGAAAATGGGTGTCAACCGGTGCCGGGGCATCGGTATGCACGCGCGTACACCCATCCGCACGATCGGGCACCGAGGACGCTTATACCGATCAGTCGTCGCCAAACGGATATCGAGGAAGGACCTGACGTGACCAAGATTGACGCAACAAACGATAAGACATCTCGCCGTTTCAGCCGCCGCAAGGCACTGAAATTGGCTGCCGCCTCGGCTGCGTTGCCGTTGGTGCATATTCGGACCGGCCGAGCGGCGGGGAAGGTTTCGATCGCTTTTTGGGATCACTGGGTGCCGGCGGGCAATGCGGTGATGCTGAAGCAGGTGCAGGAATGGGGTGCCAAGAATCAGGTCGAGGTCCAGGCCGATTTCATTACCTCGGTGGGTAGCAAGAATTTGCTGACCATCGCCGCCGAAGCGCAAGCCAAGACCGGCCATGATGTGCAGGCCTTCCCGACGTGGGAGGTGCATAACAATGCCGACAATCTGGAGCCGATGGACGATGTGATGAAAAGCCTCACCGAGCAATACGGCGGGGTGAACAACGTCTGCGAATACCTGGCCAAGATCAAAGGGCACTGGATGGCGGTGCCAACCAGTTCCGGCACGCAGTTGAAGGGCCCTTGCGGGCGGATCAGCCTGTTGAAGGAGGCCGCCGGCATCGATTTGCAGGCGATGTATCCGGCCAAGCCCGAGCACACGGCGCTGGCGGATACCTGGACATGGGACACGCATCTGGCCGCGGCCGAGGCCTGCAAGAAGATCGGCAAGCCGTTTGCGATCGGGCTGGGCACGACATCCGACTCGGTTGACTTCGCCGGCGGACTTTTCCGCGCCTTCGGTGCCGAACTTGTGAACAAGGACGGCAATATCACCGTCAAGTCGGACAATGTCCGCAAGGTGCTGGAATACGCGCAGAAGCTGGTGAAGGCGCTGCCGGATGACGCGGTCAGCTATGATGACGCGTCGAACAACCGCGCGCTGATCTCGGGCCAGAGCGCCCTGATCTGGAACCCGCCTTCGGCTTGGGCTGTTGCAAAGCGTGATTCGCCGCAGGTGGCGGCCGATTCCTGGACCTTCACGGCTCCGTCGGGCCCGGCTGGGCGGTTCATTCCCTACCTGCCGTTCTTCTGGGGCGTCTGGTCGTTCAGCAAAAACAAGTCAGCGGCCAAAGCGTTGATCGCCGGCCTGTTGGAACGGTCGCTGGTGGAGGCCCGCTGCACTGAAGTCTCGGGCTATGACGTGCCGCCGTTCCAGTCGATGCTGGACTTCAAGATCTGGGAAGACGTCGAGCCGCCGAAGGGCACGGTCTACAACTACCCGCTGCGGCCGCATCATATGGCCCAAGCGCACATCGCCGCCTTGCCGGCCCCCCCGGAGATCGCGGTGCAGATCTACAACCGCGGCACGATGCCGACGATGATGGCGAAGCTGAAATCCGGTCAGTCGATCGAACAGGTCATCACCTGGGCGAACGACGAGTTGGAAGGCTTCGCACGCTGAGCAACACGGGCTGGGGCGGCAGCACCGCCTCGGCCCGCTGGTGCGGCGACGGCAATGGGGGGAGGTCAGCGGATGGCGGATGGGACGGTTGCGCCGGTAGACGGGGCACAGGCGATGGGTCGGTCAGGGGGAAAAACCAGTTTGCAGCGCTTTGCGCAGCGGCGGTCCACCATGGGCTTCCTGCTGTGCCTGCCGTTGTTGGTGTTGGTCGCATGCTTCGTGGTCTATCCGGCGTTCTATGCCATCTATCTGTCGATGCTGAACAAGAAGATGACCGCCTTTGTCGGGCTGGGGAATTTTCAGTTCCTGCTTAAGCGCAGCACGTTCCAATTGGTTATTTTCCAAAGCTGCCTGTTTGCCGTCACCGCCGTGGTGTTGAAGGCGCTGATCGGCTTTGCCCTGGCGCATCTGATGCACAATATCCCGGGCAAGCATCAGCGCATCTGGCGCGGATTGCTGCTGGTGCCCTGGGTCATTCCGCTGGCCTTGTCGACGCTGACCTGGTGGTGGATGTTCGATCCGTCCTATTCGGCGTTCAACTGGGTGCTGAACCAATTCGGCTTCGATAACGTGCCTTGGCTGGGCGTCGGGTGGATCGCGCGGTTTTGCACCATCGCGGTGAACGTCTGGTACGGCACGCCGTTTTTCATGATCATGTATCTTGCGGCCCTGAAATCGGTTCCGGAACAACTGTATGAGGCGGCGTCCATCGATGGTGCCAATGCGGTGCAGAAACTGTTTTTCGTCACGCTGCCGATGATGCGCAACATCATCTCGATCACCGTGTTGTTCAGCCTGATCGTGACGTTTGCCGATTTCGACATCGTCCGCATCCTCACGTCCGGCGGGCCGCAGGACATGACCCATGTCTTTGCCACCTACGCGTTCCAAGTGGGTATCCAGTCGGGCGACATTCCGCTGGGTGCTGCGGATAGTCTGTTCATGTTCCCGATCCTGGCGTTTGCGGCCTTCTTCGTGCTGCGCGGCGTGACCAAGCGGACCAAGGAGATCGCGGCATGAGCGCGACAGCCACACTGCACAAACCGAACAGCCTGCATCGCCAGCGGCTCTGGGCGCTGTGGGGCAGCTACATCGCGCTGGGCGTGTTCGTCATCATGTTCCTCGTCCCGCCCTTCTATACGCTGATGACCAGCCTGAAATCCTCGACGGAGATTTCAGCGCAGGAAGGCAGCCCGTGGATCGTGCACCACCCGACGTTGGAGAATTTCTGGTATCTGATCACGAACGCGAATTTCCAGACCTTCTATCTGAACTCGATCATCGTCACGGTCCTGACGGTGGCGGTGTCGATGGTGATCTCGGTCCTGGCGGCGTTCAGCCTGTCGCGGATGGGATTTTGGGGCAGCCAGACATTATCGACAGGCGTGTTCCTGACCTATTTGGTGCCGCCGTCGCTGCTGTTCATTCCGCTGTTCCAGATTATCGGCGGGCTGGGGCTGATCAACAATTTCTGGTGCTTGGTGCTGCTGTATCCGACGCTGGCGGTGCCCTTCTGCACGTGGATCATGATCGGCTATTTCAGTTCCATCCCGAAAGAGTTGGACGAAGCGGCGTTGATCGACGGCGCCGGGTATCTGCAGATGCTGTGGAAGATCTTCATCCCGGTGGCGATGCCGGGGATCATCGCGGCAACGATCTTTGCCTTCACCGTGTCCTGGGGGGCGTTCCTGTATCCGCTGGCCTATCTCTATACGTCGAACCAGATGGTCCTGACGGTTGGCATTATCTCTGACCTGATCCGTGGCGACGTGTTCCAGTGGGGTAAGATCATGGCCGGGTGTCTGCTGGCATCCCTGCCGCCGATCGTCATTTACGCGTTTCTGATGGATTACTACGTGGCCGGGCTAACAGCCGGCGCGACAAAGGGTTAAACCACACGGACAAACACGGCTCGTTGGCAGCATTGCCGGCCGTCAGGTATCAACATCGTCGGCCGAACCGGGTTCGGCCGCCTAGTAGCAACATCATCGGTCGGATAAGATCCGATCGAATGGGGAGACGGGGAAACCATGGCTGAAGTGTCCTGCCGCAAGGTCGTCAAGGAATACGATGGTGGCGTGCAAGCGGTGAAAGGCATCGACCTGGAGATCGCCGACCATGAATTCGTCGTGCTGGTCGGCCCGTCGGGCTGCGGCAAGTCCACCACGCTGCGCATGATCGCCGGCTTGGAAGAAATCACCGGCGGCGAGATCTGGATCGGCGGCGAGGTGGTGAACGACGTCCCGCCACGCGATCGCGATATCGCCATGGTTTTCCAGAATTATGCGCTCTACCCGCACATGTCGGTGTTCGACAACATGGCCTTCGGCCTGAAACTGCGCAAATTCCCCAAGGACGAAATCAAGCGCCGGGTCGATGAAGCGGCCCGCATTCTCGATATCGTCCCGCTGTTGGAGCGCAAGCCGCGCGCCCTGTCGGGCGGCCAGCGGCAACGCGTGGCGATGGGCCGCGCGATCGTGCGGAACCCGAAGGTGTTTTTGTTCGATGAGCCGTTGTCGAACCTGGATGCCAAATTGCGCGTGCAGATGCGCACCGAGATCAAGAAAGTGCATCAGACCGTGCGGACGACCACGGTCTACGTGACCCACGACCAGGTGGAGGCGATGACACTGGCCGATCGCGTCGTGGTGATGAACGGTGGCGTGATCGAGCAAGTCGGCGCCCCGCAAGAACTCTACCACAACCCGGCAACCCGCTTCGTGGCCGGGTTCATCGGCTCCCCAGCGATGAATTTCCTGCCCTGCCGGGTGCAGGATGCCGCCCAGGGCGGTCTGGAAGTGCTGGTCGGCAATACCATCCATCTGCCGATCCCGGCGGAGCGTCTGGACCGCTACGGCAAATTCAAGAGCCAAGCGATGACCCTTGGCCTACGGCCCGAGCATCTGTTCGAATACCACGACCAACTCAAGCTCGGCTGGAGCCGGGTCGATCTGCTGGTTGATGTGGTCGAGCCGATGGGCATGGAGACCATGGTGCATTTCTTCGTCGACGGAACGCCGGTTTGCGCCCGCGTCGACCCGGCAACGCAGTGCACGCCTGGCGAAATGTTGCCCCTGACCGCCGATATGACGAAGATGCACCTGATCGACAACGACAGCGGCAAGGTTGTCTAACGGCCTTGCCGCAACCCGACGAGAGCCCGCGCGCCACGCTGCCCCCCGGATTGATCCCGGTCGCCGTCGTTACCGGATCATTGGGGAGTGGTAAAACCACGCTGATCGGGCGGGTTCTGCGCGATCCGGACTTCAGCCGGACAGCGGTGATCGTAAACGAGTTCGGAGAAATCCCGCTCGACCACGATCTGATCACCGCGAGTGATGACGGCGTGCTGACATTGGCCACCGGTTGCCTGTGCTGCACGGTGCAGAGCGACTTGGCGCGGACGATGCTGGACCTGCACGGGCGGCGGGAGGCGGGGCTTATAGCCTATGATCGTCTGCTTATCGAGACCTCGGGCCTGTCCGACCCGGCACCGCTGATTCAGGCGCTGCTGGGAGATGCCGGTATTGCCGCCACCCACCGGCCGCCGGTGCTGATCACGTTGGTCGATGTCATACATGGGGAAGCGATGCTGGCCGCACGCACCGAAGCGGTGCGTCAGGTGGCGTTGGCCGACACGCTGCTTTTCAGCAAGACCGACCTGAGCGCGCCCTCGGCCGCGCTGTTAGCGCAGATCGAGGCGCTGAACCCCGCCGCATCGCGGCTGGATGCCGTCATGGCGACGGCGTCAGACCTGTATGCCACCCCCTCCCCGGCTGGGCTAACGGAGCGTCTGGCGGATTTGCCGACCATCGCCAGTGGCAGCCCCATTGGCCGCAGCAATGGTACGTTTGGCCATGATGGGATCGACACCTTCGTGCTGACACGGCGCACCGCGATCCCAGCGGTTGCGCTGACGCTGTTTCTCCAGGCGCTCGCGGAACATTGCGGGCGCAAGCTGCTGCGGGTGAAGGGCTTTGTCGCCATTGCCGAGATGCCGAACGAACCGGCCGTGATCCATGGCGTGCGCCATGTCTTCAGCCCGCCTGAGTTCCTGCCCGCTTGGCCCAGCGACGATCGCACGACCCGGATCGTCTTCATTGGCACTGACATCCCGCAATGGTTCCCGACCCGCCTGCTGGAGGCCATTGAAGAAGAGGTCCTGGACGCCAACCTAGCACCTTAACCGGCGGGCACTAAACCGCCATCATCGCCGCGCCGATCAGCGATGTTATCTCGGGAGGCTGCATGCACCGGATACGCCTGTTTTCCCTGTTCGGCTTCGAGGTCGGCATCGACGCGTCCTGGTTCCTGCTGGCGGTGCTGATCGCCTGGACACTCGCAAGCTCGGTTTTCCCCGCTCTCGCCCCCGATCTTGGTCACCAGACACATTGGGCCATGGCGTTGGCCGCGACGGTCGGCCTGATGGTCTCGATCGTCTTCCATGAAGCCGCGCATTCCCTTGTCGCGCGTCACTATGGGATGGCGATCAAGGGGATCACGCTGTTCATCTTCGGCGGCGTCGCCGAACTGACCGGTGAACCCGCTCGGCCACGCGATGAATGGTGGATGGCCGCAGCCGGTCCTGCGGCAAGCGGTTTGTTGGGGCTGGTCTGCTACGGGCTTTATGCGGTGCTGGAGGGACTGGCCGGCATGCAGGCGGTGACTGCGACGCTGTGGTATCTGGCGGAAACCAACGCCGCGCTGGCAATTTTCAACCTGATCCCGGCTTTCCCCCTGGATGGCGGGCGGATGCTTCGGGCCGCGCTGTGGCATTTCCGCGGCAACTACGAAGCAGCGACCCGCAATGCCGCCACGATCGGCAGCACGTTCGGCGCGTTCCTGATGATCATGGGTCTGATCGGTCTGCTGCAGGGCGATTTCATCGGCGGGCTGTGGCGCTTTCTGATCGGCCTGTTCTTGCGCAACGCAGCCGTTTCCAGCGTTGCCGAAACAGTGACACAGCGGGTCCTGAGCCAGATGCCGTTGCAACGGCTGATGAACACCCAGCCGGTCAGCGTCGCACCGACGCTTCTGGCGCGCGATTTTGTCGAGGATTATGTCTGCCGCTTCCACCATCGCTGGTTTCCGGTTCTGGAGGACGGGGTGTTGATCGGCAGCGTCTCGACGCAACAACTCGCCGATCTGGACAAGGGCGACTGGCAGAGCGTGCCGATCGGCCGGATCATGCGGCCGCTGACGGATGCGCAACTGGCAAAGCCTGAACAAACGGCCTTCGCCGCACTGACGCAGATGCGGACTGGTGGAGAGAACCGGCTGATGATCGCCCGCAACGGTCGGCTTCTGGGCATCATCTCGACCCGCGATCTGGTGGAAGCCATCGCGGTAGAAGGTGAGTTGGATGCGGCGGGCCTGTTGCCGCACCGAGAGGAGGCGCCGCACGCGCTGACGGACGTGCCCGGGCACCGTCGCACGCCATGATTGCGCGGACTAGCGCGGAATCGGACGACTGGTGGCCCGTTGTGACGAAGATGGAGGGCAGGCTTGCGTTCATCGCAAAGCCCCGAACAACCACGCGCGACGCGCAGAAATTCATGCGTAATATACTGATTTAATGCAATAATATCGAAACGCGCCATGACATGCCGGGGGCCACTCGAACGTCGATGTCCCGGCAGGGCGCCTCTAATGGGCAACGCGCCCCTACCCATGGGTAGGAAAACCGTTCTACAAATACGCGGTCAGCGAAAAGAATCTCCGCATGCTTGCCACCTCGATAGCCCGAATTTGCTCTCCACGCCTGCACTACGCGTGGATCACGCTTATCGTGATGTTCTGCAGCATGCTGGCGGGCGTTGCGGTTCGCGCTGCGCCTGGCGTGATGATCGTGCCGATGCAGCGCGCTTTGGGCTGGGACGTTTCGGTGATCGCCGGTGCAATTTCGCTGAACATCGTGCTGATGGGGCTGACAGGTCCATTCATCACGGGGCTGATGCAGATCATTGGCATCAAGCGGACCATTCTAGGCTGCCTCGCGCTGCTGATGACCGGCACCGGAATATCGTATTTCATGACGGCGCCCTGGCAGATGTATCTGACATGGGGGCTGTTGGTCGGTATCGGTTCCAGCGCCGGGGCTGTCGGTATCGCCGGCGCCGTTGCCAATCGCTGGTTCATCAAGCGTAACGGCTTAGCGGTCGGCTTGTTGATTTCGGCCAACGCGGCCGGTCAATTGATCTTCCTGCCGCTGATGGCGCTGGCCGCGCAGACCTATGGCTGGCAGGGCGTGGCTGTGGGTGTCACGATCTGCATCGCCGTTGCGATCCCGCTGGTCATGATGCTTTTGCCGGAATCGCCGGACGCCGTTGGCCTTCCGGCCTATGGCGCCACCGACATCGTCCCGGTGCCGCCGTTTGCAGGCGGAAACCCGTTCCGTGTCGCCTTCGATGGCCTCGCCCTGGGGGCAAAATCGATGGATTTTTGGCTGCTATGCATAACCTTCGGCATCTGCGGCTTTTCCACCAATGGCCTCATCAACACCCATATGATCGCCTATTGTGTCGATAATGGCATCCCCGAGGTGCAGGGTGCGTCCATTTTGGCGGTTATCGGCATATTCAGCCTGATCGGTTCCACCGCGTCAGGCTTCATGTGCGATCGCTTCAGTCCCCGGGTCCTTTTGTTCTGGTATTACAGTCTGCGCGGTCTGTCGCTGGTGCTGATTACCCTGAGCAATTTCGATCCGATCAGCATGGGCATCTTCTCCGTGTTTTACGGTCTTGACTGGGTGGCAACTGGCCCGGCGACCTTCTCATTGGCCAATGAGGTGTTCGGCCGGCGTGACGCCCCCGTCATCGTCGCCTGGGTCTTTGCGGCGCACCAGGTTGGCGGCTCACTGGCTGCATTCGGTGGCGGCGCGGTTCGTAGCCTGTCCGGCAGCTACATGATCGCATTCATGGCCAGTGGCCTAGCGTGCCTTCTTGCGTCAGTTTTGGTGATGCGCATTACGCCGCGGGCGGCATTGGCCGCGGCACAGTAATCTCCGTCCCCACCAGAAACCTGACCGGGCCAAAAGCTCCCCCCAGATAACCCTTGCGTTCGTTACGCAAATGGGCCGAATGAGTTGTTTCGATTGTCCTTCGGCGCGCGGCGGCTTGCCGTTCTAGCGCCTTTGGGACTGTCCAGGGGATTCCCGGGGACTGCTCAAGGACTGCTCATGAGCCGCGGCGTCATCCGCATTGGCGTGTCCGGTTGGACGTTTGCGCCCTGGCGCGGGCTTTTTTACCCGCCGGGCCTGCGACGCCAGCACGAACTCCATTACGCGGCGGATGCTTTCTCCACGCTAGAGGTCACCGACACATTTTACGGGATGCAACGCGCGGAGACATTTACGGCGTGGCGCAGTCAGGTGCCTGGTTACTTTGTCTTCAGCGTCAGGGGACCGCGCCTGATCACCCACACCCTAAGATTGCGCAACACAGAGACGGCTTTGGCCGCATTCTTCGCCTCCGGCCTGCTCAGCCTGGGCCCGCATCTTGGACCGATCTTATGGCAAGTGCCGCCCAACATAGCCCAACACGCCGAGCGGTTAGAGGCGTTTCTGGGGCTGCTGCCGGAGGACACGCGGCAGGCTGCGGATTTGGTCAAAAACCACTACAGCGGCCCGCAGCCACTTTATCCGCTGGCACCGGATCGCACGCGGTCGATACGCCACGCGCTGTCGATCAGTGCCGACATCATGAAGAATTCCGCTTTGTTCAATATCCTACGCGCCCGCAACATTGCCTTGGTGCGCTCGGATGGTGCGACGCCGGTGCCGGATACGGCCGATTTCATCTATTGTCGGCTGACAGCAGCGACGCAACCCCAGGCTGGCGATTATGCGGACACCGCTCTGGCCGATTGGGCGCGCCGCATCCGCGCCTGGGCGACGGGCCAGGGAGATGGGCGGCAGCAGGGGCTTGCGGCCCCATCGCCGCGGCGCGATGTCTTCGTCGTTTTCGATAACACCAACCGCGTGCGCGCGCCGGCCAATGCGCTGGAACTGATCCGCCGCGTTCGTGGTTAAGCCGCCGGGTCGTTTCCCAAGAACCGGGCAAGCGGCGGGCGGATGGCGCGTGGCAGACCGTGCCCTCAAGAGGAGCATGATCGCTGCCAAAGCCCCCGCGGTTTTTGCCGATGGTTCACCCTGGAAATATCAGGACGGGCGTGCTCTATCAGACATAAGATTGAATGGATGCCACAATGCCGCCGGAAGCTACACCGCGCCCTGCCGCCACCATACTGCTGCTTCGTGACAGCCCTGACGGCATGGAAGTTTTCATGGTCGTCCGGCACGAGAACATAAGCTTCGCCGGCGGCGCGCTGGTTTTTCCTGGCGGTCGGGTCGAAGACGCCGACCACGCGCTGGCAGCGCGTTTGCCCGCGGCGCTGATTGGCGATCCCGCCATCGCCCCATTCCGCATTGCCGCGATCCGCGAAACCTACGAAGAATGTGGCGTCCTTCTCGCTCGGCCTCGTGGCAGTTCGGAACTTGTCGGGCCGGCGGTGTTGCAGGATTTAAATGAGCGTTTTCGGGCCGAGTTGAATGCCGGCAAGATCGGCTTCGATCAGGTGCTGGATGCGGCCGAGTTGGAACCGGCGACGGATCACCTGGTCCATTTCGCCCACTGGATCACACCGGCGAACCAGCCCAAGCGCTACGACACGCATTTCTTTCTGGCCCTGGCACCGTCCGCTCACCTTGCGGTGCATGATGGGTATGAGGCCGTGGACTCAATCTGGATAAAACCCCTGGACGCCGTCACGGGGTGTGCCAATGGGCAATATAAACTGGTTTTCGCCACACAAAAGAATCTGGAAAAGCTCGGGCGCGCAAGCAATGCGGCAGAAGCGATCACCCAGGCACGCGGCGCGCGGATCGTGACTGTTCAACCACACCCGGTGAAGGTGGACGGGACGAAACGCCTGCTGCGCATTCCGGCGGAAGCTGACTATGGCGGCAGTGAATTCGTTGTCGACCTACCGCCAGCCTCGGCCTGATACGCCGCCGAGGCTTGCAAGGTGTCCGTCCGCTATCGTTGCTTGGTGCAGACCGGTCTTGTTCGCGCTTATCGGCTAAAAGCTGCCTCGGGCGGAATTGACCGAATCCAGCGCTTGACGGACTTCCTCCGGTGAAAGGTCGGCGCTGAGGATTTCTTCGGCTTCTCCCTGACGCCCGGCTAATGCCAGCGTGACGGCATAGTCATGGCGCATTTTCACGGAGGCATTCGCCGACGTCGCCAGTGGCCCCAGGATCCGCACGCCCTCATCCGCCCGGCCACCCATGGCCAAAGACAGGGCCAGGTTCACGACGGCCGCTGAGTTTTGCGGATCGATACCCAAACACTGGCGATAGGCGATTTGCGCACCTTCGTGATGGCCTTGCAGATCCCGCGCGATGCCAAGGTTGTTCCATCCCGGCCCGCTGTTCGGGTCAGCCTGTGTGGCAGCCAGGAAATACGTTTCCGCAGCGGCAGGATCGCTACCCAGCTTCAGGCGCCCCAAACCGATCAAGGCGCCAACGGCCTTCGTATTTTGTTTAAGCGCGCTATCATAGGCGATCTGCGCCTCATCAGGTCGGCCGAGGGCTGTCAGGGCGTCGCCTTGGAGCACAAGCGCTGCGACACTGACCGGAGCGCCCCGCGAGGACGCATCGGCCAATATCTGCAATGTCGTCTGCGGTGATCCACCGCGTAACGCCGCACGGGCCATATCCAGGGTGCGCTTGTCGGGCGAAAGGCCGGTCGTTGTGGACCCGCAAGCAGCCAAAGCCAAAACACACAGGACTAGCAAACGATGCATGATCACCAACTTCAGTGTTTGAATGCCTGCATCATCTGAATGACGGCGGGACCGCCGGTCACCAAGAAGACGCAGGGCATAATGAAAACGATGGTCGGCAGGGTCATCATAACCGGCAGACGGGCGGCACGGGCCTCGAAGCGGTTCAGCATGTCCTGGCGCAATTCCGTGGATAGCGTCCGCAGTGCATCCGACAGCGGTGTGCCGTATTGCAGCGACTGGTTCATGGTGGTGGCAAGCCGCCTGAGCGCCTCGATCCCGGTCCGGCTGCCCAGCATCGCAAGCGCCGCCCGGCTATCGGACAGCAGTTGCATATCCGTCGCGGTCCGTTCCAACTCATCCGCCGCTTCGGGGTACGCCAAGCGTAACTCCTGCGCCACGCGCAGGACCGAGGCACCGAGGCTCAGACCAGCTTGGGTGCAGATCACGAGCATATCCAGCATATCCGGGATCGCGGCCTCTAATTTTTTGATATATTTCTTCCGCATCTCTCTGATGATCTTGTCGGGCATCAAGAGACCGATCATTGCCGCCGCCATCGGCAAAAGCGGAATAATCGCCGACGGCAGCGGCAGGTCGTCGGAAATCAGCCAGACGACAGAGGGCAGCGCCACCATCAGGACGATCTTGGCGCCGATAAAGACGCTGATCCGCTGCCTGCCCGATAGTCCCGAGGCCAGAAGCGTTTTCTCAAAATCCGCCAAGGTCGCCGGCGGCAGCAAGCCTCGGCGCAAAATCGCGCTGCCGACGGCTGCCATCAGGTGAACAGCGGCTTTCCGTAGTTCCATCGAGCGGGGCGCGCTCTGCCCTGCCCCATCGGCGCCATGGATGCGCTTGATCCGCGCCGCAAACCGTTCCTGACGGTCCAGATGTTTCATCATGACGAGCGAGGAGATGATCATCAGCAAGCTGAAACATCCGCCCGCGACCAAGAGCCACGTGGTATTCATGTCAGCGACAACGCCTTCCGGAACAAGGCGCGGATCGTCAGCAGGCCCAGTGTCAGAAACACCGCCGCCGCCGCCAGCATCGTGTGGCCCATGGGCTCATCGAACAGAAGATTGATGTAGGACGCGTTAACGATCCACATCAAACCAGCCATCACAAACGGCAAGGCGCTCAGCACCACAGCCGTGGCCTTTGCCTCGGATGATAATGCCTTACCCTTCTCAATGATTGCGACACGCTTGCGCACGACGTCCGCAAGCCCGTTAAGCGCCTCTGACAAGGCGCCACCGGTCTGGTGCTGCAAGGCCACCACGGTCGAAAAGAAGCTATATTCTGGCAAGGCGCATCGCTGCGCCATTTCCGCAACGGCGTCCTCCAGCGGCATACCCACTGCCACCTGGTCCACGAGGCGCGCGAATTCCGTACGGGTTGGTTCCGATGCGTCACGCACGGCCGCACGAATCGCCTCCAAAACCGGCAAGCCAACGCGCACGCCGCGGACGATCTGATCCAAAAAATCCGGCAACTGCAGGATTGCCCGCTGTCTGCGGCGCTGTTCCAGCGTGTTGAAAATATACCGCGTCAGACCGACGCCGACGCTTGGTATCAACAGCCAAGAGGCAGCGCCCAGCATCTCGCTCAGGAATGTTTGTGCCAGTTTGCCGGCGGCGAGAGAAAAAATCATCACGCCCCACCAGGGGACGGGGTATTGCGAAAACCGCCCCGGATCGACGCCGGCAATGAGGCCGATGATACCCGACGAAGACCGCCATTTCACTTGGTTTGTCTGCACGAACGACGAAGGAATAACTAATCGTTTCATCGACTGCGGCGTCCGGAGCATCCGCAACCGTGCCGCTCTGCGCTCCTGCTGCTTTTGCCCGCGCGCAACGAAATAGCCGCTGATCCACAGCCCCAGCAGGGATGCGCAGGAAAAGAGAAAAAGCCAGACGACGATCGTGTTCATGATGGGTCAGGCTGCATCCAGCGCGGCCTTCCATGCGCGATCGAGACCGAAATACGCCAGCCGCTCCTGGCAGGCTGGTGGCAAGCGATTGACGTGGTAGGTGCCATACAGGCGGCCATCCGCGCCTTCGCCTTCGACCTCGAACCTGAAGACATCGTTTAGCGTGATGGTGTCGCCCTCCATGCCACAGACCTCGGTTACTTGGGTGACACGACGGCCACCGTCACGCTGACGCTCCACCTGCACGATCAGGTCAACGGCGCCGAC
>Ga0164296_1003935_pt1 | contig 13732 bp, 9 predicted proteins | sample GEODES057metaG_FD_113533 | JGI IMG/M metagenome (GOLD analysis project Ga0164296, IMG submission 113533) | Dystrophic lake water microbial communities from Trout Bog Lake, Wisconsin, USA - GEODES057 metaG | ecosystem: Environmental > Aquatic > Freshwater > Lake | place: USA: Trout Bog Lake...
CTGCTGATCCCCAAGCAGTGACCACCGCGCTGGTCGTCGGGGCAGGGATCAGTGGCCTGGCCTGCGCCGCCTCACTACATGCCGCCGGCATCGACGTTGCCGTTGCCGAGCGCGGTCGGACGGTTGGCGGGCGGATGGCCAGTCGCAGGCTGCGGGACACCGGCAGTGCATGCGATGGACGAACGGTGGACATCGGTGCGTCGTATTTCACCGCCTCGACACCGATGTATCAGGACGTCGTGCAGGACTGGATCGATCGTGACCTGGCGCGTGCCTGGACCGACACCTTTCACGTCGCCGACTCCGACGGCGTGCTCGGTGTGCGAACGGGACCGATGCGGTACGCGGCCAATGCCGGCCTGCGATCACTGCTGCATGACCTGGCCTCGCGATTGCCGCAGGTGTCGGTCCAGTGCGAGGTGAGCTCGGTGCGATCTGACCGGGGCGGATTGGTGGTGGATGAGCGCGTGGTTGATGCGGTGGCCCTGTGCATGCCCAATGCGCAAGCACACCGCATCATCGACGCCTCGGTGATGACCGCGGAGGTGGAATCAGCACTGACGGCCGTCACCTATGAGCCGGTAATCGCGGTGACGCTGGTCTTCGCCCAGCAGTGCTGGAATGACTTCGACGGCATGTTCATCAATGACGATCCGGTGCTGACGTGGGTTGCCAATGACGGATCTCGTCGAGGCGATGGCGCGCCAGTGCTGGTAGCGCACGTGAACCCGGTGCTGGCCGCTCACCACCTGCACGATGCGCCGTCGGTCGTGCCGCTGGTGATCGCGACCGTGTCGCGGATCATGTCCTTGGGCCAGTTGCCCGTGTGGACTGATGCGCAGCGGTGGACTTACGCCAAGCCATTGGCTGCCCACCGGGAGGCATTCCACCTGCAGGCCGATTCGATGCTGGGACTGGCCGGGGATGCCTGGGCGGATGGACCCCGCGTGGAGACTGCCTGGCTCTCGGGGCATTTGCTCGGGGGGCAGATGGCGCACCTGCTCGGGGATTCGGACTGATCACGGCGGTCCGATAGCCTGTGACTCATGCCAGCGATCGTCCTTGTGGGCGCCCAGTGGGGCGACGAAGGCAAGGGGAAAGCCACGGACCTGCTCGGGGGACGTGTCGACTACGTCGTGCGGTACCAAGGCGGCAACAACGCCGGCCACACCGTGGTCATCGGCGACAAGAAGTTCGCGCTGCATCTGCTGCCCAGTGGCATCTTGACCCCTGAAGTCGTGCCGGTCATCGGCAACGGCGTCGTGATCGATCCGGCCGTGCTGCTGCAGGAGATGGCCGGGCTGGAAAGCCAGGGCATCGACACCTCGAAACTGGTAATCAGCGCCAACGCTCACCTGATCACCGGCTACCACGTCACCTTGGACAAGGTATCCGAGCGATTTCTCGGCAAGTCCAAGATCGGTACCACCGGTCGAGGCATCGGTCCGACCTACTCGGACAAGATCGCGCGCCTGGGAATCCGGGTGCAGGACCTGTTCGACCCGTCGATCCTGCGTCAGAAGGTCGAAGGCGCACTCGTGGGCAAGAACCAGGTGCTGGTCAAGGTGTACAACCGTCGCGCACTCGATGTGGACGCGGTGTGCGAGGAACTGCTCGGCTTCGCCGACACCTTGGCGCCATACGTGCAGGACACCTCGCTGCTGCTCAATCGGGCACTGGATGAGGACAAGGTCGTGCTGCTGGAAGGTGGCCAGGGGACACTGCTGGATGTCGACCATGGGACCTACCCATTCGTGACCAGTTCCAATCCCACCGCCGGGGGTGCCTGTACCGGCTCGGGGATTGGTCCCACGCGCATCACCGGTGTCGTGGGCATTCTCAAGGCGTACACCACGCGTGTGGGATCGGGGCCGTTCCCGACGGAGCTGCTTGATGCCGATGGGGAGCGCTTGCGCACGATCGGCGGCGAGCGCGGAGTCACCACGGGCCGTCCGCGTCGATGCGGCTGGTTCGATGGCCCCATTGCTCGCTTTGCCACACGGGTGAACGGATTGACCGACATCTTCTTGACCAAGTTGGACGTGCTGACCGGCTTCGAGCAGATCCCGGTCTGCGTTGCCTATGACGTGGACGGCACGGTATGCACCGAATTGCCGGTGACCCAGACCGGTTTCCATCATGCAACGCCGATCTACCAGAACCTGCCGGGCTGGACCGAGGACATATCCGGTGCGCAGACGATCGAGGACCTGCCGGCCAATGCCCGCACGTACGTTGAGTTCCTGCAAGAGCAGACCGGCACCCGGATCTCGGCGATTGGCGTTGGCCAGGATCGCAATGCCACCATCGCCATTCACGACCTCATCCATGAGTCGGGCACCTGATTCAGCCCGGTGACGCGCAGGTTGGCAGCGCAATCGTTCAGCAGATCCACGGCGGCCAGCATCGGATGTACCCGTATGCTTGGCGTCCAGCTACAGCGCATTTCCCCGATCCTGGTGACCGCGAAGGATGACGTCATGGACCTAAACCCTGCTGACCAGCAGCTCACCTACGACCTTGATCGTCAGTTCGTCTTCCATTCCTGGAGTGCCCAGGGGGCGTTGAAGCCCATGGTGTTCGCCGGTGGCCAGGGCAGCTGGATGTGGGATTACGAGGGCAACAAGTACCTGGACTTCACCAGCCAACTCGTCTTCACCAATATCGGCCATCAGCACCCCAAGGTGGTTGCTGCCATCGCCGAGCAAGCCGCCAAGCTGTCCACGGTTGCCCCGCAGCACGCCGTGCTTCCCCGTGGCGAGGCGGCCAAGCGCATTGTGGAGCTAGCCAGTGACAACATGGTCAAGGTCTTCTTCACCAACGGTGGTGCCGATGCCAACGAGAATGCGATTCGCATGGCACGTCAGCACACCGGCCGCGCCAAGGTGCTCAGTCACTACCGCTCCTATCACGGCAACACCGGGGCAGCGATCCAGGCAACCGGTGACCCGCGCCGCTGGCCCAATGAATTCGCGATGCACCAGTTGCACTTCTTCGGGCCGCACCTGTACCGCTCACCGTTCTGGTCCACCGACGAGGCGATGGAGACCCAGCGCGCGCTGGAGCACCTGGAGCAGGTCATCGTGTACGAAGGTGCCAGCACCATCGCTGCGATCTTGCTGGAGTCCGTCGTTGGGACCGCCGGGGTGCTTATTCCGCCGCCGGGTTACCTGGCCGGTGTTCGTGAACTGTGCGACAAGTACGGGATCATGTGGATCGCCGATGAGGTCATGGCGGGCTTCGGTCGCACCGGCACGTGGTTCGGCTACCAGCTCGGCGGAGACCTGGCACCGGACCTGATCACCTTCGCCAAGGGCTCCAACTCCGGTTATGTCCCGGTCGGCGGCGTGGTGATCAGCGACAAGATCGCCAGGACATTCGACGACAGGGTCTTCCCAGGCGGACTGACCTACTCCGGCCATCCGCTGGGAACGGCGTCCATCGTGGCCACCATTGACGTGATGCAGGATGAGCAGATCGTGCCGAATGCGGCACGTCTGGGCACCGACATCATCGGCCCGGAGCTACGTGCCATGGCCGAGCGGCACCCGGTCATCGGTGAAGTGCGCGGCACCGGTGTGTTCTGGGCACTGGACCTGGTCACCGATCGTGCGACCAAGGAGATGATCGCCCCCTATGGCGGAACCTCGGATGCGATGAACACCCTGGTTGCCGCATGCAAGAAGGAGCACCTGCTGCCGTTCACCAATGGCAATCGTCTGCACATCGTTCCGCCGTGCAATATCAGCGACGAGGACCTGCGCACCGGACTTGCCATCGTCGATCGGGCACTGACCGCTGTCGACGCGTTCTACACCGGCTGAGTGCACGGTTGCTGCAGTGAAGGTACTGGTCATCGGCTCAGGTGCGCGTGAGCATGCGTTAGTCAATGCCATCGTCGCCGATCCTGCGGTTACTCAGACCTGGTGTGCGCCGGGCAATGCCGGCATCGCCATGTGCGTGCCGACCGAGCCGGTGAGCGTGGACGATCCAACGCAGATCGCGGCACTGGCGGTCAGGCTTGCGGCGGACCTGGTGGTGATCGGCCCGGAGGTTCCGCTCGTGGCCGGGGCAGCCGATGCCGTTCGCGCGGCGGGCATTGCCTGCTTTGGCCCATCGGCGGCAGCGGCTCAGCTGGAGGGCAGTAAGGCATTCGCCAAGCAGGTGATGGATGAGGCGGGGGTTCCGACTGCGCAGGCTGCGGTGTGCACCACGATCGAGGACGTCCAGCGTGCGCTGGTGCAGTTCGGCGCACCGCATGTGGTCAAGGACGACGGACTTGCGGCCGGCAAGGGCGTGGTGGTGACCCAGGACATGCAGGTTGCCGTGGATCATGCGACCGCATGCCTGGACGCTGGATCAACGGTGGTGATTGAGGAGTACCTTGATGGCCCGGAGGTATCGCTGTTCGGTATCACCGATGGGTCCACGATCGTGGCGTTGGTGCCCGCTCAGGATTTCAAGCGGGTCGGCGACGGCGACACCGGCCCGAACACCGGTGGCATGGGCGCTTACTCGCCGCTGCCGTGGGCGCCGGCTGATCTTGTCGATCACGTGCAGCACCTGGTCCTGCAACCGATGATCGATGCCATGGCTGCTCGGGGAACCGCATTCTCCGGCTTGCTGTACGCCGGACTGGCGCTGACCGCCAACGGCATTCGCGTGATTGAGTTCAATGCCCGCTTCGGTGACCCGGAGACCCAGGTCGTCCTGGCCCGGTTGCGCAGCCCGGTTGCGCAGTTGCTGATGGCTGCTGCGACCGGAACCCTCGCCGATTTCGGTCCCCTGCAGTGGAGCCCGGATGCTGCGGTGACGGTGGTGATTGCTGCCAATGGATACCCGGCCGCACCGATCACCGGCGACGTCATCACCGGACTCCAATCGGCCGCTGCGACCGATGACGTGCGGGTCCTGCATGCCGGGACTCGTGCAGCCGGCCAGGACATCGTGAGTTCGGGCGGACGGGTGCTCTCGGTCACGGCAACGGGCGCGGACTTGGCCACCGCTCGCCAACAGGCCTATGCAGCGGTCAGCCTGATCCACCTGCCCGGGTCCCACCATCGAAGCGATATCGCCCTGGCGGCTTCACGAGGCTAGGAACCGATGAGCTGCGCACACACGGTGATCGCAAGGCTGGCACACGCCGATGGTCAGCCAGTCATGCAGTCCTGGTTCGGCAACGTCATCCGGGGCTTGATGGCAGCACGTGCCGCTAATGAAACAATGTCCAGGTGACCGGTCCTATTCCTAACGTGCTTGCCGGTCGCTATGCGTCGGCGTCCATGGTCGATGTCTGGAGTCCGCAGGCCAAGATCGTCGCCGAGCGCCAGTTGTGGCTGGCGGTCCTGGCTGCCCAGGCGGACCTGGGATTGCGTGTTGATCCCGGCGCCTATCAGGCCTACGCATCGGTGATCGAGCAGGTGAACCTGGAGTCCATTGCCGCACGCGAGCGCATCACCAAGCATGACGTGAAGGCGCGTATCGAGGAGTTCAATGCCCTGGCCGGCCATGAGGCCATCCACGTTGGCATGACCAGTCGTGACCTGACCGAGAATGTCGAGCAGCTCCAGATCCGCTCGTCCATGCTGATCATCCGGGACAAGGTGGTCGCCGCGCTCGTGCGGCTGTCGGGCTTGGCAGTGCAGTACACCGACACCGCGATCACCGGTCGAAGCCACAACGTGGCTGCGCAGACCACCACCTTGGGCAAGCGCTTTGCCAGTGCGGCCGATGAGCTGCTGGTTGCCTACGACCGCCTCAGCGACCTCATCGAGCGATACCCGCTGCGTGGCATCAAGGGACCGGTCGGGACCGCGCAGGACATGCTGGACCTGCTGGGCGACACGCAGACCCTGGCTGCACTGGAGCACGCCGTGGCCAAGCACCTGGGCTTTACCACGGTCCTGACGTCGGTGGGTCAGGTCTATCCGCGCAGCCTGGACTTCGACGTGGTCTCGGCGCTGTCCCAAGTTGCCGCTGCACCATCGAGTCTGGCCACCACGATTCGGCTGATGGCCGGTCACGATCTGGTGACTGAGGGATTTCGACCTGGCCAAGTCGGCTCATCGGCAATGCCGCACAAGATGAACACGCGCTCATGCGAGCGGGTCAACGGATTCGCGGTGCTGCTGCGCGGCTATGTCACGATGACCGCGGATTTGGCCGGCACCCAGTGGAATGAAGGCGATGTCGCCTGCTCGGTCGTGCGTCGTGTGGCGCTGCCTGATGCCTGCTTTGCCATCGATGGCCTGTTCGAGACTTTCCTGACCGTGTTGGATGACTTCGGTGCGTTCCCGGCAGTGATTGATCGTGAGCTCGAGCGATACCTGCCGTTCCTGTCGACCACCAAGGTGCTCATGGCATCGGTGCGCGCGGGGGTGGGGCGCGAAGTGGCCCATGAGGCAATCAAGGAGCATGCGGTGGCCGTTGCATTGGCCATGCGCGAGCAGGGCATGGCACGCAATGACCTGCTCGACCGCTTGGCGGCCGATCCGCGATTGCAGCTGTCCTCCGATGCCCTCAGCGCACTCGTGGCCCAGCCGCTGCAGTTCACCGGTGCCGCGCGTGCCCAAGTCAGCCACATCGCCGAACGCGTTCAGCAGATTGCAGCCCAGTACCCGGCAGCTGCGGCTTACACCCCCGGAGACATCCTGTGACGAACATTGCGGCCACCGACTACGCACTGCCGGCTGAATACGAGCATGTGTATTCGGGCAAGGTGCGCGATCTGTACAAGACTCCGCAAGGACATCTGCTGTTCGTGGCCTCGGATCGGATTTCGGCATACGACTGGGTGCTCCCCACGCCGATTCCGGACAAGGGAAAGATCCTGACAGCGCTGAGCCAGTGGTGGTTCACCCAGCTCGAGGGCGTGGTGCCCATGCATGTGCTGGATATCAAGGTGCCATCGCAGGTGCGCGGCCGAGCGATGGTGTGCGAGCCACTGGACATGCTGCCGGTGGAGTGCGTGGTGCGCGGCTACCTGTCGGGATCGGGCCTGGCTGATTACCGCGCCACGGGCCAGATCTGCGGCAACGGCCTGCCACCGGGCCTGCAGGACGGCTCGCAACTGCCCAAGCCACTGTTCACCCCTGCCACCAAGGCAGCACTGGGCGATCACGACCAGAACGTGACCTTTGACGAAGTGATGGTCACGATCGGTCAGGAGGAGGCCCAGGAGCTCAAGCGGCTGAGCCTTGACCTGTACAACCGTGCCGCGGAGATCGCCGGTCGACGCGGACTGCTCCTGGCCGATACCAAGTTCGAATTCGGCTTTGGCACACAAGGCAAGCATGCGGGCAAGATCGTGCTCGCTGACGAGGTGCTCACTCCGGATTCCTCTCGTTATTGGCCGATCGACCAATGGGCTCCGGGTGCAGCCCAGCCCAGTTTCGACAAGCAATTCGTGCGCGACTGGCTCACCTCGCCGGCATCAGGCTGGGACAAGTCGTCCAATACCCCGCCGCCGGCCCTGCCCGATGCCATCGTGGAAGCCACGCGCGCGAAGTACGTGGAGGCCTATGAGCTGCTCACCGGAGACACCTTCGCATGACCACCTGGCTGCTGACCGGTGGCGCGGGGTACATCGGTGCGCATGTCCTGCGCGAACTGCTGGCCTCAGGTCGCTCAGTGGTCGTCGTCGATGACCTGTCCACCGGGGTTCGGGAGAACATTCCTGGCCACGTGCCATTTGTGCACGCATCAATTGCCGACCATGAGGCGCTCGTCGAAGCGATGCACACCCATCACGTCGATGGCGTGATTCACCTGGCCGCCAAGAAGGCCGCCGGCGAATCCGTGCACGAGCCCCTGTACTACTTCGATGAGAACGTCGGTGGCATGCAGTCATTGCTGGCGGCGATGGCGCAGGCCAGCGTCAATCACCTGGTGTACTCGTCCTCGGCAGCGGTCTACGGGACACCGCACACCAACCCGGTCACCGAGGCAGCGCCGCTAGCTCCGGAATCGCCCTATGGACAGACCAAGGTGGTCGGGGAGTGGCTGGCTGCCGATGAGCACGTGGCACGTGGGCTCAACTGGATCGGGCTGCGGTACTTCAACGTGGCCGGTGCCGGTGAGGATTGCCTGGGTGATCGCAGCGTGAGCAACCTGATTCCCATGGTGTTCGGCGCACTCCAGCAGGCCCAGCGTCCCAAGATCTTCGGCGACGACTATCCGACCCCTGATGGCACGTGTATCCGCGACTACGTCCATGTGGCGGACCTGGCCAGTGCGCATGTGGCAGCAGCGGCACGATGCGAGGCGGGGAACTGCTCGCAGGTGTACAACGTGGGAACCGGCCAGGGCGCATCGGTCAAGGACGTGATGTCGATGATCGCGCAGGTGATCGGCCGTGACGTGAACGCGCAGGTCATCGCTCGACGGCCCGGAGATCCGCCGGCGACCGTTGCCGCCACTGACAAGATCCATGACGAACTCGGCTGGCATGCCGTCAGGGACCTGCGCGACATGGTGACCTCGGCATGGTCTGCCTGGTGCTGGACCCATGGTGGTCACTGACACCGAGTGCTACTGGGCGAGCTCCTTCGCCGACAGCCATACCTGGATGGTGCGACCGGGGATGGAAAACTCCTGCCCGGCGGACAGCGAGGTGGCCGGAGAACGTGCCAAGGTCGGATCCAGCGAGTCAATCTGCAGCGACCATGATGCGCCCGCACGTGTCAGGGGGACCACGCATCGCACCGGCTCCCAGTAGGCATTCGACACGATCAAGAGGTCGTCATCGATCAGGATCGTGCCATCACGTGCGACATCAGCACGATCGGAGCCATCGAGGAATACCTGCAACGTCTTGGACTCCGCATCACGCCAGTTCCTGCCGTCCATCTGCTCCCCGTCAGGAGTGAACCACTTGATGTACCTGGACTGACTTCCGGTCAGGTAGGCGTGACGTCGCAGGACCGGATGCGCTGCGCGGAAGGCGGTGAGGGACTGGGTGTACGCCAGCAAGTCATGGTCGACGCTCGCCCAGTCGAACCAGGTGATGGGCGAGTCCTGGCAGTAGGCATTGTTGTTGCCCTGCTGCGTTCTGCCGATCTCATCGCCACCGTTGAGCATCGGCATGCCGAAGCTGGTCAGCAGCGTGGTGAGCATCGCTCGGGACTGACTTGCCCGCAGCGCATTGATCGCCGGGTCGTCGGTGGGTCCCTCGACTCCGCAGTTCCATGACCGGTTGTCGTCGGTACCGTCGCGGTTGTCCTCCTTGTTGGCCAGGTTGTGCTTGGTGTCGAAGGAGACCAGGTCCCGCAGGGTGAAGCCGTCGTGCACCGTCACGAAGTTCACGCTGGCTGTCGGCCGTCGCTTCGAGCCGTGGAATAGGTCCGCACTGCCGGTGATCCGTGATGCGTACTCGGGCAGAACGCCGTCTGCGCCCCGCCAGTAATCGCGAATGGTGCCCCGATACGGGCCATTCCATTCCCGCCAGCCTTGCGGGAATCGGCCAATGTCGTAGGAGTCCATCTGCCCGACATCCCAGGGCTCGGCGATGAGCTTGACCGGACCGACGATGGGGTCCTGATTGACCATGTCGAAGAAGGTCGACTGAGCCGTGAATGCCCCGTCCTCGCGGCCCAATGTGGCCGCGAGGTCGAAGCGGAAGCCGTCGACGTGCATCTCGGTGATCCAGTAGCGCAGGGAATCCATGATCATCCGCAGTGACAGCGGGCTGGATGCATTGATCGCATTGCCGCAGCCGGTGGTGTCGTAGTAATCCCCGTTGGCGGCCAGGCGGTAGTAGTTGGGGTTGTCGATGCCGCGAAAGCTCAGCGTGGGACCGTCAATGCCACCTTCGGCAGTGTGGTTGTAGACCACGTCCAAGATGACTTCGATACCGGCCTGGTGCAAGGCCTTGACCATGGCGCGAAATTCGTCCACCTGTCCGCCGGCAACTCCGGACTGGGCAGCCGCCGAGTACCTGGCATGCGGTGCGAAGAAGCCCAGCGTGTTGTAGCCCCAGTAGTTCACCAGCCCGCGGTCATGGACCGTGGGCTCGGTGATGAAGTGCTGAACGGGAAGCAGTTCCACCGCGGTCACGCCCAGTGCCTGCAGGTGCTCAACGATCACCGGATGGGCCAGGCCTGCGTAGGTACCGCGCAGTTCCTCGGGGACATCTGGGTGCGTCGCACTGATCCCCTTGACGTGGGTCTCGTAGATAACAGTGTCGGAGTACCGATGTCGTGGTGGTGCATCAGAGCCCCAGTCAAAGCCGCAGTCCCACACCATGCCAACAGGAACGTGACCGGCGGAGTCCAGTTGACTGGGACGCGATCGATTCGCGAGGTCGGCACCATAGATCGCCGGGGAGTAATCCGGGTCGCCGGTGATTGCCCGGGCGTAGGGATCAAGGACGAGCTTGCGCGCATTGAAGAACAGTCCGCGCCCTGGGTCCCAGGGTCCATCCACGCGATAGCCGTATCGCTGGCCGTTGGTGACATGGGGCACGCGCACGTGCCACACCTCGGCATCCTGCTCAGTGATCGGGATGTGCGTCTCGTTTCCGTCGTCATCAATGAGGCAGAGGATGACTGCAGTGGCATTGCGCGAGGCGAGCGCGAAGTTCGCCCCTGTGCCATCAAGCCTGACGCCAAGAGGAAACGGCAGGCCAGGAGTCACCGGTCCGAACAGCATGGACCCATGCTGCCAGGTCCAGATGGCCGTGGTGCACCCGCGAGATGTCACCAGATGGACTGCACATGAAATCCGAATTCATCAACGCCGAATCCACTGATACGCGGTGCTGATGATGTCGTGAAAGGCCCGATGACGATGCGATCTCGGGCTTACCGAACGCATACGAAGTCCGCACGCACCGATCACCTGCTGCACATGTTGAACCGTCATGGTGTGCCGGTACTTCCTCCCACCAACATCAAGGAGACAGACATGATCAGCAGAAAAGCACGATTGTCCGCTGCGTCGGCACTGAGCGCAGTGGTCATCGCATCGACCGCTGCAGGAATGGCACATGCGGCCACGATTCAGCGATCCCACGGATTTGCCGTGGACTGCCAGTTCTCGCATACGGCATCGGTTGACCCCATCGTGATGCCGGGCATGACGGGCATGAGCCACCAGCATGAGTTCTTGGGCAACTCCTCCACCGATGAGAACAGCACGGGAGACACGCTGCTCGCGGCAAGCACCACCTGCAATGACCCCAACGACCTGTCCAGCTACTGGGTGCCATCCTTGCTATGGAATGGCACGCGCGTGCAGCCCGTTGCCATGCATGTGAACTACAAGGCCGGTCCCGGCCAGGTGACTGCTTTCCCGGCCGGCTTCAAGGCAGTCACCGGTCGCACAGACACAACCGCAGCATGGGGGTGTGCGACCCCGGGGACTCCACCGGTGATGGGCACCAGTGTCGGCACCGTTCCCACATGCTCGGCCGGTCAGCACCTGGTCGCCCGTATCATCTTCGGATCATGCTGGGACGGCACCAGCCTGGATAGTGCCAATCACGCCTCGCACCTGGTTGCAGCTGTCAGCGGTGCGTGCCCGAGCGATCACGCGGTGGTCGTCCCGCAGGTGAGCCTGGACGTGAATTACCCCGCGTATGTCACCGGGGGAAGCGCCGTGACCTTGTCCAGCGGGGCTGCCTCCACGCTGCACGGCGACATCTTTGAGGCATGGGTCGGTGACTCGCTCAGCGCCCGGCTAACTGCACCTGCCCCGACCGGCACGCAGGGACCCACACCTCGTCCTCGTCCTTCCGGAGCACCGGTGCCAAGCGGTACCCCGCAACCCCACGGTCCGCGGCCTGCGGCCACGAGCTCGTAGTGCGCAGCGCTCGATGATGGGCTCGGTGCCGTCACCGAGTGCACACCCAGATCTGACCACTGCCACGCAGCGGTGCGCATGCACGCGGGCATTGCATTGATGTCTGGCACCACAGGTGGCCAGCTCCGCCAGGAGCTGGCCACCTGCGTCTTGGCTCACCGCACATCCCGGTCACGCAGAACACGACGATGCACCACCGACCGACCGGCGGAGAGCCTCAGGAGGGCATATTCGGCGAAGCAGGGCTGGCAATTGGAAGGTACAGTTCGCCAATGCGGTTACCGGTAGGACGTATGCCCGTTTTCCCGCGTCTGCTGGCCATCGTGATCACGATTGGGATGGCAACCGGTGGAATCAGTGCACTGGCTGCTCCCGCGCAGGCGCAGGTCCACGGCAGTTCGGTGACATCACCGCACGCGGCTGAGCCATCGGCCCGATTGGTAAGTCGACGCTCCAACCTTCAATGGCCGACCGCCGCCGAGTCATCAGCCAGTGCTGGTTCGTCGGCCAGCCCCAATCCCTCAACGAGCCCGAGTCCGGCACTCAGTCCCAGTCCGTCCGTCAGTCCCAGTCCGTCCGTCAGTCCCAGTCCGTCCGTCAGTCCGACCCCTTCGATCACGGCGGGTGTTTCCGCAAGCCCAAGCCTGTCTCCTGCTTCACCATCCCCGTCTGCCTCCCGCGGGGTACGGGTCATGGATGGACCGACTGGACCGGCGAATCTAGTGGTCACTTCTTCGGGGGATTGCGAAGTCTCCATGACGTGGGATGCGGTAGTGCCAACTCCGGACAATTACCTCGTGGAACTTCAGGCACCGGGTTTCACTTCAACGAGGAGTGCGTCCGGAACCAGTGTTGACTGGAGCGGGATCCCGGAAGGATTGATGACATTCGGTGTCGTGGCAGTGGTGAACGGCCGCTGGGCATCGGACCCCACTCTGGTGCAGTTCACTGTTCCGCCCGGAGTGAGCCAAATTTGTCGCGTTCCAGAAACCAATCCGAGCGCGGTCGCCGCCGCATGGACCAACGCAACGACGTTGCATATCACCTGGAATGCAGCAGCACCTGGCCCCGGCGCACCGGCAGTGACCAGTTACGCGGTGTGTCTGTCCAGCACCAACTCGACCAGCTGTGGCGGCACTGACGGTCAAACGTCCTTTGACATGAATACTTCCCGCTTTGACTTTGGCAACGGGGCTGTCACTGTCGCGGTGAAATCGCGGAATGCCATCGGTACTTACGAGCCTGGCGCGCAGGTTCCGGCGATCCCACCGGCGTCCAGCGCCACCGACGGCGTTGTCCCATGCCCAGGAGGCGGCTCGTACACCATGGCTGCCGGTGTGATCACCGGCAATACCGGGTGCACGGGCGCTGTCTCGCTCAGCACCGGGACCACGGCAATTGGCCCGAACGCGTTTGCCAATTCAGCGGTTACGTTTGTGAGCATTCCGTCCGGCGTCCTGACAATTGGTGCCTCGGCATTCCAGAATTCCTCGCTGGGGAACGTGCAGATTCCGAGTTCGGTCACCACGATTGGCGATAGTGCCTTCAACCAGTCCCACCTGCAGTCTGTGTCGATCCCGGATTCGGTGACCTCGCTGGGGTCTCAAGTGTTCTTCAATGTCGGTGCGTTGACCTCGGTGCATCTGGGTGCGGGGATTACCTCGATTCCCAATAACACGTTCCAAAATGACAATGCGTTGACGACGGTGAACTTCCCGGCGGGGTTGCAGTCGATCGCCAGTGGCGCGTTTTGGGGGACGAATCTGGGTGCGGTGGTGTTGCCGGATTCGGTGACGTCGATCGGTGACTGTGCGTTCCTGGGCGCGGGGGTGACGTCGATTCAGCTGGGTTCAGGCTTGGTGTCGATTGGTAGCAGTGCCTTCCAGGGCGATGCAGGATTGACGACGATTTCCTTCGGTCCGAATCTGACGAC
>Ga0164296_1003936_pt1 | contig 13730 bp, 13 predicted proteins | sample GEODES057metaG_FD_113533 | JGI IMG/M metagenome (GOLD analysis project Ga0164296, IMG submission 113533) | Dystrophic lake water microbial communities from Trout Bog Lake, Wisconsin, USA - GEODES057 metaG | ecosystem: Environmental > Aquatic > Freshwater > Lake | place: USA: Trout Bog Lake...
ACGCCACTTCTCAGAGAAGTCGTGCAATTGCCTTTGCACGCCTCTCCAGTCTGGGCCGTTGCTGTGCTCAGCTGTCCATGCCTTTACCTCTTCAATCACTTTCAAGCGTTGCGCTCGGTTAGCTTGTGATTGGGCACGTGTTTGTTGCAACCATTCTTGGACGAAAGGATAAGCCAGATTACAAGCATTATCAAAACGCTTCCACAGAGCGTGATTGGCCATTCCGCCTTGATCAGTTTGCTTCCAGTCCTCTCGCAGTTTGCGGAGCGTTTCTTGCAGTTTACGCGGACCCATTGTGGGTACGTAGTCTGGGTTTGGAGCAGACTTCTGAGTCGTTTGCGCGTCACTTGGGTCGAGATTGCTGAGCTCAGTTGGCTTATGGGGCGTGTTGCCATCTTGGCCAACGCTCGATGCTGCGTGCTTTAACTGGGGCTCATCGTTAGGCTCTGCCTGAATAATGGGGTCCGTGATAAGGTCCGTGATAAGGTCCGTGTTAGCCGCTGCTTCATTAGCCGCTGCTGCAATGGATGTCCGCTCTAACGTTGCATCAGTTGAAGACGTTTGTTGTGACACAAGGGCATCAATGTTGCGAGGTTGCGAGTTATTGTTCTGCTCAGCCTCGTACGTTTGATGAGTGTGTTCACTAACTTTATCAACTTCATTAACGGCAACAAGTTCGCTGTCTTTGGCCAACTCTGCTGCAGCTTCTGATCGGTCTGTTTTCTCATTGTCATGGGCACGAACCCTGGGCTGAGCCCCCTTGACAGGTCGATTGCCTTTGACCTCTACGCTTGGCTTAACTCTTTGTAACAGTCCCTCCGCCTTTGCGACCAGCTCGGCTCGCAGTTGATCGGCTCTCCAGCGTTGCCATCCCTCCAACTCGCCTGCAGCGGAGAGAAGTATTTGCGCCTGCTTTTCAAGTCGATCATCAATTAAGTTAGTATGCACTTTCAAGACTTGACGCAAATCTGCAGCAGCCCCAGCACTTGCTTTACCATGACCCTCACCCAGTTCTTTCTCCAACACACTCATACTTAGTTGTAAGGCCTGCTTGGCTTGTGCTTTCAAAACTGGATCTATCTCGGCCTTGGCCGGTTTTTTGTGCTTGGCGTTTGGAGCGTCTTGGGTTGACTTCTCACTCGCACCCGATTCAACCCGCTTTTGTTTGATTTGGTCAGCCCAAGCGGGCACCGCAGGCAAAGCCTGTTGGGGTTCTGAGGCGCAAAGAGCCGCCTGCTTTAGGGCCGCACTAAATGCCTCCCACACAATCTGTAAGTGCTCCGCACTCGTGTTCAGCGCAGGTGCATATTTAGGGTCAACGTTGATCCAATCTTTTTGATTCAGCAGCGTCTCTTGCTCAGATCTCCAGCGTTGCACGTCCTCTTGAAGCGCTGCCTCTAAAGACTGAGCCTCCTCCCAGTATTTGGTCGATAGCACTTCAATTCTTTGAGAAAGAAGCACTGCGGCCTCTCGCTGGACTTGCGCTCTGTGTTGTAAATCCTCGATCGTTTTGACTCTCTCAGCCAGTGAACTCCTTAAACTAGCCAAAGGTTCTTTTGAGATAGGAGCACCCTCCTTGGCGGCGTCTCTTTGCCAAGCCATCGCATCGGCTAAATTGAGCTTATGGGTTCCTAGCAAAATATTGGCTTTATCTGACCAGTGCGCAATCAATGCCTCTTGGTTTAGGGCTTTTTTAATCAGGTCCATGCTGTCTTTAACTTGGCGTGCTGCTCCCTTGTCTTTAGCGCTTAGCAGCTTAAAGACCTCGCTCATTTGTTCGTAGCTAGGAGGGGGAGATGACTCTAACCAATGTTTAATCAACTGAGCCCGCGCGAGTGCTGTTGAGGCACTGATGGCACCCCCAGTTAAATGATCAATAGCGGCGGGGTTAACTATGTTTTCTGAATGAGCTGTCACAGATATATTGCTTAAAAAAAGGGAAAACGTATTTTCGTCGTTTTCGTTGGAATTGGAAGTTAATCGGGATTTATCTTTGAATTAAGAAATAAAAGTCATGAAATTAGCCACTAAATTTAACAATATTTTTTCAATTGAGTACTTGTTGGTAAAAATTACAGAAAGCACTTTTAACTTAAGTATGCTTTTTAGTCGGCACAGGCAAGTAATGTGTTGCTAATCATTGAGACCTGGTGGACCAGGCACGAGTCACGTCCGAAAAAGTTAAAAATACTGAACGGTGAGTGATCAATTTAATTGGACCTCGCACGCGAGCATTTAACAGAGGGAGCCTTAAATCGGATCAAGAAACGTCTTATCAGCTAAAATACAGACTGTATTGTATCGGCTCTTCTTGCTTGAAAGCGTTGCCAAAGGATGCTCTGGTTTTTAACAGCTATTTTGAATAGCCTCCTTTAGAACCCATTGATTTTTTCAAAGCACCGGTTAGGATTTTTAGGGTCCTCCAAAGCGAGTTGGCTTGTAACGGCGTTGAGACCCACAAAGCCTTAATTTTTCGTCAACTTTTCGCCCTCATACTTGGCAACAGCTTCAGATTTTTTGTTTCATTTCAGTTTGTAATTTTGGGTTGGGTTGCTAGCTTAAATTTCAAAATTAGTTATAAAAAAGTAACTATTTAAAATTATTCATTAAAAAGCGCTCATACAAAAGTAATAAAGGGATTTTCATTGACAGTTTTTGAACAAGTTAAGCACGGAATCAGAACTTTTGTCAGCGATGTGACGCAAGGCTTCTTAGCTATCACGCACAACGGCCTGGCTCTAGTTGGGCTGCTTGTGTTTAGCGCTTGCATAACTCTTACATTAAAGCCTGACATCAGAGCTCAGGGGGAGACCTTGCTGCTTGGATGGCTTCAAGAGCAGCAAGACGAAGCCACTGGCATATTGAGTGACGCAGACGCCGTCGACCGGGCAACGGCCACAGATCCAGGTGAACTCCCCAAACAGCAGGCCAATTTGGCTTTTTGGTTAAGTCGCAAATACCACGTTGCCCCAGAGCCTCTTAGCGCTTTGGTCTCTGAAGCCTATGATGTAGGCCCTAAAAACTCACTCGATCCAACTCTCATCTTGGCCGTGATGGCTATTGAATCTGGATTTAATCCATTTGCTCAAAGCCCAATGGGAGCCCAAGGACTTATGCAGGTGATGACTAAGGTTCACCAGGATAAGTATGACGGGTTTGGAGGAAAACTTGCTGCGTTTGATCCTATTGCAAATGTTCGGGTCGGAGTTAATGTTCTTAAAGACTGCATCAACCGCGCTGGCTCCGTGGAGGGTGGGCTCAGACTGTATGTGGGTGGCGAGCTCATTGAAGACGGCAGAGTCTACGCCTCCAAAGTACTGAGTGAACACTCACGTTTACTTCAAGTTGTAAAGGGTGTAAAAGTTCCCACTGAGCCTGAGACGCCAATTCAAAATGCCACGGAGCGTTTAGAAACGCTTTGGGAGAGAGCCCAAAAATTGGTCAATTTTGGAGACTCCAAGACCCCTGCTGACAGCCCTCCCTAGACAAATTCAGTGATGAAGTCGGTTTTATTTTTTATTTTCCGTTTTTCGTTTTGCAATCTGACGAGACCCTAAATTCATCACAATTAAAGACACTTTCAACAGCGTGCGTTTTGCTAACTACGGCAAATTGGGCTGATCGCAAAGGAGCCATCCTGGCCCCACTCTGCGTCTTTAATATGTCAGTTAAACTATAGGGTTTACACGCTTGAAGGTAACTTTTTCGGAGAAAATACGAGACTATCTCGCTGGGTCCCAAGCAACCGCACTTAATCAGTTTAAGAGCCTAGGCGCCAGGAAGTAAAGAGGTAGAACGACTAGGACCGGGACTAGGCACCCTAAACGCTTGGGTGAAATGGAAGTTTAACGGGGGTGCTTGGAATTCAACACCTGTCCTAAATCACCCTAGACTTTTACACCTACCAGACTTATTTTTTTTAAACCCTCAAAGAATTCGAAAATTAAACAGGACTGCAAAATGTATCAACCCAATCATTTGATCGAACAAACGGACCCTGAGATATGGGCTGCAATTCAAGCTGAGAATTTGCGCCAAGAACAACACATTGAGCTCATTGCAAGCGAAAACTATGCATCCCCCGCAGTCATGCAAGCGCAGGGCACTCAAATGACCAACAAATACGCTGAGGGCTACCCTGGCAAGCGTTATTACGGGGGTTGCGAGTTCGTGGACGTTGCAGAGCAATTGGCCATAGAGCGGGTAAAAAAACTGTATGGGGCCGATTGTGCAAACGTTCAACCCCACAGCGGCGCCTCAGCGAACCAAGCGGTTTTTTTAGCCTTTGTAAAACCCGGTGAAACCATCATGGGAATGAGCCTCGCCGAGGGCGGACACTTGACGCACGGTATGCCCTTGAACATGAGCGGTAAGTGGTTTAACGTTGTGAGTTACGGGCTCAATTCAAACGAGTCAATTGATTACGACGCGATGGAGCAAAAGGCGAGAGCCTCCAGGCCAAAAATTATCATTGCTGGGGCCTCAGCTTACAGCTTGCACATCGATTTTGAAAGATTTGCGAAAGTCGCCAAGGAAATTGGTGCTATTTTCATGGTCGACATGGCCCACTACTCGGGCTTGATTGCAGCCGGCGTTTATCCCAACCCAGTGCCCCACGCAGACGTGGTTACCTCGACCACACACAAAAGCCTGAGAGGCCCCAGGGGGGGGATCATTTTGATGCGCTCTGAGCACGAGAAAGCCATCAACAGCGCCGTATTTCCAGGACTCCAAGGAGGCCCCTTGATGCATGTAATCGCAGCCAAAGCTGTCGCCTTCAAGGAGGCCTTGGAGCCGAGCTTTAAAGAGTACCAAAAACAAGTGCTATTGAACGCAGATATGATCGCCAAGACTTTAACAGAGCGTGGACTTCGAATTGTCAGCGGAGGCACCCAAAGTCACGTCATGCTTGTTGATCTTCGCTCAAAGGGTATCACTGGCAAACAAGCTGAGGCCGTGTTGGGCCTTGCTCACATGACAATCAACAAAAATGCCATCCCCAATGATCCTGAAAAACCAATGATCACAAGCGGTGTAAGGATCGGCACTCCAGCCCTAACAACTCGGGGCTTTAAGCAAGAGGAGGCTCGCCAAACGGCTCACCTGATTGCTGATGTTTTAGATAACCCAAATGACGCTGCAAACATTGAGAGTATCAAAGCCAAAGTCCATGAGCTTACCCGTCGTTTCCCGGTTTACCGCTAATCACTTTTTTTCATGAAGTGCCCTTTTTGCTCTCATTCAGACACCCCCGTTATTGAGACACGCATGTCTGAGGACGGGGGGCTAATCAGGCGAAGACGTCAGTGCGGGAGTTGTGAGAAAAGATTCACAACCTATGAAAAACCAGATGTCGCCTTCCCCTCGATCGTTAAAAAGGACGGTAGGAGAACAGAATTTCATCACGAAAAGTTAACCGCTTCTTTAAACCTTGCCCTGCGCAAAAGACCCGTGAGCGCAGACCAAGTGGCGGCGGCGTTGGAGCGCATAGAGGAAAAACTCCTCGCAACAGGACAACGCGAAATACCCTCCTCACGATTGGGGGAGTTGGTGATGAGAGAGTTGAAGAAATTAGATAAAGTCGCCTATATACGGTTCGCCAGTGTTTACAGAAGTTTTGAAGACATTGATGAATTCAGATCCCTTGTAGAAGAGGTTCAAAGGTAATAGATCCCCTCCCCCGAAAAAACCCTTCTCAAACCCTTCTCAAACCCTTCTCAAACCCTTCTCAAACCCTTCTCAAAGGGTATCCTTCACAAAAGGGACACTTTAATTAATCCAATGCCCCCAAGCGCTCAAGATCTCCAGTACATGCAACAAGCTCTTGACCAAGCTTTAAAGGCCCTGTACATCACCTCCCCCAACCCTCGGGTTGGGTGTGTGATCGTGAGCCCGAGCGGGATGATCATTGGCGAGGGGCATACGCAAATCGCGGGAGGACCCCACGCAGAGATCGTTGCCCTTGAAAATACGCGCAAAAGAGGATTTGATACCAAGGGCTCCACGGTGTATGTGACCCTGGAGCCTTGTTCGCACACAGGACGAACCCCCCCTTGCACAAACGCGCTCATTGCGGCGGGCGTAAAAAGAGTGGTTGCAAGTTTGGAGGACCCAAACCCTTTAGTTTGCGGCAAAGGGTTTGCTGCACTGAGGGATGCAGATATTGAAGTAGAGGTGGGTTTGCTTAGTGATGAGGCAATACAAATTAACGCGGGTTTTATTAAACGCATGACTGAGTCGAGGCCTTTTGTGCGCCTTAAAGTTGCATGCAGTGTGGACGGGGCTACCGCGCTTTTAAACGGCAAAAGTCAATGGATCACGGGAGATTTAGCCCGAGCTGATGGACACGCCTGGCGTGCAAGGTCATGTGCCGTGCTCACAGGCATTGGAACTTTGCTGAGTGACAATCCGACTCTGAATGTGAGGAGCATAGTGACACCGCGACAACCCAAAGCGGTTGTGATTGACGCAAAGCTTGATACCCCCCTGGGTGCAGCGATCTTTAGTGAGCCCTCGCGGGAGGTACTTATCTACTGCGCCCAGGCTCAAAGAGAGAAAAAAGAAGCGCTCACTCAAAGGGGAGCCACCGTCATTGAGATACCTAGCTCAGCTCAGCGCGAACGCGTTGATTTAAAAGAAATGCTCAAAGATCTGGCTCAGCGCCAAATCAACGAGCTTCACATTGAAGCAGGCGCAGGGCTTAACGCAAGCTTTATCAAGGGGGGGTTGGTGGATGAGTACATCATCTACCAAGCACCCATTGTGGTTGGCCCCTCAAAGGGATGGGCCCAGCTCTCAGCCCTTGAAAATTTAGAGGACTGCTCGCATCTGCGCTTCATAGAGACCAAATTTATAGGTGAGGATTTATTTATTCGAGCTCGCCCCGTGCAGTCCGGTAGCCCTTGAAGTTGAAATTTATCAGGTAGCAGGTGGTAGGTCGTAGGTCGTAGGCAAGACAAAGTAGGATCTTTACTGCAGAGAATTCCAGGAAATTTGGATTACAAGCTAAACGTTTTATTGACTCACTTATGCGACAAATTGGCCACAAGATTGAAGAATTTTTTTAACCTAGAACCGGAAAAAATTAAACCATGTTCACTGGAATCATTACCGCAGTATCCCAAATCATCCGCATTGAGGATTTAGCTCCCCCAAGCAAAGCACAATTCGAGGCGGCGCACTTGCACGGCAAGCGCCTCACTATAGAGACGCCTGATGGATATTTAGAGGATGTTCAATTGGGAGACTCGATTGCTCTTAACGGAGCTTGCATGACCGTTGTGTTCCTACAGGGCCGAGTCTTTGGTGTTGATATCTCCAAAGAATCTCTTACAAAAACTGCTGGGCTAGATCAGACGGGGCCCGTCAACACCGAAAAAGCGCTCCGAGCAAGCGACCGTTTAGGCGGGCACATTGTCTCCGGCCACGTGGATGATGTTGCCGATGTGATTAGTTTTACACAAATCGGAGAGAGTTGGGATCTGAGGGTGCAAATTCCTATGGGATTCGCCAAATTTTTAGCCTACAAAGGCTCGGTGGTTATTAACGGCGTGAGTTTGACAGTTAACAAAGTAAGCGACAATGCGGGAGGTTGTGAGATTTCCATAAATATCATCCCCCACACCCTTGAACACACCACACTTGGACGCCTGCAAAAAGGCTCCAAAGTCAATCTGGAAATAGACACCGTTGCCCGCTACGTAGAGAGAATGCTTGCGTTTGAGAAAAAATAAAGATTTAGAAAATAATGATGGACGCCCCTAAAAAACCTTTGACCGATTCTTTATCCACCCATATCTCCTCTGTTGAGGATATTGCGGCAGAGATCAAGGCGGGACGGATGGTCATTTTGATCGACGAGGAGGACCGCGAAAATGAAGGCGATTTGGTACTAGCGGCTGATTTTGTCAACGCACAGGCCATCAACTTCATGGCCCGATACGGAAGAGGGCTTATTTGTTTGACTCTGACCCGGGAAAGATGTGAGCATCTAAATTTGCCCCCCATGGTTACCAAAAACGGGGCCTCCCACGGGACCGCCTTCACCGTATCGATAGAAGCGGCGCAGGGGGTCACGACCGGCATCTCTGCCGCCGACAGAGCCCACACCATCAAAACTGCAGTCAACAAAAACTGCGTTGCCCACGACTTGGTCCAGCCCGGCCACATCTTTCCTTTGCAAGCCGTAGACGGCGGCGTTTTAATGAGAGCAGGTCACACCGAGGCGGGTTGCGACCTAGCCCAAATGGCTGGGTGCTCGCCCGCCTCTGTGATTTGTGAGATTATGAAAGACGACGGGACGATGGCGCGTCTGCCGGACTTGATTGAGTTTGCTGCGCAGCATAACTTAAAAATCGGCACAATCTCCGACCTAATCGCCTACCGAAGTCAGACTGAGTCTTTAATAAAAAGAGTGTCAAAAAGGGCGATCAACACAGCCCACGGACCGTTCATGCTTGTGACCTTTCAAGACCTACCTAGTCAGGGGGTACACCTTGCCCTTATCAAGGGTGAGTGGCATGGGGAAGAATCCGTGCTTGCCCGAGTCCACGAACCCCTGTCGGTGTTGGATTTGCTTGAATCCAACCGGGGCATGCATTCTTGGAGCCTGGAGGACACCATGGAGCACATCTCTACCCAGGGAAAAGGAATCATTGTTCTCCTTAATTGCGGGGAAAGCGGCCCACAATTGCTTGCTCAAATCGAGGGGACAGCTCGCGCGGCTCAAGCACCTGAGAGAGGGCGAATGGACCTTAGAACCTACGGCATCGGAGCTCAAATCCTAAGAGAATGCGGTGTCCATAAAATGCAACTCATGGGTGCTCCCCGCAAAATGCCAAGCATGATGGGCTACGGATTAGAGATAACGGGCTATTTGGCAAAGGATAAGTGATGCGCATACACAAAACAAAAGAACTCAACAAAGCTTTCACGGCGCCTCATCAAAGTGGAGCGTCAAGCACAAAATCTAAAAAAAGTGTATCTAAAAAGGGCGGCCATCAAAAGACTCCTATCGTCCATTACTCGGTGACTGATTTGAGCGCACACGCCAAACATTTCAAAATTGGGATCGTTCAATCTCGGTTCAATGACTCTGTCACCGACGCACTACGAGAGGCTTGCCTGCAGGAGTTGGTGAGCTTGGGGGTATCGGCTAAGCACATCACGCTCGTCCAAGTACCCGGTGCACTTGAGATCCCCATCACACTTCAAACACTCGCCTCTGGGGGGGAGTTTGACGCACTCATTGCACTTGGGTGTGTCATACGGGGGGAGACTTATCACTTTGAGCTGGTATCCAATGAGTCGGCTGCAGGCATCAACCGAGTCAGCTTGGATTATGAGGTTCCCATCATCAACGCTGTCATCACAACTGAGAACATGGTTCAAGCCTTAGCGCGACAAGAGGAGAAGGGACGAGAGGCCGCTCGGGCAGCCGTTGAGATGTCTCACCTATTGGGAATCGATCTGTGAATTCTTCCAACCTTCCCACCCATACTTCCCATGCTTCCCATGCTACCCGTGATGACCAGGTAGCCGATTCCCTTAATCCGCCAGACACTGCCCCCTCAACGCTCTCCTCGCCCACCTTATCTTCATCCCCGTCAGATCCACTTTCAACATCACCCATTGACGGGGAGTCTCCTCATTTGAATGAGCCTCCCGCTCCCATAAAAAAACGTCCCAGCGCAAAAGCCTCTCCCCGCTCTCGCTCCAGGGAATTTGCTGTGCAAGCACTTTATCAATTCATAGTGGGCAAGAACACGCCAGAGGATGTGGACCAATTCACACGAGGGTTGAGTGGCTTCAACAAGGCCGACAGCGTTCACTATGACTTGTTGCTTTATGGGGCCACTTTGCAAGCAGCCGCGCTGGATGAGTTAATCACGCCACTGCTTGACCGCCCGCTCACCGAAATCTCCCCCATTGAGCGCAGCGTGATGTGGATCGGAGCCTACGAGCTCAAACACTGCATCGATATACCCTGCAAAGTTGTGCTCAACGAGTGCATCGAGTTGGCCAAGGAGTTTGGCGGAACGGACGGACACAAATACGTCAATGCTGTGCTAAACGGATTGGCTCACACATTAAGGGCTGCTGAGATGGGCCGTGGCAAGGTTTAACGGCAAGGCCAATCCATGATGCGCATGACCCAACGAGCTCGCCAAATTGAGCCCTTTTATGTGATGGAGATCGCCAAAGCGGCGGCCCAGGTTGCACAAACTACCGCTTTCAAAGCAAGCGGCAAAGAGATGCTCAGCTTGAACATAGGGGAGCCCGACTTTACGGCTGCGCCTTTGGTACAAGAGCGGGCTATGAAAGTAATTCGCGACGGTACCACTCAGTACACTCACGCTGTGGGTCTAGAGTCACTTCGTGAGCGCATCAGTGAGTGGTACACAGACAAGTTCGGCTTAAACGTACCGCCTAAGCGCATCATCATCACCTCGGGCGCCTCGGCGGCTCTTCAACTGGCCTGTCTGGCCTTGGTCGAGCACGGGGATGTGATCTTAATGCCCGACCCGTGTTACCCGTGTAATCGTCAATTTGTTTTAGCTTGTGGGGGTACACCAAAGCTGATTACGACGAACGCCAAAGACCGCTTCCAATTAAATCTTGAACAAGTCAAAGAACACTGGGGTCCGCACACAAGGGGGGTACTCCTTGCTTCGCCCTCCAACCCAACGGGGACATCGATAGCCCCTGACGTTTTAAAAGGTATTTTGGATTTTGTTGAGTCAAAGGGGGGGATTTGCATCGCCGATGAGATCTACATCGGACTCAGTTATGAAGAGCAATTCGCAAAGAGCGCTTTGTCCTTGAGTGACCAAGTGATCAGCGTCAACAGTTTCTCCAAGTACTTTAATATGACGGGTTGGCGTCTAGGGTGGTTGGTAGTTCCTGAACCGGTTGTCAGCGCAGTCGAGCGGTTGGCTCAAAATCTCTTTATTTGTCCCAGCACTGTGTCTCAGCACGCTGCACTTGGATGTTTTGAGCCACAGAGTTTGGCTCTTTTTGATGAACGACGGGCGCAGTTCAAAGCCCGGCGGGACACTTTTGTCCCGGCGCTTAACAAACTCGGACTGAATGTACCTGTGACGCCAGACGGAGCCTTTTATGCATGGGCTGATTGCACAGAGGTTTGTCATCAATTAGGTATCTCTGGAAGTTGGGATTTGGCTTTCGAGTTTCTTAACAAGGCCTACGTGGCTGTTGCTCCAGGGCGCGATTTTGGGGTTCAAAATACAAATCAGTACATTCGCTTTTCTACGGCGAGCTCAAGCGCTGCACTTGAAGAGGCGGTGACTCGTTTGGGGCTTTTGATACGGGGGGAGCATGAGTGAGGAAAGGGGTTACAGGCACGCTTTGAGAGTTTACTGGGAAGACACGGACGCGGGGGGCATTGTCTTTTACGCAAACTATTTAAAGTTCTTCGAGCGCGCAAGAACCGAGTGGCTCAGATCTCTTGGTATCAGTCAACAAAAAATAAAGGCTGAACTGGGGTGTATGTTCGTGGTGAGCGAGACGCACATAAAGTACCACGCACCGGCCGTATTGGATGACTTTTTAGAAATTCATACCCTAATCGTTGATAAAGGAAGAAGCAGTTTAACGCTAGAGCAAAAGGCATTTCTAAACCCGCCCCTACTCACCCACCAAGTGATGAGCATTGGGTTGGCTCCTGGAGCTTTAGGAGCTTTAGGAGCTCTAGGATCTTTAGGAGCTTCAGGATCTATTGAGAATTACAATGACGGGGTTGAGAAAAGTTTGCCCCAAGAGCCATTTTTGGACAGACAAGAGATGAGGCTTCTTTGCTCAGGGACCATACGAATTGGATGGATCAATGTCCAAAGTGGTCGGCCCACAAGAATACCCAGTTTAATTTTGGAAAAATTATGAATCAAGATTTCTCGATCATTCAGCTTGTCATTGGCGCGAGTTGGGTCGTGCAGGCAGTGGTTGCCCTACTCCTTTTTGTATCCATTCAAAGTTGGGCTGCCATTTTTAGCAAGCATTTTTCCCTCAAAAAAGTAAATCGCCTTAATGATGAGTTTGAACGTGATTTTTGGTCCGGGAAGAGCTTAAATGAGTTGTTTACCGCTGCCGTTCAAAACTCAAAGACGGGGGGCCCCATGGAGCGTATTTTTGCCAGCGGCATGAGGGAGTTCCAAAAACTAAGAGAGCGCAAAGTCACCGATACGGCCCAACTCATGGAGGGGGCTAGGCGAGCAATGAGAGCGAGTATTCAGCGAGAGATGGACTCTATTGAGTCCTCGCTATCACTTCTTGCATCAGTTGGATCCGTCTCCCCTTACGTTGGTTTATTTGGCACGGTTTGGGGGATCATGCACGCATTTACCGGGCTCGCCCAGTTGCAACAAGTAACGCTTGCTAAAGTTGCTCCAGGTATTGCTGAGGCACTTATAACCACAGCGATTGGTCTGTTTGCTGCGATTCCTGCCGTTTTGGCCTACAACACCTTTGCCAGGGACATAGACAGAGTGTCCAACAAGCTTGAAACTTTTATTGAGGAGTTCTCAAACATATTACAGCGCAATGTCAGCAGTCCGAACTCACAGTTGTAATGCACGATGTTGTAATGCACCAACCTCTAATTCACGAGGCCGCAATCAACCAAGATTTGCTTTAAGAATGGTTGTAAAACCTAACCCATCCAATATCAAATAACATGCCCGCATTAGCTTCACGCTCTCATAAAGGTCGACGCACTATCAATGAAATCAATATGGTTCCTTTCATTGATGTCATGTTGGTGTTGTTGATCATCTTTATGGTGACTGCCCCCCTTATTGCGCCCAGCGTCATTGATGTCCCAAGTGTGGGAAAGGCCTCTCAAGCACCGGATCAAATCATCACCATTGAGCTGCACAAAGACAAATCCATTGAGATCAATTCCAAAAATAATTCCTCCAAAGAAGGTCTTGAGACAAAGTTAAAAGCAAGTTTAGATAACCTCGCTCAACAAGTGCTCTCACTTGAGGGTGATTCCTCAAACACGCCCGTTATCATTAGTGCCGATCGCACTCTGGCTTATGAGGAAGTCATCACAGTTATGGATAAACTTCAAAAGGCTGGAGTCCAACGTGTGGGCTTATCAGTACAACTCCTTAATTGATTGCGCATGAGCCAACAGCTCTCATTTCACGAGTTTGCTCCCCCCTCGTTTAAGGAGGCGAGAGCGCGCTCAGTGGTCTTCTCGGTCATAGTCCACTTGGCTTTGCTGTTGGCTTTGACTTGGGGAGTTTCTTGGAATTACCATACCCCACAAGACTCCACGGAGGCTGAGCTGTGGAGCTCTATTCCCCAACTCGCAGCGCCCAAACTAGATCAACTCCCTGTCGATACAGTCCCACCAGTTGAACCAGCAAAGCCAGCTGAAACCGTCCAACCTACGCCGCCGCCGCCTCCTCCTAAACCCCCACAGCCTGTTGACAACACGCAGGCCATCCAAGAGGCGCAACTGGCAACGGCCAGGCTTAAGAAAATTGAGGAGGAGAGGTTGGAGAAAGAGCGTCAAGCGAAAATACTTTTAGAGAATGAGCGCTTGAGGAAAGAAAAATTAGATAAAGAAAGAGCAGAGAAAGAAAAGGCGGAAAAAGAAAAGGCGGAAAAAGTAAAAGCAGAGAAACAAAAGGCAGACAAAGACAGAGCAGAAAAGGAAAGATTAGAAAAAGAAAAAGCGCTCAAGGACAAAGCAGAACGAGAAA